>ERZ809224.191-NODE-191-length-63978-cov-31.751295_pt1 | contig 63978 bp, 55 predicted proteins | sample MGYA00520513_ERZ809224 | MGnify/ENA primary metagenome ERZ809224 (study PRJEB31576, sample SAMEA3212658) | Homo sapiens | biome: human-gut; feature: human gut; material: fecal | place: Sweden | collected 2012 ... | reverse complement strand
CCACCGTCTGCTTTATGTACCTGACCCTGTTTTTGGGCGGCGGCCAGCAAAGCAGCGGCCAGCCGGGATAACCGTTTTTTCATAATAGGCTCCTTTCTTGCTGAAGCGGGGGTGGCCCGCGTGGTTTCTGGCCCCAGTATACCATAGAAGAACCGGGTTGTGGGTTACAGCTTGCCAACAAAAGGGAAACAAAAAAGGAACAGGCTGAAATTCAGCCTGTTCCACAATTTTTTCCCTGTTTATTCGGCTTTTTGACCAAGGAGTTTCAGGTCGTCGTTGTCCGCAAAGGCAACGGCGTTGTACCCGGCGGCTTCCAACGTGCCGAACTGCTTGCCCAGCTTCTTGGCCTGGGGCAGTACGGTTACATCGTAGTCGGCGCGCAGCGTTTCGGCTTTCTGCAGCACAGCGGCAAAGTCGGCGTCCTTGCAGTAGAGCAGGGCCAGACGCGGTTTGGCACCGGGAATCCGGTAGCCCTGTTCCAGCAAAATGCCGCATACCCGTTCGAAACCGATGGAGAAGCCCACAGCCGGCACCTGCTGGCCGATGAACTTGCCCACCATGTTGTCATAACGGCCACCGCCTGCCACGGCGCCGCTGAACTGCGGGCAGGTGACTTCAAACACCATACCGGTGTAGTAACCCTGACCGCGCACCAGGCTGGGGGCATAGGCAATGCCATACCGGCCGGCTGCAATCTTTTCGCTGGTGGCGATCACATACCGCAGGTCGGCGGTCAGCGCATCATCGTCCACCTTGGCGGCGACGGTATCCAGGCTGAAATCCCCGGCACGGAGGAACTCGTCCAGCGCGGCCACAGCCTCGGGGGCAAAGCCCTTTTCAGTCAGTTCGTTTTTCACACCATCGGCGCCGATTTTATCCAGCTTGTCAAAGCTGATGCAGACGGAGTCCAGGTCCTCGGCGGCAAAGCCCATCTTCTGCAGCATGGCACGCAGGATGCGGCGGTCGTTGATGTTCACGGTGAAACCGGTAAAACCAATGGCCAGCAGCGCGCGGGCGGTCACGTCGATCAGTTCCACCTCGGCGTTGGGGCTGGAGTCGCCCAGGATGTCAATATCACACTGCACAAACTCCCGCAGACGGCCTTTCTGGGGGCGTTCCGCGCGGTACACGCGGTCGGTCTGGATGACCTTGAAAGGCGTGGGGAGTTCGTTGCGGTTGGCAGCGTAGTAGCGGGAGAGCGGCAGGGTCAGGTCATAGCGCAGGCCCATATCGGAAAGCTGCTTTTCCTCCCCGCTGGCGAGGGCTTTTTCCAGCTTGTCGCCGCGTTTGAGCACCTTGAAGATCAGGTTCAGGTTGTCGCCGCCGTCGCTCTTGTCCAGGTTCTCCATGTCCTCCAGGATGGGGGTGGAAATCCGCTGGAATCCCGCGGCGCGGTAGGTGGCCAGGATCTGGCCCTGAATATAGTCGCGCAGTGCCTGCTCATGGGGCAGCAGGTCACGCATGCCTTTTAACGGCTGGGTTTTCATCTGTAATGGCTCCTTATCTGATAATGCTGTCGTTAATGGTATCATCATAAACTTCCCGCCGCATTTTGTCAATGCAAACCGGCCATACTGGAAAAGCAGGGGAGGGATCTGCTATGGCAAAACAAAACCGGGGTCCGTACATTCTGGCGGCGGGGGCGGGCGTGCAGCTGCTTACGGGAATTCCTGCGGCATGGGGTGTTTTTCAGCGTCCCGTTATGCAGGGGTACGGATTTTCCCGCGGGCAGGCTATGTTGGTCTTTGCGCTGCTGGTGGCTTCCTACGGCGTGGGCTGCGCTGTGGGTGGCCTTTTGCAGGACCGGCGCGGTCCCCGTACAGCCGGACTTGTGGGGACCGTGCTGCTGGCAGGGGGATTTCTGGCGGCTGCGCTGGTGCCGCCGGACAATCTGCCGCTGTTTCTGCTGGTATACAGCCTGCCTGCCGGTGTGGGCAGTGCCTTTCTGGCCCCGGCGGTCATGGCCTGTGCCCAAAAATGGTATCAGAACAAAAAAGGTTGGGCCACCGGGGTGACCGGGGTGGCCATGGGGCTTTCCGGGGCATTTTTTACCTTATTTGTAAAAGGCATAGGCGGATTGTGGGGCATCCGCGTTTGTTTTGCAGCACTGGGAATCACTATGCTGGTGGTCTGCGGCAGCGGTGCCGCCATTTTGCGGGACCCACCCCGGTCCGGTCAAGACGCGGCGCAGCTGCAGGGGCTGGACCATCACCGGATGATCCGCACCCGGCAATACAAACTTTGTGTGGCGGCAGTGGCACTCAGTGCGCCGCCGGTACTGCTGTTCAGCCCTGAGATTTTTACCATCGCCACAGACCGGGGCCTGCCGGAAAATGCTGCCCCCTTCAGCATTGTGCTGGGTTCGGCGGCCAGTGCGGCGGGGCGGCTGCTCTGCCCGGCGGGCAGCGATCATCTGGGCCGCAAACGGGTGCTGTATGGGGTCTACCTGGGGCTGGCAGCCGGTTCCCTCTGGTTTGCTTTTGCCCGGGAGTGGTGGCTGCTGGCTGCCTACGCGGTGCTTACCTTTTTTTATTCAGGCGGTGCAGCGGTTCAACCCGCACTCAACACCGATCTCTTTGGCTTGCGCCATGCCGGTGTCAACTACGGATTTATTGCACTGGGCATGAGCGGGGGCAGTTTGCTCAGTTATATTGGCAGTCAGGCACTGCCGTTGGCGGCGCGCCATTGGTTGGCAGGAGGGTGTGCACTGGCCGGCCTGGTTTGTGTAACTCTTGTAAAACCCTTGCGCGAAACTTGAAAAAATGCTGCACAGCGTGTAAACTATATAGGTTATCCTTTTGTTCGACAGATTCTCAAAGGAGGGGTCCCATGCAGCAGACTATTCAACTGCGCAAATTTGCAGCACGTTCGGCCACTGCCTTTTTGCTGGCGGTTCTGTGCGTCTATCCTTTATATATTGACAAATTCTCCAACCTGGGTGTGGTCAAGTTCACGGGTGTGTGCACTCTGTCCTGGGCGTTTTGCCTGTGGCTGGGAGCATTGCTTCTGGTGGGCGCAGTGCCGCGTTCCGGCCGTTTTTCGGCCAAAGATCCGACGCTGTGGGCGCTGGGAGCGTTTGTGCTCACGGGGTTTCTTTCCACGGTGCTGTCATTGTCACCGGTATCTTCTTTCTGGGGACTGGGCGGCTATTACGGCGGCTTCATGATGGTCCTGTTTACGGCTGCCGGGTATCTGGCAGTGCGCGCCTTTGCGCCCCAGGGGCTGCTCAACGGCATGACGTTCTGTGTGGGCATCACCACCGCCATCGTTACGGTGTTGTATGTGCTCAACATTTTCAACATTGACCTGATCGGCGCCTATGAGGATACGGCAGTCATCGAGCGCGCTCAGTTCTTCTCCACCTTGGGACAGAAAAACTTCAACTCCGGCTTTATGGCCTTTGCGCTGCCGCTGGTGTTTTATGCGTTTTTGGTGGCACGGGGTGTGCGTCATACAATTTTGTACGGCGTTCCGGCGTTTTTTGGCGGCCTGGCCCTGGCTGTGGTGGATGCCGAAGGTCTGGCCCTGGGCATTGGTGCCGCCGTGCTGGTGCTGATGTGCCAGAAGATGTTTACCACCCGCACCCTGCGCCGCATTGCGGTGATCGGCGCTTTCTTCTTTTTCCATGCGGGATGGATGCAGTACATGCGCAGCCATTTTTATACCCAGGGCGGCAAGCCGATGCTGGCGGCACTGGGACACTTTGGCCTGGATGGATTCCTGATCTGTACGGCGCTGTGGGCACTGCTTCGCTTTGGCCTGCGCGGGCGGGAAATTCCGCTCTGGCGTGCCGGCCGGGTGGTGGCGGCGGTGGCCGTTACCGGGGCGGTGCTTTTGTATGCACTGGCCAATTTCTGGCCCGGCTTCCCCAGTCTGGGACGGCTGGATGATGTGCTGATCATCAACGATGACTGGGGTACCTACCGGGGCACGGCGTGGCGCATTACCTGGTGTACCTGGCTGGACCAGCCGCTGTGGCGCAAAATCTTCGGTGTGGGCACCGGCATGATGCATACCGCCATGATGGAATGGGCGGGCAGCGATGTGACCGACCGTATGAAAACCTTCTATGCGGCCCATAATGAATATCTGGAACAGCTGCTCACCACCGGTTTGCTGGGGCTGGCGGCCTGGATCTGGTTCATTGTGTCGCATCTGCGCAAAGCGGCCAAAAACTGGCTGCGGCCCGGCGTGGCACCGGTGACGCTGGCGCTGGTCAGCTACCTGGCCCATGCGGTGGTCTCCATCCGGGTGTCTATGATCTTCCCGGAAATCATGCTTCTGTTTGCTTTGTTGCAGGTGTTCTGCCTGCCACCCGAAAGTGATGCACTCCCGGCGGAAAAGACGCACCGCGGCAAAGGCAAAAAGGCAAAGACGGTCCGGCTGGAACCGGTGGCAAAACCGGGGCTGGTGCGTACCTGGGCGCCCCCTGCGGCAGCTGCCGTTGTGATGATGGCAGTGTGCGGGGCGGCATCCCGCGTGATTTTCGGCTTTTTGTTCTGACAAAAGGGGAAAAGGGCGAAACGGATAAAAAAACGGCTGGTTAGGCCGTGCTAACATCTTGCAAAAAATGCTTCGACCCTTTATAATAAACTTAGCTGTGAAAAGCCTAACAATATGCAAAGGAGAGAAAATTATGATCGAATACTCCGCACAGGTCAATAACATGTGCCCGATCACAAAAGGGCCCAAGCACGGTCCCGCGCCCATTCCCGAAGAGGGCGAATGGGTAAAGGCCTATAAAATTGAGGACATCAGCGGCTACACCCATGGTGTGGGCTGGTGCGCTCCCCAGCAGGGCACCTGCAAGCTCAGCCTGAACATCAAGAACGGCATCATCGAGGAAGCTCTGGTCGAGACCATCGGCTGCTCCGGCATGACCCATTCTGCTGCCATGGCTGGCGAGATCCTGCCCGGCAAGACCATTCTGGAAGCCCTGAACACCGACCTCGTCTGCGACGCTATCAACGTTGCTATGCGTGAGCTGTTCCTGCAGATCGTCTACGGCCGCAGCCAGACTGCTTTCTCTGAGAACGGCCTGCCCGTGGGCGCCGGCCTGGATGACCTGGGCAAGGGTCTGCGCAGCATGACCGGTACCATTTTCTCCACCAAGGCCAAGGGCGTTCGTTACCTCGAACTGACCGAGGGCTATATCCTCAAGACCGCGCTGGACAAGGACAACCAGGTTATCGGTTACCAGTTTGTCCGCCTCGGCAAGATGATGGAAGACATCCGCCACGGCAAGGACCCCAAGGAAGCCTACGAGAAGAACATCGGCACCTACGGCCGCTTCTCTGCTGAGCAGGGCGCTGTCAAGTACATCGACCCGCGTGAAGAATAAGAGAGGGAGGAACATACACTATGGCAACTTTTGAATCCCAGGAACGCCGTATGCCCAAAATCGAGGCCTGCCTGAAAGCCAATGGCCTGGAGAGCCTCGACGCCTGCAACGAAATGCTGCTGGCCAAGGGCATCGACTGCGATAAGATCATCCGCGGCATTCAGCCCATCTGCTTCGACAACGCCGTCTGGGCTTACACCCTCGGCACCGCCATCGCCGTCAAGCGCGGCCTGAAGAGCGCCGCTGAGTGCGCTGCCGCCATCGGCGAAGGCCTGGAAGCCTTCACCGTGCCCGGCTCTGTTGCCGAGCAGCGCAAGGTTGGCCTGGGCCACGGCAATCTGGGCGCCATGCTGCTGCATGAGGACACCCACTGCTTCGCCTTCCTGGCCGGCCACGAGTCCTTCGCCGCCGCCGAAGGCGCCATCGGCATTGCCCGTACCGCCAACAAGGTCCGCAAGGAGCCCCTGCGTGTTATCCTGAACGGCCTGGGCAAGGATGCTGCTATGATCATCAGCCGCATCAACGGCTTTACCTATGTGCAGACCGAGTATGACTTCAAGACCGGCGAGCTGAAGGTCGTCAACACCACCGCTTACTCTGACGGTGAGCGTGCTGCCGTTAAGTGCTACGGAGCCAACGATGTTCTGGAAGGCGTTGCCATCATGAAGGCTGAGGGCGTTGAAGTTTCCATCACCGGTAACTCCACCAACCCCACCCGCTTCCAGCACCTGGTTGCCGGCACCTACAAGAAGTGGGCCATCGAGAACGGCAAGAAGTACTTCTCCGTTGCTTCCGGTGGCGGCACGGGCCGTACCCTGCATCCCGACAACGTGGCTGCCGGTCCCGCTTCTTACGGCCTGACCGACTCCATGGGCCGCATGCATGGCGACGCTCAGTTCGCTGGCTCCTCCTCCGTGCCTGCGCACGTTGAGATGATGGGCCTGATCGGCGCCGGCAACAACCCGATGGTCGGTATGACCGTCGCTTGCGCGGTTGCTGCTTCTCAGGTCAACGCCTGATCTCCTTTGCAAACTGCATAATTTTTGCCGCCGTCCGGTATCTGCCGGACGGCGGTTTTTGCTTGTGTTTGAAAGATTTGTAAACTCTGTGGCGATACTTGCCCAACCGGTTTGCAGGGTGTATAATAGGACTGTATATGTGAAATTTCGGGAGGGCGTTACGTTATGCCACGTAAAGAAGGTCAAAAACGGAAACTTCTGGTCCTTTTGGAAATTCTGGTTCGTGAAACGGATGAAAACCATCCTCTCAGTGTGCCGCAGCTGGTGGAAAAGCTGCAGGAACGTGGAGTGGAAGCGGAACGCAAAAGCGTTTACGGGGACCTGAACACATTGAACAATCTGCCGGGGGCACCTTACGAGATCGTGCAGCTGCGCGGCCGGGGCGGCGGATACTATATGACCGATGCCCTGTTTGAGCTGGCGGAACTGAAATTGCTGGTGGATGCCGTATATGCCAGCAAATTTATTACGGCGCGCAAGTCCAAGATCCTGATCGATAAGCTGGGGCAGTTCACATCCCGCTACCGGCAGGATGAACTGGACCGTAAGGTTCTGGTCAGCGGCCGGATCAAGAGTACCGATGAAAAAATCCTGTATACGGTGGATGCACTGCATACCGCCATTACGGCAGGGGAGCAGGTACAGTTCAAATACTGTGACTGGAACCTGCAAAAGAAGATGACGCCCCGCCATGACGGACAGCTCTACCGTGTCAGCCCCTGGGTGCTGGTGTGGGAGAACGGCAACTACTACCTGATCGCCTATACCGAGGGGCGGCTGAAACACTACCGTGTGGACAAGATGCAGAATGTGCATCAGCTGCCGGGCACCGTGCGGGAAGGTGCGGCCGAGTATGCCGAATTTGATGTGAATACCTATATGCAGCAGATGTTCGGCATGTTTAACGGTCCGCTGAAAAAGGTGACGCTGCTGTGCGAAAATCGGTTCGCCGGGGCAATGATCGATCGCTTTGGTACCGGTCCTATCCTCAACCCGTGTGAAGACGGGGAACATTTTACCATGACGGCACAGATTCAGGTAAGCCCGCAGTTCTTTGGCTGGGTGGCCGGTTTTGGGCCCGGTGTGGCCATTGCCGGTCCGCCGGAAGTGCGCGCCGAGATGAAAAAGACACTGGACCGCCTGCAGGAGCTGTATCGCTGATTGCAAACAAGGGCGAAATATGGTATGATAATTAGATAATTTTTCCCGCCTTCGGGCAGGGAGGATGCCGCGCCGACGCGGCAGACAAGCAACATCCAAGGGAGGGCACCGCCGGTGCTGGAAAAAAACCAACGCTACAAAAGCATATTGAGTGGCTTGCTGGATGCAGTCCTGCTGTTTGTCGGGTTTCTGCTGGCCAACTATGTACGATTCAACTACGTCCGCTTTTTTGAGCCGGGCGGTGCCGGTCCTGCGCTGGATGTGGCACAGGACCCCCGCAATATTCTGGCCGGGGCGGCCACATCACTGCTGCTGGTCGCCGCCTACTGGGTGGCGGGCATTTACAGCAATTCCCGTCTGCGCGGCCTGTCTGAGCGCAGTACCATCATTGCCATCGTCAACGGTGGCGGCATTCTGGTCTTTGTCTTTATCCTGTACCTGATGCATCTGGATGACTACTCCCGCGTGGTTCTGGCACTGTTCTATGTGTTTGCAACCGCTGCGGTAGTGGCCAAACGTGTGGTGCGCCGCTGGTATGACCGTGCCCGCCGCCGCAAGGGGCTGGGGCTGCGTCATATTTTGCTGGTGGGCGGCGGCAAATCTGCAGCGCTCTATCTGCGCGCCCTGGAACACAATCCCTATTACGGGTTTGTGGTGGACGGTTATCTGGCGCCTATTGAGGAACCCGGCTTAGGGGTGAACTATCTGGGCGGCTATGAAAAACTGGATGAAAGCCTGGAAAATCCGGATATCGACGAAGTGGTGGTAGCCCTGGAAGCGGAAGAAATCCACATGCTGCCGCACACTTTTGCCGCCTGCGACAAGCACGGCACCCGCATTACCATGGTGCCGTTCTATAGTGACTATCTGCCTGCCCGTCCCACCATCGATGTGCTGGATGAGTGCAAGCTGATCAACGTGCGGCAGACGCCCTTTGACAATATTCTCAATGCCGCCGTCAAGCGCGGCCTGGATATTGTGGGCAGCCTGGTATTGATCGTACTCACAAGTCCGGTCATGCTGGTCACCGCCATCGGCGTCAAATTGTCTAGCCCCGGCCCTGTGATTTTCCGGCAGGAACGCATTGGGTTGAATAAAAAACCCTTCATGATGTACAAGTTCCGTTCCATGCGGGTCAACGCCAAGCAGGAAACCGGCTGGTCTACCGACTACGATCCCCGCAAAACACGGTTCGGCAGTCTGATCCGCAAGTTCAGTCTGGACGAGCTGCCCCAGTTCTTCAACGTGCTGAAAGGGGATATGTCCCTGGTGGGGCCGCGGCCGGAAGTGCCCTACCATGTTGAACATTTCAAAGAAGAAATCCCGCGCTATCTGGTGCGCCAGCAGGTGCGCCCCGGCTGTACCGGCTGGGCGCAGATCCACGGCCTGCGCGGCGATACCGACATCGCCGAGCGCATTCGCTATGATATCTGGTATATTGAAAACTGGACCGTGGCACTGGATATCAAGATCATTTTCCGCACCGTATTTGGCGGCAAGATGATCAATGACGAAAAACTACAGTGACTCACTGGAAATCGGGTGAAAGCTATGAGCAAGAAGGAACCGAAAGTCGCCATTGTGCATGATTGGTTGGTGACCTACGCCGGTGCAGACCGCGTGGTGGACTGCATGCACCACGTGTTCCCCAATGCCGTCATTTATACACTGGTCTATGACCCTAAAAAGATGCCGGCCTGGTTTCAGGGGTATGATGTGCGCACCACCTGGGTGCAGAAGATCCCCTTTGCTACCAAACTGTACAAGAATCTGCTGCCGCTGATGCCCGGCGCGTTTGAAGCGCTGGATCTGTCGGAGTATGATCTGGTGCTGTCCTCTTCGTCCTCCTGTGCCAAGGGCGTGATTACACGTCCCGATGCGGTGCATATCTGTTACTGCCATACGCCCACGCGCTACGTATGGGATTTTTATTACACCTACCGTAACAATGCTAACTGGCTGGTGCGTATGGTGATGCCCCATCAGATGCACAAGATCCGTATGTGGGACAAGTGCGCCGCGGACCGGGTGGATTACTTTATTGCCAATTCCCATTACATTGCCCAGCGCATCAAAAAGTATTACCGCCGTGACAGTGATGTGATTTATCCCTGCTGCCATATCAATGAGGCTCCTTTTGTGAAAAAAGAGGAGTTCTATCTGGTGGTTGGCCGCCTGACCTGGTACAAGCGGATCGATTTGGCGGTGGCGGCCTGCACCAAGTTGGGCAAGCGCCTGGTGGTCATCGGTGCCGGTGGCGAGGAATCCAAGTTGAAGGCTATGGCCGGTCCCACCATCGAATTTAAGGGCGGCGGCCTGACCGACGAACAGGTGCGCGGGTACTATCTGCGCGCCAAGGCTTTCCTTTTCCCCGGGGAAGAGGATTTCGGTATTACCCCCGTGGAAGCACAGTCTGCCGGTACGCCGGTACTGGCCTATGGCCGCGGTGGTGCCTGCGAGACTGTGCTGCCCGGTAAAACCGGTTACTGGTTCCATGAGCAGACGGTGGAAAGCCTGATGCGCTGTATGGAACTGTTTGAACGTGACGGCGTAGCCTACACCAAAGAAGAAATCCGTGAACACAGCCGGTCTTTCAGCGAAGAACGGTTTGAAAATGAATTGCGCGACTATTGCGCCCGCCGTATGGCGGACTGGCAGCAGGAATTGCTGGACTGCTCCCATTGGGAGAAGGAGGAACTGGATTGAAGCCCATCGTCATCAACGGCACGGTATTGTGCGATTCCATCACCGGAATCCCCCGCTACGTCTATGAAACCGTAGTGCGGCTCGATAAACTGCTGGAAGGCACCGGTCTGGATGTGCGCATTGCCTACCGGGACGACGGTCGTCCCATTCATCTGCCGGAATTGCAGAATATCCGGCTGGTACCGCTCAAGGCGGTGAAGTATTTCTACAATATGGCAGTGCTGCCTTCCTATCTGCGGCGCAACCACGCGTTTTTTGTGGGCCTGGCCAGCGATATGCTCATGACCCGCCGCAGCGTTGTGGTGCTGCATGATATCCGCCCGCTGGTGATGGACACCGACCGGGGATTTTTCCGTTTCAAGTTCTGGGTGCATTGCCTGTCTACCAAATGGTTTGCCCGCAAGGTTTTTACCGTCAGCGATGACCAGCGGCATCTGATCAGCCGCAAACTGGGCATCCCCCTGGATAAGATCGGCATTACCTATAACGGTTGGGAACATATGCGGAAAGTGGTGCCCGATGAAGCGATCTTTGACAAGCTGCCGGGAGTAACCAACGGCGAGTATTTTTATGCGTTGGGCAGCCTGGCCAAGCACAAAAATTTCCGCTGGATTCGGGAAGTGGCCAAGCGCAATCCCGACAAAATCTTTGTGGTGGCCGGCGGTAAGGATTTGCGGGCCTTCGGTGATGATGCCGAGGCAAAAGATACCCACAACGTATTTTACCCCGGCTATGTCAGTGATGCGGAAAATGCTGCCCTGATGAAACATTGCAAGCTGTTCCTGCATCCGGCTGTCTTTGAGGGATTTGGCATCCCCCCGCTGGAAGCGCTCTCGCTGGGGGCCCCCATTGCGTTGGCCCGGGCCACCTGCCTGCCGGAATTGTACGGCGATACGGCACGGTACTTCGACCCCTATGATTATGAAGTGGACTTGGATGCACTGGCTGCCCAACCGGTGGCACCGCCCGACGCAGTGCTGGAAAAATACAGCTGGGATAAGACGGCGGCCTTCTGGCTGGAGCAAATTAAAAAATACGCCGAGGAATAATTTACAAACCGTATAAAACGGCGAAAATAAACAGGAAGGAGAGGGGATGCAGGGAATGATGCTGGTTCTGGCGTTCATTACAACGGCCCTTCTCTCGGCTGTGTGCGGATTGGCGCCTGCCTTTGTGGAACGCCGCAGTGTGCGTACACGGGATCTTGGCTGGGTGGCTGGTCTTTGGGCTGCCATATGGGTGTTTTGCCTTTGTGCCTACCATCGGCCCGGACTGGCAGAAGGGTTTGATGCCTTTCGCCTGATTGCGATTACCGCCATGTGTGGTTGGGCCGGTGTTTGCATTGCGGCGCTGCGTGCCTTTGGAAGGCGCGGTCTGCGCTTTGTGGTATCGGTCCTTCTGGTGGCGGCGCTGGGAGCCGAAGTGTTTGTGGGCAATGTGGCGTATTTCAATACCCACAGCTACCAGCCGTTCCAGCTGATGGATTATCTGGACCCCAACGTGAATGTGGGGCGGGGAACAGGAACCTACACGCTGGACGAGGATCGCAGCTACCTGCGTTTTCTGGAGATTGACCAGCCGATTTACAACCTGCATATTGACGGTCTGGTCAATGATGATACCGACCCCTTGCATGCCGACAGCGCGCTGTTCTTTAAAATCGAAGCCACCGATGAAGCCAACAGTGAGCTGAACACCTTCGGCAGCTGGCAGGTGGGAATACAGGCACCGCGGACCCACACCATCAGCCTGGATCTGACTGGCAACGTGGGAACGCTGACCCTGACGGCCAGCGGATACAGCAGCACCTATGCCCAGTATCCGGTGGCGGTGACCATGACCGGCATTACGGCCAATACGCCCCGGGCTATGGATTTCTCTTTGCTGCGCTGTGCGGCTGTTTTTCTGGCCTTGCTGGCTGTATATGGGCTGCGCCCGGCCAGTGGCCTTTGGAAGCGCCGTTGGCTGGCCGGAAATGTATGTGATCGGGGCGCGGCGTTGGTGCTGGGCGCTGTGATGGCTGCTTTTGTGATCGTGGTGCCTTTCTGGCAGCCGGGCAATACCGGTCTTGCCACAGAACATTACAATACCGCATACTGGGACGGTGAAAGTACCGTCAGCTTTGTATATCAGCAGTACGGTGCACTGGCGCACAGCCTGCTCAACGGCCGTCTGGATCTGGAAGAAGACCCGCCGGCGGCCTTGGCGGAACTGGACAACCCCTATGATCCCACCGAACGCAACGCGGCCCAAATCGAGGGCGGCCGTTGGGATCATGCCTATTATAACGGCCGATATTACGTCTATTTCGGCATTGTACCCTGTCTGCTGTTCCAGCTGCCCTTTGAGGCAATTACCGGCATCCAGAACCTGGCCTATGCGCCCTGCATGGTAATTTTGGGGCTGGTGTTCCTGCTGGGATGCTTCGGCGTGATGGGCCAGGTGGTACGCCGCTGGTTCCCGCGGACTTCCTCGGCCGCCTACCTGCTGTGTGTGGCGGCGCTGGTGCTGGGCAGCCAGCTGTACAATCTGCTGGAACGCCCTTATATCTACGAATATACCATCCTCTGCGGTGCGGCGTTGTTGATGCTGGGGTTGTGGCTCTGGCTGCTGGCTGCTGCAACTCCCGTGGAACACGGCGGTGTGCTTGCGCTGCGGTTGGGGCTGGGAAGCCTTTGCGTGGCGCTGGTAGCCGGCTGTCGGCCGCAGATGGAATTGTTTGCCTTCCTGGCAGTGCCCATTTTCTGGAATCGCTATGTTACCAAAGGCCGCCTGCGGCAACGCGGGGCGGTACGGAAACTGCTGGTCTTTGCGCTGCCGGTGGTGATGGTGGCGGCAGGGCTGATGTGGTATAACGCTGCGCGGTTTGGTTCGCCCTTTGATTTTGGTGCCAACTACAACATTACCGGCAACGATATGACACGGCGCGGGTTCAATGTGGTGCGCATCGGCCCGGCGGTGTTTACCAGTTTGTTTGACCCGCCCCGTCTGCAAAGTGTGTTCCCCTTCCTGCAGGAGGTGGATGTGCAGACCAATGCGGTCATCCGGACCATCAGCGAAAAGTTCACCGGAGGAATGCTGGCATCCACGCCCTTTACTTGGTCGTTGATTTTGCTGGCGGTTCCGGCTGCCCGCCGCAGTTTGCGCCGTCGTCCGGCCGTATACGGGACCGTGCTTGGCGCCGTGGCGGCTATGTTGATCATTACGGTGGTGGACTGCCAGATGGCCGGTGTTCTGTACCGCTATCTGATGGATTACAGCCCTGTTTTGCTGCTGGGAGCGGCGCTTTGCTGGCTTTTGGCAGAAACGGCGCTGGCCCGCCGTGCAGACGGTGGGGAAGCCTTGGCCGTGATGGAACTGCCGTGGCTGCGTATTGGTCTGGCGGCAGCGGTAGCCTGGAGCCTGCTGTATCGTTTCTGTACTTTGTTTGCTATGGAACCCTGGCTGCAGGGAATGAATCCGTCGCTGTATTATACTGTGAGCCGTCTGGTCCAGTTCTGGATGTAAAGGCAAGAAAGAGAGGCCCTTATGGATAAAATTGCTGTTTTGATTCCCTGTTATAACGAGTCCAAGACTGTGGAAAAGGTTGTGACCGATTTCCGGCGTGTCCTGCCTGAAGCCACCATCTATGTCTATGACAATAACTCCACCGATGGTACGGCGGAACTGGCGGAGCGCGCCGGGGCCGTGGTACGGCATGAGTACCAGCAGGGCAAGGGCAATGTTATGCGCCGCATGTTCCGCGAAATCGATGCCGAAGCCTATGTGTTGGTGGACGGCGACGATACCTACCCCGCGGAGGCAGCCCCCGAGATGGTGAAGGCTGTCACCGAGCGCCATGCGGATATGGTAGTGGGGGACCGTCTGTCCAGTACCTACTACACCCAGAACAAACGCCCGTTCCATAACTTCGGCAATGATCTGGTACGTTTTTGCACCAACAATCTGTTCGGCGGCAAAATCAAGGACATTATGACGGGTTATCGTGCGTTCAGCTATCAGTTCGTCAAGACCTACCCGGTACTTTCCCGTGGGTTTGAGATCGAGACCGAGATGACCATCCATGCCCTGCAGCGCAACATGCAGGTAGACAATGTGATCATCGAATACCGGGATCGCCCCGAAGGGTCCGAGAGTAAGCTCAATACCTACTCCGACGGTTTCAAAGTATTGGGGACCATCGTTCGTCTGTTCAAAAACTATCGTCCCTTTGCCTTCTTCGGCGCGATTGCAGCCGTGCTGGCGGTGTTTGGGGTCGGCTTTATGATTCCGGTGTTGAATGATTATTTCCATACCGGTCTGGTGCCCCGTTTCCCCACGCTCATCGTCTGCTGCTTTGTTCTGGTGGCGGCGCTGCTGCTCTTTGTTTCGGGGGTGATCCTCTCCAGCCAGTTGGCCAAGGATGCACGGGACTTTGAGTTCCAGCTCCAGACGGTAGAACATTGGCATCATGCTGCCGAAGAATAATGACAGCCGGTCCCAGGGCAACGCGTTTGCCGGACACTGCCATGAACCCGGAAAAATCTACGCAGGAGGAAATCACAGCTATGTATGATTATCTGATTGTAGGCGCCGGCCTGTTTGGTGCGGTGTTTGCCCATGAAGCCACCGCCGCCGGCAAGCGCTGCCTGGTCATTGACAAGCGGGACCATATTGCCGGTAACATCTATACGGAGGATGTAGAGGGCATTGCCGTACATCGTTATGGCGCCCATATTTTCCATACCAACAATAAAGAGGTATGGGACTACGTCAACCGTTTTGCGGAGTTTAACCGCTACACCAATTCTCCCGTGGCCAACTACAAGGGCGAACTGTACAATATGCCTTTTAACATGAACACCTTCAACAAGATGTGGGGTGTCATTACGCCGGCAGAAGCCCAAGCGAAAATCGAAGAGCAGCGCGCAGCCCATTACACTGAAAATCCGCAGAACCTGGAAGAACAGGCCATCAACCTGGTAGGCACCGATATCTACGAGAAACTGGTCAAAGGCTATACCGAAAAACAGTGGGGCCGCCCCTGTACCGCCTTGCCGGCCTTTATCATCAAGCGGCTGCCGGTGCGGTTTACCTTCGATAACAACTATTTCAATGCCTTGTACCAGGGTATTCCCAATGAAGGCTATACGGCGCTGGTGGCCAATTTGCTGGATGGCATCGAGGTTCGCTTGAATACCGACTACCTGGCGGATCGCGCTGCATTGGATGCGCTGGCCAAAAAGGTGGTTTATACCGGCCCCATTGATGCTTATTTTGATTACAAGCTGGGCGCGCTGCAATATCGCAGTGTCCGGTTTGAGACCGAAACCCTGGATATGCCCAACTACCAGGGCAACGCAGTGGTGAATTACACCGATTCCGAAACGCCGTATACCCGCATCATTGAGCACAAGCACTTTGTGTTCGGCTCCACGGAACCCGGCACCAAAACCGTGATCAGCCGGGAATATTCCGCAGAATGGAAGCCCAGTGATGAGCCCTATTACCCGGTCAATGACGAAGAAAACGGAGCGCTGTATGCCCGTTACAAGGAACTGGCGGATGCCCAGTCCCATGTATTGTTCGGCGGACGTTTGGGTGAGTACAAGTACTATGATATGGACCGCGTGATCGAAGTGGCCCTGGCCCGTGTGCGGGCCGAACTGGCATAATGTAAAAAAATACCGCAGAGCTGCCCCAGGGCGGATCTGCGGTATTTTTGCCGTTGGAGGCAAGGACCGTTACCTTGCTTTTTACCCGGTGATGGGCTATAATAGTTTAGTATATTGCTGTATGGTGTACCCGTAAGGCAAGATTGTGGGAAAGAATAAAGGGAGTACGAATATGACCAAAATAGCCGCATCAATTCTGTCGGCGGACTTTGCCAACCTTCAGCGTGATTGCACCCGTCTGTTGGACGAAGGTGTCGATTTTTTGCACATTGATGTTATGGACGGGCATTTTGTGCCCAACATCAGTTATGGCGCGCCGGTACTCAGCTGCCTGCACGCCGCTTTGCCGGCTGTGTATTACGACGTCCATCTGATGATCAGCGACCCGGCACGTTATGCCGCTGATTTTGCCAAAGCCGGCGCCAACCTGATCACCTTCCATCTGGAGGCGGTGGGGAATGCTGCAGAGGAAACCATTGCCGTCATTCGGGCAACCGGATGTCAGGTGGGAATCAGTATCCGTCCCGGTACCCCGGTGGAAGCCGTGTTCCCGTATCTGGGCGTAGTGGATCTGATTCTGGTCATGAGTGTGGAACCGGGATTCGGCGGGCAGAAATTCCTGCCTGCGACCCCTCAGCGCCTTGCCGCATTGGATGCGGAGCGTAAGCGCCGTGGCTGCACCACCCTGCTGGAGGTGGACGGCGGCATCAATACCGAAACCGGCCCCCTGTGTGTACAGGCCGGGGCCGATTGGCTGGTTGCCGGCAATTCGCTGTTCCATGCGGAAGATTTGCAGACCGTTGTCCGGTGCCTGCACGGTGAAGCCTGAACGAACCAAAGGAGAAGCCAAACCCCATGTCCAATCGTGTTAAAATTGAGCGCAGCGAAAATTATGACTACTATAATGATCTGCTGTGGTGTTCCGTTCCGCTGATCGGAATGGCATGGTACTATTATGGACCGCGGCCTGTTCTGCTGCTGCTGACAGGCCTGCTCACAGCCTATCTGTGTGACTGTGCCCTGGCACCCCTGCATGGCGCCGGGTATCATTCCCATGAACCATCCAGTGAGTGTTTTGCCGCGCTGATCGTGCTGATGATGCCGGCCACGGTGCCGTATATGGTGGTTGTGGCGGCCGTTATTGCAGCCGTGCTTGTAAAAGAAGCTTTCGGTGGTGAAGGTCACTATCCTTTCCACCCGGCGGCGGTGGGGATGGCACTGGTCGGCATTTCCTGGCCGGAAAGTGTTTATACCTATCCTACGCCCGGCAACTGGCTGCCGGTATTTGGGAATATCAATGTGTCCCTTTCGGAAGGCATGAACGCTACCCTGCGGGACGGCGGTCTGCCCAGTGCCAGTACCATGAACCTGCTTACCGGCAACGTAGCCGGCGGCCTGGGAATCAGTGCGGCCTTGGTGGTCATGGCCTGCGGCCTGTTCTTGTTGGTGCGCGGTCATGTGAAACTGACTGTATTGGTGCCGTTCCTTGTGTTTTGTATCGGCCTGCCCTGGCTGCTGCCGCAGCTGAATGAGCTGCCGGTATTCAGCTGGCCGTGGGAGTTTATCCGCCAGCGCATTTATCTGGAAAAATATGTGATTCTCTCGGGTTCGGTTCTGTTTGGCTCGCTGTTCATGATCTGTGAACCGGTCACTATGCCAAACCGGACCAGCAGCCGGATTGTGTACGGTGCGGCCCTGGGTATTGCGACCCATGCCTTCCGTGTATTCAGCCCCTACGAGAGCGCAGTTTGCTTTGCACTGCTGATCGTGGGCGCCATTCCCGAGTGGCTTGACCTGATCAGCCACCGTACCGAGCGTATCCGCTTTATGAGGAAGGAGGAACGGCGTCTTGCCCAATTCACAAAACCGGAATAATCGCCGTAAGCGCGGGGATCATTCCGAAACGCTGATCATCCCCCATATTACCAAAGAAATGTTGGAAAAGGCCCGCTCCATGGCGGCGCAAGGGGCTTCCCGTGCCGAGATTGAACAGGCTATTCTGCAGATGCAGACGGCGAAGTCTGCAAGCGACAATACAGCGCAGCCCGCTGCGCAACCGGCACCGCAGCAGGAGCCGGATATTCACCGCATTATTCCTACCAGCCGTCCGCGTTATACCGAAGAAGAGCGCAAGGCCATGCTGGAAAAGATGCGTCAGGAGCAAGAACAGCAGGAGGCAGCCCGCAGGGAAGAGGCAACCCGCCGCACCGAACGCCCGGCCTGGCATTTCCCGCCTCCGGAACCTGTACACCGGCCTTCCCGTCATCAAGAGGAGCAAACCGCTGTTCAGCAGCCGGAGCCGGTTGTTCAAAACGAGCAGAGCACCCAAGTTGAGGCAACACCGGAACCGGTGGTGCAGGAACCCGTTGTACAGGAAGAACCTACCCGTACAATGGAGGCTGTCCGCCCCAAGCAGCAGCCTAAGGAACCCGTTGCAGCCAAAGAAGAACCGGCAGTGCAACGGTCTGTTCAGCCAGCGGCACAGTCAGGCCAGAAGCGCCACGCGGGATTGCTGCGCAGCCGCAATGAAGCAGAAGCGGAACTGAATGAAAAGATCCGCAGTGACCATGTGTGGCTTTCCAATCCGGTTATGGTGCGCGGTCTGGGGTTGGCTCCCGTTGTGGGCGCCGCTTTGGACGGCGAGCGTGCGCTGATGCTGTGTGTGGCCTGCCTGTTACTGGTTACTTTTACGCGTGTACTGGCGGTTGCGGTGTGCCATATCAGCAACAACCGTTTCCGGCCTATGATTTATTGCTACGCGGCCGCGTTGCTGTACATTCCCGTATATGTGCTGCTGTACAATCTTTTTGGAAACGATCTGACGATGTTGGGCATTTATCTGCCTATTTTGGTGGTGGAACCTGCTATTGTCAAACGAATGGAATTTACAGAGCTGGAACCCATCCGCGATGCCTGGCGCCATGGCTTCAACAACGGCATCGGCATGTGTGCGGCGCTGCTGATCGTGGGTTGCCTGCGTGAACTTCTGGCAACCGGTGCGGTTTTTGGGCACCAGCTGCTACAGGTACAGCTGTTTCCTCTGGCTGCACAGCCGGCCGGTGGGTTTGTTCTAGTGGGCGCGATTGCTGCCGTATGGTGCGCCGTCGCCAATGCCTATACCGATTATAAGCGGGAGGAGGTGCGCCGCCTGTATGCCGATCGCAAACATTGAATGGACACCACTGCTGCGTGGCGGGCTTGAGTTTGCCAGTTATATGGTACTGGCCATCTTTGCCGAAAACGTCATTCTGGCCCGCGCCCTGGGCGTTACCCGCCTGCTCAAGCTGGTGCCGGACCACAAAGCCCAGATCTGGGACTTCAGTCTTCCGCTGATTCTGGTCATGGGACTGTCGGCCCCGTTGGGGTGGGCAGCCCATAATTTGTTTTTCCCGTGGCTGCGCAATTATCTGCCGGTATGGCTGCCCATCTCGGCATTGCGGCCGTTGGTGTATCTGACCTGCGGCTCTTTGGCCATGGCGCTTACCTGGCTGCTGCTGTTTGTATTGCCGCGCCGCCAGCGTCAGGCCTGCCGTGCTCAGCTTACATTGGGCGGATGCAGTACCGCTGTATTGGGCACACTGCTGATTTGTGCCAACCAGAACTACACCATGCTGCAAAGCATTGCCTTCGGTATTGGCAGTGCGCTGGGTTATGTGTTTATTATCTTTATCGTTCGTGAAGGCCGCCGTCGTCTGCGCAGTAAAGACGTACCTGCGATCTTCCAGGGATTGCCCAGCTCCCTGATTTATATCGGCATCCTTTCTCTGGCTATCTATGGTCTGGTAGGCCATGCCGTTGTATTGTAACTACTGCAGGAGGCATTGGATATGACTCAGCCTTGTTTTGTCCCGGCCGATATTTTGCTCCCCGCTGCGGGAACGCCGCTGGACCCATGGGCCTGCATTGCGGTGGATCAGTTTACTTCCCAGCCGGAATATTGGCAGCGTGCCGAAACGCTGGCACAGGGGAAACCCAGCACGCTCCACCTGGTTCTGCCGGAAGCGTACCTTGGCACCCCGCAGGAAGAAGAACGCCTGCAAAGCATTCGTGAAACAATGAAAACCTACCGGGATTCGGTTCTGACCCGTCAGGTACATGGGTTTGTGTATGTGGAACGTACCCAGATGGATGGCACCATCCGGCAGGGACTGGTAGGTGCTGTGGACCTGGAAGCCTACGAATATACCGCGGGCGCCAAACCGGCCATTCGCCCCAGCGAAGCTACGGTACTGGAACGGATTCCGCCGCGGCTGAAAGTACGCCGTGGGGCTTTGCTGGAAACGCCCCATGTGATGATGCTGGCCGATGATGAGGAAAACACGCTGATCGAGCCTATCGGTGCCCGCAAAGAAGAACTGCCGCTGCTGTACGACGGGGAACTGATGCTGGGCGGCGGTCGGCTGCGCGGCTGGGCGGTGGAAACCCCGGAACTGATAGCGCAGATTTGTGCTGCACTGGCGGCGCTGGCAGACCCGGATGCCTTTGCGCGGCGGTGGCCGGCGGCGCAGGGGCAAACACCCATGGTACTGGCCGTAGGGGACGGAAATCATAGCCTGGCTACAGCCAAAGCCTACTGGGAAGAACTGAAACCAACCCTGACGGAGGAAGAACGGAAAACCCATCCGGCACGCTGGTGCCTGGCGGAAGTATGCAATGTACATAGTCCGGCCATTGAGATCGAGCCGATTCACCGGGTAGTGTTTGGGGTTACCGCTAAGGAACTGTACCAGGCACTGGATGCCTGGGATCAGGCCAACGGACCCGCAAAGGAGCCTTCTTCCCAGCGTTTTCAGCTGGCAGACCGCCAGGGAGAAATTGCGGTGGCGCTGCAAAATCCCACCGCGCCGCTGACGGTGGGCAGCATCGAAGATTTCCTTGCGGCCTGGCTGCCGCAGCATCCGCAGGCACGTGTGGATTATATCCACGGTGCATCCACGGCACTGGCATTGGCAGCACAACCCGACCGGCCGGCCGCGGCCATTCTGCTGCCGGATTTCCACAAGGCGGACCTTTTCCGCGGTGTGGTGCTGGGAGGCGTATTGCCGCGCAAGACCTTCAGCATGGGCCATGCAGAGGAAAAACGTTATTACAATGAATGCCGAGTTATCGGATAAGGAAAACAGGTGAAGTATGGAAAAAACTGCACAATCTAGTTCCGGCGCACCGCGCCGCCGTCGCCGCCGTCGTGGTTCCGGTGCAGGTGCTTCCCAGGCGGCACAGGCACAGACCCCCGCAGCCAAAGAAAACGCAAAGCAGGTTCAGCAGGCCGCCCCGGCCAAAGCACAGCGCCAGCAACCCGCCCGTAAAGAGAACAAGGAAGCTAACGCCGGCAGCCGCCGCCATCGCGGTCAGCCTGCCGAGGCTGCCAACACCGGGAACCAACCGCAGCCTTCCGGACGGCGTAGCCGTTCCGGCAACCAGGCTCCGGCCAAGGAACAATCTTCCCACACTTCCAAGCAGCCGCAACGGGCAGCTCGTGCGGTGCACCGCACGGCGGAGGAAGAACCGGGTATTGCTTTGATTTCCCGCCGCCCGCCCAAACAGAAGTTTGCCAATTTTGAGGAATATCTGGCCGCACACGGCGGTATGACAGTTCCTCTGCCGGAGGAAGAAACTGCACAGCAGGAACCCGTACCGGAAGCCCAGCCTGCGGCAACTGAGGCAGCCGAATGACGCCCGCACTGGCAGGTGCCTTGCGGTGCCCGGTCTGCGCAGGGCCGTTGCTTCTGGTAGGGCGCAGCCTGCGCTGCCCCAAAGCACACAGTTTTGATCTTGCGCGGGAAGGATATGCCAATCTGCTGGCCATCCAGAAAAAGCATGCAGCTGACCCGGGTGACGGCAAAGAAATGGTGCGTGCCCGCCGTGCTTTTCTGGCAGCCGGGCACTATCAACCGTTGATGGCGGTACTGGCAGAACTGTGCGGTACTTTACCCCACGAGAAAATCGTGGATGCCGGTTGCGGCGAGGGCAGTTACGACCGCTTTCTGTATGATGCGCTGGGTGAGCCCCAGATCGTGGGATTTGACCTCTCCAAGGAAGCTGTTCGTCTGGCAGCCCGGCTGGTACCGGAAGCTGCGTTTTGCGTAGGCGGCAGTTTCAGCGCCCCGGTGCGGGACGGTTGGGCGGATCTTTTGCTGAATATTTTTTCGCCCTTTGCAGGGGCGGAGTTCAGCCGTATGCTGCGCCCGGGCGGGCACCTGATTTATGCGGTGCCCACGGCGCGCCATCTTTACGGTTTGAAAGAAGTGCTGTACACTACGCCTTATGAAAATGAAGTGAAAGATACCCGTTATGAGGGATTCGACTTTGTGACCGAGCGGGAAGCTGCCGCTACCCTTACACTGGAAGGGGAGAGCGTACAGCAGCTGTTTGCCATGACGCCCTATTACTGGAACACGCCTGCGGAAGGTGCTGCCCGTCTGGCAGAATGTGACCGGCTGACTACAGAAATCGGTTTTCGCTTCCTTGTGTATCGCAGACAATCAGAATAAGAAAAGCCCCCGGCCGAAAACATTCGGCCGGGGGCTTGTGTTTGGTTTCTTACAGGTCGTCGGCGTCCTGGGTGGGGGTCTCGTACTCGTTGTCACTGGGTACGCCGGTCCAGCTGCCCAGAGGGTCCTGCCGACTGGCTGCATCTTCAGCGGAAAACGTTTCCGGTGCAAGGGGCATTCCCTGTACGGTATCCGGCACGTAGTGGGGCGGATAATGGGCGGAATCGGTGCCTACCGTACGCCGGGGCTTGTCCGATGCCGTTTCCGGATCATCCCGGTACGCAGCATCGGTCACTTCACCCAGATCGGTCCAGAAGGTATCGCGCTCATCCTCGGCGCCGCGGGGGCCAAACGGTTCATGAAACATAACTACAACCTCCTTTGGTATACAGGCAGGCCATGCGGCCCACACTATACCATAGATTTTTACACAAAGAGGTGTTGTTTATGCGTTCACGGGCCGGTGTTTTTTGGTACAGCCTGGGTTTAACGCTGCTGCTTTTGCTGCCGCTCATTGCACTGACAGCGTTTCTGATTCATCAGCGGCAGCAGCAGAATGAATTGCGGCAGGCAGCGGCAGAACGCGGCGGTTTGCAGATCGAGCAGGGTGCCCAGGATACCTGGTGTGCATTGCTGGTGGTCCAGCAGGAGGAACCTGCGTTTGTGCTGGTCCGGGCCGATGGTCCCGAACAGAATGTGACCTTTTGCGCGTTGCCGGGGAAATTACAGGTGCAGGCTCCGTCCGGCACCACCACGCTGGCCGCCTGCACGCTCTCGGCCGGGCCGGGGCGTGCCGTGCAGCTGCTGAGCCAGACCGTTGCCACGGGGGAAACTGCCCAGCGGCCGCTGCATTATCTGGCGGCGACCCAATCCTGCTGGCAGGACTGCGCCGGAGAAGAAGCAGTTGCCCGGCTGGATACCGCTTCGCTGCTATCCCAGGCAGAGCGGGCATCCATTGGTTACGGGGAGGACTCGGTGGCGGAAGCAGGTGCGGTCCAGGCGCCGGAACTGATCGCCAAACTGCAGAACTGCCTGGATACCCCGACGGAAAAGGCCGATGCCCGTGCTGCCGTGTGGGAAGCCTTTGCGCGGCAAAATGAAAATTTTCTGGCATCCATGCCCGAAGCCTGGAAAAGCTACAGCGCCCGGACACTGACCGACCTGATGGCCACTGATTTGGCCGATATGAAAGCAACACTGCAATATATAAGCAGTCAACCAGGTATGACTACCGGCTACCGCAGTGCTGAAACCCAGCCTGCAGCAGGCGGAAAAGTCATGCTGAGTGATGACGGGATGCAAACCCTTCGGGAATTGCTGCGGTAAAAAGAAAAGGGACTGTTCTTTCGGAACAGTCCCTTTTGTGCTGTTTACTGCTGACGGAACCGGGAGAGAAATTCTGCGGTCCGGGGATTCTGCGGATGCTCAAAAATGTCTGCGGGAGTGCCTTCTTCGGCAATCACGCCGTCAGCCATATAGACCACATGGCTGGATACATCCCGGGCAAAGGCCATTTCGTGGGTGACCACGATCATCGTCAGGCCATCGGCTGCCAACTGCCGCATGACGGACAGAACTTCACCGACCATCTGGGGGTCAAGGGCAGAGGTGGGTTCGTCGAACAGCAGCACTTCCGGTTTCATGGAAAGCGCCCGGGCAATGGCCACGCGCTGTTTCTGACCACCGGAAAGCTGGCGGGGCTTGGCATGGATATAGGGAGCCATGCCCACCTTTTCCAGGTTCTCCAGCGCGGTGCGGCGGGCAGTTTCCTTGTCCTGGTGCAGCACGTAGCGCAGACCGGCGGTGCAGTTCTCCAGCACCGTCATGTTGTTGAACAGGTTGAAGCTCTGGAACACCATACCGACCTTGGCACGGTAACTGCAGGGGTCAAAACCTTTTTCGGTGATTTCCTGCCCGTGGAACAGCACCGCGCCGTTGGTGGGTGTTTCCAGCAGATTGATGCAGCGCAGCAGGGTGGATTTACCGCTGCCGGACGCACCGATCACGCAGGTGACGTCGCCGGGATTTACCGTAAAGTTCACGTCGCGCAGCACTACATGGGTGCCGAAACCTTTGGAAAGATGCCGTACTTCAATGATCGGTTCAGACATGGGCGGCGCCTCCTTTCATATCCAGATTCTGCGGTTCGTGCACGGGATCGGGCGCGTTGTGCATGCCGCTGGTATAGGCGAGGGTATCGGTGGTGTTCAGATCGTAGTTCTGCGGGCCGTCCAGGGCTTTCTCCCACAGGCGGAGCAGGTAACTGGCCAGCAGGGTCATGGTCAGGTAGATGATCATGACGATCGTGGCGCTTTCAAAATAGGTGTACAGGGCACCCACCACACTCTTGTGGACAAAGAACAGGTCGGTGATGGAAATAACGGACAGTACCGAGGTGTCCTTGATGTTGATGATAAAGTTGTTGCCGATCTGGGGGATGATGTTGCGCAAAGCCTGGGGCAGAATGACGTGCAGCATGGTCTGCCAGTGGTTCATACCGATGGCCATGGCACCTTCGGTCTGGCCGGGATCGATGGAAACAATGCCGCCGCGGACGGTTTCTGCCATGTAAGCGCCGGTGTTGATGGAAACAATGAGAAAACCGGTGGCCCACATCCCCAGTTTGATGTTGAACAGCTGCATCAGACCGTAGTAGATGAAAACGGCCTGGACGATCATGGGGGTGCCGCGGAACAGTTCCACGTAGCAGCGCAGTACGCCGCGCATCAGCTTAATCAATGTGCGTTTCCAGAGCGGATCACGCTGTTTGTCTACCGGAATGGTCTGCAGGGCGCCTACCGCAAAGCCGATCACGCAGCCGAAAAAGGTGCCGACCAAGGCCAGCAGCAGGGTAGTGCCCGCGCCGCGCAGGTAAGAAAAACCGTACTTTTGCAGCACGGTGGCGCAGTTGGTAAAAAAGTCTTGCATGGGATTACTCCTTTGTGTTTTTCGGCCCGAGGCCAGAAACCACCACAGCCCCAGGCTGCCAAAAAATGGCTGCCTGGGGCAATGTGGAAAGATTACTCGCTCAGGGGCTGCACGCTGATGGCCTCATCCATCATGGTGTTGTAGTCATCGGCGGTCATGGTGGACAAAACGCCGTTGATGGCGTCCTGCAGGGCGGTGTTGCCCTTCTTCATGGAGATGCCGATGTTGATGTCTTCATCACTGACCTGGAAGTCGTTTTCACCGCCGCCAAAGTCCAGCGCTACAAAGTCCGGGTAGGCGACCAGCGCAGCCTGAGCGGTGGGGCGGTCGGTCACGACCACGTCGCAGGCGCCGCTGTCCAGGGCAACCAGCATGGCGGGAGCCGTTTCCTGGGCGGCCAGAATGGTCGCACCGGGAATCTGCGGCAGGCAGTTGTCGTACCAGATGGTGCCCAGCTGGCTGGTACATACGGCACCGGCCAGGTCAGCTACACTGGTGGCGGAAGCATAGGGGCTGTCCTTTTTGACCAGCGTAATGATGGACGCATAGTAGTACGGATCAGAAAAATCCACCTGCTGGGAACGCTCCGCCGTGATGGACTGGCCGGCGATGACACAGTCCACATCGCCGCTCATAACAGCGGGAATCAGGCTGTCCCAGTCCAGCTTGACGATCTGGACGTTCTGGCCCAGGGCTTCCGCGATCTTTTTGGCCATCATTACATCGTAGCCGTACGCGTAGTCGCTGGAATCACGGATCTGAATGGCACCGTTGGAATCATCGCTCTGTGTCCAGTTGTAGGGGGCGTAAGCGCATTCCATGGCAACAGTCAGAGTGGTGGGATCGCCGTCACCGTCCGGTGCGTCGGAATCTGCAGCCTTGGAGCCGCAGCCTGCCAGACCGGCAGCCAACATGGCGGCCAGCAACAGGCTCAAAGTCTTTTTCATTTTCATAGGGTCCTTCTCCTTTTCCAAATCCCTCATAATCGCTAAAAACCCCGGTAATCCTTACGGAATACCGGGGCTCAAGCTTACAAATCCCGGCAGCAATACGGCGCAGAGCCTGCCGCGCCGTTGCGGCCATAGGATATTTTACGCTATCGAGTAGGTTTTGTCAAGTACAGATCTAAATCCCGGAAAGGCTTTTCTCATTGAGCGGTGGCCTTTTCGCCGCCCTTTTTGCTGGCGGCATAGGCACGCAGAGAGTTGACCACAATGACCACGCCCAGGGTGATGAGCAGAATGGCCAGAATCAGCTGCAGGCCCTGCATCAGGAAGGTGGCCGTGCCGGCGGCGTAAGCCTTTACACAACCCACCAAAATCTGAACCAGCGCGGTAAAGGTAACGCACAGCATGATGATCAGCGGCGGGAACAGCATCTTGTTGCTGCGGCCGGTCACTTTCAGGAAGACGCACAGGGTGACGAGCACCAGCGCGCTGAGCAGCTGGTTGGCGGAACCAAACAGGGGCCAGATGTTGTTGTAACCGATTTTGGCGAGGATAAAGCCGAAGGCCAGTGTAATAAAGGTGGAAAAATAGGTGTTGCAGAACAATTTGCGCCAGGCGGCGGTGTGTTCCATGTCATCCACGCTGAACAGTTCCTGGAAACTCATACGGCCGATACGGGCCACCGCATCCAGGCTGGTCAGAGCCAGAGCGGAAACGCACATGGTCATAAAGACGGTGGCGGCATAAACGGGTACACCGAACATTTCAAAGAAACCGGCCACACCGTTGCTGAACACCTGGAAGGGGGTGCCGGCGGCAGGGGTGCCGTCCGCCGCGGCGGAAGCACCGGCCACACACAAAGCCAGGACAGCCAGCAGGCTTTCCAGCACCATGGCACCGTAGCCGACCTTCAGCATGTCCTTCTCGTTTTCTACCGTCTTGGAAGAAGTACCCGAGGATACCAGGCTGTGGAAGCCGGACACGGCGCCGCAGGCCACCGTAACGAACAGAATGGGGAACAGGCTGCCGCTGATCAGGCTGCCGTTTTCGCCAGCCACCACGTTCCAGCTGGTGAAGGGCTGCAGGTTCATGGTGGGATGGGCCACCAGCAGACCGACCGCCGCACCGATGATCATGGCAATGAACATGAAGGTGGTCATGTAATCCCGGGGCTGCTTCAAAAGCCACATGGGCAGTACAGCCGCAAAGAAGATATACACAAAGGTGATGTAGATCCAGCCTTCCTTGCCCAGGATGATGGGGCAATTGGCGCCAATGACGAAGGAAAGCACGATCAGCACAATGCCGACTACCGCTTCTTTCCAGCCGTCAAAATGGAATTTCTTCTGGATCAGGCCAAACACCACGGCAAACACCATGAACATGATGGAAACCATACCGGCGGCACCGTTGGTTTTGGCGGCCGCAGCCAGCGAGGTGACACCGTCGGTGGTGGTGTAGGCGTTGAAGGTACCGGCCACCATGTCGGCAAAGGCGGCAATGACCAGCAGGGTGAACAGCCAGCAGAACAAAAGGAAGAGCCGGCGGCCCAGTTTGCCGATGTATTTTTCGATCAGCATACCCATGGACTTGCCGTCATTCTTGACACTGGCATACAGGGCACCAAAGTCCGTTACGGCGCCGAAGAAGATACCGCCCAGCAGGACCCAAAGCAACACCGGCAGCCAGCCGAACGCGGCGGCCTGGATGGCGCCGGTGACGGGGCCCGCCCCGGCAATGGAAGAAAACTGGTGGCTGAACACGGTCCAGCCGTTGGTGGGAACATAGTCTTTGCCATCTTCCAGCCGCACAGCAGGAGTTTTGGCGTTGGGGTCCACACCCCAGGTTTTGGCGATCCAGCGGCCATACCCGGCGTACGCACATACCAGGCAAACCGCTGCGATCAGAACGATCACAAGCGTATTCATGATTCTACTCCCTCTTTCCTACAATTGAATTTACAATAGCTTGCTTCATTACTTTAGCGCGCTGATGTGCCTATGTCAATAATTTGTCAATATTTTGGAGGTTTGACGGTTTTTTGGTTGAAAAGTAGAAAATATATAGACTGTTTTGTATAAAATGTGCAATTGACAACCTTGTTTTGAATGGATAGTATAAAGAAAAACGGGTGTCTTTGTCTGAAAACGCCCTGATTCAGGAGGTTTACCATGAAGCAATGGCTCAAAGATGCAGTGTTTTATGAGATTTATCCGCAGAGTTTCTGCGATACAAACGGGGATGGTATCGGCGACTTGCCGGGCATTACTTCCAAACTGGACTATATTAAAGGTCTGGGCTGCAATGCCCTGTGGATCAACCCCTGTTTTGACTCCCCCTTCAAAGATGCCGGCTACGATGTGCGGGACTACAAGAAGGTGGCCCCCCGCTACGGCACCAACGAGGATCTGGCCCAGTTGTTCCGCACAGCCCACGAAAAGGGCATGCACGTGCTGCTGGACCTGGTGCCCGGCCATACCAGTGAGGAACACCCCTGGTTCAAAGCCAGCAGTCAGGTGGAAAAGAATGAATATTCCGGCCGGTACATCTGGACCGATCACTGCTTTGCAGGCGGTGACGGTATGCCGTTTATCGGCGGCGAGACCGACCGTAACGGTACCTATATCCTGAACTTCTTCAAGTGCCAGCCTGCCTTGAACTATGGCTATGGCAAAATTCATGAAGCTTGGCAGCAGCCCACCGACGCACCGGATTGCCGTGCTACGGTGGAAGCCATCAAGGATGTGATGCGCTTCTGGCTGGCCATGGGCTGTGACGGTTTCCGGGTGGATATGGCATTCAGCCTTGTCAAAAACGATACCCATCACAAAAAGTATACCTGTGCCATCTGGCGGGACATTGCCGCCATGTTGCAGGAAGAGTATCCCCAGGCGGCATTGATCAGTGAGTGGAATGCGCCGCGTCTGGCCCTGAAGAACGGTTTTGACATGGACTTTATGCTCAGCGGAACCCATAATGGTTATGACTGGCTTATGCGCGCTTATGACGGCACCATGGATTCCAATCCGCACAACATCGGCAAGGCGTATTTCTGCAAGGATTCCGGTACCGGCATTGACAAGTTCCTGGATGACTGGCTGCCCAGCTATAAAGCGACCCATAAAGACGGCTTGTACTGCCTGATTACCTGCAACCACGATACCATCCGCCCGGCAGCCGGGCTGACCACCGACGAACTGCGCATTGCCTACGCCATGCTGTTTACTATGCCTGGAGCACCGTTCCTCTATTATGGCGACGAAATTGGTATGCGATACCAGAAACTGCCCACCAAAGAGGGTGGCTATTTCCGCACCGGTTCCCGTACTCCCATGCAGTGGGCACCGGGGAAAAACCTGGGCTTCTCGGACGCAGCACCGGAATCCCTGTATCTGCCGGTAGACCCTGCTGCGGATGCGCCTACGGTAGCACAGCAGCAGGAAGATCCCAACAGCCTGTGGCATACGGTGCAGTCCATTCTGGCATTCCGCCATGCCCATCGGGATCTGGATTCCGATGCACCTTTCAAGGTGCTGTTTGCCCCTAAGGCTAAGGGGGATTACCGTCCCTTTGCCTGGCGCCGCGGCAAATTGATCTGTGCGGTCAACCCGGCAGGAGCGCAGGCGGAACTGCCCCTTAAACTGAAAGAAGGAACCCGTCCGCTCTTTGTCATCGGCAGCGCCGAAGTACGTGGGGAAAACCTGGTTTTGGGCGACCAGAGTTTTGCTGTGTTGGGATGACCCTTGCTATAAAGCAGGGAGGTGAATGGGCTTTATCGCCTGCCGGGATGGGCATTCCGGTTGGTATGGTGGCAGAGCTAAAACACTGAGAAGACTGTGAAAAAATCCCTTGAACAGCGCGTTTTAGACAGCAAACATCCCGGGAAGGCATGCCTTTCCCGGGATGTTTTTGGTTGATTGTGATTTTACAGCGTTTTCAGCAGAACTTCTTCCATGGGACGTTTGGGCACACAGTAGTCCCGCGCGTCATCCAGATAGTACTTGGTGTCGCCGTCTTTCATGGAAACCAAATGGCTTTCGTGACTGGGGTAACCCAGTGCTACCATATAGCGCAGCTTAACACCCTCCGGCAGGCCCAGCAATTTGCTCAGGGCCGGGCGGTCGATAGAACCCATCAGACAGCTGCCTACACCGTGACCCCAGGCGGCCGCCGTCAGGCTGCCCATGGCCAAACCGGTGTCTGTATCACTGTAGCCAGGCAGCCGTTCGTCCTGCAGCACGGCAATAAATGCGACCGGTTGTTCACCCGGTTTGGGGTAGCCCAGTTCCGGCGGCAGGCTGGCAGCCCAGTGAACCAACGGCTGTACGGCGGCTACGGTCTCCGGGCTTTGCACAATGATATATTTCAGGGTCTGGCGGTTGGCGCCGCAGCTGGCAATGCGGGCGGCATCCACTGCCTCGGTCAAAATCTCCGGTGCCACAGGGCGCTGTTCAAAGCGGCGGTAGGTGCGGCGGGTGCGCAGGAATTCCATGATTTCCACAATCGGTCACATCCTTTTTTCAGTTTTTTCCATTATACCAGCAAGACGATCATTTATCAACGACGGTGGAAGTGAGTCCGATACCCACTGCCGCTGAGGCAATCTTTTTCCAGCTGCTGCAACCGCAGATGCCGTCGGCCGTCAACGAAAAATCTTTTTGTATAGCCTTGAGTGCGTTTTCGGTAGCTGAACCGAAAATGCCGTCCAGTGTGCCGCTGGGGTAACCCAACGCGTTGAGGGCGTCCTGCAGGATCAGCACATAGGTGTTGCGGCTGCCCCGGCGTACGGTAGGGTAGCCGGCGGTGGTGTTGGGGCAGGCGGGCTTGCCGTAACGGCGGTCAAAATGCACCCAGGTAGGCGTCATGGAAAGGGGTTCCACATATCCCCAGGCACCGGTGGCTACGGCAGTGTCGTAGATTTTCCGGCGGGCGCTGCTGCTCAGGCTTTGACCGACATCAAACGCCACACCGGCGTAGTGCTGGCTGGTGGTGCCGTGGCCGCCTTCCCAAATGCGCTTGAAAGCGTACCCCACAGGGATTCCGCTGCCGTAATTGCGGCGGGTCAGGTTCCAGGCTTCCATGGCGGCTACCGTAGTCCACAGCACGTTGGCGTTGCTGGACCCGCGGAACTCCCGCACCCGCAGCGTGGTGCCGAAACTGTAGGGCATTGCATCGTTTTCGCTGAGATTGTAGGTGTAGAATTTGTTGGTATAGGAATCGTACACAAAGACTTTTGCCATGATGTTATCCCTCCTTGGAACGCTGACATTCGCTGCACAACGCCTGGGCTGCGGTGCGCAGGCTTTCCCAGGTGGTTGCGTCTACTACTCCCAGAGTGGGCAGTCCGGCGGTAAGCTGGTAGCTTTCCAGAGTCTGCTGGGTAGCAGCGTCCAGTTCACCGGTTTCCGGTACAAAGTTGTATCCCTGGTCCACAGAGGCAATCAGATTCAGCCAGCGCTGTACCTGCCGTACCGCAGGACCGGAACTGCCCCGCGCCAGGGATGATGCGGGCCAGACACCATCCGGCGCAGGGGCGGCCGCCGCGGGGTTCACTTCAGCCAGCGCCTGTGCTGCCTGCAAAAATACCGTCCAGTCAGCGGTGGTTACAATGCCGGTCTCGGGCAGGCCAAAGTACCGCTGGGCGCTGCGCACAGTGATTTCCAGGTTGCTGTCAAAGACGTTGTCCGGGGCGGTGCCGTTCAAAAAGTTGATCTCCGGCAGCCATTGCCCTAAAAATTGCAGCAATTGGTCCAGGCGCAGTACTGCCAGTCCTTTGTCGCCCGGCCGCAGCGTACCGGCGGGGGCAGGCAGTGAAACGGTCCGAACCACCGGGCCGCTGGTGGCAAGGCTTTGTGCGGCGGTGTACAGGCTGTTCCAGGTCAGCAACCCCACAACGCCGTCCACTGTTAATCCGGCACGGGTCTGCCAGGCTTTGACGGCTTTTGTGGTGGCAGACCCGAATACGCCATCCACCGTTACAGTGGGAATGTCGCTGTAGTAGGCCGCCAGCCGCCGCAGATAGAACTGTACCGCCCGCACGGCGGTGCCGCGGCTTCCTTCCCGGACGGTGGTGGTGAACTGGCCGGGCGCTACGTTGGGGTCTACGATCTCGTTGGCTACCGCCAGTGCCACTTCGTTGAGCTTGTTCCAGGTGGCGCGCCCCACCAGGCCGTCTGCCGTCAGGCTGAACAGACTCTGGAAGCCGGTCACGGCATTTTGGGTTGCAGCCCCAAAACTGCCGTCTACGTTGATGGAGGCAAGGGAAGTATAGTTGTCCGCAGCCAGCCGCAGCCAGAACTGTACCAGCCGTACCTCCATACCCGTATCGCCCCGGCGCAGCACCACACCGGGCCAGGCCGTGCCGCCAAGATCGCTTTGCATATCCAGCCAGGCGTCGTACAGGGCATCCCAGGTGGCCTGCCCAACGATGCCGTCGGCAGTCAATCCCTGTTCCTGCTGGAAAATTTTGACCGCCCGTTCGGTGGCGGCGCCAAAATTGCCGTCCACCGTCAGGTTGGGAAGTGCGCTGTTGAACTGTGCCAGTTCCGACAACCAGAACTGTACCTGTTCCACCTCGCTGCCGGTAGATCCGCGGCGCAACACCACGCCCGGCCAGGTACCGCTGCTTTCGGTGCCGGTGGCGGTTTCGCCTTCACTGGTCAGTTCGGCCAGATCCTTTACGCTTACATAGATATAACTGATCTTGTACCAGGTGGATTTGCCCACCAGGCCGTCCGCAGTCAGGCTGAATTGTTTCTGGAACTTTTTCACGCAGCTTTCGGTGGTGGCATCAAAAGTTCCGGTCACTTCTGGTTTGCCAAAGGCCGGGTAATCTTTGGCAATGCGGGAAAGCTGCCGCTGCAAAATGCTTACGCTGGTTCCGGTGGAACCACGTTTCAGCGTGACACCCGGCCAGCTGGACGGGATACTGGCAATGTTGTTGGTGGTCACCAACTGAACGCGGTCCCCGTAGTAGTAGCGCAGGATCTGCAACGCGTTCTTTCCTTCGTTGGCACGGTCTACCGTGCCCCACTGCTTCATGCCGGGGCAGGTCACAAGCTTACCGTCGCAGTACTCGGTAAAATAGGGTTCCTGATCACCGGACCGCCGAACATAGGTATTGAACAGTTCGGCGGTCAGCCGTTCCATCACCGCAAAAACAGTGCGTCCTGCCACGTAAGCCTGATCATAACCGGGGGAGCCGGTAATGTTGAAAGAATATCCCCGGCTGGGATACCATTCGGTCCAGATACGGTTGAGCGCCAGACTGATCTGGGCCAGAATATTGGCCCGCAGGGCTTCCTCCGGCCAGGTGGGGTACACCTCGCTGGATGCCACGTTGGCGATGTATTCCTGAAATCCTACCGTTACGTTGCTCACGTTGGCCGAAGGTTTGCCCAAATGCACGGTAATCTTTTTGGGGATGACCACCTCGGTGAGCACGCGGGCGTTGAGGTTCTCTTCCGGTGTGGGGCCGCTGCCGCCGCCACCGGCAAACAGCACGTGGGGCGGAATGGTGGTGATTTCTCCGTTTTGCTCTTTGGCGCGCGTATCGGCCAATGTGGGGTTGCCGGTGGTTTCCACCGGTAAGAATTCCAGCCGGGCCACCGTCTGCTGGTCGGCAAAAATCTGCACACCGTCCAAAATCCGGGGCTGCCAGCCGTCGGCTTCCGCCGTAAGGCGATATACCGAATACGGGCGGACCGTACGGTTGTTTTCATCCAGGCTGTAACTTGCGTCCGGCGCGGGCAGGTCCAATGGCTGGCTGGCACCCGATGCATCGGTGGTCATCCGGGAAAGCACCGCCCCCGATTCATCTGACACAGTCAGGCGAACGCCGGGCAGGGGAGCAGCCTGCTCGGCGATCGATGTGTAAACGATTAAATTTCCGTTTGGCATACAAACACCTCCTGCCCACAGGCTATGCCGGGGTGGGGCGGGAGGTGACAAGGCAGGGGTGACACCCGGAACCCGGCAAGGGGCCACCTATGGGTGCGGGCGGCCAAGCAAAAAGCAAAGCTTGCATCCCGTCGGGTATCGGAATTATAATAGGCATATCCACCAGGTCTGGTTTGGCGACCTGGATTGACCCCCATACCGAAACGTTACCGGTAAAAATTGTATCAGTCTTTTCCCGTTATGTTGTATCCATGAAGGAGGCACAAAACAATGGCAATCAAGAAAAGGGAACTGAGCGGTACCCCACAGCAAGAACCCCGTTCCTATGAAACAGAGCATGCGCAACTGGCGCGGCGCGCGGCTGCCGTGGGAATCGTGCTGCTGAAAAACGAAAATGGGCTGCTCCCGCTGGCAAAGGGGAGCAAACTGGCACTGTTTGGAGCCGGTGCAGGTCGTACGGTCAAAGGTGGTACTGGAAGCGGCGATGTGAACGAGCGGGCCAGTGTTTCTGTTTTTCAGGGCCTGATCGATGCGGGATTTGAGATTACCACAAAGGATTGGATTGAGGATTACGACCGGCGGTACCGGCAGGCCCGTCAGGACTGGAAAGAGGCAATCCTGACTTGCCAGAAAGAACTGGAGCAGAAGGGCGGGTTGAATGCCTTTTTTGAGGCCTATTCCACCCATCAGTTTGCCATGCCGGCCGGTGCGCCTGTCTACAAAAACCGAAGCGGATGTGGCGGTATACTGCGTTGCCCGCGTGGCCGGTGAAAACGCCGACCGCTTTGCAGCGGCAGGGGATTACGCGCTCAGCGATACAGAACGGGAACAGCTGAAAACGCTGGGGATCTGTACGAACATGTGGTAGTGCTGATCAATGCCGGTGGTGTTGTAGATCTTGCTTTTCTGGAAGAACTCCCGCATATGCAGGCAGCGCTGGTGATTTCGCAGCCGGGTATGGAGGGCGGACACGCGGTGGCGGATGTGCTCAGCGGTGCGGTCAATCCCAGCGGCAAGCTGACCGATACCTGGGCTGATCACTATGAAGATTACCCCAATGCAGCAACCTTCTCCCATAACAATGGCAATGTGGAAAAAGAGCTGTATGAAGAAGGAATCTATGTAGGGTACCGCTATTTCGACAGCTTCCGGGTGCCGGTCCGGTATGGTTTTGGTTTTGGCTTAAGTTACACCACGTTCCGGGTGGAAACCACGGGTATTTGCACGGCGGCAGATGGTGGCGTCACGGTACAGGCAGCTGTCACCAACACCGGCGCAGCAGCGGGCCGTGAAGTGGTGCAAGTTTATGCGGGGCTGCCCGATGGAAGACTGGAAAAAGAAGCCCGACGGCTGGTTGCCTTTGGAAAGACGGCGCTGCTGCAGCCCGGCGAAATGCAGACACTGGCATTGACCTTTGGGCCGGAGCAGCTGGAAAGCTATGACGAAGATGACTCCGCCTGGCTACCGGGGAACCCAGCAAGGGGCAGAGTGACAGCAATGACAGCGACAAAGTCAGCGCATTGGGCAGTGCCGGTGCAGCGGTTCCCGGTTCCGCTGCCGAAACCAGCAGTGCAGCGCTGGCACAGGGCATCGCCAACATGGTCCTGGCAGACGGCCCGGCGGGATTGCGCCTGACCCAGACTTACTATGTGAAGAATGGCAGGGCACAGCCGGTCCCGATGGAGATGAGCCTGGAACATGGACTTTTCTATGATGGACCTGTACCGGAAGGGGAGCCGTCCCACCAGTACTGCACAGCCATTCCTGTCGGAACTATGTTGGCCCAGACCTGGGACCTGCCGCTGCTGCGGGAAGTGGGCACGGCTGTGGGCAAAGAAATGAAGATTTTCGGCGTACAGCTTTGGCTGGCGCCAGGTATGAACATTCATCGCAATCCTCTTTGCGGCCGGAATTTTGAATATTATGCCGAGGACCCGCTGCTAAGCGGCCGCTGTGCGGCAGCCATCACCAACGGGGTACAAAGCCATCCCGGCATTGGCACCACCATCAAGCATTATGCCTGCAACAATCAGGAGGACAACCGCATGGCTTCCGACAGCATTCTGACGGAACGCACTTTGCGGGAAATTTACCTGAAAGGATTTGAAATCGCCATCCGGGAAGCAAAGCCCCGTTCCATCATGACCAGCTATAACCTGATCAATGGTGTCCATGCGGCCAACTGCTACGATATCTGCACCAAGGCGGCGCGCTGCGAATTTGGTTTTGACGGCGTGATCATGACCGATTGGACCACCACCAACGTGGATGATACCTGCACCGCTTCCGGCTGTATGCGTGCCGGCAACGATGTGGTCATGCCCGGCATGGATATGGACCACGAGAATCTTCGCAAGGAATTGGCGGACGGTACACTTACTTTGGACGAACTGAAACGCTGCGTGACGCGCCTGGTTCGTGTGATCCTGCATTCCGATTGCTACGAGCAGTAAGACCATCCACCCCGGCGGGCGCGTTGCCTGCCATAAAAAGGACCTGTCTTTCCCACAGCCTGTCGGGCGGGGGAAAGGCAGGTCTTTCGTTTTGGGGCAGCAAACAAAAAAGCCGGTGGAAAATCCACCGGCTCTGAACAGAGTCGAATTAAGCCTTGTTGGCAGAACCGAACAGCTCGATCTTCTCGCGGACGGTCGCCTTGATGGCGTCGGCACCGGGAGCGAGCAGCTTGCGGGGGTCAAAGCCCTTGCCCTGCAGATCCTTGCCCGCTTCGATGTACTTGCGGGTAGCGTCGGCAAAGCTCAGCTGGCACTCGGTGTTGACGTTGATCTTGGAAACGCCCAGGCTGATGGCCTTCTTGATCATGTCCTCGGGGATGCCGGTGCCGCCGTGCAGAACCAGAGGAATGTTGTTGGTAGCAGCATGGATCTTGTCCAGAGCGTCGAAGTCCAGGCCCTTCCAGTTGGCGGGGTACTTGCCATGGATGTTGCCGATACCGGCGGCCAGGAAGTCGATGCCCAGGCCGGCGATCTTGGCGCACTGCTCGGGATCGGCAATCTCGCCCATGCCCACAACGCCGTCTTCTTCGCCGCCGATGGAGCCGACCTCAGCCTCGATGGACAGGCCGTGGTCATGTGCCAGAGCAACCAGCTCGGTGGTCTTGGCAACGTTCTCGTCGATGTCGTAGTGGCTGCCGTCAAACATGATGGAGGTGAAGCCGGCGGCGACGCAGGCCTTGGCGCCCTCGTAGGTGCCGTGGTCCAGGTGCAGGGCAACGGGAACCGTGATGCCCAGGCTCTCGTCCATGGCCTTGACCATGGCAGCAACGGTCTTGAAACCGGTCATATATTTGCCTGCGCCCTCAGAAACACCGAGGATAACAGGGGAATTGAGTTCCTGCGCAGTCAGCAGGATGCTCTTGGTCCACTCCAGGTTGTTGATGTTGAACTGGCCCACTGCATAGTGGCCGTCCCGCGCTTTCAGCAGCATATTGGTAGCATTTACCAGCATATCACATACCTCCACATGATGTTTTCGGAAAGGGCACACCGACCCCCGGTGTGCCATCGAATTCATTATACCCTGACTTTGACAAAAAAGCAACAACATTTTTCGGCAGAGGATATGTACTTTTTGCCCATGATGACAACCGATGTCCGACACTGGGGAATTTTGTAAATTTCGCGGTAAAATCTGGAAGATGTGCCTTGGAATTTGATCGCTTTGCACAGGTGGAAAACCGGGTTATCCACCCTGTTATGGGGAAAACTTTTCAACAACCGGTGTAAAACCCAGGCTCCAAATGGTGGAAAAGTGGATTGGAATGCGGGTTTTCCACACTTTCCACAGAGTTTTCCACAATGGGAAAATTGCGCCCCTGTCTACAAATTGTATAAAGGATGATACAGCGATGAATCCAAAAAGGCGTTTGCACTTTTGGCGCATGCTGTCGGGAAAAGATGTAAAAACGGGACGCTGACCCGACAAAAAGTTCAAAAAAAGATGACAAAGCCTCGGCCGATGTGCTATACTGTTATCTGTATAGTCAGCAATTATAATAAGAATGATACAATAAACAAGGAAAGACAGGGGGCATTTTGCCGCCCTGCAGGAGGTATGGGATGGAAAAGCCGGGCCGTGGACAGGCAGAACAGCGCCCCGATACGTTGGTGTGGGGCAAGAACCCTGTGACCGAACTGTTGAAAAGCGGTGATGCGGTAGATACCGTGTATCTGGCCGATTCGCTGCCGCAGGCGGTGGCAGGGTATTATACGGCTCTGGCCAAGCAGAGCGGTGCGGTAGTCAAGCGGGTGCCGGGCAACAAGCTGCAAAAAATCTGCGCAACGGCGGACCACCAGGGCGTGGCAGCCCGTGCCGCAGAGGTGAGCTATGCTGCGCTGGAAGATTTGTTTGCCGCGGCGCAGGCCAAAGGGGAAGATCCGTTCCTGGTATTGTGCGACGGTGTGGAAGACCCGCATAATCTGGGGGCAATCATCCGGTCGGCCTACCTGTGCGGTGCTCATGGCGTTATCATCCCCAAACGCGGCGGCGTAGGTGTGACCGGAACGGTGATGAAAGCCAGTGCCGGCGCGGCTGCCCGCCTGCCGGTGGCCCGTGTGACCAATCTGGCCCAGACCATCCGTACCATTAAGGAACATAACATCTTTGTATACTGTGCCGACCTGGGCGGTGCTCCGCTGTCCCGGACCGATCTTTCCGGTCCGGTGGCACTGGTGCTGGGCAGCGAAGGCGGCGGCCCCGGTGCGCTCACACGGAAACTGTGTGACGCAGCTGTAACGTTGGAGATGGCCCCCGGCCAGGCGACCGGTGTGGACAGCTACAATGTCAGCGTGGCGGCAGGCATTCTGTGCTATGACGTCCTGCGTCGCCGCAGCGGGAAGTGAATTTCACCTTTTTTGTAAAGGGAGCAATCAAACATGCCAAGCAAACGTACCAATGATTCTGTGGATCGCATTTTGCAGGATCTTAACCAGCAGCAGACGGCTGCCGGTGTGCAGGACACGGTGACGGATCATCAGGTGGATGAGATTCTGCGCAGTGTGGGGATTTCTACCACGCCGCTGCGGGGAACACCGGAACAGGATCACCGTATCGCGTTTTCGGGGTTGGATGATCTGGGTAATTTTGAGGACTTTCGCAGTGCGGCTCCTCGTACGACACAGCCGACCCGGACAACCCCGGCGCAGCCTGCCCCGAATACGGCAAGACCGGCCCAGACCGTGCGTCCGGCACCCCAAAAGGCAGCCCCGGTGCAGTCTGTACCCCAGCCGGAGCCGCAGGCTGAACCTCAGAAAGATCCCGGCGATACCACCGGCACATTGGGAGATACGACCCGCACGGGGATCATCAAGGGCTTTTTGCTGAAAATGGCACCGGATGCCGATGCCGCCAACACCGATGCGCTGAATCAGGGAAAAAATCAGTTCCAGAAATTTTTCCGGGATTCGGTGGCGGTAGTTCCGGATGAAAACGGAAAAATACGGGAACCGGGCAGAAAGAAGCGCGGTCTTTTCGGTCTGAAATCGGCCGAGGATACCGATGAATTTGTGCCGATCAATGTTTCCCTGGGTGGCGGTGCGCAGCAGAACCAGCCCGAGGAAGAGCCCCCGCTTGAAGAAGAGCAGGAAGAATATTTCCCGGATCGGGAACAGGAGCCGGCAGCGCCGCAGACCTCCAGAAAAAAAGGGCTGTTCGGGAATCTGTTTGGCGGGCGTGATTCCGTCACGGAAGAAATCGTAATTCCCGAAGAGCGGCAGGAAGAGCCGCCTATGGTGTACCGTGCAACACGTCAGCCCGAGCCGGAAGCGGAAGAACCCGAAGAACCGCAGGGCGATACAGTGGAAAATGTCTGGCGCAGCAAGTATACCCGTACACCGGTGGCACCGGCGCCTGTTTCGGAACCGGAAGGGGATACGATGGAGATGCTGCGCGGCATCAAAAAAGCCGTGCGTTCTACGCCTGCCAGCGCAGGCAATACTACGACCATCTACCGCAAAAAGCGTAATACGGTGGAGTTTACACCGGGCCAGAAGGTCCGCAAGGCTCCGCCGGCACAGGCTATGCCGGAACCGCCGGCCGGGGAACCGGTAGGCGAACCCATCAATTTGCCCAGCCGGCAGCCGGTCAACTCCGGGTTCACCATGCAGTTGGGTGCCATGGATGCCTCCCCGGTGGACAGCACTCAGGATTTTATGGCTGCTTACAATGCCGTGCGTCCCCGGCAGGCATCGCGCCGTGCCGAGGCACAGCCCACTGTACAGACACCGTCCGTACAGCAGCCGATGGAAACGGCCATGCCGCAAGATACGCCCCGGGCGGAATCTGCGCAGTATGCAGGCCGTGACCCTTACGCCGATACCCAGGTGGAGGGTCTGCCCCAGCAGGACAGTCTGCTGGCACGCCGTGAACCGGATGATGTGGACGAACTGGTGGATACATTGACCGGCAAAATCCGTCTGACACCGCAGGCCCCGGCACATACCGGATTCACCCAGGACCTGGGCGGTGGTTCCCAGGCAGCATCTGCCCACAGCGGATTCACCCAGGATTTGGGCGGCGGAACCCCGGCAGCACCTGCCCATAGCGGGTTTACCCAGAATCTGGGGGGCGCGATGGGACCGGCTGACGTATCTACCGGGTTTACCCAGAACCTCAACGGGGCCGAACCGGCGGAACCGGGGACGGCTTCCTTTGTAAAGGATATTGCCCAGGCAATCAACACCGGTGCAGTGTCTGACCGTACCCAGCGGTTTGATACTGCAGCAGCCCGGCTGACGGCTTCGCTGGAAGATGAAGTGGAACAGCAGGAGCGCCGTGCGAACCGCCGTGCCCGTGTGGGCAAACGTGTAAAGGATGCCATCCGTCTGGGCGGTACTGCCGATGATGAACAGGCGGATGTTTCTGCCCAGCCTTTTGAAACGGCTGAAATTCCGGCCATTCGCCGCCATGAATATGAACGTGCCGAGGATGCGCCGACGGTGCGCCGGGAACTGGCACAGGATGTTCTGTACTACACCACAGCCAGCCTGGCAACCGGTGTGATTGCCGCGGTACTCCTGGTTTTGGGGCTTTTGGCGGCAGCGCTTCCGGTTTTGCCGGGACCGCTGGCTGATCCCATGGTGTATCCGGCGGTGGCTTTGGTTCTGCTGCTGGTGGCCGGCGGCATCTGCTGGCGTACCATGCTTGCCGGTGTGTTGGGCCTTGCCAAGCGTCCCACGCCGGACAGTTTGGCGATCCTGCCGCTGATTGGTGCTGTGATCCAGTGCATTGTATTGCTGGCAGGGCAGCTGTATACCGAAGAAATCACGCTGATGGCCGGACCTGCCGTGCTGGTGCTGTGCCTGAACACCATTGGCAAGCGGATGAACGCCTGTACCATACAGGCCAATTTCCGGTTGGTCAGTGCCAAGGTGGAACATTCCGTAGCATACCGGCTGAAAGACGCAGGGGCTTTGCGCGCCATGACCACCGGTCTGGCGGAACCGCATCCCAATGTGCTGATCAACCGTCCGACCCAGATTTTCCGCAGCTTTTTGACCAACAGTGCGGCGGCCGGTACCAGCGACAAGAACCAGCAGCAGTTTGCCTGGCTGGCAGGGGCTTGCGCGCTGGTGGCCATGCTGATCACGCTGATCCGTACCAAGGACGGCGCCATGGCAGTGACCGTGCTGGCCAGCGTGCTGTGCCTGGGTGCCCCGCTGGCGGGAACACTGCTTTCGGCGCTGCCTGCCCGCATGATGCAGCGCAGTGCCGCCCAGGTAGGGGCGGTGATCCCCGGTTGGCGGGATATTCGTCAGCTGGGCCGTATCAATGTGATTCAGGTTACGGCGCGGGATCTTTTCCCGACCGGTTGTGTGACGTTGTCCGGTATCAAACCGGTCAAGCCCGAACACATCGACCTGGCGATTGTCTATGCAGCCTCCATTCTGGCGGAAGCTGGGCCCACCTTGCGGGAAGTGTTCCTTGGCATGCTGGGCGAAAACCGCAATCTGCTGGCCCAGGTGGATGACCGGGAAACGATTTACGGTAAGGGCTATGTGGGTTGGATCAACAAGCGCCGGGTCCTGGTGGGCAACCGCGCCTTGATGCAGGATTACGGTGTCAAGGTCCCCAGTCTGGAATATGAGCAGCACCATACGGTGAACCAGCGCCGGGTGATCTATCTGGCGGTTTCCGGTAAGATGTTTGCCATGTTCCAGGTGGCTTACCAGCGCGACCCCGATACGGCGGTGGTGCTGGAAAGCCTGCGCCGTACCGGCCTTTCGCTGGTGGTGGACTGTGACGATTTCAACTGCGATGTACAGCTGCTGGAAGCTGCCTACAGTCTGCCCGCCGGCTCCGTGAAGGTGCTCAGCGCGGCAGAGCGCAAAACGCTGGACCCGGCGGTTGCCTGGCTGCCGGAAAGCGAAGGCAATATGCTGCATCTGGGCAGCTTTGCCAGCTTTGTGGGCGGTCTGGAAGCCGCTGCCGGTGCAGCCGAGGGCGAACATAAATCCTCTGTGCTGGTATCGGCGTCGGTGCTTTTTGGCTGTGTGCTGGGCGTTTTGCTGACGCTGACCGGCGGACTGACCAGTTTGCCGCTGCTGGCTTTGGTACTGTACCAGGCGGCATGGTGTGTACTGGCTATGATTTTCCCGCTGATCCAGCGGTATTAACAAAAACAAGGCAGGTCCGCAGTGGGCGGACCGTGCATGGAACCGGGGCGGGGGCCCCATAACGGAAAGGGGCCTTGCCTGTGTATCGAGCCCGGGAAAAACAAATGTCGATTTACGACTATCTGCCGCCCTATCACGGGGAACTCAGCGGTCGGAACCGCTGGTTGCTGCTGGCAGATGCCATTGACTGGGACCGTTTTGAGAACTATTACAGTCAAATGTTTGCACCTGGTGGCAAAGCGGCCATTTCGGCGCGGGTCGCGCTGGGATGCCGCATCATTCAGCTGCATTATCGGGTGTCGGACCGGGAGGTCGTGGCCCTGGTGCAGGAAAGTCCCTATCTGCAATATTTTCTGGGAATGGAAACGTTCAGCAACAGTATGCCGTTTTCGGCCCGCACCGTGGCCCGGTTCCGCACCCGGATTCCGGACAAAGCGGTACGGCCGGCGGTCAAACTGCTGCGCAGTTTCCGCTGAAACAATACAACATAGATTAGAGGGGTTATGGAATTATTTGTAGATGCGCTGCGGGATGCTTTGACCGACAGCGTAAAAATGCTGCCGTTTTTGTATCTGGCGTACCTGTTGATCGAATGGCTGGAACGCCACCACGGGGCCCGTATTGAGCAGGCCCTGGCAGGCGGCGGCCGCTGGGGTTTTGTGCCCGGCGCAGTCCTGGGCTGTGTGCCCCAATGCGGGTTCAGTGCGGTGGCGTCCAACCTGTACGCCAGCCGGGTCATCACACCCGGCACGCTGCTGGCCGTCTTTATTGCTACCAGCGATGAAGCGGTGCCGCTGCTGGCGGCAGAACCGTCCAAGTGGACCAGCCTGGTGGTACTCTTGCTTTGTAAAGCGGTTTTTGGTATGGTGGGCGGTGCGCTGCTGGATGTGCCGCTGCGCCATGTACTGCCCCATTCGCTGTATGGCGGTTATGCCGGTCATGCGGATGAAGTGGATTGCCATGAGGAGCATGAGGAGCACAGCGGCATCTGGCTGGCGGCTTTGCGCCACACGCTGGAGATTTTTCTGTTTATCTTGTTGTTCAGCTTGCTCATCGGTCTGGTTTTTGCCTGGATCGGTGAGGAAACCATCACCGCAGCGCTGGCCGGTATGGGCGTTCTGCAGCCTATGCTGACAGCTTTGGTCGGTCTGGTACCCAACTGTGCCGCCAGTGTACTGCTGGCGCAGTTGTATATTGAAGGAGCCATCTCTTTCGGCAGCCTGTTTGCCGGTCTGACGGCCGGTGCCGGTGTAGGGCTGGCCGTACTGTGGAGGGTCAATCCCAGCTGGAAGCAGAACCTGTTCATGACGGGACTTCTGTGGGCGGTCGGCGCCATAGCCGGCATGATCCTGCAGGTGGTCGCTCTTTGATTCAAAATACGCCCTGCCTTGCGGGGAACAGCTATACAGGAGGTAACAGCTATGCAGCATACCATCGAAAATGACATCCTGCGCCTGACAGTGGACACCCATGGTGCCGAGGCAGTCAGCGTAATTCACAAACCCACCGGTGCCGAGCTGCTCTGGCGCGGCGACGAGGCTGTGTGGGGGCGTCATGCGCCGATCCTTTTCCCCTATACCGGCAAACTGACCGACGGCAAAATGATTGCCAAAGGGGTGGAATATCAGGGCGGCCAGCATGGCTTTGCCCGGGATGTGGAACATACCCTGACCCGTCAGACCGACGACACGCTGGAATTTGAGCTGCATGCCAATGCCCAGACACTGCCCAAATGGCCCTATGCTTTTGTGCTGCGCTCTACCTTTGTGCTGGAAGGGGAAACCGTCCACCATATGCTCTGCGTCGAAAATCCGGTAGAAGAACAGCTGCGCTTCGGCATCGGGTATCACCCCGCCTTTGCGCTGCCCTTTGATGACCGTCACACCACCGAAGATTATGAAGTGCGTTTCGACGGTATTGAATCGCCGCTGTGCATCAGTGCACAGCCCAACGGCCTGCTCAACGGGCAGAGTTACTATCTGGCCCGCAACACCGAGACGATTCCGCTCACCGATGATCTGTTTGACAGCGACAGCCACTGCATGGTCAACCTGCGTAGCCAGCATGTTTCTCTGGTCGAAAAGGACACTGGCCGCAGCGTGATCTGCAATGTGGAAGGTTATCCCTATGTTTTGATCTGGTCTGCTGCCAAAAAGCCGCTGCAGTTCCTCTGCATTGAGCCGTGGCACAGTCTGCCCGGTGAGGAAAACGGCCCACTGGAATGGGAGCAGCGTCCCTGTGCCGCGTCGCTGAAACGTGGAGAAAGCTGGTCCACTACGCTGTCCACCACCTTTGTGCGCTAAGGTAGGATTCCCATGCAGAAAACTGCCGCGTTTTTGAAAAAATATCGCTGGCCATTGACCGGCGCGCTTTTGGGTGCGCTGGTTTTTGTGGCTTTATACGGGGTTCGCGTGCTGAATCCCACCTGTGTGGATTGGATTCTGAACAACGCCAGCCCGGACCCGTCCCAGCATTATCTGGGATGGGAATTCTTCCGCCGCAGTGCGGTGCGCCTGCCCTATATCGGTGCCAATTACAGCGCGATTTACCCGTACCGCACCAGCATCCTGTTTACCGACTCCATTCCGTTGCTGGCCTTATTGGCAAAACTGTTCAGCCCGCTGTTGCCGCAACATTTTCAGTATTTTGGTATCTGGGGGCTTTTGTGCTATGCCCTGCAGGGCGGTCTTGCCCAGGCCACCCTTGCCAGGCTGGGCGGCGTACGGCCCGGCCAGACAGCCCGCTGCTGGGCAACGGTGGCTGGGGCCGGGGTGCTGGTTCTGTTCCCGGCACTGACCATCCGGATGTTTGCCCACACGGCGCTGGCCGCCAACTGGCTGGTACTTTTGGCTTTGTGGGTATGGCTGGCAGGGGATGAGCTGCTGCCCACCACCCGCCGCGCCTGCCTGGTATGGGGCCTGCTGGGTGTGCTGTGCGCAGGCATCCATTTGTATTACCTGCCCATGGTGGGCCTTGTGCTGGTAGGCTATGCTATCCGCCGGGCACTGCAAAAACGGGGCGTGGCAGCGGTTGTTTTGCCCATCCTTTGTTTCTGTGCGGCAGCTTTGGCGGAACTGGTCTTGCTGGGGGCGTTTGCCGCCAACTTTGCGGGATATTCCAACGGCTACCTGAATGGGGCGGACCTGGCGAATCTGCTGGTGCCGGGACTTGCGGCCAGCTGGGAACAGGATATATACATCGGTGCCGGTGCCGTGCTGGCGGTGGTGCTGGCTGTATTGAGCCTGGCTGTTTTTTGCGTACGCGGCAAGGCGTCTGCGCTGGGGGCCTTCCTCCAACGGCACCGTGCCTGGTGGATTGCCGGTGCAGTAGTGTTGGTCCTGGATGCGGTGGCCGCCATGGGCAATACCATCACGCTGGGGAGCAAAACCCTGGTGACGATCCCTGTGCCGCAGCTGCTCATGGATGTATGGGCCATGTTCTCTTCCTGCGCGCGGCTGGCCTGGCTGGCCGGAATGCTGCTGGCTTTGCTGGCCTGCGCCGCAGTCTTGCGCTGCTGGAACGGCCGGGTTGCGGTGGTGGCGCTGGCGGTTTGCGTGGGGGTGCAGGCTTATGGTATGCGTGAAGAGCTGACAAAGCGGTTTGCCACCTACCACAGTGGGGAAACCTATGCAAATCAGAGCGTGCTGACTGACCCTGCCTGGGAAACGCTGGCGCAAAGCGGCCGGTTCAGCCATTTGGCTTTTGCCAGTTTTGATTTTGAACATGAGGAATTCTGGGACCTCGCGGCCTTTGCGGCAGAGAACGGGTGGACGTCCAACAGCTTTTATATGGGCCACATGGACGGCAACCTGGCAGCGGTGACGCTGGCCGGGGAGATGAACACCCTTTCCGCCGATACGCTGTATGCCTTTTTGGATGAAGATGAGCTGGCACGGGATTCCTTTACGCTGTACTACTACCGCCTGGATGGCATTTTGATCGGCAGTGTGGAACCGTTGGATCTGCCGTCAGATCCGGCGCCGGAAGCAGATGCCCATTCCATGGATCTTTTGCTTTCCGATGTGACCAACGGAACCATTACCGCGCAGGGGGTGGAGTTGGGCAGCGGAGGCGAGATGATGACCGAGGAATGGATGCTGTTCCCGGGAACCTATTCGGTCACGCTGACGGGAAGCGGATTCGACCACAGTTATATCTACGCCCGCCATGGATTGATCAATGAGGAAACCTATAAGCTGGATATTGAATTCACGACCATTGATCCCCAGACCATGACCTTCACCTTTACCACCGGTGTGCCGCTGTACTATTGGCGCACGGCGGTGCATACGCTGGACGATGCCCCCATCACGGTAACGACAATTACAGTGGAAAAAACGGCCTGAAGCCTTTTTCTGCACAGTTACGCTTGACAAACACAGGAACGCCTGCGTACAATGAAGATACCATGAGGGAGTAATTCCGCACCGCAAGGTGCGCGGTGTGTTCGCCATACCCGGCCTCACGGCCCGGACCGCCGGAATCATCAGAATGAGACTCATGCACAGGGGATTTCTCTGTGCATGAGTTTTTTTATTAGGGAAGGAGCAATCCGCGATGAAACAGGCATACACGCAACCGCTTGCCGAACTCTTGCGGCAGCTGGATACCACCGAAAACGGCCTGACACAACAGCAGGCGGCAGAACGCCTGCAAAAAATCGGCCCCAACAAACTGCGAGGGGCGGAGAAGCCTACCTGGTTACAACGGTTTGTGGCGCAGATCAAAGATCCGATGCTGCTGATTCTGCTGGCGGCGGCTGTGGTTTCGGGAGTTACCAACTTTTTGGCGGGAGAAAACTTTGCCGAAGCGTTTATCATTCTGTTGGTGGTGCTCCTCAACGCAATATTGGGCGTTTTGCAGGAAAGCAAAGCGGAAGCTGCCATCGAAGCCTTGCAGACCATGACGGCAGCCACCAGCAAGGTGATACGGGACGGCCGGCAGATCACCTTGCACAGTGAAGAACTGGTGCCGGGCGATGTGGTTGTCCTGGAAGCGGGGGACAGTGTACCGGCGGATGGGCGCCTGCTGGAAAGTGCCAGCCTGAAAATTGAAGAAGCGGCACTGACCGGCGAGAGCGTCCCGGTTACCAAAGTGGTACAGATGCTTGGGTTGGCACCCGGGCAGGAGGATGTGCCTTTGGCTGACCGCTCCAATATGTGCTATATGGGCTCCACCGTCGTGTACGGGCGCGGCCGCGCGGTCATTACGGATACCGGCATGCAGACCGAGATGGGCAAAATTGCCGGAGCGCTGGCAGGCACCGAAGACGAACAGACACCTCTTCAGCGCAAGTTGGATGAATTGGGGCGTACTCTCTCCAAGCTGGTATTGGGGATCTGCGTCTTTATCTTTATCTTTGATTTGTTCGTGGCGGGTTCCTTTACACTGCAGAGTGTCCTTTCTACCTTTATGGTGGCGGTATCTCTGGCTGTGGCAGCCATCCCCGAAGGTTTGGCGACGGTGGTGACGGTGGTTCTGTCCATCGGTGTGACCAATATGAGCAAGCGCAATGCGGTCATCCGTCGGTTGACCGCAGTAGAAACGTTGGGGTGTACCCAGGTCATTTGTACGGACAAAACCGGAACGCTGACCCAGAACCGTATGACGGTGGTGGAACATGTTGGCGATACCAAGGCGCTGGCAACCGCCATGGCACTGTGCAGTGATGCGAACCTGAATAGCGAGGGCAAGGCGGAAGGTGAGCCCACCGAGGCGGCTCTGGTTGCCTTTGCGGCGGCGGAAGGTTTACCCAAACAGGAACTGGAAAGCCGCCAGCCCCGCGTAGGGGAAGCTCCCTTCGATTCGGGACGAAAGATGATGTCCACGGTGCACAGTGCGGACGGTGCGTTTGTGCAGTATACCAAAGGCGCACCGGATGTGGTGATTCGGCTGTGCACTTCCTATTGGCAGGATGGAAAAGCCTATCCCATGACTGACGCCAAGCGGCAGGAAATCCTGCGCACAAACAAGGAAATGGCTGACCGGGCACTGCGGGTGCTGGCTGCGGCGCAACGCCGCTGGCCGGAAAAGCCCAACGATACCAGCCCGGAATCCTTGGAACAGGACCTTTGCTTCCTGGGGCTGACCGGTATGATCGACCCGGTGCGCCCCGAAGTGGAAGCCTCCATTGCCGAATGCCGTCAGGCGGGCATCCGTCCCGTAATGATTACCGGTGACCATAAGGACACCGCGGTTGCCATTGCCAAACAGCTGCATATTCTGTCTGATGCATCGCAGGCCGTCACCGGTGCGGAACTGGACGAAATTTCCGATGAGGAACTGACACGGGCCGTCCGGAATTACAGTGTATATGCCCGGGTGCAGCCGGAGCATAAATCCCGCATTGTTTCGGCGTGGCGCAGGCAGGGGGCAGTGACGGCCATGACCGGTGACGGCGTCAACGATGCGCCGTCCATCAAAATGGCGGATATCGGTATCGGTATGGGCATTACCGGCACCGATGTGACCAAAAATGTGGCAGATATGGTACTGGCCGACGATAACTTTGCCACCATCGTAGCAGCGGTGGAGGAAGGCCGCCGTATCTATGATAATATCCGCAAGTCCATCCAGTTCCTTCTGGCGTCCAATATGAGCGAAGTGCTGGGCGTATTCGGTTCCACGCTGCTGGGCTTCACACTGCTCAACCCGGTGCATCTGCTTTTCATCAACCTGATTACCGACTGCTTCCCGGCTTTGGCGCTGGGCATGGAACCGGGCGAACCGGACACCATGTCCCGCCCGCCGCGCCGTGCCGACGAAGGAGTGTTTGCCGGCGGTCTGGGGTTTGATATTGCTTATCAGGGCGTACTGATCACGGCGATCACCATGATCTCCTATATTCTGGGGCACTGCATCGAGGTGGGGGCATTCGAAATGCCCAAGGGGGTCAGCCCCGACGGTATGACCATGGCGTTCCTGACTATGAGTATGTGCGAGATTTTCCATAGCTTCAATCTGCGCAGCCAGCGCAAGAGTGTATTTACACTGCATACCCATAATGTGGTGCTGTGGGCTGCCATGCTCGGCAGCCTGGTGCTGACCACCGCGGTGTTGGAGATTCCGGTGGTGGCGCAGATGTTCGGCTTTACGCCGGTTTCTCTGGCGGAATATCTGATTGCATTGGGACTGGCGGTTTTGGTGATTCCCATTGTAGAGCTGGTCAAATGGGTCCAACGGCGCAGAGTTCGCAAGGCTTAAAAAACAGGCAAATGAAAAAGCGGCCCCGAAAGGGGCCGCTTTTGATGTTTACGGCAGAAAATTGGCAGCTACAGGCGCTAAAACTGCGGTCAGCACGCCGGCTACCGCAATGGCCAAACCGCTGATGGCACCTTCCACTTCGCCCATCTGCAAGGCTTTGCTGGTACCTACCGCGTGGGCCGAGGTGCCCAAGGCAAGACCTTTGGCAATGGGGTCGGTGATATGGCAAACCTTGCAGACCGTTTCGGCCAACAGGCTGCCGGCAATGCCGGTCAGGATGATGACCGCACCTGCCAGTGCAGCGGTGCCGCCCAGGGTTTCGACAATGTCCATGCCGATGGCGGTGGTCACCGATTTGGGCAGCAGGGTCACGGCGTTGGCATGTTCCATCCGCAGCACCCAGGCCATGACCAGCACACTGCCCAGACTGGTGATGACACCTGCCAGAATGGCGGCCAAAATGGCACCTACGTTCTTTTCCAGCAGTTCCCATTTTTCGTACAGCGGAATCGCCAGGCTTACGGTGGCGGGCGCCAGCAGCCAGTTTACCGGGGCAGCGCTGGCGCTGTAGTCTGCGTAGGGAATGGCAAAACAGCGCAGAAAGACGATCATGAAGATGCTGCCCATCAGCAGCGGATTGAAAAGCGCCAGTTTGGTTTTGCGGTTGACCCATACTCCCAGCGCGTAGGCGGCCAGGGTGGCGAACACACCCCAGCTGCCGCAGTGCTGCAAAAACTCAGTCATGGTTCTGCACCTCCCGCCCTGCGGTGCAGCGCTGAGCCACACAGCCGGTTACGGCCATGACCAGCGCAGTGATGGGAATAATGGCAATAAGAACGGGCACGAACACCTCTGCCAGCTGGCTGCCCAGTTCCATCACGCCGCTGGCTGCCGGCACAAACAACAGCGGAAAAATCCCCGTCAGGAACAACCCGGCCTCCCGTACCTGTTCCAACCGCAGGATACCGCAGCGCAGCGCGGCGGCCATCAGCAAAAGACCGTACACACTGGCCGGAATCGGCAACGGCAGCACCGCGGCCAAAACCTCGCCCAGCAGGCAGAAGCCCACAATCCGGGCAAACTGAAACACATACTTCATATACTATCCCTCTTTATGCTAGAATGCTGCCCTATCATACCACTTTCGATCAGGTTCTACAATTGCCGCTGCGTAAAAAAATGTGAAATCTTGCAACACTTGTATTTTGCCGCGGAGTGTGGTATACTAACCCAAAACCGTACAAGGGAATGCGAAAAGAGGTTTTGACATGTCTTTGCTGAAGAAACTGGCCGGCTTGGCCGTGGGCGCTGCTGCTGTGGGCGCCGCTGTGTACGTGCTGCAGAAGCGTGAGCACGGCGAGGAATACGAGCATATTGTGGGCCCGGCGGACGAGGTTGAAACCGACACCGCCGAGCCCGAAGCTGATGCGTCTGCCGAGGCTGAAAAAGCCCCTGCTGCCGCGCCTGAAACCGACGATGCCGTATACCAGCCGCCCGTGGCCGCCCATCCTGTGGAGACCGGCGACGATACCCCCAACGCCAACCCGGTAGAACTGGGTGCGGTGGAAGTACCCAAGACGGCAGACGGTAAGTACGATGCCACCAAGATTGCGGACCCCGCAGATTTTGGTGACTGGGACGAACAGGGCTGCAAGGGTTGATAAGCGAACGCGCAAGGCGCATCTTTGTCAAGGCAAAGGTGCGCCTTTTTGTATTTTATTGAATAAAAATGCACTTTACAACTTTACTGCGCTAAAGTATAATGATTTTATATGTGTGGAGAGGCAGGGAATTTGTATGGAGATTCAATTGCAGAATTTTACCCCCGCGGAACAGGCAACGTTCCGTCTGCGTGCTTTGTACGAACAGGCAGGGTATCGCAAGTATCGTTGTTCCCGGTTTGAGGAATACGCATTGTATCAGGAATACCAGCGTTTTTTGCCGGATGCCCAGGTGGTCACCTTTACCGACCTGGACGGCAAGCTGCGGGCCATCAAACCGGACGTGACGCTGTCCATTGCCAAAACGGCTCAACCGGCCTCCGGTGAATGCAAGCGCTTCTATTATAATGAAGAAGTTTGCCGTCCCAGCCGGGAAAGCCATACATTCCAGACCATCCACCAGATGGGCCTGGAATGTATGGGCGCCGTGGATGCGACCGCCCAGGCGGAAGTTGTGCAGCTGGCTTTGCAAAGTCTGGCGGCCCTGAACGTGCCCACCGTGCTGGAAGTCAGCCACATGGGATTTGTCACCGGCCTGCTGGACGCTCTGCAGGTGCCGGAAGCGGCACGGGGACGGCTGCTGGAGTTGCTCAACCAGAAAAATGCCCACGAACTGCATGCGGCAGCGCTGGCGGATGGACTGAGGGAGCCGGATGCCGATGCCCTCTGCGGTCTGCTGGCATTGCATGGGCCGTTGGGTGCAACCCTGACGGCTGCCCGCGGCGCATGCCGCAGCCAGGCTCAGCGGGATGCGTTGGAGGAACTGCAGGCGCTGCAGAACCGTCTGGGAGAGGCGGGCCGCGGCACCCAGCTGGACCTGAGCATGGCTGACGAAATGGAATATTACAACGGCCTTGTGTTCACCGGTTATGTGGCGGGGGTTCCCCGGGCGGTGCTCAAAGGCGGCCGGTATGACTATCTGATGCAGCGTTTTACGGCGGGTGCCAACGCCATCGGCTTTGCCATCTACCTGGATGAACTGGAACGTCTGACGGCACAGAACGGCGAAGCACCTTCGGAGCCGGAAAAAATCTGGCTCAACATTGCTTTGCCAAAAGGGCGCCTTGGTGACAAGGCATACAAGCTGCTGGCCGAGGCCGGCTACCGTGCCAACGAAGATTACAACGATACCCGCAAACTGGTGGTGGAAAACCCCGAAGCCGGGGTGCGGTATTTCCTGGTGAAGCCCAGTGATGTGGCGATCTATGTGGAACATGGTGCGGCAGACATCGGCATTGTGGGCAAGGATATCCTGGCAGAATCCGATGCGGACGTGTATGAACTGCTGGACACCGGCATGGGCAAATGCCGGATGTGTGTGGCAGGCCCCAAAAACTTTACCGATGACGAAAGCCGGGCACTGCGGGTGGCGACCAAATTCGTCAACATTGCCCGCGACCACTATGAACGCCGGGGCCGGGATATCGATATTATCAAACTCAACGGTTCCATTGAGCTGGCGCCCATTCTGGGGCTGTCCGATGTGATCGTGGATATTGTAGAAACCGGTACCACCCTGCGGGAAAACGACCTGACCGTGATTGAGGAATTCATGCCCATCTCGGCCCGGTTTATTGCCAACAAAGCCAGCTATAAATTCAAATATCAGCAGATGAGCACGCTGCTCAACAAAATGAAGGAGGCTCTTGTCCCATGATCCGGCTGTATGATTTTGATGAAGTAAAACCTGAAGAAATTCTGAACCGGGACATCCGTGCGGAAGCGGACGTGGAAGCAACGGTGGATGCCATCATTGCCGACGTTCGTGCCCGTGGGGATGCGGCGTTGATTGAGTATGCGGCCAAGTTTGACCATGCGGAGCTGCAGTCGGTGCAGGTGACCCAGCAGGAAATCGACGAAGCCTTTGCCGAATTGGATGCACAGGACCCGGAGTTCATTACCACCCTGAAAATGGCGGCCGAAAACATCCGCCACTTCCACGAGCAGCAGCTGCACAAAAATTTTGTTCTTACCGATAAGCCCGGTGTAGTGCTGGGGCAGAAGTATACGCCCATCCAGCGGGCAGGCGTCTACGTGCCGGGGGGGACGGCGGCTTATCCCTCCACGGTTCTGATGGATGTGATCCCTGCCAAAGTGGCAGGCGTCAAGCAGATCGTCATGACTACCCCCGCCGGCCCCGGCGGCAAGGTGAACCCTTCCATTCTGGCTGCGGCGGTCATTGCAGGCATTGATCTGATTTTCAAGGCCGGCGGCGCCCAGGCGGTGGCGGCGCTGGCCTACGGTACCGAGAGTGTGCCCGCTGTGGATAAAATCGTCGGCCCCGGCAATATCTATGTGGCCACCGCCAAGCGCAAAGTGTTCGGCAAGGTAGGCATCGATATGATCGCAGGTCCCTCGGAAATTCTGGTGTTGGCGGACGGCAGCTGCAACCCGGCCTGGGTGGCGGCGGATCTGCTCAGCCAGGCCGAACATGACAAACTGGCCACGCCGGTACTGGTGACCGACAGCTGGGAGTTGGCCAAAGCGGTCCAGGCGGAACTGGAAGTACAGATCCCGCAGCTGCCGCGTGCTGCCATTGCACGGGCCAGCGTGGATACCAATGGCAAGATCATCGTAACCGATGATATGAACAAGGCCATTGAAGCGGTCAACATCATTGCACCGGAACATCTGGAAATTTGCGTGGATGATCCTTTTGCGGTGCTCAACCGGGTAGAGAATGCCGGCAGCATCTTCCTGGGCAAGAACGTGCCGGAAGCGCTGGGCGATTACTTCGCCGGTCCCAATCACACCCTGCCCACCAGCGGCACCGCACGGTTCAGCAGCCCGCTGGGAGTGGATGATTTTGTCAAGAAATCCAGCTTCCTGTACTATACCCGGGAAGCGCTGGGCGAGGTGCAGCAGCGTATTGCCAACTTTGCCGAGCACGAAGGTCTGCATGCTCATGCCAAGAGCGTGACCATCCGGTTTGAGGACCAGTGAGCGGGAGGAACAAGCCATGAGCCGTTATTTTACCAAAACACTCTCTGCGCTGGAGCCTTACACGCCCGGTGAACAGCTTGCCATCGAGAATCTGGTCAAGCTGAACGCCAACGAAAACCCGTACCCGCCGGCCCCCGGCGTGGCGGCGGCGGTTGCAGCGGCAGTACCGGGGCTGCGCCTGTATTCCGATCTGACCAACGGGGAGCTGAACCGTGCCATTGCCGCCCATTGGGGCGTAAAGCCGGAAAATGTACTTTGCGGCAACGGCAGCGACGAAAACCTGCTGTTGGCTTTGCGGGCGTTTTGCGATGAGGATACGCCGCTGGCTTTTGCGGATATTACCTACAGTTTTTACCCGGTACTGTGTGATCTGCTGCATATTCCCCAGCATATCATTCCGCTGGAAGCGGACTTTACTCTGGACCTGGGCAAATACAAGGGCCTGCACGAAACCATCGTTATTGCAAACCCCAATGCGCCCACCAGTCTGTTGGCTCCGGTGGATGCCATTGAAGAAGTGCTGCGCACCAATCCCGATAACATTGTGATCGTGGATGAAACCTACATAGAGTTTGCCCCGGCGGGAGCAACGTGCCTGCCGCTGCTGGAAAAATACGACAATCTGGTTATTACCCATACTTTCTCCAAGACGCACAATCTGGCGGGGGCGCGGCTGGGCTTCTGCCTGGCACGGCCGGAATTGATCGCGGATATGAACCGGGTCAAGTTCAGCTACAGCCCCTACAATGTCAATTCGCTGACCCAGGCGGCCGGAACGGCGGCCATCCGGGATGAGGTGTATTTCCGTTGGGTGACCGATAAGGTGCTGGCCACCCGCGAAGATGCGGCCCGGCAACTGCGGCAGCGCGGATTTACCGTGCTGGACTCGGCAACCAACTTCCTGTTTGCCACCACAGACCGTATGCCCTGCCGGGATATCTTTGAAAAGCTGCGGGAACGCGGCATTCTGATTCGCCATTTCAACGCGCCGCGTATCGATAACTGGCTGCGTATCACCATCGGAACACCGGAACAGATGCAGCGGTTCTTTGCAGCGCTGGATGAGATTCTGCCGCCGCAAAAGTGAAAGACTGCCAAGAGGAGGGAATGTCATGATCGCCATTGTGGATTACGGTGTGGGCAATTTGTTCAGCCTGTCATCCAGCGTACAAAGTCTGGGGGCCGAGGTGCGGGTCACCGGCCAGGCCGATGATTTGCGGGCAGCCAGCCATATTTTGCTGCCCGGTGTAGGTGCTTTTGCCGATGCTATGGCCAAATTGCAGGCCACCGGTCTGGTCCCGGTCCTTCGGGAGGAGGCACAGCGCAAACCGCTGCTGGGCATCTGCCTGGGGATGCAGCTGCTGTTTGACAAAAGCTATGAATACGGGGAACACCAGGGGTTGGGATTGATCCCCGGTGCTGTCTGCCCGCTGGCAGATGATCTGAAAGACCCGACCCTGAAGGTGCCCCACATCGGATGGAATGCGCTGGACATTGTTCCGGGACGGGAAAATGATCCGCTGTTCCGGTATGTAAAGAACGGTGAATACGTCTATTATGTGCACAGTTATTATGCCAAAGACTGTGCGGCGTCTACACTGGCTACCAGTGAATACAGCATTCCGGTTACGGGGGCGGTGCGCAGCGGCCATGTCTACGGCACTCAGTTCCACCCGGAAAAATCCGGCGATACCGGCCTGCGCCTGCTCAAGGCGTTTGCCGAACTGTAAGGAGGGAACATTATGAAACTGTATCCCGCCATTGATTTGCGCGGCGGTCAGGCTGTGCGCCTTTATCAGGGCGATTATGACCAGATGACCGTATATAACGCGGACCCCGTGGCCCAGGCACGCCAGTTCATAGAGGCTGGTGCAAAATATCTGCATGTGGTGGACCTGGACGGTGCCAAGGATGATACCACGGCCAATATGCAGACCATCGCGGCCATTGCCCGGCTGGGCGGACTGAAAATCGAAGTGGGCGGCGGTATCCGGGATGAAGAACGCATCCGTCAGTATCTGGAACTGGGGGTGGACCGCTGCATTCTGGGAACGGTTGCGGTCAAAAACTTTGCCTTTACGGAACAGATGGCCAAAACCTACGGCACCCGCATTGCGGTGGGGGTTGATATGAAAAACGGGTTGGTGGCCGTCAATGGCTGGAAAGAGGTCACGCCCGAACCGGGCGTGGCGTTCTGCCGCCGCTGTGCCGCAGCGGGGGTAGGGGCGATTATTGCCACCGATATCTCCCGGGACGGCACCATGCAGGGCACCAATCTGGAACTTTACCGGGAACTGCTTACCATCCCGGGCATTGAAGTGACGGCATCCGGCGGCATTGCCCGGATGGAAGAACTGGCCGAACTCCAGGCCATGGGTTGCCATGCAGCCATACTGGGCAAATCCATCTACACCGGCGCCATTGATCTGGCCGATGCCGTGCGTCGGTATCAGGCGTAAAGGAGGGCTTTTGTCATGATCACCAAACGCATCATTCCCTGCCTGGACGTGAAAAACGGCCGTGTGGTCAAGGGGGTCAACTTTGAAGGCCTGCAGGATATGGCAGACCCGGTGGAGATGGCCCGCTTCTACAACGAATCCGGCGCCGATGAGCTGGTTTTCTACGATATTACGGCCAGTGTGGAGGAGCGTACCCTTTTTACCGATATTCTGCGCCAAGTCGCCAGCCAGATCTTTATTCCGCTGACGGTGGGGGGCGGCATCCGTACGCTGGACGATTTTGACCGTGTCCTCAAATGCGGGGCCGATAAAGTCAGCGTCAATTCCGGTGCCATCGCCAACCCCGGCATCATTCCGGCGGCAGCCCAAAAGTACGGCAACCAGTGTGTGGTACTTTCGGCCGATATCAAGCGAGTGGATGGCCGCTTTATGTTGTTTGCCAAGGGCGGCCGGGAAAACACCGGTATCGACGCGCTGGACTGGCTGGAACAGGGCGTCCGGAACGGGGCAGGAGAGTTGGTTGTCAACTCCATTGACACCGACGGTGTGAAAAATGGATTTGATCTGGAATTGTTGGATGCAGTGGCGGCGCGCTGTGCGGTGCCCATCATTGCCTCGGGCGGTGCCGGCTGCAAGGAGGATTTTCTGGAACTGTTCAGGAATCATCCGGCAGTGGATGCCGGGCTGGCTGCGTCTATTTTCCATACCAAGCAGGTGGATATCCGCGATTTGAAACGCTATCTGCGTGAAAACGACATCGAAATGCGGCTGTGACCCCTTGCCAAAAGCCGCAAAAACAGGTACACTATAAATATGTTTCCTTGGGCGGGCGGTACCGGTGGTGCGGCCCGCACCAAACGTTATGGAGGAGGAGGTTTTCTCCCATGGAACTGACCCAGAATACACAATCGCTGCACTTTGACGCCAACGGCCTGATTCCGGCCATTGTGCAGGACCACTACAGCAAAGAAGTGCTGACCCTTGCCTACATGAATGCCGAGACTCTGGCACTTACCATCGCCGAAGGGCGCACGGTGTTCTGGTCCCGCAGCCGCCAGGAGATCTGGCGCAAGGGCGAAACGTCGGGTAATGTGCAGCGCGTTGTTTCCATTACGGCCGATTGTGACAAGGACGCTTTGGTTATTGATGTGATCAAGACCGGCCCGGCCTGCCATACCGGCGCCGAAAGCTGTTTCTTCAACCCGGTTTATGTTTCGGATGAACTGAAGCAGTTTACCTGGCAGGGGCTGTATGAGCTGATCGAAGGCCGCAAAACCAATCCGCAGGAGGGCAGCTACACCAGCTACCTCTTTGACAAAGGGCTGGAAAAGATTCTGAAAAAGGTCGGCGAAGAATCGACCGAAGTGATTATCGCAGGCTGCAAGCGTGATAAGGAAGAAACGATCTACGAAATCAGCGACCTGGCCTACCATGTGATGGTGCTCATGATCGAACTGGGCATCTCGGTGGAAGATATCACGAAAGAACTGGAAAAACGGCATGTTATTGACCATAAAGTAAAGCAGGAAAGGATGCAGTAATTATGGCGGGCGAATACCTGAAAAGTTCCGTCCACGTACATTCCAAACTGTGCGACGGCAAAAACACCTTAGAGGAACTGGCGGTCACGGGATGGCGCGCGGGACTTCAGACGCTGGGTTTCAGTGGGCATAGCCACACCCCCTGCGATCTGGAGTACTGCATGACCCAAAGCCGCACCGCGCTTTATAAAGCGCAGATTGCGAAACTGAAGGAGCGGTATGCCGGCAAGCTGGATATCCTCTGCGGCCTGGAATGGGATCTTTACAGCGACGATGATCCTCTGGACTACGATTACTTTATCGGCAGCACCCACTATGTCAAAGGCCCCAAAACCGGTAAATACTACGAGATTGACTGGCGCGAGAGCGACCTGGCTGACTGCATCGCCGATGATTTTGACGGTGACGGGCTGGCTGTTGTGGAAGCCTACTTTGCCAACGTTGCCAAGGTAGCGGAGAAAAAGCCGACCATCCTGGGGCACTTTGACCTGATCAAAAAGATCAACGGCGAAGGCAAATTCTTTGATGAGCACGATCCCCGTTACAAAGCGGCCGCAGACAGCGCCCTGATGGCGGCTGCCCGGAACCGTTGCGTGCTGGAAGTCAACACTTCCGCGGTGTTCCGCGGCTTCCGCAAGGATTTCTTCCCCTCGGACGAAATCCTCAAGGACTGGCTGGCACTGTCCGGCAACGTGGTCATCACGGCAGACGCCCATACTGCCAAGGCACTGACTTTCGGTTACGAAGAGGCTGCAGCCAAACTGAAAGGGCTGGGCTACACCAAGGTTCAGGTGCTGGGCAAGAACGGCTTCCAGACCTGCGAACTCTGATAAAAGTAAAAATCCCTGTACCAAACGGTACAGGGATTTTTTGTTTACAGGGTTACCGGCTGCCCGTCCAAAACGGCGTTGGTCAAAACGTCACCGTTATAGGTCAGTTCCAGGTGAAAGAAGGGGGCCTCCTCGGCCAGCAGACGGAAAAACAGTTTGTCACCCGGCCAGATGGGAAGATCCTGCACGGCGGCTTTCGGGACCCATTCCAGCGTTCCTTCGTTGCAGTCGGTCATGGTGCCGGTGAATCGGGTACAGGTGTACAGGTGCATCCGTTCGGCGGGCCAGGGGGCGCAGTAAAAGTCCACGATGCCCCGGTATTGGGGGTTCTGCATGGTCAGGCCGGTTTCTTCCCGTACTTCCCGCAGTGCGCAGGTCAGGGCATCCTCACCGGGTTCAAATTTTCCGCCCACGCCGATCCACTTGTCGTGGTTCACGTCGTGCTGCTTTTTGACGCGATGCAGCATCAGGTAACAGTCATTTTGCTCCAGATAACATAAGGTGGTTTGCAATAAGTCCATAAAGGGGACCTCCTGTACATAAATCGGCGGTTTTAGCAGATACTACCATAAAACACCAAGCGGAGGGAATTGATATGAAAGCAACCGGAATTGTGCGCCGCATTGATGAACTGGGGCGTGTGGTGATCCCCAAGGAAATCCGCCGTACCCAGCGCATCCGCCAGGGCGACACGCTGGAAATTTTTACAGCCGCAGATGGGGAAGTGGTATTCAAAAAATACTCGCCGTTGGTAGAACTGGGGCAGATCTCGGCAGTCTATACCGATGTACTTGCCAAAAGTCTGGGCTGTACGGTGCTGGTGTGCGACCGGGCCCGCATAATGGCTGCCAGCGGCAGCGGCAAAAATGAGATGATGGACCGGGAAATCTCCCCGGAAACAGAGCATCTTCTGGCGGCCCGGGCTATCTACACCGCCCCGGAAAATGCCGCCCGGCGGCTGCGTTTGTTCGATCGGGGAGAGCGGCTGGTTCTGTGCGCGGCCCCCATTGTAGCCCATGGCGATGTGGAGGGAGCAGTTCTTCTGCCCGGCATGGCCCGGGACCCGGTACCGCGGCCGGAAACGGTCCAGGCCATTGCCACGGCAGCCAGTTTTTTATCCCGTTGGATGGAAGAGTGATATTCTGCTCAGGCAGGGGTGATTTCCATCTGGCGCAGTACCTTGCGGAAGGTGAAGAAGAACAGGACGGCAGTAAACAGAACCGCCAGGGTGTCGGCTACCGGCTCGGCCATGTATACGGCCTGGGCCTGGTCGGCACGGAACAGCCGAGGCATAATGTAGATCAGCGGCAGCAGCAGGATGAACTTGCGCATAACTGCCACCAGGATGGACTGCTTTGCCTTGCCCAGGGAGGTAAAGGTCATCTGGCAGGCCATCTGGATACCGAACAGGAAGAGCGCAGCTACGTAGATGCGCAGGGCGTGGCTGGTATAGGCGACCAGCTGGGCATCGCTGGTAAACATGGCGGCAAATGCCTGAGGGAACAGCTGTACCAAAAGCCATAGCAGGCAAGAGTACAGGAAGCTGACCCGCAGCAACAGGAAATAGGCCTTTTTAACACGGTCCCGCTTGCCGGCACCGTAATTGTAGCTGATAATGGGCTGGGCACCCTGGCCCAGGCCCTGCAACGGCAGCATGGCAAACTGCATTACGCTGGACAGAATGGTCATGGCACCTACAGCCAGGTCACCGCCGTACTGCAGCAGAGAAGCGTTGAAAGCGACCGAGATGACACTTTCGCTGGCCTGCATAATAAAGGTGGCAGCACCCAGCGCCACACAGGGCAGCAGGACAGAGGGCGAAAGACGGATATTGGAGGAACGCAGCTTCAGGAACGTCCGTTTGCCGAACAGGAAGCTCAATACCCACAGGCAGGAAAGCCCCTGGGAAAGAATGGTGGCCAGCGCGGCGCCGCGAACGCCCATGCCCAGCACAAAGATGAATACCGGGTCCAGGATGATATTGGCCACGGCACCGATCAGCACCGAAAGCATACCTTCTTTGGCAAACCCCTGGGCGGTGATAAAAGCATTCATGCCCAACGTCATCTGCACAAAAATGGTGCCGATGGCGTAGATGTCCATGTATGCAACCGCGTACTCGATGGTGTTGCCGCTGGCGCCAAACGCCATCAGGAAGGTGCGGTCCCCCAAAAACAGAATCACCGTCAATACGACCGAGACTACGATCTGCAGTGCAAAGCAGTTGCCCAGGATCTGCTCGGCCTTTTCTTTGTTGCCTTGTCCCATGGCAATGGTGGCACGGGGAGCACCGCCGTTGCCAACCAGGGCCGCAAAGGCCGAAACGATCATGATCAGGGGCAGGCAGACACCTACACCGGTCAGGGCCAGAGCGCCGGTTTCCGGAATGTGACCGATATAGATACGGTCTACAATGTTATACAGCATGTTGATCAGCTGTGCCGCTACCGTGGGAAGTGCCAGCCGAAGCAGCAGTTTGCCAAGCGGGTCAGTAGCCAGAAAGGCTTTTTCGTCGGTTTGAGCCTGCATGTGTTTTTAACCTTCTTTACTTATATAATAAGGATATAAAAAAGTATAAAACCCCCGCATTACAGTGTCAAGGCAGTGAAAGTTGATGATTGTGTCGAAACTGTTAAACTTGCAAAAAGTTTTGCAAAAACTCTTGACAGGAGGGAAAAGGGGGTTATAATAATCTTAGCACTCGGAGATATGGAGTGCTAAAACAAACCTGAAACGCAGCAAAGGAGATGAGCGACATGGCGATGGACGCGCGCAAGCAGCGAATCCTGGAAGCTATTGTTGCCCTGTATGCCAGCGACGGTGAGCCGGTAGGTTCCGGACTGCTGGCAAGCTACTTTGACATGGCGCTGTCCAGCGCTACCCTGCGCAACGAGATGGCTGCCCTGACCAAGCTGGGGTTGCTGGAACAACCTCACACCAGCGCCGGGCGGGTGCCCAGCGCACAGGGATACAGATATTATCTCGACCATCTGATTGAAGCGCCCGGCAGCACAAAGCTGTCGGAAACAGACCGCGAACACATCGACGATCTGTTTGCCGGTATGGATGTGGAGCCTGAAAAGCTGGCACCTGCCGCAGCCCGCAGTCTGGCAGATTTGACGGAATGCGCAGCGGCAGTTACCACACCCCAGGCACCGGACCTGTGCATTGCGCACTTTGAGGTGGTGCAGGTAGGGCGTTACTCGGCGGCGGTGCTGGCAGTGACCAGTGCAGGCGGTGTACGGACCCGCGTGGCGCGGGTAGATACCGGTTTGACCCGGGACGATGCCGCCAACCTGGCCCAGCTTCTGAATCGCGGGTTGACCTTCGTGGCGCCCCAGGACCTGACCCCGATGCTTACAGCCAGCATGGTGCTGGCAGCAGGGGAACGGCTGGCACCGGTGGTGCTGGCAGCTCAGGCGCTGGTAGCCACAGGACCGCAGGCCTGCCTGCAGGGCGCCCAGTATCTGGCCAAGATGCCGGATGTGCGCGAAAACCTGGGTACGCTGTTGGAAATCTTTTCCGACAATGAAGCAGCCACCGAACTGCTTCGGCCGGACGGCGGAAAAATCACCGCCACATTGGGCAGCGACCTGGACCCTGCAATGCCGGGAGCCTGTATCGTCAGCAAGCGGTATCTGGCAGGCGGTGGCCTGACGGGATCGGTTGCGCTGATCGGTTCCACCCGCATGGAATACCGGCGCTTGCTTCCTATTCTGGATTACTTCTCCGTCAAGCTGGGCCAGAGTATGGCCGGGCAGGGCCAATAAATATAGAAGGAGGACCCGCAATGAGCCACGAGACAGAAAAAGAAAAAACCACGGCGGCCCAGCCTGAACAGGCTGCAGAGGCCCCCGAAACCGAGGCAAAGACTGAGGCCGCTTCCGAGCAGAAGGCCGATAAGTCTGACAAGAAAGAAAAACACCATCACGCCGAAGCTGCGCTGCAGGCCAAACTGGAGGCCAGCGAAAAGAAGAATGCTGAGCTGAAAGATCAGCTGCTGCGCACGGCGGCGGAATATGATAACTACCGCAAGCGCTCCCAGCGCGAGGCAGATCAGAAATTCAACGACGGCATTTCTCACGCCGTCACCCAGATCCTGAGCATTCTGGATACGTTGGACATGGCAGCCAATGCCGCCTGCACCGACGAGAACTATAAAAAAGGCGTTATGATGACGCTGGACAAAGCGGCCAAAGCGCTGGAAAATCTCCACATTACCGAGATCGAAGCGCTGGCAAAACCCTTTGACCCCAACTTCATGAACGCTGTGCAGCAGGTCCCGCCCACCGAAGGGCAGGAGAGCGGCACTGTAGTTCAGGTTTTCCAGAAGGGCTACAAGATCGGCGATAAGATCATCCGCCACGCAACGGTCGTTGTTGCGGAATAATGGTTGAATCGGGCAAGACCCGTTTCAGATACAAAGATATTTACCACATTCAAAGTTAGATTTGAAGACCTGCTAAAAAAAGTCAAGTAAAATTTTCGAGAGAATGAGCAAAAAA
>ERZ809224.189-NODE-189-length-65130-cov-12.752378_pt1 | contig 65130 bp, 82 predicted proteins | sample MGYA00520513_ERZ809224 | MGnify/ENA primary metagenome ERZ809224 (study PRJEB31576, sample SAMEA3212658) | Homo sapiens | biome: human-gut; feature: human gut; material: fecal | place: Sweden | collected 2012 ... | reverse complement strand
AAAAAACTGTTGACGTAAAGGTATAGAGATGTTATTATAAGTGGGCACTAGTCAAGGAGGCTTAGCTCAGTTGGGAGAGCATCTGCCTTACAAGCAGAGGGTCAGCGGTTCGAGCCCGTTAGCCTCCACCATTAAAATAGTGTTTGAAATAAATTATAGAAGATGCCGGCTTAGCTCAATTGGTAGAGCAACTGACTTGTAATCAGTAGGTTGAGGGTTCAAGTCCTTTAGCCGGCACCATGATGGAGAGGTAGCGAAGTGGCTAAACGCGGCTGACTGTAACTCAGTTCCTTTTGGTTCGGTGGTTCGAATCCACTCCTCTCCACCATCTATCTAATGAATGGGGTATAGCCAAGCGGTAAGGCAACAGACTTTGACTCTGTCATTGCGCTGGTTCGAATCCAGCTACCCCAGCCATAAGGTATGACCCGCTAGCTCAGTTGGTAGAGCATCTGACTTTTAATCAGAGGGTCAGGCGTTCGAGTCGCCTGCGGGTCACCATTTAACTGAATAAGCCCAGGTGGCGAAATTGGTAGACGCACAGGACTTAAAATCCTGCGGACCTTAAAATCCGTGCCGGTTCGACTCCGGCCCTGGGCACCATTCAATGCGGGTGTAGTTCAATGGTAGAACTTCAGCCTTCCAAGCTGACTACGTGGGTTCGATTCCCATCACCCGCTCCATTTTTTTAAAATGAAGTTAGCGATTTGATTACTTCTATAAATAAAAAGTCTAACATTAACACATCTTATTTCCAATGATAGACATTAATGTTAGACAAACTATATAAATGTTTGATTTCTCATGTTTTATTTGCTACAATTCTTATTGAATAAAAATTAAGCATCAAAACTAGAAAAATATTCATATGTTGTAAGTCAAACCTTTTAATGACTACACTTGATCTTGTTCTTACACAAAGAACAAGATTTTTTTTATTTGCTTTTTTAATCAATTCACATTATAACATCTGATAAATGTAAATAAAAGTTATTTTGTAACATAATTTGTGATTTGTTTCAGAAAGTTGAAAATTTGAATAGAGTTAAATATTTTTTTTGATAGTAGGGAATGATCAAGCATTACCTTTTTAAAAATGTCTTAATCTCATTGATGCCAGTTTAGTATTGACATCAGTTAAATCAAAATACTTGTATTTCAATTTATGTTTGAGATTTTCACCTCTACTGTTTTTACATGCTTCATTCCATTCATTTGAAACTTGATTTAATTTTTCTTCAATCAATTGTTTGGTAAAATAGAATTTATTTTCTTCTAATCTCATATATCTTTCCTTCTTTCTTCTCTTATATTATACCATAATAGTATAGAAAAGTATAGCTAAATGTAGCTTTTATTTATCTTTTTTATCCGAATTTATATAGTCAATTTAGATACTATAGTATATATTAGTGTAGCTTTGTGTAGCATTTATTGTTAATATTTGATATACTGTTATATGAAAGAAAGGTGAGAAAGTATGCCAAAACCAAAAAAGGATTATGTTGTTTTAAATATAAAGATAGAGAGAAGCATCTATGAACGATTAACTGACTATGCTGAAGAAAAGGGTCAAACCAAAACAAAAGCAGTAGAGAGATTGCTTTCAAATGCAATGGATCAAGATGAAGGTAAAAAATAATGAAAGTAAAAGATGAAACCAAAGAAAAGATAAATGAAGCTTTTGAAATACTTATTAAAGAACTGAATGATAAAGATAATGGAATCAATGCAAAGAATAGAAAGAAATTAGATACAGTCGTATCTAAATTACAAATTATACTTGAAGATATTCAATAATTGTATTAGAGGTGGTTTTATTGGAAATGAGAGAGCTTGTTTCTTATATGAAAGAATGTAACCTAGCTATAAAAAACGGCTGTAGAGAACTAAATTTAATAATGGTATTAAATGTTATGTTGAAAAAAAAGAGAATATGAAATTAAGTCCACGTGGTGTAATTTCATTTGGTGCTGAAAATGCAACTTTCTTTTACCAAGATGAACCCTTTGTATCAGGACGTGATATTTATTATATTGACACTCAACATTTAAATGCAAATGTTTGTAAGTTTTTGGTAGCGTGTCTGCAACCTGTTGCAAGAAAGTATTCTTATAATAATGGATTATTTCCTGATTTATTAAAAAAGGAAATAATTAAACTTCCTGTTTGTAAAGATGATGGAAAACCTGATTGGAGTTATATGGAACAATATATGAAAGATACGATAAATCAATCAAATGCAATCATTAACAATTTAGAATTAGTTAATAATCTAATAAAAAAAGACCAATTTGTTCCATTTTCATAGTTTTATGTCAACTCATGTTACCATTAATTTGAGAGGAGATAGAGATATGAACTTTATCAATGAGACATTAAAAAAGTAACTAGAATCGGTTGCTGAAACCTTACAAATGGTTCATTTAGACAAGGAATGTCCAGAAAATATAAGTAGGATTTTATATAATCAAATTGGAATTTTAACACTATGCAGTGAAGAAATAGAAAATTTGATATTAAAAACTAGTAACTGAAATAAAGAGCCAAGATGGCTCTTTTTTACATTATAAATAAATTTAAGAAATTAAGGTATATATTCCTTTTAATACATCAAGTTGTTCATTATCATATGTATCATTTGTAATATGCTTCAGTAAGTTTTTTTTTAGATCAGCTATAAATGTATCAAAGTTATTGTTTTTTTCATTATGTATTGCTTTTTCTAGCTGTTCAGCCATATTCCTTTGTATTTTTGCATTAACATGCAAGTACGTATCTGTAATTTCAATATTTTCATGTCCTAAACGTTTTGAAACATTATAAACATCATTTGTGATATTTAACATCATAGTAGCATGTGAGTGTCTGAAACCATGTAGATTCATATCAGAAATATTTGATTTTTCCTTATATTTATTAAATATTCTGTTGAGTGTAGAAAATGAAATCATTTTTATTCCCCCAAAGACGAAATGATGCTGAATGTTTGAACTATAATTACTTTTTTCATTTAAATAATGTTCCAGCAACATATCATTTAGACTTTGATTAATATATATGATTCGTCTTGAACTTTTAGATTTTGGAAGTTTGATCTGTTGACCTTTACCTCGTATGCGACAGGCAGTAGTATTAATAGTTATGGTTTGTTCAATTAAATCAACATCTTTCCATTTTAAGGATAGCAATTCACCTTTACGAATACCTGTATAGAACAAAATACTAAATATCAAAATATCTCGTTCATTATCTATAACGGATATGAAATTATTGAAGTCACTAATTGACCAGATTATTTGATCATCTAATTGTCTTTCTTTATCTATAATATGTGTTATACTTTCAAGTCCTTTAGCTTGTGCAGTTGAAAAATTTGCATATGACATTATATTTGCATATTTGAGAAGTCTTTTTAATAGCATAACCATTTTATTGATGTAGGATACGCAATATACTCTATTATCTTTTGTCTTGTAGACACCATTCATTAAATCTTTCTGATATTTTTTAATATCCTTAACTTTAATCGATTCAATTTTTTTGTTTCCGAACTTTTTCCTAATACCAGAATTATACACATATCTGATTGAATCCCTAGTAGTATCTTGATGCGTTAAGTCAAGATCATCTAGATATATTTCAAATAATTCATTTAGTTTCATTGATATTTCCTCCATAAAAAAAACTAGTTTAGCAGTAAATTTGCTAAACTAGTTCAGTATATAATAATATTTTGAATTTTTTATTTTTTTTGATTTTCTTTTTTTTTATTCAATGATTGTTTTTTAATAACACCTTTTTTAACTTGATATTTAGGAAGCCTATCCAAGTGCAGTGTTCCATTCGGATCGATACAACGATCAAATAAATTCATTGGAACACCTTCAGGTTTCTTATCAGGCTTACCTTTATCAAGGTTATACATTTCCCAAAGCGTTCTTTTTTGCTGCTTGACATCCACACATCTTTGTTTGTAGTTTATATTTTCAAGTTTCCATACGACAAAAGAAGTCGGCTTTGATTCATAGAATTTTTCATCAGACCATGAAAAAACTTCATCAATTCGACCTATGCGATAATCGTTTGCTCTTCTTGAATGTACATTTTTTCTTTTGATTTCAACAACAACATAATCATTCTTTTTTACATCTTTTAAATCACAAACAAAGATAAATGGCTTATTGTTTTCTTTACCAGAGCTTCCTTTTTGCAACTTAATAGAACATAGGCGAGTTTCTTTATCTAAATTCGTGTGTTCTTTATCAATTTTCAAAGCATCTTCCCATGAAGTAAGTCTCTGAAACTGAAGATTATCAGTTTCTTTAATAATATCATCAAAGATGCTGAATCTAGGTTTTTCATTATTTTTATTGGAAATAGCTTTATATCTTGCAAATAATGAATATTTTTTACGTAATATTGTGTAGCTACGATTAAGAAAATCATCATTATAAACTTTAAACATAATATAATTGTTAGGTCTAAACATTGCAATTTCACCATCAGAAAAAGTTATAAAATCAATAACTTGACCAATTCGATAATCATTTGCTTTATTTCTATTTTTTGTTTTAACATTTACTTCAACAACAACTAGATCACCTTTTTCTACATCATCCAGATCACAGATGAATGACATGATTTTCTTTTCGGAATGTAAAGGATTAAAGACACCTCTACTTAATCTAACTAATGCAATTTTCTTTTTCATATTTTATATTTTTTCCTTTATTAAAATTATTTTATATTTATTATAAGATAAATTAATAACATTTTTCTCAATAATTTTTCCTAAGGAGCTATCTTGGCTCTTTAATAAATTATAATTCTAAATGTGAGACAATAATTAATATACCTATTATGCAAAATAAAATAAGAAATACATTTATCATAGTCCAAAATATAGGATTATTCCCAAAATATCCTCGAAATAGCCAAATACCAGTTTTTTTAGATTTTTGTTTGTTGCATCTACTACAAGCTGGAACTAGATTTTTACAATCATTAATATCATAAATATCAAATTTCTTTAGCAACTGTCTATTGAAATTTCTATTGATGCTTTTTTTTACTTTATGAATAGGGTAGAGGTGATCTATAGTAATTTTATTTTTAGGAATAAGTTTTCCACAATAAACGCAACGATAATATGGCTTATCATCTTTGATTATTGGTTCATTCGAAGCAAAGAAATCAGCTCTGTAATGAGCATTTCTTGTATATGATGAATCTATAGGCATAACGGTTAAACCTTTCTTCTTGCAAAAAGCATAAAGTTTATTAACAAGAAATTGATCTTCAGTATTTAAAAACCAATAGCCTGAGTATTTTCCTGTTTTTTTAAACTGACATCCAAATTCTTTTAATTTCTTTCTAAAGTAATAGGTCTTATTTGTACCATTTTTTATTTCATATCTCATAATTAAAATTGATTATCTTGATTATATTCTTTAGTTGCATCAACAACTTCCTCAGATGTTGCTTGTTCACTTTGATTATCTTCATTTGCAAAGAAACTATCTAATTTATTGCTAACTTTAGTAATATCTTCTTTCAATGAATAGAGTTCCTTTAATTGTTTGCTGTATTCTTTAATTTCATCTTGTGCCTTAGAAATAATAATTTCTTTCTTTTTCTTTTTTTGCTCTAAATTTTTAATGCGTGTTTCTAATCTTTTGTAGTTGTTCATCTTAAATTTATCCTTTCAATATAAAAAGAGCCAAGTTGGCTCTTTTTGTTTTATTAACTTTTAATCTTATAATTATATATCTAGAAAACCAAAGAGTACTAGTTATCTCCATAATGATAACGACATGCTAAAATATAAACATTATCATCATCTATTTTATATACCAGTCTATCCGCATCATTGATTCTTCTACTCCAAAATCCAGACAGATTTCCTTTTAAACCTTCAGGCTTTCCTATTCCAGTATTGCCATTTCTTTTAATATCTTCAATAAGCTTGTTGATGCGTTTGAGAGTTTTTCTATCTTCGGTTTGCCAGTATGTGTAGTCTTTCCACCCATTTTCAGTAAAAACTACTTTCATAAATTCAATTCCTCAATATCTTTAACAATGGTCTTACCAGATTCTAATTGTTTTTTAGATTCCATTAACCAATCATAGTTTTTCTTATTTTGTGTCAAATAACTGTTTTCAATTAAGTTGTTATAAGTATCTTCTGACATCATAACAATGTTATTTCCATTTTTTCTAGTCACTACGATTGTTTCGATAGAATCCGTAATAATGTCAAAATATTTTTTCATTGAATTTCTTAATGTACTGTAATTAATTGCTAACATATCTATCACTCCTCACAAACATTATAACGTACAATATATTGTACGTCAATAATCAAAGAATTATACATAAAATATTATGTTAGCAGTTATTTTTATTATTCATATTCGATACCTATTTTTAAACCTAATCCTTTTGGTAGTACATTAGAGATAATATCTTTTTCATATAAATATCTGTTTGCTTTTATTTTTTTTCTCCATTTTCCATTAGAATAAGCGAAATGATAGTCTTTTAATATATCTTTAGCTTTATAAGTATTTCCTTCAACAACAATATAACCATCAAATACAAGAACTATATGATGTGGTGTTCTAAAGTCTAATTTGATGTCCTGATCTAAACCAAATAATTTTTCAGTCATAGCATCAATTTCTTTAACATCAAATTCTTTATCCCACGAATTGTAGCTAGGATTGTACCTAAAGCCATTTTCTTTTAGAAAGTCTTTGATTTTATAGGAATTAAATACTTCTAAAACAGTTGTCTTGTATATTTGTAAGGTAACATTTTTTTTCCAACATACTTCTAATGCTGTCTGAATGATTTTTTGATTTTCGTAATCTTCACAGTTTATAAGTTTTACGTAATCTAGAAGCTGAAAGACAAGAGCCTTATATAGAATTTTAGAATAGACTAGAAGAAATTCTTTATCATTCTTGGTTTCTCCACGATTGCAAAAATCAATGTGATGTGCTAAAGCAATAATACAAGAGTTTGCTATTGCAACTTCTTGTCTATAAAGATTATAGATTGTAAGAGTATTGTCTTTATATTTTTCATTTTTTGCTGACTGCTTTTTTGAAAATTCTATTTTAAAGTTCTTATAGTTGTTTTCCTTATTTAAGTTATCATAGGTTTTATCAATAATAAATTCTAGTTCTTTTTTAATTGATCTCATAATTATCCTCCTTGTATAAATTCAAGATTTCTACTTTGAGCTTTAGCTTTTTCAATCATATTATTGATCATGCGCTCTTGTTCTTTCATATCATAATGAACAGCGACGAGTGCTTTTGCTAAATCATCAAGAACACCAGCTTCAAGACATCTACTTCTATTTTTCATAGAATATTTAGCTCGAAGTGAAGCATTATCAATATCACTATCGACATACATATCATCTTCTTGTTCCTGTTCATAGCTTTCAACATCTTCCCGATAACATTTGATATTTTGAAGTATCATATTAGCTATTCGATCTCTTAATTCTTTATCTTTATTTTCAATGGATTTATTTTGTTCTTTAGATTCCTCTTTTGAAAAATAACGATTATCAAACAATTCTTTTTCTTTATCCAGCATTTCTCTGTATTTTTTATAAATATCTTTGACATCATCCTTTTCAAGCAATTTATTAACTAATTTGTCAATTACAGGGCGATAGGGCATGATATTAGCTGAATTATATTTTAGGCTGCCAGACTTTGGAATTATCTTTTCTAACTGCTTAAACATCTTGTTTATTTCTTTATCATTAGTAAATAATTTCTTTGAATTGTTAGTATTTGAATATTTTCCTGTATCTAATCCCATATCTTTTAGAACATCAATTATTTCTTTTTTTACATTGTCTCTTTCAATATACAGTTCTGAATTGATATTCATAGTTCTTATGATGTTAGATTTAATAGGTTTGAAAACACTTTTTTTGATATGATAATCAGTCCGTGTTGGATTTTTTTCAAAAATAAAAGCATGGATATGAGGATGTGCTGTATTGGTATGGTAGTAACATCCCCATTCGACATTGTCAGGGTCTAATCCTAATTCTTTGATATTTTTATTCATGCTTTTTGACATCATTTTTTTCATTGCTTTTTTATCTAAAATCTTATTTTCTTTAGCAAAACTTTCATCAAATGAAACCACCATACGATAAATCGTTTCTGGTTTATATTTATCAAACATCTTTTTATCTTCATCAGCTTTGAAATCGCCATTTTTTCCCCAGCCACCGTTAGACCCAACTCTGTATTTATAATAATTAACTGCATCATCTGTGTCTATGGTCTTATCACATGCTTCATCACGATCATAGTAATTGCACATGTCATTTGTATCAATTTTTTTTGATGAATCATTAGACCTAGAATACTGAGTCTGTTTGTATTGTAGATTTACAAATATTTCCATTTAACTGTTTCCTCTAATAGTGTTGATGCTTTCAAATGCTTTTTTAAGTTCATCAGAGTCAAGTTCTTTTATTTTTTCCTCTAGTGTCATTTTAGGTAAGACCTTAATAGGTTTAGACATTTCTTTTAGAACTCTTTGTACACTATCAACTGAATTTTCTTTTTGAGTGTTGATATGGGGTTTATCAATTTTCTTAATAAAATCATGGAACTCATTTGAGTTCATATAATTTAAGAGTTCTTTTCTTTCAGGAAATCTTCCACAATGTGTTTTTATATATTCAATAAGATGGTCTTTTACTGGTGTTTCTAAATCATCACGTTGTGACCAGTACCAATACATGTTTTCTTCTACAAGTCCATCATTTTTAATACTAGGCATTTTTCTTTCACTTGGTCTGAGTGAAAGAGATTGTCTCTTAAGTTCTGGAATTTTTGCTAAATCATAATCTGTTTTTGTTAAGATAATGTATCGAGGAACAGCATAATGAATTTCTCTGCCTTTGACATCTTCTCTACTATCTTCTTCTACGACATCTTTAATCCATTTATACTGTGTCATGTCTGGAAGGTAGTTTTGCATTGCTCCAAAATAAGTTCTAGTTACAATAATACCTTTTCCATCAGTTACATCTTGATAACGCAAAACGTTAGGATCAATCAATGGAACTTCTTGTTGATTGTAAGTTACACCACCACCATTTTGACTAGCGTTGTTATTAAAGTTTCCGCTCTGACTTGCTACCCATTTAGTTTCATTTCCAATTTCTTCACTAATGGCTCTACATGTATTCATGTCTGCACTAGAAATAAATGTTTTGACATTACAGTTACCTCTAATAATTTTAGCAATCTGTTCACCATAGACTTCGTCAAGCTGGTTATCATTTTGCAAGAATAAATGAAAGAATACCCAACGAGATAGGGCAACGGTCAATTTACTTTGGACTTGATTGACAGGTGCCATGTTTCCAAATTCGTCTAAAACAATATGACATCTTTTAGGCAAGTGCATATCTTTTGCAGAAGTAGCACATCTAACAAGTTCTTGATACGCTTGATCTACTAGAACTGAAACGATTGGATTATACTTAGGGTTTTCATCAGGGTTGATAATAAACAGTACATGTTTTCCATCAGCATAATCGCTAAATGAAAAATCCGATTCACTCAAAGTCTTTGCCAAATTTTGACCATTATAAATTGCAAGTGTTGAAAGTGCTGATGTCATAAAACTTCCTCTCGTCTTATCAGGCGAATTTGCGATAGGGGTGAAAGCTACTCTTGCTGGATTTATTTCATCTAATGAATTGATATAAGCACTCAATAACATCTTCGGATTTTTTTCTCCTTTAAAAGTAACTTCTTTACCAAGTACCGAAAGGACTTGATATACCGAAAACAAGTTCTTTTGATTTTCATTGATGTTAGCTTGTGCAACTGCAAGGATAATAGATTTAATTAATGATTTTTGACCATCAATCCAAATTCGTTCACCTTGTCCGTTATCAACGACAACTTGGTTGACGAAATCATCTGTAAATTGGTCTGCATCATCAATTCGAGGTTCTTCTCGATCTTTGAAACAGTCAACGATTAATTTTAAAGGATTCCATCTTTGAGATTTTTTCATAAATCTAAAATCTATGACATTGACAGTATAACCAAATCTTTCAAACAGTTTATGAAATCTTCGATAAAGTTCTCCCTTATTATCGTGAAAGATTGCAGATTCTCTAGCCTTAACAATCAGCATGACAAACACACTTAAAATTTTTCTTGTCTTACCAGAACGAGTTGAACCATAATTTATAGAGTGCGTCGCTCCTGTATCGTAAATCAGTTCGTCATCTGAAATCTTGTTGACTGGCAATCCAGCACAATCAATTTTTTCGTTCATATTGATATGGGCAATTTTAAAATCATTAAACTCTTTTTGTTCCTCAACAGTTTTCCAACTTTGCTTACCCAACGTTTCAGTTTTCTTTGGTTTGGTAAACATAAATGATTTTGCAAGAAACGAAAACACGATACAATATAAAGCAAAAGTCACGATTAATGGAACTGCTCCAGCTTCACTCATTGCCTGTGTAAAAGAATCAATTTGCAACAAGTAATGAAAGAAAAGATACGTAATCAAATATGCCGAAATTGGAATAATAATCAAAGCACCAATGACTATAACTTTCATTCCTTGGTCAGTTTTCTTACTCAAAATTAATACCTCCTTCTAAAAATTTTGATAAATGGAAAAAGAGCCATTCTGGCTCTTATCTATATCTAATTGAGTTCGTATCTAATGAATTTCCGCCCAGCAAAACTCTGAATATTTTGCTCGAAAATTAATTAGCAGGATAAGGAGTGTCCGACACGACACTCCGTTGGGGCTTGTTGGCAGTGCCAACAACCGCATGGTTGACAAATAATTTAAATATTCAATTTTGGAGACAACTGAATATTTTAGCTAAAAATATTCAAATAATATTCAGCAAAATCACTGATTTTTTCTCATGAAACCCGCATGGTTGACAAATAATTTGTTAATTTTTTTAAGTGTCCTCTCAAACTGAATATTTAGGCTAATATTGCCTTGTTTTTTATAAAATATTCACTTCTAGATTTGACTGTTGACAAATAATTTAAAATATTCACTTTTTGTCCGACAGTTTTTCATGAATTTAAGGCATTTTAGAAAAATATTCACTAAAATATTCAGCAACACCCCTCAATAATCGCTCGAAACCCGCATGGTTGACAAATATTTTATGAAATTGTCATTTGTCGGACAATAATCAGTAAAATAGGTGTTTTCATGATGATTTATCGCTTGAAACCCGCATGGTTGACAAATATTTTAAAATTTGAAAATATTCAAAAATTGTCCGACACCTCTTAATATTGGTCGAAGAATTTATTTTGTCGTTTATTGATCTTTTTAATGATGTAATCGTCTTGAACTGGTACTTCATTATTGCTTGTCATTTCATACCAAGCGAAAATATCATCTTCATCAAAAGCAATCGTTGCCAGTTCTTCCTGTGCAATAATTGAACATAGTTTTTCAAAATATTCTAATGAACTGTCTAGATAAACTAGTACAAAAACTTCTGGTCTGAAGGTCTTTAACTTTCTTAAAATCATTACTAAATCTTTGCTTTTATAGAATGATTTTTGAATAATAATATGTGTTAGATTTCTATAGCCAGTTAGCGGATTGATTGAAAAATTGATATATTTTTTTGAATCAATATGGATAACTTCGTTACTGTTTCTATCAAAAAAATGAACAATTTCATCATAATCATTGTCAATAAATGTAAATATTTTATACAGTTTTTGATACAAAGGTTCATCAGAATAGAGAACTGTTCGATAATTTTCTAACAATTTTTTCAACTCCTCTTGCTTGATTTTTTAAAATATTTTTTATCATTATTTTTAATAAATAAATTTAATTTTGTAATCTTTTATAATATAAAAAGTGGTAATTTTTTCATTACCACTTATTGATATTTTTTCTTTTTTGTTCTAAAGAAATGTAATTTTTTCTTTCCTGTTCTTCATCAATGTTGTAGGTTTCTAAAATATAATCTAGAAACTTTTGATTGCTGAAATTTTCTTTATCTAGATCTTTTACAGTCGTTGCCCATGATTTTAAAACAGTTTCTTTAAACATATCTTCAATTTCATATCTTACTTTTGCAAGGTCTAAATTTAAAAAGTATTCTTCTAATATATAATTAATTGCCTGTGAAGTTGAATTAAAATCATGTTGAACTTCTATCATTTTTATACGTTTTAATGTTTCATTTTTTAACCTGATTCCAAGTTTTGTAGTAGGGGATATTTTCAAACTGTCATTAAAAATATCTTCATCAATTTCTAATTTATTGCTAATTTGTTTTAGTAATGTTTGATCAAAAGTAGTATAGTTTTTAGCTTCAAATCGTTGATATTTTGAAAGAGTAATATTCAAATATTCAGCCATTTCCTTTTGAGAAAGGCCTAAAGATTTTCTTTTTTCTTTAATTGTCTCTATCCAATCTTTTTCTATTTTTACTATAGCCATAATGTTATTTTCTCCTTATTTTTTAGAAAGAAATGAAAGTTCTGGACTTATTTTAGAAAGTTCTTTTTTATATTCATTTGACACATAAAAATAAGTTTGAATATAAAAATCACTATCTTTGTTTTCTAATGATGATAAAATTTCTTGCCTGTTTAAAAGATGGTTTTGTGTAATTATTTCATACGTATCTAGCATTTTTTCGATACGTACATACCAAAATAATTGTTCGCTATTCATGATAAATCACTAGGAAGATACATCTTCGCCTTCAGGTTCTACATCTTCATCTGGCAATGTATTTTTAGTTTCATCATTCATTTTCTTTGTTTTATATGCTTCTTTATCTACGATATAAAGATATGTTTTTCCTTTTATGTTCGGTTTATAATCTTCGTTATTTTTATCTCCGTTCCATTCAAAATTGCATTTTTTCTTGCTTATATTAAAGGAAACTTTATAAAGAGATTGCCAATCATCATCCAGCAAAATGTAACATTCAAAGCTTTTTTTATTAATCATTTTAGGATTTTTTATTTCAATTTTATTGATTTCCTTATCAGTAAATTCAAGTTCTTCAAGATATTTTTGTATATCATTTTTTAAAAGAACTATTTCATTTTCATCAAGTAAATCATTTATACTTTCTTCATTTTCTAATTTATAATAATAAGAAAGTTCTTCAACTTTTTCATTGAATACTGTATTTTTCACTGCTAGAAACCCTAAATATCCAAACAGTAACAGTATTAAAATAATTCCATAGATAATTGTTTTCTTCTTATTTTTATCGTCCATCATTTTCATTTTCTTCCTTTCTTTATAGATATTTTTAAACATTTAGCTTTTTTATTTATATCTTATCTTTTGATTTCTTGATTAATATTTAAAATGCTTTCAATTCTATCTTCTACTTGAGTAATAGCTCCAATTTGTGTTAATGGTGTATAAATTTTGAATATATTCCATTTTTTTACACCACTATTGTTTTGACTTTTTTCTCCTTTGTCATCTAATTTAACAATCCACTCATTAAATTTATCGTTTAAAACAGAGTTGATTTTTTCAACTGAATAGTTATTATCTTTTGCATAACCTTCTTTAATCAACGTAAGTAATGTATCTGTGTTTTTAACAAGTTCGTTATTATCTAGTAAATAATATAAGACACTTTCTAAAAAGACTTTTTCTACTTCATCGTAAAGTGGGTCTGCTGGTTTAATAATAGGAGTAGATTTTTCTAAAATGAAATCTACACATTGATCTACAGATCCTAAATTCATTAATTCATCTAATTGATTTTTTCTTTCCATAATTTTTTCCTTTTTTCCTTTCTCTTATATATATTTTAAACATTCAGCTTTTTCATTTTTCCAACGATTGTGCCAACCATTGTAATATTTCTTACCAGTTTTTTCGTATTTTTTATATCCGTTCATGTCGAGAGAGTATAAATAATCATAAACTTTTGATACAAAAGTTTTATCATCCATTGTTGATTTAGCTCCAGAATCGACAATGATTTTTGGAGCTGTTCCGCTACCAGCCCAGTTAGAAAGTGAACAAGCCATACCTTTTACAGCATCACTTTTACCAGATATATCAATTCCTTTTTTCTTCAAATTGTTTTCAACTGGAACATAATAATTGTTATATTCAAATTCATCCTGCTTACTAGCGAAGTCGTTAGGGTCGTTTTTATATGCCTGTTTCCATGCATTATCAAGACCTTTATTGTTTGATAAATCTTTTTTGTTCATCTTTAAATATGGAGCAAACATAGCGTATTTTGCATTGTCTTTCCCATAACAATAGCTTAAAAATGTTTGTAGATCATAGCGGTTATCGAACTGATAATATCCCATAGCATGGTAACCGTCACCGCTAGAAAATCCTTGTCCGTAGTCTTGCCCAGATTCAAATTTAGCAAAGAATTTAAACACTTCAGACAATGTTCCCTGTAAGGTTTGATTGTTGTTAGAACCAACAGAAGGGTAACTCGGAGAAGCATATCCTAATATCCTAGTATTGTTTGTATCATAGCTTCTTTCTTTAACAGTATTAGAAGTATTTCCTTCAACAGTATAGACTTTATTTCCTTCAACTTTCGTGACGATACCTACATGGGTTGAATCATTCTTATTACCTTTACAAAAGAAAATAATTTTACCTCTTGCTGGTAAACCACCGCCACCATAGCGAGAAACATAATCAAATTGGTTTTTATCCTTAAACCATTTAACTCCAGCATCACATGACTGAAATTTAGGAATAGCTGTATCTAATATACCAGACTGATCAGCACACCATGAAACAAAAGTAGCACACCAGTTTGCTCCATCCGCTTTACCTGAATACCATTGTCTATATTTTTCTCCGCCAGTTTTACCAGCCACGTTTTTACATTCGTTGAGTGCAATATTAATAAAGTTTTCCATTGAATCAGTTGCATCAACTGTCTTATCCAAATTGTCTCCATTTTCTTCCTCCGAGGCTCCCATCATCATGAACATGCTCATAAAAAGAATAAAGAATACTAAACAGCAAGAACATATACCAATTATAATCTTGCTTGTAATTTTTTTATTTTTCATTCTATTAATTTAATTAAAAAGAGCCAACTTGGCTCTTTTCTATTTCTTCATACTTTCTAGATAATAGAGTTCTTCTGGCGGTAATGAAATTTCGGCTTTCATGGATGTTTGAGAACCGAATTTGACATAGCAATCACCGATATTAGCAAATTGAATAAATTCTAGAGCACTCTCTGGTATCAGATCTGTATTTTTAAAGTATTCAATACCACCACCTAAATTCAAAAAGAATTGATAACAACTTAAATTGATAATTGCTTCTCCTTCAGCTTTAACTTCATCTTTCAAGACATCATTAATTTGTTGTGTGGCAGTCGTTAATCCACACAAACGTTTTCTATCCCTACGAATAATAGAGTTGAAATACTTCATTACTCCACCAAGTTCAGGGTTCATAATAACACCAAATTCATCCGCATATATTTGTTTTCTTACATCTTCCATATCGCTGACAACCTCAGTCCAAATATAAGAAAGAATGTTGTAGTATTGTGTAATTAATATTCTTGAAGATGTATTGTCTTGAAGTCCTGAAATATTGAAATTGATTAAAGGAGAATCAAGATCGACATTGGTATGTCCGTTAAAGATAATTGCATCAGCACCTTTAGCTAGTGGACGAATAAAAGCAATACACTCATTTAGTTTTTCTTTTTCAATCATGTTGTTGATTTCATCAGCTTCATCTCTCATAGTTTTTAATTCATCATATAAATCCATCATGATAGGGTAGTCATTGTTTTTAAAGTTTTCAACAATGTATTGAGCAGTTGTTTGATAATCAATATTCATGATACGTTTATAAACTCTTTCAAGTCCTTTTTCTATCATATTGTCATGAAGAATACGAATGTCCTGTTCCCCAGTTTTACCCTTGTACGAATCAAAGAAAACTCTCAAAAAACGGATATGAGAGGAAAGTGGTTTGATTTCATCTAGTGGAATTTTATCATCTTCTTTTTCACTATCTGGAATATTGAAACGAATATGCAAAGGATTTATTCTACCTTTGTCACCATCAGAGCAATCGATATTTTGACCGCCTAGATCATATACAAGTTTATGAAGTTCTTTTCCTTCAACATCAATACTGTACTGTTTATAACCGATAGCATACCTTTGTTTGATAAGCCACATGATTAAGGTTGTTTTACCAAAACCAGCCGACCCAGCTATAAATTCATTGTAGTTAGCTCTATCATCTTTCTTTACGAAATTATCGTAAAATAAAACCCCGTTTGTATCTTTTGTTGTTCCGATACAGATTGGGGGATAACGATAGAGAACATTTTTCTCTTTATCTCTTCTAACCGTTGAATCATACAAGGCTTCATGCGTAAATGGGTACATGTAACCTAAAGTATCAACGGTAGTCAATTGATTGTATTCTGGTACTTGATTAAGGCAGAGTGGGGAAGATAGATTAAACATTTCCATGGGTCTATGCATTCCTTCTCTGAATCTAATATTCAATTGTGATGCGATTGCATCTACATCTTTGCATCTTTCATTTAAAAGCTCTAAGGAATCAGCAGTAATACGGATTGAAACAAGGAAATAGATAGGTGTACTTCCTTCAGCACTTACTTCTGTAGCCATTTTATAGTTATTTTCAAGTTCAGATAGTATAACAGCCTGTTGAGATGCTTTTTTTTCTTTATTAAGATTCTTATTCAAGTTATTGATTGTTTTATCAATATCTCTCTTTATTACATCATGAGGTGACATTTCAAAGTGCAATGAGAAATCACAGTATCTAAATGTGGCACAATATCCTAAAAGAGCCATAGTCGGTTCAGTCATAAATGTATAAATCCATTTGGTACGAGTATATACATTATCGTTGATTGTCATTGTTGAAGAAAAACCTCTTTGAAGTATTCCTAATTTATCTGGATATATCAAGTCCATTTTTCCATAATCCAAATCAAAATAGGAAGTACCTTTAAATTCACTCTCACTAGGATTGTAGTAATTATATACTGTATTTAGCATTTCTTGTGGAGTGGCTGGTTTTGTTTGCTGATATGGATTAAGGATATTACATACAGTTTTGATTTCTTCCTTTAAAACATTAAAATCCTTGTTCTTTAATATAATCATAAAGTTCCTATCGACAAGTTCTCTAGTTACTGAAATTTCTTTTAGCCTGTTTTCACTATCATTAAGGATTTCATATCTTTTTCTATCGACATCACTTTTAGTAACATTTAATGTATTTTTCAATACTTCATAATCATGAATATATCCTTCAACATCCGCAGGAACTTCATAAGAATAGATCATACCTGAATGAATATTTTGTTGAAATATAGATGCAAAGGCATTTAAATAAGCGAACTGATCTGTTTGCTTCAAACCCCATATATTTGTACCTAGTGTTTTTGCCATCAAAATAAAGTTATCGCTGCTATCTATGAAACATTGATATTCTTCACTCCATTTAACAGGAATAGCATCCTTTATATGAGTAACTTTTTTTGTATTTCTTTGTGCTGTATTTTGCTTCTTGCTATTTTGATTTTTTTCTTTTTTCTTTTTGGACTGGTTGGATTCTTTCTTCTTGAACAAACTCATATTCGATTTCTTCCTCCTTCTCTTGAACATTTACTTCTTTATAATAAAGATAGTTTTTAGGCTGTTTTGTATAAAAATTAAAAGCCAGTTTTATATGCTCTGACATGGACAAATGATCAGGTAGGTCAAAACATAAAACTGCATAAAAGGCTATGACACCAAAGCCAACTATCAAAGCATAAAATTCACCAATCAATTTTTTTGAAACATAAAATGTTACAAGAAAAAGAATGGTGATTTTAAATATCTGATCCAATGATAAAAAGAAAAGAAATTTTTCTTTTTTCTTTCTCTTGTTGATAATGATTTTTAAACTGTTAGGAGCTATCATGAATTTTTACCTCCTTTTTTTGAATAAGCACTATTAAATAATGTATTCATAGAACCTGAAGAACTTTTTCTAACATTGCTTGTATTAACATTTTGTCTAGAAGCTTGTGAATAGGAACGGCTAGATTGAGAAGTAGTGCTATCTCTGTTAGAAGCATATCTAAAGTTTCTAGCTCCTCTTTGTACCGCATCATTAACTTTTTTAGATACTCTTTGAGAAACAGAAACACGCCCCATTCGACCATCATTTGCATTGGACTTATCTCCCATAACAGCACCAACGATACCTCCAGAGCGGTCTCCAAAGTTCGGATTTGCAACGCTGTTTCCATCCTTGTCTCTTGTATATGGATTAGTATCTTTCTTACCTAAAACTACACTTCCAATTTTTTGTCCAGCATTTTTAACTCCGTTTTTTGTTGATCTAAATGCTCCACCAACTTTTTGTCCTTGCATATTTTTATTTCCAAATAGCTTTCCACGAATACCGCCTGTTAAATGCCCAGTCATATCATTATGTCTCCCAAATACTTTTTTACCAGCAGACATCACAGCACCGCCACCCATAGAGTTCCAGATCCCACGCATTTGATTCATTGATTCCAAGAATCCAGCACCATATCCACCAATCATTGATTGTATAAAAGAGGGGGCTGCTATTACCACAGAGAATGATGCAATGTATAGAATTAAAGAAGTAATTGTATTAGCTACACCAGTAGCTTTATTATTAAGAATCGTTGATGAAATATTCATAAAGAACTGTAATAAAAATAACTGTGAGAAATTAACTAAAAAAGCACCAACAATAGCATTTTTCCAAACATTAAAAGCCTGAGGATTTTGTTGATTTGTAAGTGATAGACAACATAAAGGACTTATAATATACCAGAATCCTATCATCATAATCCTCATGGCAATTTCCATTGATACATAGCCAAGCAAAATGACAAATATAACTAGACCAACAAGAGTTCCAATATAGCTGAAATCCCAAATATAATCACCAGAATGTTCAACCATGTAATTATATGCTTTTTTTGCTTGTGCTTTATTAAATGGAACTGAATTATTTCCATACGCTTCACTTCCACCTTGTTCTTTTGCTTCAGGAAAATCATCATCTTGATCCCATTTACCTAACAAATCAAAATCATCAGAACCTTCCGTTCCTCCAAAGTGGTATGAACCGCTTGTGTCCCAACGATAATAGAATGACCATCTGTCATATGTTCCTCTTGAAAAGAAAGATGAACTAGAACGATCATTTTTGCTTGATGGTTCTCCATCAAAACCGCTTAACGCATCAGAAGAATTCATCACATTATCATAGAAAGCTTCAGCTCCAATATCCATTTTCTTACCTTTTCCGTTAGTAACATAAGAAAATGTCGTATTGTTTTTATCCATTCCACCAAAAGAACAGAGGACTGAAACAACCAAATTTTTTGACAAATTCGATTGCTGGTTGGAAATAGTTTTTTTATTTCCAGAGGTACTATCTGTATATTCCATAGTCATAAGTGCGTTAGATGCATTTACACTTATGTTATTGACCATAGGTATTATATACTGCATAGAAACAGCTATCATGAAGCACATGATAGCACCAAATATCTTTTTGCTAGGGTCTACATTATCAGCATCCATCATGATAGCATAGAAAAGCTCCCAAGCTATTTTAGCTGGAAGTATTGAAATCATCAAAATGATACACGCTTTATATCCAGCAGTGACCCATTCATTTGAAATGATGGATATTGGCAATATTCCATTTAATAATGCGTTTAACAGAACATTAAGAATTTCCATCAATGGTCTTATCATTCCCCACATGATACTTCTGAAAAGGTTTGAAATTCCATCAGTAGCAAAGTCTAAAATTGCATACGTCAAATGAATACACCCCCTAGTATGAAAGCAATCAAAAGAAGAATGATAAATAAAATAATTGTTTTTTTATATAAGATAATCATATTACTTAACTTATATATTTTTTGATATTTCTCTTTTTTTATATCATCTTTGATTTGATTATTACTTTCTTCATCCTCATGGGGAGTATTATCAGTTAAATAAGTCAATTTTTCATCTATATCTGAAAAAATAGACTGCAATAATTGTGTTTCTTTATCATAGGCATTAACGATACCAGATGTGTCAATTTGAATATTTTTTTCATTGATTTCAATAAGCATTTTTTTAATTGCTAAAAGAGAATCATTTACGTTATTATGATAATCATGTATCATTTTCATGATTTCTTTTTCATCATCTTCTGACATAAATGGAATATCGTTATTGACAATATTTAATTCAAATTGCTTATAAGCTTCGCTAAACTGATAGGGTAGGGTAGGAATGTTATTTTTACAATATTTATAGAATTTTTTAAATTTATCACAATCATTTTCAAAATTTTCCTTAACGTATTGAATTGTTGGTTTACTTATTTGTACATTAGGGAACTCTTTTTTTATTGTTTCTTCATCAACACCTAGAATATTTGATAATGTGTCCATTTTTCCTCCTTTCTAAAAATTAGATAAAACTAAAAGTATTCTATTTATTAAAGTAGTTGCCAATAACTTCTACAATAGGTTTAGCCAAGAAAATAATTACCAAAGCAATTAAAACGGCTTTTACTTTTGTTGAATACATTTGATCTTGTTGAACCTCAGCAAATGCTTCTCTGAGTTTGTAATATGCAATGATTGATGGAAATCCAATCGTAGCAATTGCTTGGACGAAGGAATAGCTATCAGTGAAAAATGATGCAATTAAGTTATATATTGGCGCAAAGCCATTTGCGTAAAATGTAATCATATATTTTCTCCTTTCCTTAAATAAAAAAAGAGCCATCTTGGCTCAATAGTCTAAAATGCTGTAAATATACAAATAAAGATACTTACAGCTAAATAAAGCAATATCTTTTTAAACAGGTCGGATTTATCTTCTTCTTGTTTCTTGTAAAAAAGAATTACTTCAGGAATTGTCATCATCAAAAAGAATATAACTGCTAAAATAACATTTATTTTTGTGATATGCATTGTATTTCACCTCCTTTCAATATAAAAAAGAGCCAGTTTGGCTCTTTTAATTAAATGTAACATTAAATCCGTTTCCATCAGGCATTACCGAATAACCATTAGCTTTGCCACTTCCAGTTATACTTTCAGCATAATCATAGGCTGAATTATAAGTATCAATAGAATTTCCACTAAAATACTTATTATATTGGCTAGGATTAGATTTTGTTGAATTGTTTTTATTAGATGGTTTTGACTGATTATTTTGACTGTTATTACTATTGCTGCTGCTAGAACTAGAATTTGAACCGCTTGATGAAGTAGGGGGTGTTTGTTGAATTGCTTCAACATTAACCGAAACAGTTTCTTCAAGTCCGTTTGCTTTTACATGGATTACTGTTTGTCCAGAAGCTATTGCTTTTATTTTTCCTTCATCAGTTATTGTAGCAATACCTTCATTTTCGGATGTAAAGCTACATTTGCTTTCCTTTCCAGTAGTTGAAACAGATAGTCGAATTTCTTGACCAGTTTTCATGTTAAATGATTTATTTTGAACTGTTAGAGTAGGTTTATCATAAATATGTATTTTTGTAGATGCTTTACCAACATTACCAGCTTTATCTTTAGCTATGCAAGTGATCTTGTAAGTACCTATTTTGTTCTTTATTTTACCTTTATATTTGATGTCTAACTTATCTTTTTTTGTAAGATTGTCCTTAACAGTAAATAGTTTTGATTTTACTATCTTATCACCAACTGTAAAATCGTTGGATTCATTACATAAAACAGATGGTTTTTCTTTATCTTTAACTATAACATTCAGTTGATATTTAAAACTGTCAACTTTATAAGTTAAAGTGTGCTTTCCCATTTCAGTTGCCGAAAAAGAAGGGCACTTAATTATGTAGTTATCAACCGAGATTGTAAGATCACTTTTATCTCTATTTGTCTCACTTATCGAATAACTGTCGTATCCTACTACATATTGTGTAGTATCGACATTCTTTTTTCCATAATTGATTGTTACGTTATCTTTGAATTTCATCCTGTCCTCTCTTGAGTTAGGATCTTTTACTAGATCAGTACAGCCTGTAAGAAATATTAAGATAAACATTATAAAAATTATCAGTCTAATTTTCTTCATTGGTAAACTCCTTAAATATGTGCTATTTAATATTTATAGAGATAATTGAATTATCTCCATAAATATTAAGAGGTGGTAAAGCTACCACCTCATGCATATAAGATTATTTTTTGCCTTTAAGACTTTACGTCACTTTTTATCCATGGCTTTTTTTTCTAATTACTAATAATGAGATTGCTAATAAAGATAATCCAGCAATAACAATATAGTAATTAATTTGAGTATTGTCACCAGTTTTAACTTTTTTAGCAACTGGTAAAAGTTCGTCATACATAACTACTTTTTGTACAACTTTTCCATTGTTTTCGATTTTGAAGTTAACTGATTCAGCAACTTTATAATTTTTAGGAGCAATTTCTTCAGTCAATGTGTAAGTTTCACCGATTGTTAAGTTTTCAATCATATGTGTTTCTTTAGTAGAAGTCCATTCATCCACTACATTACCATTTTTGTCGGTAACTTTGAGTTTTGCTCCCTCTAATTCTTTCTTTGTAGTAATATCTTGTTTTGAAATTTCTACATTGTCAGTACGTTTAATATCTACTGTTTGTCCTTCATCATCTTTATCTTCATGTTTAGCAATTTCATCTTTTTGATCATCAAAAAGTTTTTCAAATACAACTAATTGACCACCTGTAAAGTCTTTTACATCAAATTCAAATTCGACATCAACAGTTCCATCTTCAGTTTCAGGAATAAATGAAGTTTGGGCAGTAACTTCTTTATCATCTACTTTGAATACTTTACCATCTTTAGTATGAAGAGTACCTTTTAGTGTATATTCTTTACCAACTGTTAATCCTTCATATGAAACAGTATCAATTAATTTAATTGTTGTATCAGCGTTGTTATCAACAGTAATTTCTTTATTGGAATTGATGTTTGCTGAAGTATGAATATCAATGATATTGACTGTTTGATCTTCATCTTCAATGTCGCTATGACTAGCTAACAATCTGTCTTTTTCATACATATCTTCAAAAACAACGATTTTCTTTTTAGAAAGACCTGTGCCTTTGAATGTAAATTCTACATCAACAGACCCAGTTCTATCTTCAGCGGTAAATGTAGTTTCAGCAGTAACTTCTTTTCCATCGACTAATAAAGGTTGATTAGTTTCTTTATCCATCAATACACCTTTTACAGTATATTCTTTTCCTTTGACTAATCCTTTGTAAGAAACCTTATCTTTAATTGTAATTGTTTCTTGTTCTTGTGCTTCATGGTTGTCATCAGAAGTTGCTGTTGTATGAATTTCAACTTTTTCATTCGTCATTGATTTATCTACTGTATATACTTTAGTAGTTGTATCTTTTTGGCTGAATTCAAATTTGATTGGTGTATCATCAGTAGCATATCCATCTAATGGTTTTGTTTCAACCATTGTATAAACAGTTTTACCTTCAGCATTGATTGGTAAATCAGCAATATTGATTTCTCCATTTTCATCAGTTGTATATTCACCGATGACTTCATTTTCGTGATAAATAATTGAACCATCAGCATCATCAATTACATCTTGATCAGCTGTTAATTTGAATCCTACATCTTTCAATGCTTCTTTTGTATCATAATCTTTTTTTATTAATTTGATTGAACCTGTAGGTTGTTCGTTGTTGATAACGATTTCTACTACATTATCTCCATCATCATCTTTAGTAAGATCAACTTCATTTAAAATGCTGAATTCTACAGGAGCATCTAAATCCAAGAATCCTTTTGGAGTTTTGATTTCAGTAATTTCATAGTCACCTTTAGATAATTTTAAAGGAGTTGTCACACTTCCTTCTTCATCATCTGAAGATGAATATTCATCTTTAACGACTACTTGATTTTTACTGTTAGTTGTAAATACAGAATATTTAGTTTTTCCGACTTTTTGAGTTACATATTCATCAGTTTCTTTATTTTTGATTTTGAATGATGCACTGTTTAAAGATACTGTCTTACCAGTTTTAGCATCTTTTTTGACTAATTTGACATAGGCAGTAGTAATGTCATTGTTCAATGTGATATTGTCAGTTTCTTTACTGATTTCATAAATCAAATCAGGGCATGTAACGTATCCATCAGGGGTTTTTGTTTCTCTGATAATGTATTTTCCATATGGTAAGTTAGTTGTAGTTGCATATCCTTTTTTACCGTTTGAATTATTGGCTGTTGTAATAACATCATAAGTACTTGCGTTATCCCAACCTTTTTCATTGACTTCACTTTGAAGTTTCAATGTAAATTCAGCACCGTTCAATCCTTCAACCAACCCACTTTGGTGATTATCTTGACCAATACCTAGTTTTTGGATTTCAACATCTCCAAAATCCAACCAGTCAACATCGTAATACAATCTTGCTTTATCAGGATCCCAATTCCATGAACCTTCGGTTTGTGTTCCTGAACCGCCATCTTTGATTGCTAAAGCAGTGAAATTTTCACATCCAGCACCAGCGACATTTCCACTTTGGTAATCACTGATATTTTTATTAGGTGCAGTCAAATAAAAACTTTGTCCTGCATTCAAAGTATATGTTCCACCTGTTTGTGTTTCACCAGTGGTAACGTTATGCAATGTCACTTCATCTTGCAATGTGAAATTTGCTTGAGCGTTGTTTCCTTCTAATGTAACAGTATTTGTATATTGAATTCTATTAGCTGGATCATACGTTGCTTTTAATGAAGCTGTTTGACCTTCATCACTTGTTGGATTCCATTTTGCATGTCCAATATCAGGTTGTGACATAATCCAGTTATAACCCCATAAGATATTGTCACCATATCCACTTACTCCGTCATCATTAGGCCATTTAGTATTGAAATCTTTTAAATTTAATCCCATAAGATCTCCACTGTAGGCATAAGATAACCAGATATGTGTAAATAAATAAGCACCATCATCAAAGTTACCATGCTTATCTCCAAAATCATCAGGAACACATGAGTTTAATTCAATAGTATACATGTCTCTTACTGCTTGATTGTAACCAGGTCCTCCAAATCCATAATAAAGTAACTTTCTGACTGCTTCGTTATTTTCAATGACTTCAGCCGGATAATTTCCTGCTGAAGGGGATTTTTTACTTGCTTCTAAACAATAGGCATATTTACCGTTGTATTTAGTCATCACAGTCGACCATTGTTTAGTTGATCCAACTTTTTTTGACCACCACCATGGATAGTTGATTTCTTTAATTCGTGTAAATTCATGAGGAATTGTATTATCCCAAGCTTCTACTGAAGTAGTGTTTCCTGCAGAAAAACACATAGATAATATCATTCCAATCACGATGAACACTTTTGTTAGTTTATTAAATTTATTAAACCATTTGTTCATATTCTCTATCTCCTATAATTATATTTAAAATATACGTATATTTTCTTAATGCAAGTTTGAACATTAAATTACTTCTGTGAAACAGGCTTTATGTTTGATGTATCAAACGACCTTTGACAATAAAAAAAGACAATCCGTAGATTGTCTATGGGTGAAACACCCATTTGAATATGTAGTTTTTCATTTCAATTTTTCCTTTCAGTATAGAAAAAGACAATCTTCTGATTGCCTTTTATAATTTTATTTTATTCCCAATATTGATCTGCTCCATAATTACCATGTCCATGTCTATTATTATCCAAATGATTATCTAAAGCATTTTCAGCTTCCCTTGCTGAACTAAATGTATCACAATACCACCCGCAGGTATCACACTTTGCCCAATATTTTGTTTTCAAAACTTTTGAAGGTTGAGATGGTGTACTTGAATTACCACCCGAAGATCCTGATGAACTTCCACCAGTATTTCCACTGCTGGATGGTTTACTGGAAGTACTTCCCGAACTTCCATGTGAGCCACTATTGCTATTACTTGTTGAACTGGATGTATTGCTCTTGTTTGAACTACTGCTGGAACTATTGCTATTAGCAGTTGTTGTGTTATTTTTAGGTTTACTTACAACGACTGTTTTCTTTTGACCAGTTGTTGGATCAGTTTGTACTTCTGTAGTAGTTTCAGTATTTTCATCTGTTGATGGTTCAACAACTGTCACTTTAAATTCTTTTTCAGTTTTATTTTTATTGATATCTTCAACAGAAGCTTTTGCTGTATATTCTCCAGCATTATTAACATCCACACCACTATAGTCAATTTGAATATCATTTAATTGAGCTAAATCAGTAGCACTCATTAATGATTTGAAATCAAAATTTGAAAGGTCAGTTCCTTTTACAACTTCCGTATTTTCTGGAACTGTTAATTCTGGAGCTATAGTATCTTTAACTTTTACTGTTACAGTTTTAGTTTCATCTTTATATTTAACTGTTACCTTATATTTACCTACTGCTGGATACTCCTTTTGATCTTCATTTTTAATATCGGATTTGATTTTGACATGCTTTTTTAGATAGCTAATATCATCTTTATCTAATCTTTTTGTCTTAACTAAATTTTTAAATGAAGCATCATAAGTCTTTCCGTATTCGATCTGAACAGTAGTTTTATTTAAGACTAGATCTGGTGATGTATCTCTTATTGCATATGCCCCACATCCAATGATTAAAGCACCAGCAATACATCCAGCAGCGATTTTCTTTTTCTTTGTATTTAAATATTTATCAATAATGTTTTCTTTATTTGTTTCCATAGTTTCCATATTTAAAGCCTCCCATAACTTACAATGAAATAATTCTACATTTTAATTTTTTTAAGCACTGCTAGGAGGGAAAAAAGTTCTTAAAAAATCATATAACAATCGATCTATTATTTAACCTAACAGTGCTAAAGGGTCTTACATAATTATACTAACATATTTTTTTAGGATAATAGCAATGTTAATGATTTTAATTAATGCCCAATTTTTTTATTATACAGGTCTTGCATATCCTTATTAAATTTGTTTATTTTAACGGAAAGTAACACTAGATCAATCGTTTGGGATATTGCCTGTTTTTAATTGAGCCAGATTGGCTCTTTTATGACAAAAAGTTAAAAGCAGATACAGAACTCATTGCTTTGTTCTTATCTATTTCTTCCAACTATAGCAATTATAGCACCCCCTAAAATCAAAATCCTCAACTTTTTTTCCGAGCTGAATTTGTTAAATCTCTCAAAAATCGCATAAAATAAGGATTTTTTCATTTTAAAAAAATTTGAACATTTTTAAAATTTTGAGTTTTTCAATAAGAATTTCGTGATTTATACTTATTTTAGTTGTTCAAAAACAGAAAAGAGCCAAATTGGCTCTTTTCTTACATAGAGTTTTGTGACAAAGAGTACATATGCTTTAATACTCTTTATTTCAATTATATCCTACAGGTGGAACTGCGAAAGAATATAATCATTGTTGAGTTGATTGAATTAGATGGTTTAATCAACTGTCTGTTGGATTTATCTATTTCTTCCAACTATAGCAATTATAGCACCCCCTAAAATCAAAATCCTCAACTTTTTTTCCGAGCTGAAATTTTTAAATCTCTTGAAAACCGCATAAAATAAGGGATTTTTCATTTTTAAAAAATTTGTATTTTTTTAATTTTAAGGATTTTTCAATAAAATCAAGTTATTTCATACTGGTTTTTACTCAAAAATCCAAAAGAGCCAACATGGCTCTTTTTATATTTCAAGTTCTTCATCTTGTTCGATTTCTTCATTTTCTAGTTCATCTTCAAAAAGTTTATCATATCTATGAGGTTCACTTGTACATTCATCCATTGCTTCAATTAAAGGTAATAGGTCTTTTTCATGTGCTAAAGCAAACAGTTCGCTTACATCATTGTTTTTTAGCAATCTATCAATGTCGATTTCTAATCCTAACTCTCTTTCGGCAAATAGTTGAGAAAATAGAAGGGTGGTTACGCTATTACCTTTAACAAATGTTTGAATATCATAAAGCTTACTCATATTTAGAGAGAATAGGGCAATCTTTTCTTCATAGGAACATCTTTCATAATAATCTTTATCAAACCCTTTAAATACTTCATTAAAAGCAATGTCAAAATCTTCTAACTTAACTGGCTGAATAAAGTAGTGTGGATTATCATTTGATTGACCAGCGAAGTCATAAGTTCTAAATTTACCAGCAAAGTCATAAATTTCTTTATAGAGATAATTATTGATAGCTTTTAAAAATGCTATTTTATCGTCCTGTGTTTCTAGTTGAACTCTTTCATATATTTCTTCTTTTTGTTCTAGAAACATACCGATTTTTAATTTGACGATATTTTCTTCTTTTTCAGACAGTTTATAATTGGACTTGATATTGAATTTATTTTTTAGTGTATCTGTATGGTTGTATGTTAGATCCTTAAATCTCTTTTCTTGATTATCATAAGAAAAGAAAGGGTAATCTAAATCTAATTTTCCATGATTTTCACTCATAGTATTTTCTCCATTTCTTTTAAAATCAAAAAGAGCCAAATTGGCTCTTTTTGATAATTGTTATTTTTTTAATTCTTCTTCAAGAATTTCTTCTAGAGTTTTTTCACCTTCAATGTAAGGCTTAAAAATATCTTTATTTGCGCTATGTCCTTCAGTGGAAGCTAGACCGATAGCTGTATCGACTAGTTTAATTCTTTCTTCTTTTGTTTTAGGTTTCATTTTTATTCTCCTTGATTAACTATTTTCTTTAATGCTGAACTTGCTTTAAAAGTAGGGGATTTACTAGCTTTGATTTCTATTGTTTCACCAGTATGAGGATTTCTTCCAGTTCTTGCACTTCTTTCTCTTACTTCAAAGTTTCCAAACCCTTTTAAAGAAACCTTTTCACCTTTGGCTAATTCGTCAGTAATTACTTCAGCAAATGCAGTAACAACTGTATCTACATCAGTTTTAGTTAATTCTGTTCTTGTAGCGATTGCTTCTACCAATTTTGTTTTATTCATTTAAAATTACTCCTTTGTTTCCTTTGATAGTCTTATTATAATATAAATAAAAGATTAAAAACTCAACAATTTTTCCAAACTTTTTCATATTAGAGAAAAGAGCCAACTTGGCTCTTTTAGATTTCTAATCCTTCATCTTGTTCTTGTTGTTGATCTAGAACTTGTTTTTCCATATAATCAAGATATTCTTGAAATGAATGTTCAGTTAGAATTTCATAAAGATTCTTTGCGGTTACAGTTCTAATTGCTTCATCTTTAGTAATATCAAATTTATAATAATCTGTATTTTCGACTTGCTTTACTGAAATGGAAAGTATCTTTTTAAACAAATCTGTAAAATTTGAAACGTATTCAGCTCCATATATGTCTAAACATTTATGACAGTATTCATTTACAACATCAACCAATGGATGTTCTTCTTCAGTTTCTTTAATAAGTGCATCAATTATTTCCTTGTCAATTAAATCCATCAAACTACTCCTTTCTATAATAAAAGAGCCAACTTGGCTCTTTGTATTTATCTTATATTCGTTTTTTACAAAACTTCTATTTTACATATTTTAGCATAAAAAAATATTCAAATCCTCAACTTTTTTTCCACGAAAGCTGAATATTTAATGAATATTACTGAATATTTTGAATATTTTCAAAAATTTCTTTATATGAATACATAAAAAAGAGCCAAGTTGGCTCTTTTTTACAATTCTAGTTCATCATCCACTTCGTCTTGTTCATGACAATGTTCCAAATATTCCTGTTCATCATCAAGTTCTTGATCATAATCCTCACCTAAACCGATATGGTAACAATCCTCACGACTTAAATAAAAATCTTCTAAACCTAGATTATAAATATCATCAATAATAGAAGATTTAAAATTTTCTATTATTTGTTTACTGTTGTCATAATTATCAATCGTCATATTTTCTAAATAAACAGTATCGGTTATTTCATCAATTCCATAAACTTGTTTTAACCATAATAGTCTCTGTTCATTATTTAATGATTCAAAATTTTCAATGGGTTCAGATAGATTGATTTCAAATATAGTTCCATCTTTTTTCTCAATAAAGTAAACATCTGAAAATGCACCTTCAATCTTTCTCAATATTTTTCTGTTCACTATATCGTTTAAGTCTTTTTCAATTTCTAAATATTGTTGTTCGTGAGCAACTCCTAAAATTCCAATTGCGTTAGAACCATTATCAGAAAGTACAGTACCATCAAAAGATAAAATAACACCAAATAACCCAGCTTCTTCCAGCATTTGTATATTTTCAAACTTCCATACGAGATCATTATTTTCACTTAAATGATGTTTATTGCATACATCATGATATTGTTCTAACGAGATAGGGTATTTAAATATATATCCTTGGTTTTCTTTGTAAGTTTCCATATCAGTATTGAATCCATTTTTATTGATATATTGTCTATCTATTACATAACTTAATAAATTATCATCACCATATAGATGATTGAATCTAAAAAATTCATATTTGATAGTTTTTGCTTTTAAAATTGAATCATCAGTATTATCATCATCAATGATTTCATCTAGCAATTTTACGATATCGTAGAGATTATCTGTCATTAAATCAGCTATTAATTTATCTGTCGCTTCTTTTTCTACATCTATGTTATCCATGTAATTATAATAATCATTCTCTTTTATTAACTCATTTATATTATTTATTATTGCAGTTGCATCTTCGACTTTTTTAAATGTCTTGTTCCAATCATTTAATGTTTCCATTTATTTTCTCCTCTTTTTTTATTTAAAAAGAGCCAACTTGGCTCTTTTAGATTTCTAACCCTTCATCTTCTTCAATTTCATTAGTTTCTTCAACATCTCGGCTTTCGTTTTCTTGATCTAATGTTTCTATAACCAACTGGATTTTTTCATCAGACAACATTCGACAAACCAAATCTACTTGTTCATCATCAAGCTCATTGAACATTCTGGCTACTTCAACACATTTATCAATATCTTTTTTATCCATGATATTGTTAATTTTCTTTTGATCTTGATTGATATTATGTTCTTTTTCTTGTTGCTCAAGGACATCCTTAATTTGTTTTTCAAGTGCCTTAATTTGTAGCGGATCGTTTGCACTTATAGGAATGTTGGCAATACTAATGTCATAATCACCTTTTACATATATTCCAATCACTCCTTCATTAATTAAATTATGTATATCATCTTGATCATAAAGATTTACACCGTCTGTTGTCATATGTAATCCATCTAAAACTGACACAAATTGATTAATTGTAAGCATTTGCTCATATATTTTGCCTTCAACCTTATCTTGTAAGATATATTGTTCATCAAAAACTCTGTTAATATTTTGGACAAATTCATTTAGATTGTCTTTTAGATTGTTATCATAGAAAGAGGAATATCTAGAAGAATAAAGTTTATTGATATTTTTAATTAAATCGTCTCTATAATTTTTAATACCAATATTATCTAATATGTTCTTGTTTATGTCGGTAATTTCATTTTTGTTTGTAGCAACTGCTTGTGCGTACTTATCAACTGATTCTATTAATTCTTTCATATTTTATATCTCCAATCCTGTTTGTAGTTCATCTAAAGTAAGTTCATCTTCTTGATAATGTTCTTCAAGCTTATAGCCTTCCATTTCTTGCTGTTCGATTGTAGCACATGCACGATCAATAAATTCATTTAATTGAGCTGGTGTAATAGGTTTGACATATCCGTAGACTTTTAATGAAAGTTCATCACTGTTAGGGGTTTTTACTTCAATCATGTTCAAGAGTGCCTGACAAATTGTATATCCTGTAGCACCTTTGGCTACCAAATCTCTTACTCTGTCTGGGTCGATCAGTTGCATTTGACCAATCAATGAAAGTGAATCTGGAACTTCTGAAATTACGGATAACAAAATTTGCATCCTTTGCTTGTTATTTAATTTATACATGTTATTTCTTAAAGCTAAACATAGTTCTTTGCTTCCTTTGTAGTTCATATTTATCTTCCTTTCTTTATTTTAATTGCTGAAGGTAAAAAAGAGCCAAGTTGGCTCTTTATAATTCCAATCCTTCATCTTCTTGTTCTTCGGTTTCATCATCTTCTTCTTGATTTTCTAAAGATAAAGATTGTTCATATTCTTTTGTATATTCTTCAATATACTGTGTCATTTCTTTAGCATGACTGTTAAATTTTGACATGACATTAGTTGAAAGATTTTCAATATCCAATGATATATCTTCATGAGATTTACCAGCGTTTTCAAGTTGTTTGATATATGAGTTATAATTACCTTTAAGATGTGACTTTAATTGGTCATCTAACTCAAAGCCATACATTCCTAATGACATTGTAGCAAATATATCCGCTTCAATTTCTTTTCTCTCCGTTGTAAAGAGGATATTTGTATTTTGTACATCTTCCTTCTCACTTTTTTGAGCTTCTAGATTATGATAAAATGCGTGTCCTAGTTCGTGCAGCATAACATAGATTTTTCTAGTATCTTCACAAATGGTATTGATACAGATTGAATTTGAAGAAGGGGAAAAGTAGCCACCTAATGAAATTGAATCCAGTTCTACATCTTCTATTGAGTAGGGTGTTTTTTCATTGATGTAATTTTCTATAGCTCTACACATAAAGTTTGCTTTTTCATCCGCTATGCCAACAGAGAAAATTTCTGGATATTTTTCTTTTGGATAGGTTGTTTGCGATATATCAAAGACTGTACCTTTTCCAAATACAAGTTTTTCTTTTATATCATACTCACCAGCCTTAGCTTTTTCTTTAATTTCAGCACATGCTTCGGATAAAGCTACAGCAACATATTGTGCATTTGTTGAAAGAATTGTATCTTTATAATTATCAGTGAATTTTTGATACTTCAGTACAGTATCTTTATCAGCAATAATAAACTTTTTTGTCTGTGGAACAAGAATACTTGCTCCGTGTGTTCCTTTTTTTGGATAGGCACCCATTTTGACCCATGATGCACTTGATTGTACAAATGTAGCATGAGGGTTTTGTTGAAAAATCATTGCGGTATTTCTAGGTGAATAGTTATAGAATCGTGATGAAAATAGAAAGTATTCTATCATCTTGTCTTGGTCGGTTCTATAATTATCAAATATATCTCTAATTGCTGTTTTTGATAGTTCTTTAGTTTCTTCAACCTGTTTCTTATACTTTTCAAGTTGTTCTGGAGTAGGTGTCCATTTTTTCTTACTATTCTTCGACATCACATAGACCTTCTTTCATTAATTTTTCAGTCATATCTTCATCAAGTTCCTTTACAAGTCCTTCATCAACTGTATCAGAGATATTAATGATTCCCTCAACATAACCGATAGCCATTGTGTCAGTATTTCCGACATAGCTTACATTTCTTTTTAAATCTTGTTTAAAACATACATACATTATTATTTCCTCTTTTCTTTTTTATTGATTAAAGTTAAAAGAGCCATGTTGGCTCTTTATCATAATTCTATTTCAATAGTATTTTCTTCATATTCTTGAACTGTATCATTACTATTATTTAAAATGTTTTCTTTCATCTTATCATAGGTTTCTTCATCTTTTTCTATAACAATTACATTACGATTTGTCTTGAGAGAAGCAATAGCAAAATTTCCTGAACCGCCAAATTGATCTAAAAGCAATTCATAAGGCTTTGAAATGCAATGAATAATATCTTCTAAAAGTTCAACTGGTTTCTCGGCAGAGTGTATTTTTTCTTTTGTCTTTGCTGGTTGATAGTCAAATGTGGTAGGAATCATTTTAGATGTTCCAGACATATAGTGAATTTCTAACCCATGTTTTTCTAATATTTCTCTAACTTCATAAGAACTTTTACCTTTGACATCTAAATTGTTTTCTCTTGCAATTTGAAGATTTCTTTTTTGATTTAATCTCAACTCTCTAGGTTTGCCATTAGAGAAAATCATGACATCTTCACAGTTGCTTGATTTTCTACCAGTATTGCTTACAAAAGTTCCTTTTGTCCACGAGACTTTAGAATAGTATTTAAATCCAGCTTCTTTAGCCATTTTTTTGATAGTATAAAGATATTCCATATTATCTTCATTTTCCTCTGGAAGAAATTCAACAAGGAAAGCACCATCTTTTAATACACGTTGCTTTTCTATAAAATCATTTTGTTCATATCTAAAAAGTTCGTATTTTGCAAAGTTTCTATTTCCGCCTTTTAATGATTTAACTAGGGAATAGGGATGATCTGTAACAATGCCATCAATACTTTTATCAGGAATACTGCTTAAATCTCTACCATCACCATTTATTAAAAGACATCTTGTTTCTTTTCCTTTGATTTGAGAGGTTACTTGATATACACCTCTACTTATTTTAGAAAATATTCCTCGTTCAACACCTTCATCAATTCTGGCTCTAACTGATTCATTATTCACTTGCATATTTTTAACTTTGTTTATTACTTCGGTTGCTTCTTTAATCGTAAATGATTCATCTTCATAAAAATAGTCGAACAAATTCATTTGAATACTGTTCATTATTCTTCAACTCCAAATACTTTATATAAATGGTTTACAAATTCATTGTTTTCTTTCTTTTGATAAATAAGATGTAAATGAGGTACTCTTTCATGTTGAAAGAAGTGGGGTACTAAAACACCTTTTCTTTTATTTTTTTTAAGGAATTTACTGAACTCATTTAATATAAGATGATATGTTTCATCAATTTCATCAATATTGTAGTTATCATCTTCATCTTCAAAATCAATAAGAACTACTGAATAATGGTCAGGTGAGAAGTTATCTTCAAAATCTTCTTTGTTAGAAGAATTGAACTCTTTTAATGCTTTCTTTCTAGTATCTAGTTCATCCATTGAAAAGATTTTTTCTTCATCTTTATTGACATCAAATAAATGAATATTTCGCTTCATTATATAATGTTTGCTTATATGTCTTTCAGTAGTAGCAAACATATAAGCTTCAAAATAATTAAGACTTCCAGTTAGTGGGTAATCATCATTAAGCAAAATATTAATCATATTGTTTTCTCCTTTCTTTATCTCAAAAGAGCCAAGTTGGCTCTTTTTTACATTTCTAGCTCATCATCCACTTCAATTTCATCATCTTCTTGTTGTATATCCACTAAATATTGTGGAATTTTAATATTGCTTAATTCCATTGCCTGTTTAAGATTGCAGTGCTTAGGCAAATAGGTATCTCTTTCAATAGAACCTATCGTAAAGGGAATACCATTCAGTTTTGCTTTAATTTCAATGCTTTCTAATTCCTTTAATGTAACATATCCAAATTCAGCTTCATGTGGATTACTTAATTGAACATGGCCAAACATTAAATAATCACCATTGTCTTGTCTTTCTCCTTCAGTAATAAGCCATGTACCATGTCCGTATGGATTATAGAATTTAGCAATTACTTCAGCATTAAGACCTTTTCCATCTTGACTGTATAATGGATATTTTTCAAACTCCATTTCAAGTTCTTCTGTTAAAAGTTTCATTTTGTTGTCTCCTTTATGATGGAAATGAAAAGAGCCAACTTGGCTCTTTTATCCTAAATCTATATAAAATTCTAATTCATCTTCTTGTTGCTTATCAAATATTTCTTTAAACAGATTTATTTTTTCATTATTATCATTTACTGGTATGATTTTATATTCAGTAATCATTTCTAAAGTAACATCATCAGAAACATATTTATACATACTTCCATAGCATTTAACAACAAGTTCTTGATCTTCATTGAAGAACATATCAACACCTGAATGAATGTCGGCTGAATTATAAATATTATTAAAGACATCATGAAGTGTATCAGTATAGCCATCAATCATTTTATTTATATGACCTAAATCAGTATATTCTGGTAGAACATAACATTTATAATTTTGAAAATGTTCATTAATATACATTTCAAAGTTTTCTATTTCCTTGTTATGTTGTGATTCACCTTGTTTATCTATTACATCACCAAGTTGTTTATTTGTGACATAGGAATTTCCATTGATTTTAGTAAGTATAGGTTTTTGATTAGGATTTTCTATAAAGGTTTTAAAGACAATATTATCGTTTTCATATAGGTTATTTTCAACTTCTTTTAGAAATTGTTCTTCAGGCATTTCTAAAACTTTAATTGCTAATTCTAGCCATGTTTTAAATGCATTAGTGGATATATCATCACAATCATTTGAATAATAATTATTGTTGTCAGCAAACTGTAAATATTCATCTACGATCTTTAATCTAAAATCATTAACAGGTAATTCTTCAGTAGATTCACTATAATCATTATAAAATTTGATTAACAGTGGTGATTCGTATGACTGTATTACAGTATATTTATTGTAACGAGCATCTTCTTTAGTATCTTTCATTATAGCATTGACATAATTTTCTACAGTAAGTATTCCATTATTATTTAATTTATAAAACTTATTGATAAATTCATCATGAGAGAGTTCCATAATGTCTTTGATTTTTTCTATTGTCATAGATAACAAACACATATCATTATCGGCAGATGCCATATTTATTGCATTTATAAATAGGTTGTGAATGATATTATATCTAAAACTATTAATATTATCACTTATAATTTTAATTCCTATATCTTCAATAGATGCAAAATTTGAATGACCATATAAGATTTTATCTACAAATTCATCATCTGACATATCATGTATTTTAATAACATCTCTAGTCCAGTTGATAAATTGTTCATAGCTTTCTTCATCTTTCTTTCCAGCATTTGCTTCAGCGTGATAAAACCATTTTACTTCGATTTCTTTTTTTAATTCAGCAATGGTAGATTCCTTTTCAGCTGATTTATCAAAATTGTCAATATATTTAATTTTTCTTTCAAAGGCTTTTTCAATTGTCTTTTCATTGATAATTTCAAAATCATCTTCATCATATATAAGAGCAAGAGAGCTTCCGTTTTCCCATTTAACATGAATTTGTCCAGCATCATCAACATGTTCTACAACACCCAAAGTACCGCTAGGAACAGGATTGTAATTATCGTTCATATAATTTAACTTGATTTTAGTTCCTTCAGGGTACATATTTCTTAATTGTTCAATTTTATTATTTTTATCCATTTTGTTATCTCCTTTGATTGAAATATTTAAAAAGAGCCAAGTTGGCTCTTTTAGATTTCTAATCCATCATCTTCCAAGAAATCTTCAATATCGTAATCATTAGCATAAAATTTATCTAAAATATCATTATCTGACAAAGAATAAATAGGGGATTCAAGATAATCGATATTTTTAGATTGGTAATCTTCATATTCATACAGCTCAGCGATAAATTTGCTTAAATCTTCCAAAGTAGTTCTTTCACCAGCATCATCATCAACACTCATACGTATCACTTTTGCATGATCAACAATCTGTTGAATGTTATCATACATAAGATAAGGATGATTTTCTTCCAAATAGTGTATTGTTCTATACTTTTCATAATCCATTGTCTCTGCGGTCTTATTTGCATAGACTTGTTTTGCCACTTCCAATCGTTGACTGTAAACAAGAGAATTTGACCATTCACCTGTTTCATCATTTATATCACAAGCAACATTGTAATAGTTAGACACTTCATTCTTTAAAAGTGCAACATGACTCTCATTATCACGCATTATCACTTTAAAAGGAGTACCATTATTAAAAATAATATTTGGACTTTGCTTAGTATTTAAACTAGAAATTAATTCTTCTTTCTCCATGTCACAATATGAGGATAAGTCATCTAATACACTTTGATGTTCAACTAGCCAATCAGCAATTTTATTGTTTAAATTAAGTCGGCTGCTTGATTGTTGTTTATGAGGTTTAAAGATATATTGTTTATCATTCTGTAAACAATCAACGATTTTATCGAGTTCTTTATAAGCACTCAAATATATATCTTTAATCGCCTTACCATCCTCTACAAAATCTTTTAGAACATCAGCAGTTAAATCAAAATCTGGTAAATTTGAAAGAGTAAATTCATATACATTAAACTTATCATAAGTTTGTTTCATTTGAGATTTTAATTTTTGAACTGATTCAATTTTTGAATAATCAAAATTTATGTCAGTGAAATCATTTATGATGGTACTCATTGGTGAAATAAATTCTGTAAAAATATCTACTCCATTAGCTGAACATGTCCAGCCTAATCCATCTAATGCTTGAAATACTTCATAAAATCTTGAATCATTGATATACGAATAAGCTTCGAATTCTGTTTTGAATTTTTCGCTATATGTTTTAGTATTGTCACCTTTTTTCATTGTTACTGTATATGGTTTATCTTCATTTTCATCATATGTCCTATTAATAGTATAATAAGTATCCATTTTCATTCCTTCTTTCTATATATTGAAAACAAAAGAGCCAAGTTGGCTCTTTTTAAATTTCCATTCCGTAATCTTCTTCATCTTCCTCAACTTCATCAGTTTCTTCTTCTATTGCATTAATTTTGTGTAGAACATCAAAATAATCAGCTTTAAATACTTCCTTATGAAATTCTAAATGTCTTTCATCAAAACAAATAACTCTTTTATTTGAAAAAGCATTTTCACTTCCTTTGAAATCAACATATTTAGGGAATGTACTATCAGAAGAAATAATCATCATATCTTCTTTTTCATCAAATTTATTTTCAAAGTAATCATTTTTGTTACTAAAGTAATTTTCAAATTGATTGTATTCATCAACATAACCTATATTGTACAAAGCTGATATATTGAAATCAATCTTACCTGTTTGTTCATCATATTCGCAATAGGTCAGTATATTACTAGATTCTAGCAATCCTAAGACATAATTAAATTCAGTTTCATTCAAAGAATAATCCTTCATTATATCTTTTTTTTCTGCAATCCAATTACAAGAAAAAGACTTTTCCATTGCATCAAATATAATCATATCCTTGACATAGTTATAATACTGGTCAAGATATATAGCTATATTATGGCTCAAGTTATGAAGTTCATTTCTAAAATCTTTATTTTCTCTATCTGCATTTAAAAATTCTTCATCAGCAAATTCCATTATTTTACAAGCAAGTTCATTTTTTGATAGTGATGTATCATCAATATTTAAAGAAATCCATTTTCTAGTTGTATCATTTAGAGCTATACCTAAATTGATTGTTTTTCCATCTATGTAGTAATTACAGTATCTATAATCAAGTACTTTCGATATAAAATCAAATTTTTCTGCAATAGTATATCGATCTAATTTTTCGTATTCTAATTGCTTTTTTATTTTAATATAATCTTCTTTATCAATTGAATTTTCAATAATTTGCGATAAGGATTTATTGGTTTTACGATAACCTCTTGGTGTTTTCATACGTGTAATAATTCCATTATCTCGGTTATCCAAATCCAAATTTTCAATTATTTCACATTTGACTTTTTTCTTCAGCTCGTTATTGAAAGAGTTAATTTTTTCTTGTGTATCAGTAATTGAATAGACGTAAATTGAAAAAATTTCATTTGTATATACTTTACTTGAACCATCAATCCCATAGTCTTTAGCAATTTTTAGAAAATTATCTTCATATTCATTTTTAAACACGATAGAGTTTTGAGTTTCTTTATATTCCATAATTGACCTCTTTTCTATTTAGTATGAAAGAGCCAAGTTGGCTCTTTAGATTGTTTGAGTTTCATCATCAAAAGTTTCTTCATGAATTGTTTCATCATGAATATTTAGGACAACATATTTTTCTGGATGTTCTTTCATGAGATCTCTTTTTCTAGCATTTTCTTCATAATAATGTTTGACTTGAAGTAACTGGTTAAGATCATTTATTTCAAGTTGTTCGTGATCCTTCAATGAAAAATTGATTTTTTTGATATTTAATCGTCTAGGTTCTATTTTTTTGCTTTTTGATAATTCAAAAAGGCTACCATCATAATAGGCATTGATAATTTTATTTGATGCTGTTTTTCCAGCTTCATCCATATCAAGCATGAGCTGTATATTTTTGATATTTTTCAGTTCATCATTATTAAAAAGATTGTATTTCAATGTACCCAAAGCACAGCTACAACCAGAAGATGCAAGAACGTGTGCATTAGAATTGTCTTTAGTTAGAGTGATATAGCTTAAAGCATCTATGACAGCTTCTGTAATAATAAGTGTATCGGTAGGAGAAGGGCACTTGTAGAAAAATCCATTGTTTTTATTTGAACCATAGACATCAAGTTGAAATTTTTCAGATCCAGTACCTCGTCTGCAACCAAAGACAGGTTTTTCTTTATCGATACAATCATATCCTACAAAAACTGCGTTATGAAAAGTATCTTCATAAAGCAACTTGTTTTCAATAAGATCATTGACAATCAATGGGTCAAGACATCTTTTTTCGGTTAGATATTTAATTACTTGCTCATTATTTTCATAAGCTAAAGGCAATGAGAATTCTTTTTGACGATATGTTTCATCAAGTTCTTCATCATAAATATAGATTTCTTTCTCCAATTCATCATATCTTGTAAAGTAAATATCCAGTAATTGAGAAAGTCCTTCAGCTTTTGAAAGATTATTATACTCACAATAAAAGTCAACTACATTAAGTGGTTGACTTCCTGTTTTAGCGTTCCAAAACACTCTATTTGATTTTAAATCAAAGACCATACTTGAATGTTCAATAGGTTTTAAGTATCTTTGATTATTTCTAGCTCTTTCCATGTTAAGATTTAAAATGTTGATAGCTACATCTATACAACGAAGATTACTTATCATTTTTTCAATGTTTTCTTTTTTAAATGCCTTCTCATTTATAACATTATTATAATCTTGGTTTATTTTTATTTTTTCATCCATGAGTTTTCTCCTTTCTCTACAGCAAATCAAAAAAGAGCCAATATGGCTCTTTTAAATATGGGAGGTTTCTTCTATGTGTAGCTGACATACAAAGAACCTATGCAGTTGAAATTTTTCTAATCTTTCAACTATAAACATTTTACTGTATAAAAATGGATAAATCCTCAACATTTTTTCCACGAAACTGAATATTTAATGAATATTATTGAATATTTTGAATATTTGATAATTTTGTCTGAATATAATCTAATGATGGAAGGGAGCTTATTAGCTATAGATTGATTACAAGTCTTTAAATTAACAATAATTAATAAGCTCAAATATGAAATATTGGCTAAAATATATTATTTAGCCAATATTAATATATCATTTTGTTTGAAACTTTTTTCAACAATTTTTCCAAAAAAATAAGAGCCAAATTGGCTCTTTTGAAAAGAATTATGTTTAAACCAATTGCTGTATATTGGTCAAACATAGTTAGAGTAATAGCTGTTTCCTCTAACTGTCATTATTATAGCATATCAATTTGTTCAAATCCTCAACAATTTTTCCACGAATTTCATTTTTTAAATAATTAAAAAAGAGCCAAGTTGGCTCTTTTTGATATTTTAATTATAGAAGTAATTATTTCTTCCTTTTTTAAAGGATTTAATAACCATATCGTTGTAGTAGTCGTTATAGTTTTCTACAAACTTTTTAACAATTCTATAATCAATTTTAAAATCAAAACCTTTTTGATTTATAATGTCTTTTATTTCTTTTGTTGTTATAGGATTATTTTCATCACTGTTGTTTATAATTGTATCAATAACACCAAGAAACTTAATATATGAATCATGATCTTTTTTTCTATTCATCTTTATCACCTCAAATTTATTATATATTATTTTGTTTGATGATATATGCTTATATAAGAAGGTATCGAATTTATTTCTTTCTAATGAATAGTTTGAAGTTGTCGGTGTTATTTTTATTGATTTTGAAAATATTGTTGTCGAATTATGTAGGATTATATGTTATAATTCTTAAGCACTATTAAATGGTGTCTATGGAGGAAAACTAGCATGTTAAAACATCATACTAGGAGACTAGCATTGATGTGATTTAGGAGGATTAAATGGAATATTTAGTTATTCTATATTTAATTCTGGTTATTACAGCTTTTTTATTAAAGTAGTAATAGCTCGTTAAGTCCATTATTGCTAGTGTCCGAAATAGTGAAAAAGGAAGAACTGCAATTCTTCCTTTTTCTTTGTCCATTATCACTAGTCCTATCGACTACGCTTATAGTATAACATATATTTTTTAAATTAAAAGGTGTTATATCTTATTATTTTATCCTTAAATCCCATTTTTGAGTAACAAATGAGATGGAAGAAAAAAGATTCTTCCATCTCGTTATAGTACACTTTGCTGTTAGTAGTTTATACTACATAACAGTATACCGTATTTTTTTAAATAAAAGTTATTTGATTTTGAATTTATTTTCTACTTTATCATAAAAAGTATTAATTCTATTTTTTTCAGCAAAATCAAAAACAATAGATAAAACAGTTATGGTTTGAGATAGATTTTTAATAAAATCTAATGGTAGATATTCTTTAAAAGTATGTCCTGTAATTAAGGGTACTAAGATAATATAATATACAGTTAGTAATATTATAATAATCAATACTGTAATTGCTTTTTTATTTTTAGGACACGAATCTAAAAAAATTTTAAAAGATAATATAAATAGACTAATATTACCAAGATATTGCAAAAATTCACAACATTCAAAATTTTGTGTAGTCACAATTATTAAAGCAATTATTCCATAGAATGTGACATTAAGTCCTTTCAAAAATATTGAAAGAAATCTTTTTGTTTGTTTCTTTTCTTGTTTAAAAATAATTTTCACCCCCTTTCTTTAAGTAAATTATATTATATTGAGCATTCATTTGTTATACTCATGGCATTTTAAAATAAAAAAAGAGCCAAGTTGGCTCTTTTTGTGTATAAGATTATATTGTAATTATTAACGATAATGTATTTAATAACATATGAATTGCTATAGGTTTCATTATATTATAATTACTTTTTATATATATTGTATTTGTGATTACATAAAATATGAAATAGTTGATTAATGAAAATATAACTTTGTAATTTAGTGCTGTAATTTCAGTAATACAATGGAAACTGGCAAATAATAAGGCAATTATGATTGTTTTAATAACTTTATGTTTTTTAAGAAATTTGGTATTTTTAAAAATTTGTGATTTAAACAGTAATTCTTCAACAAACGGCAATAATAATATCGTGATTAAGCCCATGATATAAGGGTGTTGAGCAAATAAAAAACTAATAATGTTATTGTTTACAGTTGTTTGTTTAAAAATAACTACTGATAGGAATGTTAAAGCAATATTGATTACAAAAATAATAAATGTTGTTATTGTTGTTATTAATGCTCCTGTTCCAAGTACCTCATTAATTTGTTCAATTACATTATCAAATTCTTTTCTTGAAATTCTGATCATAAAAAAGAAAAGAATAAGAGATATGACTAAACGAGTATATATTTGATACTTTGAAGGAGTGAAAGATATTATTAAACTTCCAAAAAGTAAATATCCGATAAAATATAATAATAGTGAACTTAATATAGTATGTTTTTCTATGTAATTATTGATTTTCTTCATTTTTATATGTCCTTTCATGATATAAATTCTAAAAATAATACAAAACCGGCAAATATAGCAAAAGGTTTCATTACACTTAGAGCAAAAATTAAATTAGGGTCTTTAGAATTGTCAAAGAAAAAATAAATTAAATAAAATATAAGAAATAAATCTGATATTTTTCCTAATATAAAAAATTTTTTTCATCTTGTTGTGTTTTTTGCTTTTTCATATTCATCAATACTCTCAATGGATAATAAACCAAATAAAATTATAAATAAGTTTTTAATCATTATTTCTCTCCTTCTTTTCTTATAAAGAATAAATAATTTTCAACAAAATTAGCTATTCTTATATTGCTATTTAATTTTTAAAATAGATAAAGCGATTATGTTTGTATAACCAGTAATCTTTTATAGTATTCAAAATGAGCGTTATAATTTGTCCAATAAATTCTAATATTGCATAATACTCTGGTATATTAAATGACGTTTCAATATCAAATGTTGGTGTTTTTATGCATAAACAACATACTATGTACAAAATTATTAGACGAAATAGGAATGTTATATATTTGATCATTACTTTTTTTCTTAAAACAAATTCTTGAAACAATCCAACGGACATAATAAATAAAGCATAACTAGTTATTGCTTTAAGAAAAAAAGATGTGATGAAAACGTCAGAAAGATAAACTTGATAAGTACCTGTTATCATAATGTTCATACCATAGATGCTCATTAATAACATGTACATCATTACAAAGTGTAATGGTATTTTCAGTGAGTTTTTCATAAAACTTATTAAATTATTGCAAAATAAAAGCAGACTACTAACTTGACAAGTTTGTAGCTTTAATGAGATTTCAGGAGATAAGTTATTTCCATATCCCAAATTATATTTTGTTCCATTAGATCCAATATAGCTGCATTGAGTAATTTTCTTATCTTTTAACTTCATTTTTATTTTCCTTCTTTCTTTATTTTTTAGTTAAATTTTTATATATGTCAATGAAGTAAATAGAGTGTCAAAAAGAATACGATATTACAAAATAATAATGTTAAGATTCTTTTTATTAGAAAATTTGTCCATAGTGGTTTTCTTTTGATTGTAACTAGGGATACCAATACAAAGATGAAATCAATAATTAGTAATAGTGTTATTTGTTGATTTGGATTCATTTTCATTATTCCTCTTCATTCCATAAAAGCCTTTGTCCGCAATTTGAACAGTAATTCATTCCTAATTGCACATCTTTTTTACATTTAGGACAAGTTCCTGTAATCCATTCTCCAAGTAAGGGATTCCCACCGTAATGAATATCATTTTCATCTTTAATTTCAAGTGGTATACATGATTGTTTATTGACTTTGTAATCACATAATTCAGCAAATTCATGTTCACTAAGATCTAGTGCCTTTGCTATTTTTATTAACGTATCAATTCTTGGATTTGTTGTTTTACCATTAATAATACGATTAAGCATTCCATCATCAAGATCAGCTAATTTACTTAATTTGTAAATACTTATATTTCTAGTTTTTAATTTTATTTTCAAATAACTTATATTCATATAATCTCCTTTTTATTGAATAACTGCCAATTAACAGTTATAATAGTTTCATATTTTTATGAAAGGTGGTTGTTGTTTAAATGGGTGAAATGATATTATCAGCCTTAATTTCATTTATTGTTGATACTTTTGGAAATTTTTTATTTAATAAAAAATTAGAAAAGAATGTAGGTGAAAAGGCTGCACTAAATTCAAAAATATCATATATACAAAGCATTGAAAACAAACATAATCATAACCAGATTAATCAAAATATCATAAATAGCAATGTAATTGGTAATAACAATAAAACTGTAAATTATAATCAAAATATTCAAGTTAATAATGAAACAAATATACATTATTCTTGGGGACAATCTACTGAAAATGGTGATAGCATTATAATAATACTTTTTCTTATAGGTATTACTATTGCAATATCAGCTCTATTCTTTTGGTTAAAAAATAATATCCCTTATTATTTGATGCTATGCTTTTTAATATTCATAATTGGATTGATTATCAATAAAATTTATTCATATTATCTAGTAAAAAAATATAACTACTTATTTTTAGAAATAGATAAATATATACTATTTTCCGTTGTACTATTACTTGTTATGATATTGATTTTTTCTAATATTTTTGAACCTCAGAACTTTTTACAAGTAGAAGAACAGTTTAAAGAAATAAAAAGTTTTAAAGCATTATTAGATATAATTCCATCTTCAACTAATTTTAATTTCATAGCATATTATTCTATAAAGAACATAATGCAAGTATTAATTGTTGTAGTACCTTTGATGGATGTTATATTAGCAATATTTAAAAAGAGAGAGACTATTCTTCTTAAAATAAGTACTTCAAATTTTATTTTATTTATTTCAATCTATCTCATTGCATTCTATCTATCAAAAGCAATTTTTTATTTTAACTAACCATTATTATTAAGAATTAATGGTTTTTTATTTATTAAAAACCACATAATGATGTTTGTATAGCCAATAGTCTTTAATGGTATTAAAGATTATTAATATAAACTGTTCAATAGATTCCAATAACATATTGTACATTGGTATATCAAATGCAACATCAATATTAAATGTAGGGGATTTTATAAACAAACAACACACTAAATATAAAATTGATAAATGTAATAATTGTGCTAGATACTTGGTCATAACCTTTTCTTCTAAAACAAACTGTTGAAATAAACCGATAGTCACAGTGAATAAAGTCCATATAAAAATCAAACTTCTAAAATATGGTTCAATGAACGATCCAGTAAGATATACTTGATAATTGTTTACTACCATTATTAGAAATCCATAAATAGACATTAACGACATAAAAAGAATAAGTGAGTGATAAGGTATTTTTACTAATCCCTTTAAAAAAGGAGTTATATTTTTGACAAGTAAATATAAAACACTTACTTGCCTAGTTTTCAATGTAAATGGAGAGTGTAAAATAAACTGTGTAAGTCATCTCCATATCCTACATTATATGTTTTTCCTTTTGAATCAATATAATTACATTGAGTTATTTTCTTATCTTTTAAATTCATCATTTCACACCTTTATCTAATATTTTTTCTTTCTTTATATTCATCAACTTCCTCTTCAATTTTTTTCAAAAGATTTTTTTCTCTGATTAAATCCTTTTCAGATGCATTCTCTCTTGTAATATAATATTGAAGTGCATGTTTAATTGTTTGAATGTTTCGGTAATATGTTGACATTAGTTATCAGCTCCTTTTTCAATAGTTTTTGTATTTTTATCAAAAGTATATTTACTGCCCATATTGACACCTAAATCATAAGCATCTCTACTAGAATAATTGCTTCTTGTATGCTTAAGTTCTAAATTGTTATTTGCATATTCAATAATTGCTGGGTGTAGATCAATGATTGATAATTCAAATTTTTTGTTATTTTTCATTTCTAAAAGGCTATTTTTTAATTGAAGTTCAATTCCTTCAGCAAACCCTTGACACCAGCTTCTTTTATATACTCTAAAATCAACATCACCTATATAACATTCTTTTAGATCTTTTAATGTTTCTTCCATATATTTTATTACTGGCAATGCGATAGATTCAGCAAATTTAATATCATCTTCGAAACCGATTAGTCCTAATTTAACTGTTGAATTAACTTTTCCATTATATAAAGCTTTAGTTTGACAATACTTTGCAATGTAGTTAAGTGTCCAGATAGTATATCCAGTATATCGATCATCAAAATACACTTTAATAACATCTTTATTAGAATTTTTTTCATTAATAATATCTTTGTTTTCTATTTTATATTTCAACATTAGTTTCTCAGCACGATATGTAGCTAATTGAATTTCTTGATCAGATGCCGAAGGGTCGGCAGCGATAGCTAAAAGTTTATTTATTTTCCTAATTACATCATCAATTTGCATAATGTTCACCTCACTTTACGACTTGTGATTTATGATATTTTTTCATATTTGATTCTTTTCAAGCAAAGAACAAGTTTGATCATCATCATTTAGATCACTTACTTCTAGTAATTCTTTATATCTATCTATTATTGATTGTACTTGTCTGATAGAAGGGGAAAAACCATTTTCATTCATTGCTCTAATCATGCAACTTAAATCATTTGAACATTTATCTATTTCTATTTGTTCATCTTCATCGTCAGATTTCATAAAAATTAGAGAATATTTGCTATTCTTGTGACCGCTTATACTTTCGTTTTTATCTTCTTTCAAAAAGACATTTACATTTGTCTCTTTTAAATATTCTTTTTTTAATGTTTTATGTAAATGTTTGGCTAATTCTTCGTCCATGTCTAACCATGCTCTAATTGCATTCATTTTTTTCACTCCTTTTACATATTTTTATATCTATCTATCATATTTGCTAATTTTTCTTCATCTTTCGCATCTTGAAAATATTCTCTTTCTTTCATTTCAAGTAAAATTGGTATTCCACCAAAACATACATTCGGTTCGTTAAGTAATTCATCTACTGCTAACAATAAGTCTAATTCAAAATCTTTTTTAAATTTTCTAATACGTTTCATGTTTTCATTCCTCATTTTATTTTTTAGAATATTTATTTAATTGTTACTTCATAAGTAGCATTTTCATTGGGAACAGAATTTATTGGAAAACATTCTCTAATCATATAGCCTTTAGTTCTAGCTTTTTTAATCCATAGATTAAAACTTGCATAAAGACCAACACATTTCCAACCATGTGATTTTTTACCTAGTTTGATTTTTTCTTTTACTACATTGTAACGACAACCTCTTTTATTCATTATTCAACACCACCTTATTGATTTTTGAAAATATAAATTCATATAAAGAAATACTTTCAGTAGCATTATTTTCATAATATTCACATATCCAATTATCAATAATTTCTTCTATTGCTGGTGTGATACAAGTTTCATGAACTTTATTTACATAAGCTTGGCAATAGAAACATTTTTCAAATGATGCTTTATTTTCATCACTTAACATATTCCATAATAAAATAAATTGTTCTTCATCCATTTTTGTTTCTTCATTCATTTTTTTCGCATGTCTAACGCATTGATCTATTTTTGCTTTTTCCATATTTTCACCTTTCACATTTTCATTGCACTTTGCAAAATTTTATATAATGAATTTTTCTTTCTATAAATCTTTTCTAGTTCCTTTGATATTTCTTTTCTTCTTTTAAATAAACAATCTTCTTTATTCATCTCTTTGTATAATTTATCGTATTTATTATTTAATTCATAAATTTCTTTTATTGCTTCTTTAACTTTATAATTAATAAATTCATATAGCACACTACTTGAAACTGCTTGTTCGTTTTGTTTAAATATCAGTTCAATAAGTTCTTTTTTAGAACACCTATTTAATATATTTTTTATGCCTTTTTCATTAATCATCTTTATTGTTCTCTATTAAAGAATGGTTTTATCATTTTTACCTATTTCTTTTTTTCTTTCTTTAAATTTATCATTGATAGAATTGTTTAATTTTTTTCCAGCAATTCCACCAAGATGCCTTAACAATTTAATATAGAAGAACATCCCAACTCCAACTATTAATAGCACTCCAACAAGAATGGCTACGATAATAATAGTTGCTTGAACTTCTACTGTAAGTGAGTTCCACCAGTTTTGAATAACACCACTATTAACTACTTCATAAATCAGTAGGGTAAATAGAATAATAGATACTAAAATACCTATTATTCTATTTTTATATTTATCAAAGAAGCATTTAATCGATTGCATCATTATTTCCTTCTAAAAGTCCTAGAGCTTTAATGATCCTTTCGTAATTTTCAGTAGTGGATGTTATTTTAATAGTGAATTTATCATCATTGAAATTAGTAGAAACTGGACATTCAAGCTTAACCCTTGCTAATCTTTCTACATCATCAAGTTTGCTCTTGAATGCTTTTTGTTCTTCGGTCAATTCCTTTTTCTTGTTTGTTGCATATTTTTTACGTGAGCCATTCTTTAATTGAGAAGAAAGAGATTCAAATGCAACTTGAATTGTTTCTTTAGGAAGATGGGTTTTTGAAACAATATAATCATACTTGTTAATTTCTTTTCCTTTATTAATCATCTCTAAAACTTCTAAAGCGTATTTGAATACTTGATCTTCCAATTCTTTTTTTAATTCTCCAACTTTCATTTTTCCTAATCCTGTTGATTTAGCAATTTCTTCTCTAGCACGACCATTGAATTGTCCATTTAATTTTTTTAGAGCATAGAGTTGATAACCTTGAAGAAATAAAGCTTTTTTTTGAAAGTCAGTTTCAAATTTTCTATACCCGTTGAAATCCATTATTAATTGTTGTTCTTCAATTTCATTTTGTGGTTTAGGAATGACGATACAGTTGACATTTTTTTGTATATGTCCTGCTCCATCCAATTCTTCAGCGTGTTCAATATTATATCTAACTGCTTTTAATCTCTTGTGTCCAGAGAGTAGGGTATAGTCACCATTTTCATTTCTATAACAAGCTAAAGTATCAATTATTCCTTTTGGATTGTGATAAATCTTATCCGCAAGTTCTTTTACTTCTTCATCCGTATCAAATTGAGGATTTAATGGATTAAGATTTAACTTATTAATATCAATCATTTCAACTTTATGTTTATTTTTTAGATCATCAGCAAAATCAAGATTGCTTGATTCAAAACTGCCAAAGCCATTACTAAAATCTATCATAATTTTTCTCCTCGTCTTTATTTGTATGCCACTACATTATCAGTAAACACATACATCATTTTTATTTTTATTTTCTTTTCAATTTCAAATGCATTTGTGTAACAGTAGGTACAGTTATAATCAAAATCAAAATATCCATCTTTTATGACATTAGTTCCCAGTCCTAGAAAATAGTGAAGATAGATATATTGTTTTTCTACTGCACTAAATCTTTTAGATGAAAAGTCGAGGAATTGATAGACATAAACATCAATTTTATTGGTTTTTTCTTTTAATTGTTCTCTCTTTAGATTTACTAATAAAGTAAGATCAGTTTCTTCATTAATTTCATAAGCATTAATTTTCTTGATTTGATACATCTTACTATTGAGAGCAACTTTAATCATTTGTAATATAAAGGTAACTCTTTTTAATGTTTCTTCATTATCTATCAATTCCATTGTTAACCATCCTTTCTATATGATTTTTTCGATTTCATCTACGACTTTTTTGGAATCGTATCCAATGTTTAATTTACTATCTATTAAATATTGGTTGTTCATTGAAGCTTCACTTGCTGGTTTTCCTCTATAGCGAACATATCCGTTTAATAAGTAATCACCAGCAAATGCCTTGAATACTTTATATAGTTTTTTATTGACTTTGTTATTATCAAAAATTGAAAACATAAATTTAAAATTAAGATTTAGATTGTTTTTCTTTTCAATATCTAGCATATATTTGTATGTATGCATGAATCCTTTTAAAGAACCTTTATCGCTTTTCAAAGGTATCAATACTAGATCACTTGCATAGATTACACTTGCAATGATTAAGTTTTGGTCAGGTGGACAGTCAACAATCACATAATCATATTCATCTTGAACTGGTTCTAATGCCTGTTTTAATTTGTTGATTGTTCCGCCAGTCATTTGTTGTAGAATAAGTTCGATTTTGGTTCTTCCTAAATCAAGCGAAGAGGGAATAATATCAAGATTTTCTACATCCGTTTTCATGATGTAGTTTTTTATGTTTTCATTTCCATCTTTAAATACATCAGTCAATGTATATTTGATGCGATAATCTTTATATAGACATCCATTTAAAGACTGCATGAAGTACATCATTTTTTCATCACTTGATTTTTCTTTGAAAAATTCTTGTTTAGTTCCATCTAGTAATTTATCTAGAAATTCTTCCTCAATATTATTTCCAATGTTAGCTACTATATCAGTAGCATTTGCTTGTTGATCAGCATCAATAATTAAAACTTTATGTCCTTTGTCAGCTAATCCTTTAGCGATTGATGTAGAAGTGGTTGTTTTTCCAACTCCACCTTTTTGATTTGTTACAGCTATTAATTTAAACATAGTTCTTTTCCTCTTTTCTTTTTAAAATTTTTGCTTAAAGTTTTTACATATAAATTTAATTTGATTTTCATTTAATTCAGTCCATTGGTTGTTTTCATCAATTCCACAAAAAACAACATTTCCTACTAGTACTGTTTTGTTGATACCACCATGTAAGATTTCAAAGTTGTATTTTTTGTCGTTTATCTTTCCATTTTCATCAACTAACATAGTAATTCTTTCTTCTTTGAAAGGTGATACATTAATCATTTCTACTGTTTGACAATCTAGTAGTTTATAAAGAGCTGTTAATTGCAGATCATTGATTGTTAATTCTTTTAATGATTCCTTTGGCTTTTTTACTAACAATTCCATTTTTTCTTATCTTCCCATTCTTTAAGTTGTCCATTTGCTTTCATTTGTCTCTTTTCTCTTTTAAGCTCTTTAATTATTTTTTCTTCATCATCACCAGTTACAACGTGCCAGTCACGACCAAAGCATTTATATAGTTCTACTTGTTTGATTGTTTCTCTTTGCATCAGCTCATTATCACAGTTGATAAAGAAAAATACTTTTGTTTTATCATTTCTAACCATTACGTTATAAACTTCTCTCTCTTCCATCATATTCTTCACCTCCTTTCAAAAATACGCATGTTTCTGGTAAGCATAATGACAATATCATCAATGCTTCTTTCTTGTTTTTATAGAAAGTTGACTTTGAGATATTGAGATTTTTCAAAATGAAACTTATTTTTCTAGATTCTAAATAGTAATAGATGATGATGTATTTATACATGTAATCAAGTTCATTGATTTCATTTAGAATGATACTTATGTATGTCATTTCCTGTTTTTGCTTATCAAGTTTCTTGTTAAGATAAGCAGTTTCGCTACCAGTTCCACCTGTAGTATTTTCAGCCTTTAATATCGAAGTCGTTTTAATTGAAATCGGTAGGGTAGGTACATTATCAAGTTCAATTCGTATATCATGATAGCTAGTGACTAAATGATGTGGATAACGATATTCGATTGAATCACTTACATATTTAAGCGTTTGTTCTAGAATTTTAAATGTTTCTTCTCCTAATACTACATCTAGCATTTTTCTAACTCCTTTCCATCTAATTCAGTTCTCTATGTTTTCTGTATTTTTTTGAATTTATGAATTGCAATTCATTAAATTTAGTATTATTTCAACTTCTGGAAGAACTTCAACGAACCAATCTTTAATCATTGATTCGACATGTGTTTCTATTAAAGAAATATTATCTTTCAATGAAGTTTCTGACTGTTTTGTTCCTAGATAAATAGATCTACCACTTATAGGGTCTTTCCAATTAGAAAGATAAATAAGATTGTTGATTCTATATATCAACTTGTTAAATTCTTTTTTGCAATCCGACCATATTTTTCCTTGCATTAAAGCTATTTGAATATTGGTCATAGATTGATTGATTCTAGTTATCATTTGATTTTTGAATGCTATTTTTGCTTTACTTAAATAATTGCTTTGTTTGATCGTGACCCTTGAAAAGAATTTGACTTGTTGTTTCCAAAAATCACGATTTAACAGCAAATTTGTATATTCCACAGCTTTCAATAACCTTTTATGGAATAGGTGGAATGATGTATACTTAAAGATTTCTTTTTCAACCTTTGATACATAGAAAGTTTCTTTTAAAACTTTTCCATTCTTATCTCGTTTAACATCATCTTTTTTATGTACCAGCTTTGCATCTGGATGATCTGGTCTACATAATTGCTTTGTATTTTGGTTGTAATAGTAATCTCTTTCATATTTAAGAGCTTTTTCCTGTTTTCTTTTAAAGTATTTTCTAGTGAAACATAGAACTCTTATATAATTTCCATTACCTTGTTGATAGAATTTGTAGCAATAGAGAAAGCTATCAAGTCTAAAGCATGGATTAATAGCTACCATAAATTTCTTGATAAATTCATGTTTTTTTTCTTCATCCATTCCAATAGGAATCATTACTTCTAATGAATGAGCATAGATATTACTATAAACTTTCTTATCTTTTTTCGTTCCATAGTTATAGGAATGTTTCTCTTTGTATGCACATTGATGAGCAATTACTGTTTTATAATCCTCTCTATTACTATAGATAGTAGTAGTATCTTCAGCTAACCACTCATAAACTGCTACTCTTGTTTTACATTTTTCGTATTGCACGTAACCGCCAGTCGAGATCATCTGCGCTACTCCTTTCGATAAATCCACATTAAAGCTTTGCTTTAATGTTTTTTTTTACTTTCACCAACGACAAAGCACAATTCGAGGTGAAAAATATCAACTTTTCTATAAATAAAAAACACATCCTTAGATGTGCTTTATATTAGATATTTCTTTATTTATAGATTATAGTTTCAATTTTGAAACTATCCCCATCACCCGCTCCATGAAGGAGCTAACACACTTACCATGTAAGTGTTTTTTTTATCTATTAAGAATTTGGATGCGTCAGAAAAAACACAGGCAAGGGTGTTTCTGGCAGCGATAAAAAGAAGATTCAAAAGGGATCTGTCTTTAATAAAATAACCTCTTAGATGTTTTGGAATAGTAAAGACGATATGACGATGCTTGGCATCGAGTGCGATAGAGGAAATATGAGCAGCACGTAATTTAGCCTCTTTGGTACCACAAGAAGTACAGAGCTTGGAGTTACATTTGTGAGGAACGATAGATTCGTTACCGCAATGAGGGCAGACAAAAAGATCATAACCAAGATAGATGAAACCACAAAGAATAGTTTTCTGGATGGTATCATAGGTAACGTTTCTGATCTTACCTCTATTATAAAGAGAGCGGATATAGTTGATATTGTCATTAAAGATATAGGAAAAAGATTTCTTGCCTTTGATCTTATCGACATGATTAAAATTGTATAAAGCAAGGCAGTCAGCATAGTTAGTATCATCAATCATAAAATCACCAACTAACATTTTAAAGAAAAAGGTAATAATCTTTAAAGATTATTACCATGTGGACAAAATTTATTTTGTCCCTTTTTTATCCATTTAAGAGGTGGGATTTGAATATATTTTTGAAGGAGAAGAATGAGATAATACAATTTTTTATTATATTTTATTAATCTTCTCCTTTTTTTGGTTAAAGAATCTTCTTGGAAATGTACAAGACACATTTGAGGAAAAAGCGCATAACATAAAAGAATTTGTAGATCTTTTGAAGTGAGATTATATTCATTGATTATCTGTTCTAATTGATTGATTGTGATTGTATTGTTTAGATATAAATAGAAAATATCATGAATGTATAAATTGAGGTTTATATTCTCTATAAGATAAACATCTTCATATGAATGAATATTTTTATGTTGATAGGAGAGGTTAATGGCTGTTGTGGACAAGAAATAATGATTTAAAAGTTCGATAGAAAGCTGACAAAGAGTAAATAGAGAATAATAGATGATCTGATATTCTAGGGAATTTAAAGGTGTATAGATAAGAATAGATTCATAATATTGAATCCATTCTTTTTTTATTTCTTTTATTGTTTTTGTTTCTTGAGGGATGAGTGATAGAGAAATGATTTTTTGGATATCTAGAGGAATGCTTTGTACTTGATAAAGGATGTATCCTTGAGAGTTTTTTTGTTGGTAAATATTATTAATGATTTTAAAGGGATTGATTTGAAGTAAAGAAATGTATTTTTGATAATATAAAGGAAAAGGTTTATTTGTTAAATAATAATGTTCATCTTCATAAGTAAATGAAAATTGATCTTCTAAAGGAAGACGATAATATGTTTTTAAAATACTTAATTTTGATACCATGAGGGAACCTCACCTTCAATGACTTCATAAACAAGAGGAATCGTATAATTTTCTTTAAAATGTTCATGATATAAGGGAACAAGAATTTGTAAAACAATTGTAACATTTAAATCAATAGAGATAGCAAGATGATTGATCCCATAATTTTTAATTTTTTTATCAATATTCGAAGAAGTTAAAGAGAGTGTTTTATATTTAATGGAAAAAGATGGACCTCGATCTTGTAAGAAAATATTATTGGTAAGAGAACCGATAGGTATACGTGCAACAATACCTTTTTGTTGATTGATTTTTAAGAGTTTTTTATTGTATGGAGAATGATTGTTTTCTTGGTAAGAGCCTTCTTCAAGCTTTAAAAGAGTTTCTTCAAGATTATGGATGTAATTAGAGGCAATATCATTGATATAATTCATTTGAAAACTGATGGAATTATTTTCTTTTTTATAGAGTTTATGTGTATCTATTTTTTGAGTAAATGAAGTATGATTGATAAGTATCTGAATAAATTGATTTATTTCTTTACTGGCAATATTTTCAATTCTAGGGGTCATACGATTTGAAAAAAGATAAGCACATATAAAAAGTGAAAGCATAATTAAAATATATTTTCCTTTTTTCATCATATCACCATTATAAAATATGTAAAAAAAAAGAAAGTAGAACAAATCTACTTTCTTTGATTTTAATAACCAGGTTTACCTAATAATTTGAACATATTTTTCTTATAAACTTCAACACCAGGTTGGTTGAATGGGTTTACTCCTAAGAAGTAAACTGACATTGCACATGACATTTCGAAGAAATAAACCATGTAACCAAATCCATAAGCATCCATTTTATCTAATGAAATAATGATGTTTGGTACATTACCAGTATTAACATGAGCATCGATTGTACCTTCACAAGCTCTTTTGTTAACATAATCAACTGATTTTCCAGCTAAGTAATTTAAACCATCTAAATCATCTGGATCACTTGGGATAATCATATCATTTTGTGGATTTTTAACTTCGAAGATTGTTTCATATAAAACTTTAGAACCTTCTTGGATGAATTGTCCTAATGAATGTAAATCTGTAGAGAATACAGCGCTATGAGGTAAGATACCTTTATTTTCTTTACCTTCTGATTCCCCATATAATTGTTTCCACCATTCAGCAACGTTATTTAATTGTAATTCATAAGTTACAAACATTTCTGCTGAATATCCAGCTTTATTTAATAATTGTCTTGCTACACCATAACGATAAGCATCATTTGTTTCAATGTTTGCATCGTTATATTTAACCATTGCATCTTTAGCACCTTTTAACATTTCATCAATGTCGATACCAGCCATAGCGATAGGGAATAAACCTACAGCAGTTAATACTGAATAACGTCCACCGATATCATCAGGTACAACGAATGTTACATAACCTTCATCAGTAGCTAATTTTTTAAGAGCACCTTTTTCTCTATCAGTAGTAGCTACGATTCTTTCACGAGCTCCTTCTTTACCATATTTCTTTTCACACATTTCTTTGAAGATTCTGAAAGAAATAGATGTTTCAGTTGTTGTTCCTGATTTAGAAATAACATTGATAGCGAAATCTTTGTCTTCAATATATTTAGCAACTTGATGAATATAATTTGAAGAGAAAGTATTTCCTACATAGATGATTTCAACTTTATCATCTGAATATAAACCATTGATTGCTTCAATAGCAGCACGTGCTCCTAAATAAGATCCCCCGATACCGCATACTAATAATACGTCTACTTTTTCTCTTAATTTAGCAGCAGTTTCTTTCATTAATTGAACTTCTTCTTTGTCATAGTTTTCTGGTAATTCAACCCAACCAAGGAAATCGTTACCAGCACCTGTTTTGTTTCGAATCATATCATGAATTTCTGCTACTTTTTCTTTGTATGATCCTAAATCTTCAGCTAATTTTGCTTTTGATAAATCTAATGTGATCATTTAGTTTTCCTCCATTACACCTTGTTTTAACCATTCTTCCATTGCTTGAGCTAAAGGTAAAAAACCTTTAGGTGTTTCTACAATTGGTTTTCGTGGATTTTTATAGACGAGTTTCTTGTCTTTTCTTCGAAAACGATTGTCAACAGCTTTCAAGCTTAATTTGGCGTGATTGCTAGAATGATCAAAATCAATGACTTTTACTTTCACAATATCATTAATACGCACATAACTGGCAATACTTTTAACGAATTTATCTGATATTTCTGAGATATGAATCAATCCTGTTGAATTATCAGGTAAAAGAGCAAAAGCACCATAAGGTTGAATACCGGTTATTTTAACATCAATGATATCCCCTCGTTTGATGAGTTTTGTCATTTGATTTCACTCCTTGCGGCACTATTATAGCACAATTTAAGCATATGTGTTGTATTTAATAAGGAAAAAATATAAAATATGGTAGGATTTATATGATATACTTAATAAGTAAAAAAGGAGTTTGCAAAAATGGAAAATATTGAAGAACAAATAAAAAATGTCATTCATAAATTAAGACCTTATTTACAAAGAGATGGTGGAGATATTGAATACGTAGATTTTAAAGATGGTATTGTTTATGTAAGAATGCTTGGAGCATGTGCTGGATGTACCATGATTGATGACACTTTAAAAGATGGTGTTGAACAAATCTTAATGGAAGAAGTTCCTGGTGTTTTAGAAGTACAAAATATTTCTAGTGCATTATAGTATAAATTTCTTGCATTTATAGAGAGTTTGTAATATTATGTTTTAGTCATTGGAGATATCATAAATTTTATTCGATTTCACAAACTTATTTTAGGTGATGAAAGTGAATGAAAGAAAACAACAACAAATCAAAATTGCTCATATTTTGAAAGATCTTGGTTTGGAAGATGATCTCATAGAGAAAATGACATCATTAAAAAAAGAAGAATATCAATAAAATAAAAAGGACTCTTATTAAGAACCATGAGATGAAGATCGATGAAGTGGTGGCAACCCTATATGTTAGAAGGTGCCTTTACTGAGCAAGTTTATTCTTGAACAATAAGAGAAAGCTTCCTAACGGCTTTCTCTTTAGGAAGCTTTTTTATTTGTTATTTAAGGAGGAAGAAAATGAAAGAAAGAATTTTATTTACGTCAGAATCTGTATCAGAAGGACATCCTGATAAAGTATGTGATCAAATCAGTGATGCCATCTTAGATGAATGTTTTAAACAAGATCCTAACTCACGTGTTGCTTGTGAATGTTTTGCGACAACAAACTTAGTTGTCATTGGTGGAGAAATTACTACAAATGCGAAAGTAGATTATGAGGCTGTGGCAAGAAATGTTTTAAAAGAAATCGGCTATGATGATGAAGCTAAAGGAATGGATTATAAAACATGTAAGATTGAAGTTGTCATGGATAGTCAATCAAGTGATATTGCTCTTGGAACAAATGAAGAAGTTGGTGGAGCAGGAGATCAAGGTATTATGTTTGGTTATGCGACAAAAGAAACAGAAGGGTATATGCCCCTTGCTATTTCAATTGCGCATCATTTAGTTCGTTACGCTTCAACTTTAAGACATGATGGAACCTTTAAATGGGCTAGACCTGATATGAAAGCACAAGTGACAATTGATTATACAGATGAAAAACCAGTAATTGATACTATTTTAATGTCCATTCAACATGATGATGATTTTGATGAAGCAGAATTTAAAAAATTCGTTAAAGAAAACATTATGGATGCCGTTGTTAAAAAATATGATATGAATACAGATTATCGTGTTTTAATCAATCCTACAGGACGTTTTGTTATTGGTGGTCCTCATGGAGATACAGGTCTTACTGGAAGAAAGATCATTGTTGATACATATGGTGGATATGCACGTCATGGAGGGGGAGCTTTCTCTGGAAAAGATCCAACAAAAGTAGACCGTTCTGCTGCTTATATGGCACGTTATATTGCTAAAAACGTTGTTGCGGCCAATATGTGTGATGAACTTGAAATCCAATTATCTTATGCAATTGGTGTAAAAGAACCAACATCTATTTATATTGATACAAAAGGAACTGAAAAAGTACCTCATGATGTGATTCTTGAAGCAATTAAACAAGAATTTGATTTAACACCAGCAGGAATTATTCATACCTTAAATTTAAGAACACCAATTTATAAAAAGACAGCTTCTTATGGACACTTTGGTAGACCTGAAGCAAATTTACCTTGGGAACAATTAGATAAGGTAGAAAATTTAAAAAAATATATGTAGAAAAAGGCTCATGAATTGAGCTTTTTTTATTATGTGTATTTTTTAAGCAGGATAAAAAAGCATATTAAAGTAGGAATTTAGAAAAGTTTATAGTATAATATAGTTATCAAAAAGGAGGAATTAATTATGAAAATTACATTAAGAGGAAAGAACATTGAAATTACTGAAGCAATTGAAGAAAAAGTCAGTGAAAAATTATCAAAATTAGACAAATACTTCATTGTAAGTGAAAATGTTGAAGCCAAAGTACTTGTAAGAACTTATCCTTACGGACAAAAAATTGAAGTGACAATTCCTACTGAATATGTACTTTTAAGAGCAGAAGTTGTGGATCAAGATTTATACAATGCAATTGACTTAGTTATCGACAAATTAGAAGGTCAAATTAGAAAGTATAAAACTAGATTAAACAGAAAATCTAAAGATAATAAACTTGCATTCAATTTAGCATCAATTGAACCTTTAGAAGAGGAAGAAGAAGACGTATTAGTAAAAACAAAAACAATTACTCCAAAACCAATGGATATGGAAGAAGCAATTATGCAAATGGAATTAATTGGACATTCATTCTTCGTATATCGTGATACTGAAACAGATGCTATTAGTATTGTATACCGTCGTAATGATGGAGATTACGGGCTTATCGAAACTGAATAGGTATGATGTAAAAACACTAACCAACTATAATAGGTTAGTGTTTTTTGAGACAAATTTGAAACAAATTTGAGACAAAATAGCTCAAGAAATGATGTATAATAATAGTGTAAAAAAATAGTCCAGAAAAACTGGGCTATTTTTTATATAGATCACCTTGATAAACATCAAGTTCTTTCATTTTTTTATCAATATCATTTAAAATAGTTACCTTTTTAATGGACCATAAAGGAGCAATTAAATCATCGATTTTACCATCACCAGTCAATCTTTCGATAACGATTTCAGGTTTAATGTAACGAAGTTGTTCTACTACGATATCAATATATTCTTGACGAGAGAGCATGTTAAATTCATGATTTTCATACATTTGTTGAAGTTTTGTGTTTTTGACAACGAATAACATATGTATTTTAAGTGCTTGAATATCTAATTGACCTAAGGTTTTAGCTGTTTCAATCATCATTTCTTTTGTTTCAAAAGGAAGACCATTGATGATATGGACACATACTTCAAGGTTATATTTTCTACATAATGCTAAACCATCCAAGAATTCTTGAAAAGTATGGCCACGATTAATAAGTTTACTTGTTTGTTCATGGATTGTTTGTAAACCTAGTTCAATATAGACATCTTTTTGTTTATTGATGGTACTTAAATATTGAACGATTTCTTCATTTAAACAATCAGGTCTTGTAGCAAAGGCAATTCCCTTAACATCTTCTTTGTTTAAAAAAGGGGCAATCATTTTTTTTATTTTATCTAATGGACCATAGGTATTTGTATTGGCTTGAAAATAAGCAATATAAGCACATTCAGGCCATTTTCTTTTCATGACTTGAGAGATTGTTTGAAATTGTTTTTCTAAATGATCATGAACATTTCCAGCATAATCTCCAGATCCTGATGAACTACAGAAAATACAACCACCATAGCCTTTTGTTCCATCACGATTAGGACAGGTAAAATCAGCATTTAGTGCAACTTTAGCGACTTTTTGATGGTATTTGTTTTTTAAATAATAGTTATAAGTATGATAACGTTTGTTATCTAAAGAGTATTTAAATTGATTCATTTTATCACCGAAGCAATTATAACATAAGGAGTAAGAAAATGGGATTAGAGTTAAAGAATGTCACAAAAAAATTTAAAACAATTGAAGGAGAAAGAGTTATTTTTGAAAATTTGAATATTCATTTTCCTGATTATGGTTTGATTGCTATTACAGGAGAAAGTGGATGTGGAAAATCAACACTTTTACAATTAATAGCAGGATTGGATCAAGACTATGAGGGAAAGATTCTTTTTAATCAAGTAAAAATAGAAGATATTAAAGATTATCGACAACTTGTTATTAGTTTTGTTTATCAAAATTATCAGTTAATTGATTATTTGAGTGTTAAAGATAACTGTTTATTTTATTGTCACTTAAAAGGAATAAAGGCTGTAGAAAAACAGTTACAAGAATTATTAGAAATCTTTGAATTAAATGAACTAGTAAATCAAAAGGTAAAGAATTTATCAGGTGGGCAAAAACAACGCGTGGCCCTTATTCGTGCTTTATTATGTTCAAGTCCTATTATTTTATGTGATGAACCGACAGGAGCTTTAGATGAAATAAATCGTCAAAAAGTTTATCGTTTTTTAAAAAAAGCGAGTCAAAGACGCCTTATTCTTATTGTTTCTCATGATCAAAAAATTTCAAAATATACACCTTATCATTTGAATTTTGAATGTTTAAAACATCATTATGATTGGAACCATCAATTATATTCACGTTATGAAATAAGAAAAACAAAATGTGGATTATTGTTTAAAGAAATGATCCAAATGATTTTAAAAGATAAAAAGAAATGGGTGATGATGTTTGTTTCACAAATTTATATGGTACTAGCAATGACGCTCATTATTACTGGTTTAGAAGGATTTAATGGTTATTATCAAAAACAATATAATCAAGCAATAAATAATAATTTAGTTATGATTCAAAAGAAAAATCAAGAACCCTTTAAAGAAAAAGAAATAACAAAACTGAAAGGAAAATATCAATATCATTTAGATATAGGAAAGATTGAAGGTCTTAAAAACTTTCAATCTTTTTCAATTAACAAAAAAACAAAGCAAAATGAAGTTTATGTCAATCATGCTTTAATTACCAAAATAAAACAAAATAAACTTATTTATAAACTTAATCATCATCAATATACATTAAAAATCAAAGGAGTAATTCAAGATGATTATCAAGAACCTGTTCTTTATTATCATTCATTATCCAATGAAATAGCCCTTCAATGCATTGATGTTTCAACGTGTATTGTCTATGTTAAAAATCATAAATATATGAAAGATTATTTAACGCATTTATCAGTTCAATATCAAGGTATAGCACCTATTTATGAAGAATATGAAAGTTATTTTAAAGTTATTGATCTTTTTAAAAAGGTTGGTCTTGTTTTTATTTTTTTAAGTTTTATGATTGCAATCGTTTTAATGGGATATATGGTTTTATCGATGTTTTATGAAAATCAAAAAATATTTGCCATCATGCTTGCTAATGGTTATCAAAATAATCATTTAGCATTTTTTATTTTAAAAAAAATAAGCTTAATGATGATTTCAATTGGAATAGTTTCTTGTTTGGTTTCTAGTGGAGTTTTAAAGATCATTTCATTTTTTGATATTTCTAAAAAGATCTGGGGCATAAGTCATTTGTTTGTTTTACCAAGAGAGTTTCAATGGCCATTTACGTTATATCTCTTTTATCTTTTGGGATATATCGTGCAAGGAATTTTGTTAAGTCTATTTATAGTTTTAAAGATGAAAAAAATAAAAATGTATGAGTGTTTAAGGGAGGAATAGGATGTTAGAAATTAAGAATGTAACGAAGTCTTTTGATCGACCTTTATTCAAGGAGATGTCTATGACATTTCAAGAAACAGGGATGTATGTCATTGTTGGTAAAAGCGGTAGTGGTAAATCGACATTTTTAAATATTTTAGGAGGTTTGGATAATGAGTATCAAGGTGTGATTGAAATTGATGGACAAGATATTCGACAAATACCACATTATATTAGAAAATACATTGGTTTTATTTTTCAACAGTTTTATTTAATAGAAGAAATGAATGTTAAAGAAAATGTAAATCTCATTTCGTATTTTAAAAGAATAATGATTTCTAAAAAAGAATATTATTTAGAACGTTTAAAAATAAAAGACTTACAACGTTATAAAACAGCAATTTTATCTGGAGGTCAAAAACAACGAGTCGCTATTTATCGAGGATTTATTGCTAAGCATCCCATTATTTTATGTGATGAACCAACAGGTGCTTTAGATGCAAAAAATAGTGAAGAAATTTTTAAAATATTAAAACAACTGTCTAAAGAAAAATTAGTGATTGTTATTAGTCATGATGAAATACTTGCTAAAAAATACCATGATTATCTCTATAAAATAAAAGATTATCAATTAAAATTAATTCATCAAAATCCAATAACTCAAAGAAAAAAACAAGAAGAAAAAACAAGTAAAAGATCTTTTTTACAATTTATATTGAAAGAATTGAAAATGACGTGGAAGAGTTCTTTTATTGTTGTACAAGTTTTATTTTTAGCACTTTTAAGTATTTTATTGACCCTCTCATTGACTCAATCAACACAAAAACAAATTCATCAGCAATTAGAACAAATTATTCCTTCAACAACCATTATGTTAAAAAAGAAAAATAATCAAATGATCAAGATGGATGATTTGAAACAAATTCAACATCCAGCAATTCAATACCGTTTTTTACAAAATGATCAGGTGGATTTTTTAGGAATCTCTTTTTCTAAAAAATATCAAACGAAAAAAACACTTTATATTTCTGATTATATTCAGCAACCACAAAAGAAAATTCAAGGAAGAAAGATAAAAAATGCTCAAGAAATCATTTTATCTAAATCTACTTATGAACAACTTTTATATTTATCGCATCAGAAGAATTTAATAAATAAAGATGTATATTTGTTTTTTGAATATCAAAATAGAATTTGTTTTTATAAAGTTAAAATTGTAGGGATTGAAAATAAAAAGACTTTAATGGAGACCGTTTATTTTAATGAATATGCAATGAGTCAAATGTTAAAAGAACTTTATCAAATAGAAGTAGGGCAAACTGCTTTTTTGCAAGTAAAAGATAAAAATATTTTAAAAGATTTAAAAAATAAATATCCTTTATATCAATTTAAACTTGCAAATAGTTCATTATCTTCAAGCATCGATGAAAAATTTCAACAAATTGAATGGATCCTTTATTGTTTTAGTTCTTTATCAGTTGTAACAGCCTGCTTTTTATTAGGTGTTGTTTTATATTTGATGGTCATTAAAAGAAAAAAATATTTTGCTATTTTACAAACATTGGGGGCTTCATTATGGCAGATGATAACTCTTGTTTTGTGTCAAGGTCTAGGTATTTCCTGCACAGCATTTATAGAAGCAATGATTGTTTTAAAAGAGTTATTTATTTTTGCTAATCAGTTGATTCAAAAAAGTATTTCAGATTTGATGGATGAATTTTTTGTTATACAAAATAATGTGCTTTTAGGTATTTTTATAGGAGTACTTATTTTAACATTATTATGTTGTTTGATCCCAATTAAAAAAGTAAAACAGATAGAAATTATAGAAGCTTTAAAGAGCTAGGAAGTTTTTTATTGCATAAAGTATGTGATGTGGTATAACCTGACTTTGGTATCCAGCATTAAAATATAGTGATAGTAAAAAAGCAGTAGGA
>ERZ809224.184-NODE-184-length-65670-cov-8.714273_pt1 | contig 65670 bp, 43 predicted proteins | sample MGYA00520513_ERZ809224 | MGnify/ENA primary metagenome ERZ809224 (study PRJEB31576, sample SAMEA3212658) | Homo sapiens | biome: human-gut; feature: human gut; material: fecal | place: Sweden | collected 2012 ... | reverse complement strand
GTCAACGACCGTTTATCGATCGGCGTAAGGCCTAAGTTGTTAATGGGACTTGCATATGTTAAATCCAACGAATTAAATGCCCGTATCTATACGGATCCCGAAAGTTACGCGATGACTTTGCATTATAAGGCAGATATTGATGCAGGCCTGGCGATCCCGATTAAAATCCTGGACGGAGGCGAATCTATTGAATTAGATTTCGATAATTTCCGTATTTCCGATGCTTTCCGGAATATGGGTTTCGCCCTGGATCTCGGAGCTACTTACCGTTTTAACGATCATCTCGGGATCGGTTTATCCGTTTCAGACCTGGGTTTCATCAGCTGGAAAACTCCCGGCATAAAAATCGAAAGCCAGGTGGCTGACGAAGGCCAGTTTTACCGGGACGGAGGATTCTTTTTTAATGGGTTAACGGCTAATCAGATTGAAAGACTGATACAGGATGATGGCTATCTGAAAGCTTTCGGGGACACCCTCCTGAGTTATTTTCCCATCCATATTAATGAAACTGAAAATACCACTACTTCCATGCTGAATGCCAAAATAGCGGCGGAGGTTTACTACCAGATCAATCCCAAACATCGTTTTACCGCTTACTTCCAGGGTAATATTATCGGTAAAACATTTTTTCCAAGGTTAACTTTGGCTTATAATGCTAATCTGGTCGGTGTTTTCGACCTTTGCGCCCACTATACGGTAATGCCCGGAAGTTATGGGAACCTCGGATTAGGAGTAGGATTTAATTTGTGGCCTATTTATTTGTATTTTGCGACCGATAATATATTTTCGGCGGTGAACCCTTTAAGCGGCAGAAATGTTAATGCTCAGGTCGGACTTGTGGTGAAATGGGGTAAAGTCCGGGAAAATATTTTACAGCCAACGGGAGTTTAATACTATAAATTAAAGCAATTGATATGATCGAAACTTCATTTTCTTACCGGGATGCCCTGCTAAATATCACGGAAAAAGATCTTTCCGATAATCAAAATCTTCTTTCTGCCGCTTATGACAAGCTGATAAACCGTACGGGAAAAGGCAATGATTTTCTGGGTTGGCTTGATCTGCCGGAAACTATTACTTCCGGGTTGATCGGAGAAATTCAAGATAAAGCCGCCCAACTTGCTTCCATATCGGAAGTTTCCGTGGTCATCGGCATCGGAGGATCCTATCTGGGCACCAGGGCGGTCGTAGAGATGTTGAGCGGTCATTTCAACTGTTTCGGGCAAAAAGACCGGAAATATCCACAACTTCTATATGCGGGCAACCATCTCAGCGAAGACTATATGGCCGATCTGATCGATATTCTGGATCAAAAAGATTATTCGCTTATCGTCATCTCCAAATCCGGAACCACCACCGAGCCGGCAATCGCCTTCCGTATATTAAAAGAACACTGCGAAAAAAAATATGGCAAAGAACAAGCTTCCCAACGTATCGTGGCTGTCACCGACGAGAAGAAAGGGGCGCTCCGGAAACTGGCAACTGAAAATCATTATACGACCTTTAATATTCCCGACGATGTGGGAGGAAGATACTCCGTATTGACACCCGTGGGGTTATTCCCCATCGCTCTCGCCGGTTTCGATATTAAAAAAATATTAGAGGGAGCCGATCGTATGCGGCAATATGTCATGGAAAATAAAAATTTTGACCATAACATAGCTTTACAATACGCCTTGTTGCGATTTCTACTCTACAAAAACCGGAAAAAAATAGAATTGATGGTCGCTTACGAACCGCGTCTTTATTATTTTATTGAGTGGTTCAAACAGTTGTTCGGGGAAAGTGAAGGAAAAGAGCATAAAGGACTCTTTCCCGCGGGAGTTATTTTCAGTACAGACCTGCACTCTTTAGGTCAATATATACAGGAAGGGGAACGCAATCTTTTTGAAACAGTCATCTCCATCGGTAAATCAGGCCGTCACGTATCCATTCCTTTCGATGAACAGGATACGGATTCCTTAAATTATCTTCAGGAGAAATCTATCCATATGATTAACCTTACTGCCGAAGAAGGTACGCGTATGGCACATGTAGACGGAGGAGTACCCAATTTAAGAATTACGGTCCCCGGGATCAACGAATCTGTCGTGGGAGAACTGATCTATTTCTTTGAATTTAGTTGTGCTGTAAGCGGATATCTTCTTGATATCAATCCTTTCGATCAGCCCGGTGTGGAAGCTTACAAAAAAAATATGTTCAGGTTGTTGGGTAAACCCCGGTAATATATTTTCAGGATAAAAATTTATCTTTTACCAAAGCGGCAATTTGCACGGCATTCGTTGCCGCGCCTTTCCGCAGGTTGTCTGCAACGATCCATAAATTGAGGGTTTTCGGCTGCGACTCGTCCCTTCTGATCCTGCCCACGAAAACCTCGTCTTTTCCTTCGGCCGTCAACGGCATAGGATATTCATTCCGTGAAGGATCATCCATAACACTCACTCCCGGCATACTTTGTAAAAGACGACGGATATCCATAAGATCGTATTCATTCTCAAACTCTACGTTTACCGATTCCGAATGTCCACCCAGTACCGGAACCCTAACCACCGTAGCCGTCACAGCTATGGTATTATCCTGAAGTATTTTCCGGGTTTCATCCACCAGTTTGATTTCTTCGGAAGTATATCCGTTAGATTCGAAGGTGCCGCCATGCGGAAACAGGTTCAGGTCTATCTGATACGGATATATCTTCTCTGCCGGCTCACTTTTTCTTTCAGCCATCAACTGGGATACGGCTTTCATCCCGGTCCCGGTTACCGACTGGTAAGTTGATACGACAAGCCTCCTGATTTTATATTGCCGGTGCAGGGGAGCCAATGCCATCACCATTTGAAGTGTGGAACAATTCGGATTGGCAATGATCCGGTCGGATGGCTGGAGAACCTCACCGTTGATTTCAGGGACAAGCAGCGGAATATGGTCATACATCCGCCAGGCGGAAGAATTATCGATCACGTAGCAACCGTTTTCTGCAAACCTGGGAGCGTAAAGCAGAGATACCTGACTTCCCGCGGAGAATATGGCGATTTGCGGATTAGCCGCTATGGCTTCCTCTACCGTGATCACTTCCAGTTGTCTGTCTGCAAAATTCACTTTCTTCCCTTTGGATCGCCCGGAAGCGACCGCTAAAACTTCCCAACTTCCAAATCCCCTTTCTTCCAGAACTTTAAGGAGAACAGTCCCGACTAAACCGGTAACACCCACAATAGCAATTTTCATATCCTGCTTTTATAAAAGGTAAAAAAATTTTGATTTAAAATGCAAATATACTATTTTTGAAAATCATTCAGCGCTTACACTAACTCATTTACTAAATTTACTCACATGTCTAAAAAAGCTTTATTAACAGCCCTGTTTTCCTCATTAATTTTAATTACCAAGGCCCAGCTATTCGACGATTTCTCCGATGGGAATTTCACTGATGATCCTGTTTGGGAAGGCGATACCGGTCTCTTTAAAATCTCGGAAGATTACCTTCTGCAACTTAACGCGGAACAAGCCGGAGATGCTGTATTATCTACACGGTACGATTTTGACGACAATAATTTGGAATGGCGTTTCACCATAACATTGGGATTCGCGCCCTCTGCCAATAACTATGCCAAAGTATATCTCATGGCCAACGGTCCGGACCCGCGATCACCGGATATAACCGGTTATTTTTTACATTTCGGGGAAAACGGGTCGGAGGATGCGGTCGAACTCTATTACCAGGACAGGGGAAACATCACCCTGATCTGCAGAGGTACCAGCGGCACCGTCGCCTCTCCATTCTCGATCGGGATAAAAGTGACCAAAAATACGGAAGACCATTGGCAAATATGGATTGATGAAGATTTAAACGGATTTTATAAAATAGATTCTGAAAATTATTTCCCCTTTTCCGGGGAATATGGTTACTTAGGCATTTTTTGCCGTTATACCGCCGGTAACAGTAAAAAGTTTTATTTTGATGATGTTTATTCCGGACCACCGGTCACGGATACCGTAAAACCTTCGGTTAAATCGGTCCGGGGATCGGACGATCTGCAATATGTAGTTATTACTTTCGATAAAAACGTATCCCCGTCGACAGCCCTCGATCCGGCCCATTATTACCTTGAAGAAGAAGAGTTGTATCCGTCCGGTTGTTATTACCGGGAAGGGTTTTATAACGCCATTATCCTTGAATTTAATACGGTATTCCAATATCATCGGGAATATATCCTCAGGGTTTCTTCTGTAGAAGATCCGGCGGGAAATGTTATGGAACCGGAGACTTTAACATTTTATTTTTATCATATACGAAGAAATGATCTGCTTATCCATGAAATTATGGCAGATCCGTCGCCGCCCGTCGGTTTACCGGAAAGCGAATATGTAGAGCTATTCAACCCTACGGAATACCCTCTTACATTAGAAGGTTGGAAATTGCAGATCGGGAAAAATATACGGGAACTTCCGGTAATGGAGATCCCTTCGAAAGGATTTGCTATCATCGTCAGCCGGTCTAACCTTTCGCTCTTCCGGGAATTTTCCGGAGTGTATGCGATATCATCCATGAGTATCGCCAATGCAGGCCAGGAACTTACACTGTTGAATTACGATAATGAAGTGATCCACACGGTTCGTTTCAATGACAAATGGCATTCTTCTTCCGTAAAACGAAATGGAGGATGGGCACTGGAAATGGTTGATTATCAGAATCCATGCGGCGGTATTTCGAACTGGCAATCTTCTATATCCGGTCAGGGCGGTACTCCCGGAAAACCTAATTCCGTTTACCAAGAAAACCCCGATCTTCAATATCCGGAGATCGAACGGATATCGCTTAAAGATTCCGTTACATTAGAACTCTTTTTTACGGAACCGGTTTTCATTTTTCCGGAAAAGGCCGGCAGTACTTTTTCCATCGACCGGAATATCCATATTATCAGGACTCATCCGGTGCCTCCGGATAATAAATCAATACTGCTAACCCTGTCCGGAACTTTACAGCCACACCTCCTATATACGCTATCTATTACCGATTCTATTTGGGATTGCGCAGGATTAACGGTGCCGCGATACAGTTCCATAACTTTCGGCGTTCCTCAACAGGTAGGACGGTTTGACCTTGTGATCAATGAAATCCTTACTCATCCGCCGGGTGAACATAACAGTAAATATATAGAGATCTATAACCGGTCGGAAAAAATCATAGACCTGAGTACCGTGAGAATCGGATCGGGTGGAGTTGAACTACCGGAAAAATCAGTTACGGCTGTATCCGGCGGATATCAGTTATTACCGGGAAATTACGCCGTCTTGTGTGCCAATAAAGAAATTACCCGCCAGGAATATTATGTACCTTATCCGGAAAGATTGATCCAATGTGATTCCCTTCCTAATTATGCCCAGGCCAACGGCAGCGTACATCTTACGGATCAGGGACTTAAACCTGTCGACCGTTTTATATATGATGCCCAAATGCATTACGATTTGCTCAAAAGCGCTAAAGGAGTCGCTTTGGAAAAGATCAATTTTGATCTGGAAACCCAACATCCGGATCACTGGAAATCGGCAGCCGCCACCGCGGGATTCGGTACTCCGGGATACAGGAACTCCCAATATACCGTAACTCCCGAAATTCCGTTTTTATTCAATATTACTCCTGAAATATTCTCCCCGGACAGCGATGGTTTTGACGATTTCACCCTCTTTTCCTGTCAGTTTCCGGAAGGAGATAACCGCGTATCTATTTCCATTTATGACAGGAAAGGAAATCTTGTCAGGATTATATCCAACAATATTTTATGTGGCACTTCCGCGCACTTTACGTGGGATGGCACTACGGAAAAGAAAATCCAGGCTCCACCTGACCTTTACATTGTTATATTTGAATACTGGAATTCTTCCGGGGTAAAAAAGAGTGTGAAAAAGGTGGTGGGAATCCGGTAAAATACTATATTTGCTGGAAAAAATGGCCAAGATTCTCCTCATTGAAGATGAAATCAATATTGCTTCTTTTATTGAAAGGGGATTATCCGAGGCAGGATATACGGTTGATTTATGCACGGACGGCCATTACGGATGGGAGAGATTGAAAGCCAATGATGCCGACCTGATCATATTAGACCTGATTATTCCCGGCATCGGGGGATTGGAATTATGCAAAAGATACCGTGATCTTCTCGGTTATAAGGTTCCTGTCCTCATGCTGACGGCATTAGGCGCTATGGATGATATCGTGAACGGACTTAACGCCGGAGCCGACGATTACCTGGTGAAACCTTTCCGGTTTCCCGAGCTGGCTGCCCGCGTTAACGCCCTATTAAGAAGGAATTCCCATGAGAACGCCGCTACCCTATCCTTCTCTGACCTGACCCTGGATCTGAATACCAAAACGGCACATCGGGGAGGGCATCAATTTCCGCTGACGGTTAAGGAGTTCAGGTTACTTGAATATTTTTTACAAAATCCGAATATCGTTTTATCCCGAATGCAGTTACTGGAACATGTCTGGGATATCAAATTCGATACCAACACCAATGTGGTGGATGTCTACGTAAATTTTTTACGTAATAAAATCGACAAAAATTTCAGTAATAAACTTATCCATACGGTCATAGGAATGGGATACATTTTAAAACCGGAAGAACATAATCATGAAACTCAGGCGTAAGATCTCTCTCTTCTTCTCCATACTGACTTCCTGCATTATTGCGGTTATATTATTGATTGTTTATATTGTCGAAACCCGGTATATCAACACCATATATTACGATTACCTTTTCGAGAAAGCCTTCATCACGGCGGAAAAATTTCTGGAAGAAGATGAAGTCTCGGCTCATGATTATTCCGTAATACTTCAAAAATACGCGGAGACCATGCCGGAAACCCGGGAGTATGTCCTGAATATCGACAGCATAGGCTCTTCCTACGATACCATCTCTTACTTCCTATCATCACAACAAATAAAATCAATTGTGGACGAAGGAGTCATGCACGGAAAAAAAGAATCTTCTTTCTTCACGGCTATCTATTATCCGGATAACGAAGGGAATTTTATCATACTGGTCACGGCTGAAAACAGCTATGGAAACAGCATTCAAAAGATGCTCCGGAGTGTACTTCTTATCACGATGTTTCTCTCCTTCCTGTTACTTTTCTTATTTGGGGAGATTTATGCCGACCGGATTTTTAAGCCCATCAAAGATGTCATATCCCAGATCAGGAACATTCGCAGCACCAGCCTTAACAGGAAAATCGAATATAAGCGGAAAGACGAACTAGGCGAACTCACCCATACCCTTAACACCATGCTGGAAGAGCTGGATATTGCTTTTAACGCCCAGAAATCTTTCATTTCCAACGCTTCCCATGAACTTAACAATCCTTTGACAGCCATTCTGGGCGAGTGCGACATCACCCTGTCCAAAACCCGTTCCGCAGAAGAATACAAAACCGCCATAGAAAGGATCTCGACGGAAACGGAACGACTGGAAAAATTAATCCATGAATTATTCGTCCTGGCCAAATCCGACCTGGAAATATTGAATCATTATTCGGAAAAGACCGATTTAACGGAATTAGTAAGAAATATTTGTGAGGAGTTTAATGCGAAACTCTATCCGCAACGTATCCGTTTCGAAAGCAGTGGAGAAATCCATATCGCAACTAATCCTGAGCTGCTCAGAATAGCCATACGGAATATTGTGGATAATGCCTGTAAATATTCAGGAAACAAGCCGGTGGAAATAAGACTGAAACTCCTTCCCGGTAATATTTTACTGACCGTAAAAGATTCCGGGATAGGCATTCCCGAAGAGGAGATCCGGCAGATTTTCAACTCTTTTTACAGGGCCGGAAATACGCGTGGTTATCCGGGACAGGGAATAGGACTGGCCTTATCTCAAAAAATTATAAGATCTCACCAGGGGGAAATTCATATTAAGTCTGAATTGAGAAATTATACCGAAGTAATCATTAATTTCCCCGTCTAACTTATTGGTATTCGTAAGCACCTATATCAGGAGTACCACCCCGGGGATTTCCCAGAATGTCTTCATTTACTCCGATCCCGGGTTTACCGGCATCGATTGCGGGAGAATCAGGCAACAACGTAAAATCTGCTCTCCTATAGTTGGTAAAACGGGGATCCACATTGATGAGGCAATTCAGGAAATAATTACGATTATTGTCCTCAAGCTTGACTTTTACGAGACAATTTTCCAACAGGCAATCGAATGCGGCATCATCATTTTTCCGTATCCCCACCTCCTGGTCCTGCAATCCCGTAATAATAGAATTATAGATCCGGATCCGGGTATTTCCGGGAAAATATTTAGTTTCTCTCCCATCCTGATATTCATAGCTATTTAATAAGCGTAAAGAGGCTTTGTTCCTCGGCGGGGAAAGCGCATAATAATTACCTACCGTGACCTGTTTAAGTTCGAAATCCCCCCATCCTAAATGGATACTTTCTTCTCCACTATTGGAAAATACACAATTTTCAGCGACAAGATTGGATCCCTGGGCCAGAATACCGTTCCTGGCGTTATTACTGATGATCGTATTTTTCACCACGGTCTTATTCCTGAATGAATTATTAAAATCCATAGGAAGGAGTTGCAATCCGATATAAGAATTCTTGATCACGGCATGATTGATCACATTATCGGTCGATCCCTCGCAAATCCATATCCTGTCCCACTGGGAGTAATCATTATCATACCAGGAATCCAGACGGTCTCCCTGAAAAGTGACAGGTTGATCCACGGTTCCGTTAACCATGATATTTCCCTCTTCATAGACCCAGATACCGGCGCCCCTGTGGAGATAGATCTGAGTGCCTTCTTCAATAATCAGTTTTCCGTAAGAATCTATGCAGGCCCAACCATATATCACGTAGGGTTTATCATTGGTCCATGTGACCACCTGATGCTCTCCCGCAACGATCTTATATTTGAGATATTCATTATAATCGGTATCGGCTACGATAAAATGAGCATCCTGTCCGTAAGCCACCAGATCCACATCCTGGGCTATATTACCCGTACGAAAAATGATGGAGTCCTTAACCAGAAAAGGATTATTTTGTTGAGAAGGGTTGATAGTCACTTTTACATGGACGAAAATACTGTCCTGGGGAGGAATTTCAACTTCCCTGAAATGGGTTCCCGGCAGGCCGTCCACATTCATACTGTAATAAGAGGAAGAGCCTCCTGCCAGTGAAACATCGGTTCTAACCGCGAATTTATGAGGATTATGTACCGTAAATCTTTTAGTTACGGATCCGATGGTGGTAAATATCGTATCGAAAGTCACCTGATTTACGGAAAAACGTAATTCCGCCGTGTCGTCCGACTGTGGCTTTTTGCATGAATTACCCGTTATCATAATGATCGTAACACAAATAACCCATAAATAAATTCTCTTTATCATAGTAGCTCTTTTAATCCCACAATAAATCAGAGGTGTCATCCTTTTGTTTGCTCATTTCCTCCTGCTCCCAATCATAATTTAATGGATAACGGATTTTCTCCAGAAAAAGTGCATGCGCCGGCACCGAAGTCCCGGCTTTGCCTCTATCTTTCATATAAACTATCTCCCGGAATTCCTCCATGGATATCTTTCCTTTTCCTACCATCAGTAAAGTTCCGACGATAGCCCGGACCATATTACGGAGAAAGCGGTTAGCTGTAATTTCAAACACAAGTTGATCTCCTTTTTCCTGCCATATAGCCGAAAATAGTTCACATACGTTATTTTTGACCTGTGTATTAAGTTTTGAAAAACTGGTAAAATCGGTCACGGAATGGAGAAAATCAGCGGCTATATTCATCAGCTCCACATCCAGTTTTTCGTACACCCGGAATGCGAAATTAAGGGTGAAGGGATTCTTGGAAATATCCACATAATAGCGGTAAGTTCGCGATAACGCATCAAAGCGGGCATGTGCGTTATCCGGCATCGGATAAATCTGATAAATTACAATTTCTTTAGGCAGATAAGAATTTAACCGGAAAACCAAACGGGTAATGACATCAGGAAGCAACATTTCATCGTAATCGAAATGGGCAAAATACTCCCTGGCATGTACACCGGTATCAGTCCTTCCGCAACCGGTAATATCGATACGCTGTTTTAAGAACATCGTAAAAGCCTGTTCCAGAACTTCCTGCACCGTGATCTGATTTGGTTGGCGTTGCCAGCCAAAAAAAGGAGCTCCGTTATAGGCTAACTTTATAAAATAGCGCATAATATTAAATGATAACCGTTCTTTAAACAGCAATTTCTTTAAGTTTCTCCACCACCAGGTCGCGGTCTTCCCGGTAAGTAACTCCGAACCATTCCGCTTCGCTTTTCAAAACTTTAATCCGGGCGGTTTTTGTGACAAGCAGATGATTGATTACCGACGGGATCGGAAATTCCGCTGCCGGATCATGATTGTAGTCTTTAAGAAATTCTACGAAAAGATCTTCCAGATAAGTAAAAATAACAGGTGTAAATCCCCAGAAATTCATCGAGACCGTAGTATCATCTTCAAAATAAGTAACTTCTCCGTCGGGAGCAATATTCCGGATGCCATCTTCTTCCTTTTGGATGGACGTATATTCCCGTATTCCTGTCAGGTTACCGTTAAGATCGGTTTCGCAAACCCCACGGGAAACCGTTCCGTTTTCGGAAAGGGTTTTGGATAAACAGTACCCGACCATAGCAAAACAGGGATTTTCCTCTCCCATATCCCGTACGAGAAAATCGGCAAGGGTAACATAGGAATCCCGACCATAAAAATCGTCGGCATTGATCACGGCAAACGGAGCGTTGATAGCATTTTTGGCAGCCAGTATGGCATGGGCGGTACCGTACGGTTTCTTCCTGTCCGAAGGAGCTGTAAAACCTGCCGGTAAAGTATCCAATTCCTGAAAAACATAATCGACAACGATCCTATCCGTATATTTGGATAAAATATACTGTTTAAAATCATCTTCCATATTTCTCCGGATCACGAATACGACTTTGTCGAAACCCGCGGCAACGGCATCCGATATTGAATAGTCCATAATCGTTTCCCCATGTGGCCCGAGGCCGTCAAGTTGTTTCAAACCGCCATAACGGCTTCCCATTCCCGCTGCAAGTATTAAGAGTGTAGGTTTCATGATTTGTGATTTATATAGTGTTGAATCAGATACTTATCCTTGTATTTATCTTTTACCGCCTGAATAGCCCGGTTTACTTCCTCAAGTGTGCCCACGCATTCGAAAGGTTTAACTTCGGCCAGACCTGTCAATTCATCAAAGTAATGGACCAAAGAAGGTTTATCCAGCAAGTCTTCACCAAAAATAGCTATGAGTTCTTTTTCCTCCAGAAAAGGTGACAATATAATATAGGTGAACAAACATTTTGAACAGTCGCAGCACCACTTATCTTCTTTACTACCCGAGTTACAACTTTTAAACACAGGGAAATAATCGGGATAACGGGAAAATAACTCCGCGATCTGCCATTCATTGTAAGGTCTCAGAAAACTGTAATAATGGGCTATATCTCCCATATATTGCCGGACATAATCCCGGAAATCCAGTTCAAATTCCAGACTTTTAGAATATTGATGATTAATAGAGGTTCCCGGAATTGTAGGCTCATTGGCGCTGGATTCATTGGATAGGGCAATCTCTCTTGTACCGGTCATATGGGAAGCCAATAACGACCAGAAAGCCAACATCGCCGAAAAAGGCGTATGTCCGTTTAAAAAATCCCGGTTATTTAATTCCAGTAATAACGGATCTATCATCCGTTTAAGAAGCACCATATCCTCTCTTGAATCAAAACCGGCCACGCGGGCACATTCCAGTGTGGCCTGACGCGGGTTAATAATAAAAGGGATAATTTCACGGTTATGACGAAGCGATTCCAGGGTAACCACCGAGTCTTTCCCTCCGCCTACAGGAACCAGTACACGATTACTATCTATTACAGCATGATATTGGAAATTACCGGAAGATTCCGTCCCTTGCTCAAAACAAAATGAAACCAATTGCTCTTCATCGGTTTCAATGGAATTCTGGTAAAGGAATTCACCTAATCCATGCCAGAAAAGCTTCTTCCACCATTTTTGCTGGGCAACGGTCAAGGTAAAAGGCCTGATCAGGATCTGAGGGGAACAGGTCGCTTTCCAGTAACTGATCATTTCAACCATCCCGATATGAAATACAATACCGTCTATCTCATCCTTATGTAAATGCTGTAAAGCATACTTACCCGCGTTCATAATATAAACCGGACGGAAGTCAATATCCGGTCCGATACGAAAATGAAAAACCACTTCTACGGTATTATCTTCTTTTATCGTGAAATGATAACTTTCATAAGTGAAAACAGGATATTTTTCTCTTAAAGAAATAAAACGGTTATGATTTAATTTTCTCATCCTATTGGAATTGGCTCCGGAATTATACGACGCGTGTTAAGCAATAACAGAAATGGTAATAAAAATTGTATATTTGCTCAGATTTTTTGGCAAAAATAGTAAAATTTGCAATATGAATTTTGTTGAAGACTTCCTCAGGGTTACGCCTACCGGACTGTCACTGACCGCCGGGCGCATCCTTATTGCAGTACCTTTCTTTAGCGATCCGTTTTTCCATAGAACCGTTATATTATTAACCGATTATGATTCCGAAAGCTGTGCCGGACTGGTACTTAACAAAGCATCCGGATATTCGGTCCATAAATTAGTTTCCGATATTAAAGTAGAAGATACGATGTATGTGGGAGGCCCTGTGATGACACGGGCTGTCTTCTGTATCCATAATCATGATCAGAATAAAAGCAGCATAAAATTACTCCCGGGGATATATCTCGGCTACGATGAGATATTTCTGTCTTTGATCGAGCACCAGGCTATTTCTTCCCTCCGTTACAAATTTTTCCTTGGATACGCAGGCTGGAGCCGGGGACAACTGGAGGACGAAATCGCCCATAAGAAATGGGTAATCGCCAATGCCAATCCCGAACTCATTTTCGAGACTCCGGCAGAGAAAATATGGCATACCGCAGTGAACCACCTTGGTGATGAATATAAACACTGGCTGACCATACCGGAAAATATAAATGACAACTAATTTATTCCAAAATTTATATCCTTTATAATCCAAAAAAACGTTTTATATTTTTATTCCACTGTCTCACAAAAGTTTAAAAAATTTATTTTTTTGTACACCGTATTTAAAAATTACCTTTATTTGCAGTGTACTATTATACTAATACACCGTGACATTATAACAGTTAATAAAATCTCATTAAATCAAAATATATGCTGAGGTTACATAACATCCACAAAACCTATTATGGAGCGGCTCCCCTGGAAGTACTTAAAGGAATAGATTTAAGTATTGAAGAAGGAGAAATGGTATCCATCATGGGAAGCTCGGGCTCGGGCAAATCCACATTATTAAATATTATAGGGATTTTGGATAATTATGACGAAGGTGAATATTACCTGGATAATGTGCTGGTTAAAAACCTATCGGAAACCAAAGCATCGGAATACCGGAATAAATACATTGGTTTTGTATTCCAGACCTTCAATCTGATCTCATTCAAAGATGCGATGGAAAATGTGGCATTACCCTTATATTACCAGAACGTGCCCCGGAAAAAACGTAATGCCATCGCGATGGAATATCTTGATAAAGTGGGACTCGCTCCGTGGGGACACCATTTCCCCAATGAATTGAGCGGAGGACAGAAACAGAGGGTTGCCCTGGCCAGGGCTTTGATTACCAAACCGAAATTAATTCTGGCCGACGAACCGACAGGAGCTTTAGACAGCCAGACTTCCATGGAAGTCATGTATTTACTGAAAGACATTAACAGGGAGACGGGAACCACAATGCTTATCGTGACCCATGAGCAGTGGGTGGCGGAACAAACAATGCGTATCATCCATATCAAAGACGGGATCATCGAATAAATCAACACACCATGAACTTTGGAATTTTTTCTGAGATCGTATCCACCTTAAAACGTAACAAACTTCGGACGTTTTTAACCGGATTTTCTATTTCGTGGGGTATATTCATGCTTATCGTATTATTATCGGCGGGTAACGGGTTAAAGAACAGCGTAACTTCCAATTTTGACGATGATACTAAAAATGTAGTGGAAATTTACAGCGGTTACACGACCATAGAATACGAAGGTTATCAGAAAGGAAGAAGAATTACGATGGATTACAGGGACTCCATATTACTGGCGAATTCTTTCCCGGAAGTCGAGAACGTGATACCGGCCTTTAACGTACCGGGGAAAACCATAAGTTATGGAAAGAAATCATATCCGGCGGCTATTGAGGCTGTGGTTCCCAACCATTTCCCATTTCTGCGTATAGAAATGAAAGAAGGAAGATTTGTGAATAATACGGACAACCGGGACCTGAAGAAATACATCATAATCGCCGATAAAGACGCCCGGTTATTGTTCGGCAATGAAGACGTTATCGGGAAATATGTTACCGTAGATGAGCTCGTTTATCAGATCATTGGTATTTATAAAAATACCAATCCATGGGAAAACAGCGCTTATATTCCCTATTCGACAGCTATGAATATCTATAACCCCGGGAAAACTTTCGACCATTTCAGCCTTATGATCGGAGGACTCACTACACTGGAAGAAAATACGGCATTCAACGAGAGACTTAGATACCGCTTGAGTAAACTGCACGATTACGATAAAAATGATAAAAACGCCATTAACATCTGGAACCAGTTACAGGGATATATGCAAACCCTTGCGATATTCCGGGGAATTAATATTTTTATATGGATCATAGGAATCGGTACGCTAATCGCGGGTATCGTGGGTATCAGCAATATTATGCTGATCACGGTGCGGGAGAGAACACGGGAATTCGGTATCCGGAAAGCTCTGGGAGCTAAACCGGCATCCATATTGCGACTTGTAATGCTGGAATCGTTGGTGATCACCACTTTTTTCGGTTATCTCGGTATGATCATAGGAATGGGTATCTCCAAAGTTATGGGCATAATCGTCAGTGCGGCCGGCGACACGAGCGGTTTATCCGTCTTTAAAGATCCTTCCGTGGATCTGGGGCTCATGATGTCGGCCACATTGGTTTTGATCATTGCCGGCGTACTGGCCGGTTATTTTCCGGCTAAAAGAGCCGTAAGCGTTAAGCCGGTAGAAGCATTAAGATACGAATAATCAGGGAGATGAAAAATATATTCGATATAGACAATTTCCGCGAGATCTGGCAGGCCATCAGCCGGAATAAAACCCGGAGTTTCCTGACCGGATTCGGAGTTTTATGGGGTATTTTCATGTACGTAACCATGATGAGCGCGGGAAACGGATTCGAAAACGGTTTTATGGAAGGCATCACCGATATGCAGAATAATTCCCTGTTCGTGGCTAATTCTCCTACCACCGTAGAATACAAAGGATTTAACACCGGCAGGTTATGGACTATGAACAGTGATGATGTACGGGCCATCAAAGAAAAAATACCGGAGGTAGAATATATTTCAGGTTTAGTATTTGCGTCAGGCAGTAACCATATATCCAGAAACGACAGGAGCGGACAATTCGCAATAAGGGGAAACGATGAGGTATATTATAATATAGAAGCTCAACCCCTTGTTTACGGCCGTTATTTCAACAGGCTGGACCTGAAAGAAAAACGTAAAATATGCATTCTGGGAATGAAAGTCTACGAACAACTTTTCGAACCGGATGTAGATCCCGTCGGTGAAATGGTATCGATAGACGGAATACCTTACATTGTCGTAGGGGTCGTTAATCCTACCGGAAAAATCTCCATGGGCAGTGAAGGAGTTTCAACCGTATATATTCCTTCCACTACTTTACAGCAGGTATATAATTATGGCAACGACATCGATATCATCATGCTTACGGCCTATCCCCATGTTGATATTACCGATATTGAACGGAAAGTAAGCACCCTGATGAAAGAAAGGCACATGATCGCGCCGGAAGACGAGACTGCCGTGATGACCATGAATCTTCAACAAATATTCCTTGCATTCCGGTACTTGTTTCTCGGTATGGATATCTTAATCTGGATCGTGGGAATGGGAACCTTACTGGCGGGAGTAGTAGGTGTCAGTAACATTATGTTGGTTTCCATAAAAGAGAGGACCAGGGAAATCGGGATCAAAAGGGCATTAGGAGCCAAACCCTCCGTCATTATCATCCAGATCATGAGCGAAAGTATGCTTTTAACATTTATAGCAGGTTTCTTCGGCCTGTTTTTCGGGGTAATATTATCCGTATTATTAGATTCTACACTGGGAAATTCAAGCGAAATGTTTTCAAATCCTTACATTTCATTTTCCATGGCAATCATAGCCTCTGCCATTATCCTGGTGTCAGGTGCTCTTGCCGGTATCATACCGGCAAGAAATGCCCTGAAAGTAAAACCCATTGACGCTATCCGGGAAGAATAAACATCAAAATAAATAATAATCCAAAACTATGAAAAAGCCTGTTAAGATCGTATTGTTCATCCTTTTAGGGATAATAATAGTAGGTACCTTTATTTTCTTGTGGAGTAAATCCTCCAAACCCGTAACCCTTTACGAAACCATAGAACCTGAGATCCGTGATATTGAAAAAGTGACGATCATTACGGGAACCATCGAGCCGCGCGACGAAGTAGTCCTGAAACCCCAGATCTCGGGTATTATCGCGGCTATTTATAAAGAACCGGGTGATATTGTCAGGGCCGGTGACGTTATTGCGAAAGTACAGGTTGTACCGGATATCGCACAATTAAACGCTGCCGAATCACAATTAAAAATGGCGGAGATCAACCTGGAAAAAGCCAAAAATGATTATGACCGGAATGTCAAATTATACCAGTCGGGAGTTATCTCGAAAGAGACCTATGACAACAGCAACGCGCTTTTTCAGACGGCGACCGAAGATGTGGCGACCGCCAAAGAGAACATCCAGATCATCAAAGAAGGAATCTCCAGTAAAACCGTTCAGTACAGTAATACCCAGATCAGGGCTACGATAAGCGGAATGATACTCGATATTCCGGTTAAAGTCGGGAATTCCGTCATCCAGTCCAATAATTTCAATGACGGGACCACCATCGCCACCATCGCCGATATGAATGACCTTATATTTATCGGTCGCGTAGACGAAACGGAAGTAGGTAAAATCGGAGTAGGTAATCCTGTTAAGCTCACGATAGGCGCTATGCAGGATACCCGGCTGGATGCCGAACTGGAGTATATATCTCCGAAAGGGGCGTTGACCAACGGTGCGACCTTATTTGAGATAAAAGCAGCGGTTAAACTCCGACAGGAAAATCCTACAGGATTTATAAGGAGCGGATACAGTGCCAACGGGGAGATCGTCATAGAGAAAAAAGAAAATATAACGGCATTGCCTGAAAGCTCGATTACATTCGAAAATGACTCTGCCTATATATATATCCTTAATACTACTGCGGATAATAAAAACAGTTATACCAAAACCCCAGTTTCATTGGGTATTTCCAACGGAGTATACGTGGAAATATTGACTCCCCTGGCGCCGGATGTCCAAATAAGGGGAAAAATAAAATCCGTCCGGACTAAAACCGAAAAAGAAGATCAACAATAATCTAATATTATGAAATCAAAATATCTTCTCATCATAATAGGCTTAATGGGATGGGGATCTTCCCTTTATTCCCAGGAAAAATGGTCTCTGGAAAAATGTATCGCCTATGCTTTGGATCATAATTTCACGGTAGAACAGAACCTTCTTACGCTGGAATCGAAAAAAATCCAGCTGTCCTCAGCCAAAATGGGTATAGTCCCAAACCTGGCCGTTTCCGTGGGACAAAACTTTGACTTCGGACGGGCGCCGGGAGTAGACGGCATTATCATCAATGAATCACAGTCTACCACCACTTTTGGAGCCGGGATCAGTCTTCCCATATTCGAAGGCTTTAAAAACTACAACCAGATCCAGTCAGGAAAGCTGGATGTACAGGCAGCCCTTCATGACCTGGAAGAAGTACGGGAAAATATAGAACTGAATGTAACAGCCTATTATCTTCAGGTACTGCTTAATAAAGAAATTCTGGAAATAGCCAGGCAACAGGCGGTAATCACCGAAGCCCATGTTCAACGGACTGAAGAACTGGTAAAGAACGGAAAAGTTTCGAACGCGGAATTATATACCGCGAAAGCCACCCATGCAGGAAATATCCAGCAAATAACGGAAGCCGCCAATAATCTCAGGCTCGCACTGCTTGATCTCACCCAGCTCCTAAACCTTACCGACAGCGAGGACTTCGATATTGAGACTATTGACGATAAAGACTTCGAAAACTTACTTGTCCGGCCCATTACCCTTTCCGATGTGATCAACCGGGCTATGCAGAACCGTCCGGCGGTTAAAGCGGCCCTGGTACGGATAGACAAAAGTATCAGGGATATCAAAGTAGCCCGTTCGGGATGGTATCCGTCCTTATCATTATCCGCCAATTACGGCACCGGCTATTATCATACTTTAACACAGAATAATCTTTATCCCAATCTTCCTTTTTCCTACCAATTTAAGAACAACAGTCGTGAAATGATTGCCTTATCACTCAATATTCCTGTTTTTGACAGGCTCAACACCTACCATAATGTTAGCATGTCCAAGCTGCAAAAACAATCAGAAGAAATAAAACTGGAAGAGACCAAAGTAAATCTCATCAAGAACATCGAGCAGGCTTATGCCAATGCTATGGGAAGCCGTGAAAATTACACTGCCGCCATGGCGACCCAGGAAGCGTCCCGGATTGCCTATGAATACGAAGAAATAAAATATAATGCGGGAAGTTCCACTGTATTCGAATTCAATGAATCCAAAAATAAATACGAAAAAGCACAGTCGGATGTGGTACAGGCCAAATACAATTTCCTTATCAGGATTAAAATATTGGAATTTTATAGTAAAGAATATTAAAAAATTCCAAAAATTGATATTTGCATACGGGCTTCCACCTCGCTCCTTTTTGTATATTTGCAGTCCAAATCCCTAAGGAAAGATGCTGAAAGGTAAAAAAATTTCCGTTGTATTACCGGCTTATAATGCGGAACATACACTTGAACAAACCTATGTGGAAATGCCGCATTCCATTATTGATCATGTGATTCTGGTGGACGACTGTTCCCAGGATAATACGATAGCGGTAGCCGAAAAACTGGGTATTGACCATGTTATTCAGCATGAAAAGAACAAGGGATACGGTGGTAACCAGAAGACCTGCTATAATAAGGCACTCGAATTGGGAAGCGATATTGTGATCATGCTTCATCCCGATTACCAATATACGCCCAAGTTGATAGAATCCATGTGTTACCTCATTGTGAATGGGGTTTACCCTGTGGTCCTGGGATCGCGGATACTGGGAAAAGGAGCGGTAAAAGGCGGAATGCCGAAATACAAATACTTTTTCAACAGGGTGTTGACCGCATTACAGAATCTGATCATGAACCAGAAACTGGCAGAGTACCATACCGGATACCGTGCTTTTACAAGGGAGGTACTAACCAGTATCAACTACAATGCCAATTCCGACGATTTTGTATTCGACAACCAAATGCTGGCCCAGGTCTTCTACGCGGGTTTTGAAATTGCCGAAATCACCTGTCCGACCCGCTATTTTAAAGAAGCATCTTCCATCAACTTCCGGCGTAGTGTAAAATATGGACTCGGAGTGCTGCAAACCTCTATGGCATACCGCTTTCAAAAATGGGGATGGGTTAACAAAGAAATATTTAAGATGTAAGGTTTTTTACTATCTTTGCCTCTTATTATGGGAGATCGGAAAATGGAATTAAAACTCGCAATTGTCATTCTGAACTGGAATGGTAAGGATTTCTTACAACGTTTTCTTCCCATACTCCTCAACCACTGTCCCGATTGGGCGGAAATCATCATCGCCGACAATGATTCACGGGACGGATCTGTGAATATGCTAGCACAAAAATTCCCTGACTTAAGGGTGATCGTAAACGCGACGAACGGAGGTTTTTCGAAAGGCTATAACGAAGCGCTGAAACTTGTGGATGCCGAATATTATTGTTTGCTTAACTCCGACATTGAAGTCACGGAAAAGTGGATCGAGCCGATTATCACCATGATGGACCAGGACCGGGAGATCGCAGCCGTCCAACCTAAGCTCCTCTCCTATCACGACCGTTCCTCTTTCGAATACGCCGGAGCTGCCGGAGGCTTTCTGGATAAATACGGTTATCCGTTTTGCAGGGGACGTCTTTTTGAAGTGGTAGAGAAAGACCGCGGCCAATACGATACAATTATGGAGATCTTCTGGGCTACGGGAGCCGCCCTGTTTGTTAGGAGCAGCATATACCACGAGGTGGGTGGACTGGATGAAGATTTCTTCGCCCATATGGAAGAGATCGATTTCTGCTGGCGGATCAAAAACAGAGGACATAAAATTATGGTAAATCCTCAATCGGTGGTATACCATATCGGAGGAGGCACCTTACCCAAAAATAATTCACTTAAAACTTTCCTTAACTTCAGGAATAACCATTATCTTCTCATTAAAAACCTTCCAAAACGGAGGTTGTGGATCACGGTTATCGTCCGTTTTTTCCTTGATAATATTGCTGCTGTTGCGTTTCTTTTCCAGGGCCATGGCAAAGATTTCATTGCCGTATACAAAGCGATGGGCTCTTCCATGAGAGGATTCAGGAAGATCTGGCGGAAAAGAGATCATACACTTAAAACAGGATACCGCGACACATGTAAAAAATCTATCGTATTTTTGCATTATCTTGGAAGAAAACGTTATTTTGACGGAAAGCATTTTTTATAATTATATAGACTATGGAATTCTGGGAAACTTTTTATAATTACTTTTTACTGACCATGTCAGTTCTGGCAGTAATCATATTCATTGTTCTGCAGTTTATTACGCCTGCGTACGGCATGACCTTTAACAACCGCTGGGGTATGTCGGTAAAAAGCAAAATAGGCTGGATGATCATGGAATCACCCGTATTCATATCAATGACGATACTTTATATCGTTTCCCTGACCTTACAGATCAAACCTTTCAATATCGTTACCTTTATTATATTCCTTTTCTTCCAGGTCCACTACCTCGAACGGTCTTTTATTTTCCCTCCCCTGATGAAGTGTAACAGCAAAATGCCGATATCCATTATTGCGATCGGTTTTGTTTTTAATACCTGTAATGCGTATATGCAAGGTGGATGGCTGTTCTTCTTATCTCCCGACGATTACTATCCTATCGAATGGTTATATTCTCCCCAGTTCATTATCGGCACCATCATTTTCTTCACCGGAATGGTCATTAATATGCATTCCGACAGGATCATCCGGTCATTGAGAAAAGACAAGAACGATTGTAATTATTATATCCCTTACGGCGGATTATTCAAATATATCAATTCGGCCAACTATTTCGGGGAAGTGATCGAATGGATAGGATTTGCCATTTTATCGGCTTCCCTATCCGGATGGGTTTTCGTACTTTGGACCATCGCCAATATCGTACCCCGCTCCAAAGCGGTTTACGAAAGATATACACAATTTTTCGGGGAAGATTTTACCCGGCTTAACCGGTATAAAATATTTCCGTTTATCTACTAAACGAATGACTGACAGCAATGTAATCAAACCGGCGACCTTAGTGTTCGCTCTCTTGATCTTTCCGGTAATTCTAAACGCACAAAAAGAAAAAGAACAGTGGAATTTCGAAGCAGGTATAACCTGGGGGAATTTGTTGCGGAACAAGGATCCTTTCCTGGACAACAGCTATTCGGCCTATGGAGTCGACTTGCGCGCAGGAATCCGTACGACAGGAAAAAAAGAGTGGCAGCAATGGCTTAAATACCCTGATTACGGAGTTGGATTACGGTATGTGGATTTCGCGCAACGCGACCTCGGTCAAAGTATAGCCCTCTTCGGCTATATTAGCAGTAATTTTCTGACTTATAAGAATTTTTCTTTGCGTTACGGACTTGGACTTGGTGCCATGTACTGGACCAAACCCTATGATCCCGTGGAGAATCCGCATAACCGTTATATCGGAAGTAAAATCAATGCCTATATTGAACTTTGCCTGGGTGGTGAATTTAAATTATCGGAAAGGACAGACCTGGGGGTAAGGTTCAATTTTTACCATTCCTCCAACGGCTCTACCTGCCTGCCCAATAAAGGCATTAATGTGGTTGCCGCACACATCGGTTTGCGCTACCATCTTTATAACCGGAAGCCCAATATTTATACCTTAGATACCATCAGGACTTTCAGAGCCGTTAATAGTATTCACATACAGATTGCACCGGGTTTTCGTGAATCCAGCCATGATCATAAACTCTATCCAAAATACGGATTGCAAATAGGATATTCCCGTTTGTTCCATCCCTGTTTCCGCTTCGGCGGAGGATTCGACTTTAATTATTCAGGAGAACTGGCACTGATGTTACCGGCACAGGAAAGAGCTATTTCCAAATATTTCAACGCAGCGGCATACGCGGGCTTTGAGATCATATACGGACGGGTGGGAATCCATGTAGCTTTAGGTTCGTATTTTTATAAATCTTTCAAGTATTATACACTCATATACGAACGTGCCGGCGTCCGGGTTTTTCTGGGTAAAAAAATGGATCATTACCTTGGTATCGCAGTTAAAGCGCATGGAGCAGTGGCCGATTACATCGAGTGGTCCTATGGTTTTCATTTTTTACATTGGGATGCAAAAAAAGCCAGACCGGTCAAAAAATACGCCGGAAATAATTAACAATTTATTAAATTTTATTTCTATATAATTGAAAAATATTACATATAGCATTAAATTTATGTTAATGGATAAAAAGAATTGTTATTCCAGATTATTCGTATGATCTCTATCGTGCCTTTCTACATACTTCAGGTAAATGTTGTTTTCGTTCAAGAAATCAAGGTTCCGGGGGCTTCAATAAAGCTATCCACCGGATGACGAACTTCTTGATGCTGTCATCCCGAGCGAAGCGAAGGATCTTTAAGGAGTAAATGAGTGTACTGCTGATTTTTTATTAAAAGGCTTATTCCTTGCTTTCTTTACTTGCATAAAGAAAGCAACAAAGAAAGTGCAATGGCCGCTCAATTTTCATGCTAAAAATCTAAGAACCTTTGGCTAAACTGTAACAACTCCTCGCCTTCGCTCGTCAAACAGTTACAGTTCTTAACGCCAAAGAACCCTGATTTTTTACACATTAAAATTTAAAGCGGCGATTTCTGATCTCCATGAACCAACCATCGGATTATCGTTGGCTGAGCTTCGTCGAAGTCAACGAAACCTTCCTTATGCCGTCATCCTGAGCGCAGCTAAGGATCTTTAATATAAGGAATAAACCTATAACCGGACCAATCCGGGTTCGTTGTTTTTATGGAGGCTGCGCGTGGGAAGGCAAAAGGCGGTGCGGAAGCGGGTGAATGCGAAATTCTTACAGGGCGGAAAGGATGCGAACGTAGTAAAGCATATAGCAAAAAGAGAAATGACTGGGATGTGTGACGGTTCTCTTTTTGCGTCTGACTTTCCGGGCTGTTTAGAGATTTCGCAGAGCGGGGAGAGTTCCTTTTAAATAATCTTCTCTCGCTCGGCATAGTAAGCCAGCTTCCTCTGCTCTCGCTCACTCGAAGCTTTGCCTTGATTTTTTGGTTACTTTTTTCATCAAGGAAAAAAGTAAGAAGTATATTATTTCATTATCTACTTTCTTTACTTGCATAAAGAAAATAACAAAGAAAGTGCAATGGCCGCTCAATTTCCTGCTAAAAATCTAAGAACCTTTGGCAAAACTGTAACAACTCCTCCCAAAGGTCGCCAAGCAGTTACAGTTCTTAACGCCAAAGAACCCTGATTTTTTACGCATTAAAATTTAGGCGGCGATTTCTGATCTCCATGAATCAACCATCGGATTATCGTTGGCTGAGCTTCGTCGAAGTCAACGAAACCTTCCTTATGCCGTCATCCTGAGCGCAGCGAAGAATCTTCGAGAAAGAAAGAAAGAAAGAAAGAAAGAAATTGGTGGATTTATTGTTCACTAAATAATTTGAAGTGCATCCAACCTTTCTCCATTTCAGATATAAGGAAGAATAGTAATAAAAAAGGGATTACTCCGTTATGGGATAATCCCTTGTGATTCTATCGTAACCTTTTATAAACTCAGGTTATGTATTTCTTGTAAGTTCAAGAATTTAAAGTACCGATGGCTTCGACAAGCTCAGCCACCGGGTCATATTATAATAGAGAATTACATCACGATAATTTTTTCCGTCTTAACAAATCCGTTTCCGGACATTACTTTAACGAAATAGGTACCGCTCGTAGCGGGCATTTCAAAGGATGCCGACTGACCCGGGAATTTCCGGGAAGATATCCTCTCTCCGAGCATATTATATACATCCACCGTAATCCCCGTTACATCCTGATCCGGAACGGAAACATTGATCGTAACTTGATTTCCGTTATTCACAGGATTCGGGTATACATCCATGGAACCGTTTGCTGAAGCGACACTGCTGTTATCCGTAAACGGGAATGCGGGGCTCGTACTTTCCGTTATTTCTCCAATCGGACCAACAATACCCTGACTGGCAATCCACCGGGCTAAAGCATTGGCATTCTGTTGGGCCATATTCCATAAATAACCTCCGGAAGGTTCAATAGGTTCCGGCATAATAGCCCTACCATATTCGTAAGCTCCCATATCGATCGTACCCTGAAGTATACGGGGACGCCCGTCGAGATCATAACGGTAATTATTAAAACCATTATTTCCGCCGTTAATAGCTCCGCTATTTAAGGTCTGATGATAATCCCCCAAGATTCCCGAACCACGACTGGTAACGTAACGATAATCTACGAAACCGGGATCTCCGTCTACGTTATATCCCAGATTCCGTCCGTATTCTGCCGGCCAGGAAGGAGCATTCCTTTCAATAAAGCTATAAGCGATATTGATCACGCAATTGCGGTTATTCAAATCATTGATTATATTATCCCTTGTTAAGAAGAGTGCATTTCGCGGCCATATATTATTACCCCATACGATCGAATTGGCCAAATTAATCAATGTCGGTCCGGAATTGTAACGATTGCGCAAACCGGCCGCTTTTTCAGCAAAATTCCCGCTCACCGTGGTATTGATCATCGTGCATCCGGCATCTTCGTTCAATACTCCTCCGCCTTCTCCGTCCGTATAATTACAGGCGATCAGATTATTGATCATGATGGTTTTACTGCCTTTCCCGTTAAACATTCCACCGCCACCGGTACGGGAATTATTATTAACTAAACTTACATTTACCAGTACGGGATTGGAGCTTATATTATAAATACCTCCACCTTCGTAATCTGCAAAATTTTCCCGAAATACCGTATTGTAAATCACCGGATTTGAGTAAACGTTATACATACCCCCGCCGTAACTGCCGTAGCAGTGTTGTATGGTACAGTTACGAATCACCGGCGATGCGTATTTATTGTAAACGCCTCCGCCTTCAACAGACAGATCTCCTCCTTTCATAATAATAAAACCGTCCAGTACCGCTGTTGTATCCAATTTGTAAGCTTCACTGAATGAATTCATAATTACCGGTACATAATCGGCTGCAAGGATAGTTTCGTTAGATTCCCAGTTACGTTGTTCCAACCGGGTTTCATTACCAGCAAATCCTCCGTAAATAGCCACTTTATTGATCATGGTATAAGATTGGCGACCGGCATTGTAGACACCTTTCGCTACCCAGATTTCCCATGCTCTTTCCCTGCTCCACTGTATCTGACTTAATGCCGCAGAAAGTGTACGGTATGCCGTTGCCCAGCTGGTACCGTCCTCGCGTAAAGCAGTTTGCGATTCATTCACGTAGATACGGGTAACCGCAGGATAATTGCTTTCATAGGGGCCCATATCCACCGTACCCTGAAGTATCCTGGAATTGCCGTCCAGATCATACGCACCTATACTGAGGGCGTTTGATCCGGCATTGATCGCGGGACTTCCCATCAGCAAATGATAGTCTCCCTGATCGGTCGGAGCTCCCTGTCCTGCCAAAATATAATTTACGAACATCGGATTACGGTTTATGTTGCCTCCTCCGCTGATCCCTACCCAGGGATTCCAGTTGAGACCGTCGAAACAGCGTTCCACCAGGCAGTTCTGTATATTAAATGAAGGATATAAGAGGCCCAGTCCAGAACAATTATCGAAGGCTGTAATATTATCATAACGATAATCACCCGCGTCAGTTGAATTACCCCATATGATACTATTGTTTATTTTATAAATCCTAACCCGCTCTTCAATATCGCTCGGACAAACAAAATCAATGATGCCGCCACCTCTTTCCCCGGCATAATTTCCGGCAATGGTTACTCCCGTTAACTCAACTCCGGAAACTTCTTTTAATAACAAAGCTCCTCCCTGGTTAACAGCAGAATTTCCCGTCATCAATACATTGATCATATATATTACATTGGTTCGATAATTATACGATATACCCGCACCCTCCGATGCATGATTCGCCTGTATCTTGGTATCGGTGATCTTTACCGTTGTATTATCTCCTATACCACATAAACCGCCACCGCCGCCGGATGCTTTATTAAAATTCAATTTACTGTTGGAGATAGCTATATTACCTGCGCCAGTCAGAATTGCACCTCCATTTCCGTTATAGGCTGAGCATTCTTCAATAATTACTTTTTTTAAATCCAAATCAGAATTGAGGTTGGCAATACCCCCGCCGGATTCGGCTTCACATTGGCTTATCGTGCTATTAATCAGAATAGTGGTCGAATTTTCATTATATATACCACCACCGACTTTCGCAGTGCATTGGGTGATTATACAATTCGCAATCGTCATGGAAGCATAAATGTTATGGATAGCTCCACCCTTTGACATTGAAGGTGAAACCAATCCTACCGCACTCCCCGTACCTCCTTTTAAAGTAAAACCGTCAAGCACCGCATTCACTAACGGAAGACGTGCATTAAAATCATTAAGGATTACTGAACTTCTGTTTCCATATAATACGGTAACATTGCGTTCCCAGTCACGTTGCGTCCTCGAGGTTTCAAATCCCGCAAATCCTCCGTAAATACTTACATTGCTTTTCAAACGGTAAGCGGATAAACTTCTTTGCGGAGTATAGTTTCCGGCTGCCACCCAGATTTCATCACCTGCCTGCGCCGTGGTAATCGCTTTTTCCAAAGTAGCAAACGCCGTACTCCAGGAAATACCTGAAAGATTGTCATTGCCGCTTACTTTTACATAATACACCCTGGCATTCGCCAGTAAAGTGAAACTAAATAATAAAAAAATCAATAACGTAATGTTTTTTTTCATAATAAATAATTTTAACAGCCTACTCTTTTAGCTTTTCGGCAACCGCTATTTTTAATTCCCGGGTAATATTCCCCGTCATGAAACCATAAAATTACACTAATAAATTACGCTTTCCCAATTATTATATTAATAATCAATTATTTAACATACACTAAATGTTATTTCCAATAAGTTTGCGAAACTCAGTAAGATTAACAAATAGGTTAATATAGCTTATTATATTTACTAATTCTATATTAAGTAAAGGGAGTATTGTGAACGTTTATCGCCACAAACATAATAAAAAAATAATTGCAGGAATCACTTTATGTAAAAAATATCACCTTTTTTTATAAAAAAGTCGATCTATTGATTAAATAAGTAGTTATTTAGCAGAAGAAAATTTATTATTATAATGTAAATTTATTTCGATTATGGCAATAAAAAAAGGAGGATTTAAAAGATCCTCCTTTTTGTTTCTCGAACTTACTCCCGACGATTTAACCGGATATTAACGGATTACCTGGAGTTTGATATAGGAAAAATGATTTTCCGACAATACCCTTACAATATATAATCCTTCCGGAAGAGAAGATGTATTGATTTCCGCCTGGTAATCATTTACCGGTTGCCTCCATACTATTTTCCCGTCCATAGTATATAAACCCACTTCCTCGATCATTTTGGTTTCACCGGTTATTTTCACGAATGAAGAAGCCGGATTGGGATAAACCAGGAATTGGGATAATTCATAGTCGTTAATTTTATTACTTTCCACAACAATCGTATTAGAGGAAGCTGATTCCCCGCAATCATTACTGAAGGTCGCGTAGTAAGAACCTAAATCGGAAACCCTGATCCGTAATTCAGTTTCCTCTATAGCCGTACCATCTTTGTACCATTTGATTCCTTCTCCTTCCGAAGAGGTGAGCCATATTTCATTTTCTATAGTTTCCATCGTAATGACCGGGGCTCCGGGAACGGAATTCACGGCAAGATGCAATATGACGGTACTGTCGCATTCGAGTCCTTCGGTATATGTGTGAACATATGTACCGGGATCGGTATAGGATGTGTCTGCGAAAGAATATGATGCTCCGGCGCAGATAGTATCATAAATAGTAAATTCGATTTTAGGATTAACGGTAAGATGAAGAATCATGATCGTATCGGCATCGGTAGTAGTAAAGAGAGTATCCCTGTATATACCGGAAGTTTCAAGTATCTCGCCATTGAAATCATAAGTGGTACCGTAGCAAATCGTATCGTGGATTTCTTTCTCAATATAGGCAAAAGCCCCTATTTTCAATTCATCCAGATAAACGTCATTACCATCTTGTCCGATTCCCTGGAATAAGACATATCCGGATGTGGATACCGATTCGGGTAAAGTAACATCATACTGATACCATCCTTCATCATCCTCATCAGGCATGTAATAGTATACACGGGGTATATGGATTAATTCCACTGCGCCAATGGTATCTGGTGTCTCATTAAACCATACCGTAATACCTTCTTCTGTTTTTTCTATGCGTTCCCCGTCCCGATACATATAAAAACTGAGTACTTTCGGTTTCGGCGAAGTAAGGTCGACCGGCGGTGTAATCAATAAAGAAGATGATCCGTCAGGAAGCTTATAAGACCTGAAAACAGTTCCGTTACCGTTATATCCTATGGTAGTATCGCTCCATTGCATCATGTCGCTGGAACCTGAAAGCTTTTCATAACCCCAGCAAAGCGGCGGGAATACAGTATCTTCAAATCTTTCTTCAAAAGGAAGAGGCTGTATCCGGTTAAGACATGGTGTATAAAAGGAAATCTCAATGGAAGCGCTATAATCTCCGTCACTGCAATCCTGGAATATTATAACAGTATAATAATCTCCCGGGGAAAGTGACTCAATAAAATAGAAAGTATCGGAAGTATGCACGGTGGTCCAATTCATATCCCGGCCTGCATATCTTATTTCATATTCAAAAACCCTTTCCGCGGTATTATTCCAGTTGATAAGCGCAGTAGTATCCGTCAATTCCACGATTCCCGGAGTATGGGGCGGTAAACATGAAGCAGGAGTAGTAAAAGAAATAGCTTCGCTAAACGCGCTCGTATCCGCAACAGAACATACGGCAGCTATTTTAACTTTGTATTCGGCCTGGGAGATTAAACCGGTCAGGGAATAAGTCGTGGCTGCCGGAATCGCGATAGTATCCCAATTGCTATGAGGTGCTGTGGAAGATAAGATAATATATTCCGCTGCCCCGTTTACGGCATCCCAGCTTAAGTCCGCACTACGACTCTCTACGTTTACTGCAGTGAAATTTGCCGGTATCGTACATTCCACTAAACTCAATGAGAGATTATCGATCGCTGCGGGAGGTTGCACATCACCTCCAGCACCATTTTTCCAGGTAAAAACCAAGTATTTTTCCCCGGCATAAGCGGGGGAAATAAAGATACGGTCATGATTCCAATCCGGATAAATACAACAATAAGTTGCCAAATAATCATAATTAGTTTCCATCCCATCAGGTTGATCAGAAAGTATACCTATTGAAAATTCATCATAGTCTTCAAGTCCACCTACTGTATAATCGAAATCAATATACATTCCGTTTTGAGGCACGATTACTTTGGCAAAATAATGGCTTACACTTTCTTGGTCCAAATAATCAAAAGAATCCTCAAATGTAGAAACATACAGACTTTGGTTTCCTGAATAAGCAACATCACTTCCGACGAACCAATAATTATATCCGTAATCTGCTGTATAATCCCAGTCAGATAATTCCTGCTCATTTTCAAAGCCGGTGGAATAAGGCACGGTTATGGCATTCTGGGCATGGGTAAACCCGAATACAATGAAAAGTAACAGAGTAATACTCCACTTTTGGGTAATCATTTTTTTCATATTTTTTAGTATTGGTGATAATAATATTGGTTTGCGGGGGCAAAAATAAGATTAATATTGTTACCCCAACATCCCTATTAATGGGGATATTTCACATTACGGATCGACACTAAAACCTTTACGGAATTTGCAATTTCGCCAATACACAGGATTAAGCGACAGGCTTTAAAATACCTGTCGATACTTTTCTGGTGTTAATCTCTTTATGTATTTTAAAAAAGATTAAGTGCGTATATTTATTAACTGTCATTTATACATTAAAAAGGTCTCTCGGGTTGGTAGGTCATGTAATTTTCAGGACCGGCAATTATATAGTCATTCTTTTTCCTGTCCCAATAATATTTCCTATTTCCTGCTGAGTGTATTAATTTATATCTTTCTAACAGGAATATTTCTTTATTCTGTCCCTGAGGCCATTCATTCCATACAATAAAGCATTTTTTTAGCTGATCATTTTGGAAATAATATTGAATTTCAAAATGATTATTGGGATCAATAAAAATCAGGGTATCCCCGTTATCCCTTACCGGTATCCTCTCCTCTATACTTCCGATATGGGATTTTGATTTTCCCCATTCGCATAAAGGGACTTCATAAGTTTGAAAATATGGAATGACAGTGATTGGAAAAGATAATTCATTGCTGCAATTATCGGAATAAGCCCGAATATTGGTCGTTCCTATGGAAACAGGTCTGATACGGTTTGATAGCATGTAAACTACGGTTGCATCTTCCACACTGTATTGCGGATCATAACTATCCCTGCCTTTAACTATGCCTAAATGGATAGAACTTTGTTCGTCATAATGGATTGTATCCGCATATAATCCATAATAATAATGAGAACCGGTAAATTCGCAACTTTTCTCGCATGAAAGGAATAAACCAGTCATGACAGCCAATAAAATAAATGTAAATCTTTTCATGTTTTTTAGTGATTAGTCTATGTTCATTAATTTCTCTACATTTTCTTCATAAGCAGCTTTTAGAGTCCTTAATGCTTCTTTTGAAGCTCTGAGAGTAAATTTTGTGGAAAAGCTCATATCGGATAAGGTTATCTGCTGTTTACTGATATTGATGTGGTATATATAATTACCGTTTATAATTAATTGCTTGCCAAGCCTTATAAGATTTTGCGCCCCATTATGCAATTGTCGTTGAATTAACTTTTCAAATGTTTTTAAATTAAATGAGAATAGATGTTTATCATTGTTTGTAAGTACCATTGATGAATAATTACCGTCTGATATAATATATACAATTCTTTCTGGTGAAACCCTTATAACTTCCTTGTTGTTGGTTAATATTAGATACTTACACATTTCATAATCATCTTCTGCAAATTTAAATATCTTATTATTCATAGTTTCATGGTTTTAAAGTGATTGTATGAAATGATATTCCTGTTGTATCTAATAGCTTATTAACAGTATAAAATTAAAGCCAACCCGAATTCGGGATGGCTTCGTAGTTAACAATAATATATACAAATGAAATATTATTCACATAAGTACTTATCCATATTTAAAGAAGAATCTCAGGCCAAGCACAAGGATAGACAAAGATTCACAGGCTAACGTATTTGGCCTGTCTTCTTTAGTTAAGAGTGGAATTAATGTTGACTTGCCGTTTGAGAGTGTTTTTGAACGATAGAAACAGCATTACCGTTATATTTATCAACCTTAGATATTGGCGACGGATTACAGATGGTTTATATCATGTGGGATTACACAAAAAACGAGAGAAAAAAGGCATAAAAAAAGCACTTAATTTCTTGTAAGTGCTTGATTTATTGTGGTCCCTCTTGGGCTCGAACCAAGGACCCTCTGATTATGAGTCAGATGCTCTAACCAGCTGAGCTAAGGGACCCCGAATTCCATTACGGAATTGCGACGGCAAAAGTACAATTTTTTTTAATTGAAAATACAACAAAGAACATTTTTTTAAACTTCTTTGAAAAAACAAGTAAAGCTCTTTATACTTTTAAACTATGTTACACAAGTTACCGTTTTCCCCGTCTCAGGCTTTCATCCCCGAAAGAATAAGTAATCCCGAAGAGGACATTGATTCCGAAACTCTTGAAATCGTAATATTTGGCGTAACTCTGTCCGGCTATATTATGAATATTGGCAAAAGCGGAAAAACGTTTGGAGAAAAGATATTCGAAACCCACGCCGAAATCCAGGACAGGTTTCATTTTCTCCGTCAGGTATTGCCCTTCTACACTGGTGGGAACCAATCCCCACCGTCCGAATTGCATATCGAAATTAAGGTCGAAGATCATGCGGTTGTCGTATACATATTTTCCTCCGAAAGCAATTTCCCAGGAAGGTTTATACCAGGGTTTTTCTACTTTTTCCAGCATGTAATATCCCCAATAATTGGCATCCAGGTTGAGGTAAAGATGATCCCTTACTTCCCAGTTGAGATTTAAACATACGTTGAGGGTTTGAACATCCCCGTATACCACACCGAATCTGTTTTTCAATAATGAGGCGGTATCCAGCATAAAGAAATGTTTATCTTTCTCGAAACCATACCTCGCCGATATGTGATAATTGAGCTTTTTAACCAGATTGCCCTTGATACCGCCGTAAATACTGATCTGGTTGCGGGTGAACATCAGGGTATCGAGTTGCGGCTTCAGGAACGGATTTTCATATAATAAATTCTGCAGGGAATTGAATTCCGTTTTCCCGTCAACCCCGAAATAGAGGCTCAATATACCGGGGATCAATCCCAGTTGCAGTTCAGCCACCGGATATATCGGAACTTTGGTTTCTCCCAGGTTATAGTTATAGGCAATAGGAAGGCCTAAACCAAAAAGTATATGATATTCCTTAATCGTAAAATTAACGGTAGGTTTTAATTCAAATTTCACACTGTAATCTTTCATTTTCTCCCCGCCGGGAATGGTATCGTTCCAACTGTTGTGGTAATAATCGAAATCGAAACCCAGACGGTAGTTCTGACTTCCCGATACTCTCAAAAAACGGGCGTCATAAGCGAAATACGATTTGATTCCGAAATGATTTTCCATATCTTTAGGAAATGTGCGTACAAAATCATAATGTAAACGGACGTCCTGCTTCAACCTTTTATCTTCCAGAACATAATTCGACCTCAGGCCTACTTCCGCTTTTAAATGATGGAACGAATTATTAAGTGTGTCTTTATAACCTTTTTCATAATAACGGTCGATATCGGGAATATAAGCCAGAGTATCCCGGTTGAAACCGTATAGTTTGGCCAGACGGTGGTTATACCCAATGGAAGAATATAAAGTCTGGTTCCTGAAAAACGTATTAAAGAAAACCTGCGCCCGGGTATCGCTGGTAGGATAATATGCGTATTTTTTCATTTTTTCACCGATCTGCGGCGCCCAGGATGAGAAATGGTGCACATTAAGTCCGTAAGAGAATTTCCGGTTATCGGGATTATGTATGGACAGTTGGAATAAAGGGGCAACAGGGTATCCGAAACCGACTTTCAGGAAATCCCGGTATAATCTTTTCATCGCATCCGGAGGCAGTTTTACCGGCTTAAGAGGCGTAGGCTCGAAAGACACATCCAGTCGCTGCGGAGTGATATAATATTGGAATTTGATCTCGCTGGTGACGGTATCGTTGATAATTGCCGGTTGGTTTATCTTCGGGAAATTGAGCAACTGCGGTTTGTAATCCAGACGGAAACGGGCAGTATCGATAATCTGCGCATTGGCAATGATCGCCAGGCATACCGTATGGAACAGGAATAATAATATTCTTTTCATCTTATTATAGTATCTTTTGAATTATTCTTCTGGATAAATATAGTCGTCCACATCTTCTTCCTGAGTTTCCGGAACAGGGGTTGCGGACGGTTCCGGTTCTTCCTGGATTTTTTCCAAACGGTCAAGCTTCCGGATACGATCCCTTGCGATCTCTTTAAGATCTTCACCATCATAATTATCAATAATACTCTGATAAGTATGGCGTGCCTGGAAATAGTTTTCTTTAACCATATACAAATCTCCATAGAGGATAAATACCGAAGCGAACCAGTATTCAGCCCCGGAACTGTAATTTCCGGCGAGCATATCCGTGATCTTACGTTCACATTCGTCATAATTACCTTGTTCGAATTCTATTACACAGCCAAGATAGGCCGCTTCCGCCGCGAAATCATTGGTATTGTTGCTCGCCAGGTCATTAAGATAAGTTTTGGCCGTATTGTATTCTTTGAGCTCCATGGCCGATCTTCCGGCAATAATCTTGGCTTCGCTCTGCATCTCCGCATCCACGGTATAGTTAGACAATAATGTTCTGGCGGAATTCAGGGCGTCCCGGTAACGTCCCAGCTGGAATGTACAATGCATGATGCCGGCATTGGCAATCATAAGCGTATTACTGTTGGAAGATGATTCGGACAGCTTCTGGTAATAAGTCAGGGCCTGTTCATATTCTTTTTTGTTGAAAAGGATCGTGGCGGATTTGCGCAAAGCCACTTCATTGTATTCTGTCTGGTAATTATCTATGATTTTCCTGTAATCAGCCAAAGCCGCGTCAAAACTATTCATACCGTATTCACACTCTGCTTTATAGAAATAAGCTTTGGCAATGAAAAGTCCGTTCGGAAATTCTTTGATATAAGTTTCAAAGCTCCTGATGGCCGATTCGCAATCTCCTCTCAAATATTTATTTTCCGCAGCCTTATATGTTACCGAATCCTGTTTGGTTTCGGAAATATTCATATTCCGGTTTTTGATATAATCGAAAAATTCAGTCGTATTCCCTTGTTCCGTATAGATCACTTCCAGGTTGGCCATGGCATCCTTGGCTTCCTGTGAACCTGGGAAATTCTCGAAAACAAATTTGAAGGTAGTAATCGCCATGTCATCTTCCTGTACGTTCAGGTAAGCCTGCGCGAGTTTATTATAGGCCTGGCGTATATAAGGACTTTTCGGATATTTTTCGATAAAATTCTTATAGGATGTAATCGCCATCCTGTAGTTATTCTGGGCATGGTAGGTGGTAGCCAGATCGAATTCCGCATCATCACTATAATTCGAACGCGGATAATAGACGAGGAGTTTTTCCAGAAGTTCGATTTTTTTGGCGTCATTTTTCAGGTAACCATAACACCTTGCCTGCTGGTAGACCGCGTAATCCGCGTTGTCCTGCCGCAATCTCTCCGCTTTCTCATAATACTGGATGGCAGACCTCAAATCTTTTTCCATATAATAACAATCAGCCAGGCGTACCGTAGCATCGGCTTCCACCTTCGGATCATTCTTCGATTCTTTAGAATTGAGGAAAGTGGTGAAAGCTCTTCTTGCTTCGCCGTATTTCCCGATTTTCAAAGCGCTGTAACCTAGAGAATAAAAAGATACCGGATAATTTTCGTCTTGCTTTACATTCTCCGCTTTCTGATAATTCTGGAACTCATAATAAGCCTGTTTATACTGTCCTTCACGGTATTCGCTTTCAGCTTTCCAGTAAAGGGCCGATGTTCTCATATCCTTGTTCATAGGATAAGCCAGGGATTTATCCAGCAGTTTCAAGGCCTCTTTATTACGTCCTACATTGATCAGCTCCAAAGCCCTGAAATAAGTACATCTTTGGTATGCCCTGAGTAAATCGGGACTTTTACTGGAAATACTCTCCAGTGCCTTGATCGCTCCCTGGTAATTTTTAGTGGAAAGATAGATTTCAGAAAGGTAAGAATGCGCCTCTTCGGCTCTTGAGGAATTGGGATAGGTAGCGATATAATTCTCCAATGCCTGGATCGCCGAATTAAACGGACTGGAAGAGGTCGCATATTGTAATTTCGCGTAATTATACAAAGCGTCTTCCTGAACTTCGGGCATAAAATCATATTTTGAAGCTTCCAAAAAACTTTGGGATGCCAATGACAATTGCTGGGTATGCAGATAACAATCCGCGATCACATAGAAACTGTTCTGGGCCATTGCATCCGTCTCGCCGGTAGCTTTTGAGAGATACTGGATCGCTTTGTTATATTCTTTTAACTGGTAAAAGGTGTAACCAATGGCAAAATTATCGCTCCGGTCTATCGCGATCTTGGATGTAGGAATATATTGCATAAAATAAGTAGCCGCCTTGTCGTATACTCCCAGATTGTAATAAGAAAGGGCGATCAGCCTGTTAAGTTCATCCTGACTGGCGCCGGTCATTTTATCCAGAAGCGGCGGAGCCACGGCAATCAACTCGTCATAACGACCCTGGTGAAAATAGATCTGGGCAATATAAAGCGGAACTATTTCCTGATATTCGGGATGATCTTTCAGGAGCAGGAAATCTTCCAGCGCCGCCTGGTATCTTCCTTCCTGATAGGCCAGATGCGCAAGATAATAGATAGCCCTGTACTGGTACGGTCCGCCGCTTTGCCTGGCCTTGTCCAGATACGCTTTGGCTTCTTCGGGCTTTTTGGTTTCAAAATAAGAATATCCTCTCTTAAAATAATATTCAGCCAGTTCTTCGGGACGAATATGTCTTTCATCTATGATTTCATAATATTCCAACGCTTTCTTGTACTGCTTTTTATAGAAATAAAATTTCCCGATCAGGTAATTGGCGTCAGGAACAAGCGTATGTACCGGATAATTACGGATAAAATCCCTCAGCAGGAAAATCGCATCGTTGTGGTATAGGTAAGCCGCACACGCTCCCATGTAAAAATAGGAGTTTGATTTAATATCATGTTGTTTATCCGTAGTATTCTCGTATACATACTTGAAATATTGCTGCGCAGAACCATATTTCTCTTTCTGGAACAGTTCCATGGCTACCTTATACTCATACTGCGGGGAATCGTAATATACAGGCTGTTGGGCGGAAACGGAAGAGAAGATGAACAGTAAAAATACGACGAAAAGACTCCTGGGATATATTGGCTTCATATAGTGTTCATTTATTAGCATATAAAAATATTAAACGAACAAAGATATAAAATTCATATAGGGATTTTTTCGTAATGACGCTATTTTTTCAACACTGCTTTCTTAATATGTAGGGAAGAATTAATCGTATATTCCGTTGATTTTCAATCTATCTTACCATTGCATTTTACTCTTTTCCCAAACCGGACACGATGGGATTCCTATTCCGCAACTAAACCGGAAATAAGGGTATTCGCCATTGAACTAAATCCAATTTACCGGGTTATCATATCAGAAGGTGGAGATTATGAAAAAAATAGTACCGGTACTGGAGATGAGTTGCGCGGTGTGTGCCGCCAATGTGGAAAATAAAATAAGATCATTACCGGGCGTTACCTCGGCATCCGTAAATTTCGCTTCCAATTCGGTAACCATTGATTTCGATCCTGACCGGATCTCTTTGCAGGATATTAAGGCGGAAGTACAATCAATCGGCTATGATCTTCTTATACAGGAAGACCATGGCGGAGAAAAACAGTTGCAGGCGGAACGTTCTCATTATGAGCGACTGAAACGAAAAACGATTGTCGCCTGGATACTGGCCGTACCACTTATGGTAATCGCCATGGTTTTTATGCATGCACCTTATGCCAACTGGATAATGCTTGCGTTAACGATTCCGATCATTTTTTATTCGGGACGCGATTTCTATATCCATGCGTGGAAACAGGCCAAAATAAGAAGTGCCAATATGGACACCCTGATCGCGCTAAGTACTTCCATCGCTTTCCTCTTCAGCCTGTTCAATACTTTATTTCCGCAATTTTGGATCAGCCGCGGCATCGAGCCCCATGTTTATTATGAAGCGGCCGGAATGATTATTGCTTTCGTGCTGGTAGGAAAACTTATGGAAGAAAGGGCGAAAAACAGTACCCGGTCGGCCATTAAAGGTTTAATGGGACTTCAACCGCAAACAGCTTATAAAATTACGCCGGACGGGGATACGGAAGTCCCTATTATGCTATTGACAAAAGGTGACCTTATAAGGGTTCATCCCGGTGAGAAAATACCGGTAGACGGATTCTTATCGGAAGGCCATTCTTTTGTGGACGAGAGTATGATCAGCGGGGAAGCAGTCGCTATCGAGAAGGGTCCGGGCGACAAAGTTCTGGCCGGAACCCTCAACCAAAGAGGTTCATTTGTGTTGCAAGCCGAGAAAGTAGGCAACGATACCGTATTATCCAATATTATCCGTATGGTACAGGAAGCACAGGGAAGTAAAGCTCCCGTGCAAAAACTCGCTGACCGTATCAGCAGGATTTTTGTTCCCGTGGTCATCGGTATTGCCCTGTTGACTTTTATCCTGTGGCTGGCCATTGGAGGATCATCTTATTTTTCCTATGCCCTGCTCTCTGCCATATCGGTACTGGTTATCGCCTGTCCGTGCGCTTTGGGACTCGCCACTCCTACCGCACTGATGGTCGGAATCGGGAAAGGAGCCGAAAACCAGATCCTCATCAAAGATGCCTATGCTTTGGAAAAAATGCACGAGGTAAACCATATTGTGATGGATAAAACCGGCACGCTTACGGAAGGACATCCCGTAGTCTCCGACATTTTATGGAACGGAAAAATTACCCAGGAAGAAAAATCAGTTTTGTTATCCGCTGAAATGAGATCGGAACATCCGCTCGCTTTCGCTATCGTGGAATATCTTCAGCAAAACGGAATCACGCCGATAGGGCTGGAGCACTTCAACAGTCTTACGGGTAAAGGAATAGAGGCTCAATATCAAGGGCAGGAATATTGGGCGGGAAGCCGGCAATACGCTTTATCCAAAGGATATACGACAGATGAAAATAATAAGGTCAAAATCCAAACATGGCTTGATAATGGCGCAGGAGTCATTTATTATGGCAGCGGTAAACAATTACTGGCCGCATTTGCTTTCGCCGATCCGGTAAAAAAGACATCGGCAAGGGCGATTGAGGAATTAAAACATCAGAACGTGGAAGTCCACATGCTGACCGGCGACGGGGAAAAGACTGCCCGGTCGATAGCCAAAAAACTGGACATTCAACACATTGCTTCCGAAGTATTACCGCAAGACAAAGAAGATTATATCCGTCAATTACAAACACAGGGTAAAATCGTAGCGATGGTCGGGGACGGCATTAATGATTCCCAGGCGCTGGCAAGGGCAGATGTAAGCATCGCGATGGGTAAAGGTACCGATATCGCCATGGATGTAGCGATGGTCACGCTTATGAATTCCGATCTTCTGCTCATTCCCAAGGCTATCCAACTATCAAGAAAGACTGTCAAAGTCATACGCCAGAATCTCTTCTGGGCTTTTATCTACAATGTTATAGGAATCCCTGTAGCGGCAGGGATTTTATATCCGATAAACGGACTGCTGCTCAATCCCATGTGGGCAAGTGCCGCCATGGCTCTGAGTTCGGTTTGCGTAGTGCTGAACAGTCTCAGGTTAAAATGGAGTAAAATTTAATCTATTATAAAAATGAAAACAAGCAGATTTAAAACCAATGCCAAATGTTCCGGTTGTGTTGATAAGATCGCGGCCGCCCTCAATAGTGTTATAAAAAGAGATCAGTGGAACTTGGACTTAAGTACTCCGGAGAAGATTTTAGAGATCACATCCGACATGTCTGATGCCGACATTATTAAAATTATCCAAAATGCCGGTTTTAAGGCAGAAATAATAAATTAATACCATAACTTTTCTGAGATCGTACATTTTTGCAAAAAAAGATGTACTTATTCACTATTCGGCCACCAAAAAGAATCCGAAAAGTCATTCTTTTATTCTATTTTTGAATTTAAACTATTCATAATAATAATGTTATCCTTTAAACAATAATCTTCGAAAAAAATGCAGTAAATTGCAAATCTTTCGAAAAAAAAACTATTTTTGCTCGACCGTAAAACCAATACCCATTATTATGAAAAAAATTATCCTTTTAATCATTGGTTCTGTTTTGTCATGTATTGTATTATGAATCAAACATAAAGCTAATCTTTGTAGATATTTTAATGAATTTTTAAAAAAATAATTACCTTTCTCGAAAGAGACTAGTGATATAATTTGGAAGAATCCTGGATAATGGATAAACTGGTAAAATTATCAAAGAATAATTATTGATTTAGATTCGGCTATTTTAAAATTTGCTCCAAAATATTAACCAAAACACATGTATTTATGAAAAAAATGGCGCTTTTATTTCTCTGCTCAATTTTCTGCACCTATTATGCTATAGGGCAAAGCGAAATCTCTTCCACTAATTTCCCAAAGAAACTCTTTACCGCGAAGGGTTCCTCACAAATGGAAAAACAATTTCTGGATAAAGTAAATATGATTGTAACGGAAGAAATCCAGTCTCAAAAAAATCGCGTAAGGAATGATGATTTTGTGGAAAAATTAGACAGCCTTATTCTGGAAGAAGAGGAAAAATATGTATACACTTATGACGAAAACGGGCTTACCCGGACGAAGACTATTTCTTATTGGAGATATCAAACGAATGAATGGGGCGACGGAGAAAAATATGAATACGAATATAACGCCGACGGAGACCTTATCCTGGAAAAAATATACATGGCCAATCATCCGGATCCCGGCTTTATCCACACCCATAAGGCGGAATATACCTATAACGCATCGGGAGAATTACTTGAAGAGATCATTTCCCATTATGATGATAACGTTTATTCCCTTTCCGAAAAGAAAACGAGTTATTATGAAAATTCACTTAAAATAGCGGATACTAGCTTCATTTATTATGATATAGATGCGACATGGTATCCGGAAGGCGCCATCAGTTATACCTATAATGAAGATGATAATTTAATAGCCATCAATACATCTCTTCTGGATGATATATGGATGGAAATAGGAAAAATTGAAATTGAGTATGAAAATGAGCTGATAAGTGTGTTCACTATTTTCGATTGTGATGAAGAAGGATGCTATGAATATATGAAGATGGAATTAACTTATGACGGCAACGATATTCTCACCGGTATCACCATTTATGAAATGGATTATTACCAAAACGATGAAGGCGATGAACAATCGGAATGGTTGCCCGATACAAAATATGATTTCAATTATGATTCCCAAATACCTTCTTCATCCATTATGGTTCCTGAATGGTATACTTTCGATTACAAAATCGAGAATGTTGAAATTTCGTATTTTTATGAAAACGGATGGGAAGTTGAGGAGGAATACAGCTTTTATTATTCCGGCTTTACCACTGTCGGTATCCATGAAAATACCATCCGGGATCTTAAAATTTACCCGAATCCGGTTTCAAACAATATGACCATAAGTATGGAGGAAAATTATAAGACAATTACCTTTGAACTTTATTCCATGGACGGAAAAAAACTCCTTGAAAAACAGATCAATTCTAGTGAATCTGTTTCTATGGAAGGATTATCTAAAGGATTATATATCTATAATATTATAGCAGACGGAAAAAAACAAAGCGGTAAAATCGTAAAACAATAATTCTCTAACAGCATCGCCATATTCTTTCGAAATGCTCTTTCCACAAGCTCAGGATATGGTAAAACCACATGGGGATTGTCCGAATCGGGACAATCCCTTTTATTTTTTATTTCCTTATATATTTATAACCTCTTTATAGATCCTTCGCTACGCTCAGGATGACGACATAAGGAAAGCTCATCACCCGTTGACTTCGACGAAGCTCAGCCAACATATAACAATAGCCGTTTTAATTTTTAATGCGTAAAAAATCAGGGTTCTTTGGCGTTAAGAACTGTAACTGTTTGACGAGCGAAGGCGAGGAGTTGTTACAGTTTAGCCAAAGGTTCTTAGATTTTTAGCATGAAAATTGAGAGGTGGTTGCACTTTCTTTGTGTAAGCAAACAAAGTAAATAATGATATAATATCTTTTTACTTTTTTCCTTGATGAAAAAAGTAACCAAAAAAATCAAGGCAAAAGGAACTCTCCCCGCTCTGCGAAATCTCTAAACAGTCCGGAAAGGCAAACGCAAAAAGAGACCTGCACACAATCACGGTCATTTCTCTTTTTGCTATATGCTTCACTATGTTCGCATCCTTTCCGTCCTGTAAGAATTTCGCATTCACCCGCTTCCGCATCGCCTTTTGCCTTCCCTACACACAGCCTCTATAAAAACAACGAACCCGGATTGGTATGGTTAAACGTTTATTCCTTATGTTAGAGATCCTTCGCTTACGCTCAGGATGACGATATAAGGAGGCTCATCATCCGTTGACTTCGACAGGATCAGCCAACGATAATCCGATGGTTGGGTTCATCGAGGTAAGAAATAGCCGCTTTAAATTTTAATGCGTAAAAAATCAAGGTTCTTTGGCGTCAAGAACTGTAACTGTTTGACGACCGAAGGGAGGAGTTGTTACAGTTCAGCCAAAGGTTCTTAGATTTTTAGCAGGAAAATTGAGCGGCAGTTGCACTTTCTTTGTTACTTTCTTTGTGTAAGCAAACAAAGTAAATAATGATATAATATCTTTTTTACTTTTTTCCTTGATAAAAAAAGTAACCAAAAAAATCAAGACAAAAGGAACTCTCCCCTCTCTGCGAAATCTCTAAACAGCCCGGAAAGGCAAACGCAAAAGAGTCCTGCACACGATCACGGTCATTTCTCTTTTTGCTATATGCTTCACTAAGTTCGCATCCTTTCCGACCTGTAAGAATTTCGCATTCACCCGCTTCCGCATCGCCTTTTGCCTTCCCTCCGCACAGCCTCCACAAAACAACGAACCCGGATTGCTACGGTTAAACGTTTATTCCTATGTTAGAGATCCTTCGCTTACGCTCAGGATGACGATATAAGGAGGCTCATCACCCATTGACTTCGACGAAGCTCAGCCAACGATAATCCGATGGTTGGGTTCATCGAGGTAAGAAATAGCCGCTTTAAATTTTAAGGCGTAAAAAATCAAGGTTCTTTGGCGTCAAGAACTGTAACTGTTTGACGAGCGCAAGCGAGGAGTTGTTACAGTTTAGCCAAAGGTTCTTAGATTTTTAGCAGGAAAATTGAGCGGCGGTTGCACTTTCTTTGTTACTTTCTTTATGCAAGTAAAGAAAGTAAGGAATAAGCCTTTTAATAAAAAATCAGCAGTATACTCACTTATTACTTAGAGATCCTTCGCTTACGCTCAGGATGACGATATAAGGAGGCTCATCATCCGTTGACTTCGACGGAGCTCAGCCAACGATAATCCGATGGTTGATTCATGGAGATCAGAAATCGCCGCCTTAAATTTTAATGCGTAAAAAATCAGGGTTCTTTGGCGTCAAGAACTGTAACTGTTTGACGACCGAAGGGAGGAGTTGTTACAGTTCAGCCAAAGGTTCTTAGATTTTTAGCAGGAAAATTGAGCGGCAGTTGCACTTTCTTTGTTACTTTCTTTGTGCAAGCAAAGAAAGTAAATAATAAAAGATTTGTTAATAATACCGCTTCCATACTTTAATTTGGTCATGGTCAATACTTTTTGTATTTTTGCCCTTTAATCAATCCGGAAATCAGGCATGGACTCAAATATTAACAGATTATACAGCGACAGTCGTCCGATGGTCGGCAATCCTACTACCGGAGGAGATCCCCGGACAGAATTCCAACGTGATTTCGACCGGATCATTTTCTCTTCCGCTTTCCGGAGACTACAAAACAAAACCCAGGTTTTCCCCTTACCGGGAAGCGTATTTGTCCATAACAGGCTTACCCATTCCCTTGAAGTAGCCTCCGTAGGCCGCTCTCTCGGCACGCTGATCGGACATTCGATTTATAAACATTACAAAGATGATCTTACGGAAGAAAGCCGTTCGTTTTACCGCTACAACCTGTACAATGTTATAGCGTCGGCCTGCTTATGTCACGACATCGGAAATCCGGCTTTCGGTCATTCCGGTGAAGATGCCATCGCCAGTTTTTTTTCCAAAAATGAGACGGAATTAAAAAAAGAATTTTCCGAAGCCGAATGGCAGGATCTGGTGAACTTCGAAGGCAATGCCAACGCGATAAGAGTATTAACCCAACGCCAGCGGGGTAAATTAATGAACGGATTAGGACTCACCTACTCTACTCTGGCTTCTATTGCCAAATATCCCTGCGAATCCATTGCAAAAGACACCAACTATACCCATCGTAAAAAATTCGGTTTCTTCCAGTCGGAAAAAGAAATATTCAGGGATATCGCCCAAAATACCCACATGATCCAATTAACGGACAAACCGTTGATTTACGCCAGGCATCCTTTTGTCTGGCTGGTGGAAGCGGCTGACGATATATGCTATACGATCGTGGATCTGGAAGACGCCCACCGGCTTGGATTAGTAGAGCATTCCCAGTGCAGGGAATTACTCGAATCGCTTCTTTCGGAACTCGGAATCGATGATAAAACCAAAATATCTTCCCAACTGGACCGTTTAACGGATAAAAATGAACAAATTACTTATTTAAGGGCCAAAGCGATAAACGCATTGACCATCGGGATCACGGAAATTTGCGAAAAACAAATGGATGTTTTCTTAAATGCAGAGTTTCAAAGACCGCTTTTCAAGCAGATCGGGGATCACTGTCTGGCATTAAAAAAGATTGAAGTTTTCTCCATTCAGAATATATATAATAACCGGATTGTTATTGAAATCGAAAATGCCGGATACAATGTCATGTATGAACTCCTATCCCACTTTATATATCCTATATTAAAAGACCCGGATCACAGAAGTAAATCGGATAAACTGGCTTTAAAACTTTTACCGCCCGCTTTCAATTACGACGGCGAGGGGTCATACCGTAAAGTGCTCGGAATTCTGGATTATGTATCCGGAATGACTGATAATTACGCGACCGACCTCTATAAGCGGATTAAAGGGATCGAAATCGGAATGAAAATATAGTCCTAAAAATGTATTTTTATTCAGTAAATATACACAATTCCAGTGAACATTTTTTCTATCTTTGCAACAACTAATTAAAAAACAATTTTAAAAAAATATTACTATATGAAAGAAACCGCATTTAAAAGCATCCATGAACAAGCAGGAGGTAAAATGGTGGAATTCGCAGGTTTTTATATGCCTGTGCAATACGAAGGATTAACTGTTGAACATAATCATGTACGTACAAAAGTCGGAGTTTTCGATGTATCACATATGGGAGAATTTACCGTTAAGGGACCGAAAGCGCTGGAATTTATTCAATATATTACATCTAACGATGCTTCCGTCCTTTATCCGGGAAAAGTACAATATTCCTGTTTCCCTAACGGAAAAGGCGGTGTAGTGGATGATCTTTTGGTATATCAGATCGCTGACGATGATTATCTGTTGGTAGTCAATGCAGCCAACATCGATAAAGATTGGGAATGGGTATCCCGGCAGAATGAAAAATTCGGAGCGGAAATCGCCAATATTTCGGATGAGGTTTCGCAATTGGCTATCCAGGGACCTTTGGCATTAAAAGCCATGCAAAAACTTACCGATGCCAATGTTATCGATATGGAATATTACACCTGCAAGGTAATCACTTTTGCCGGAATTCCGGATGTACTGTTCTCCACAACCGGTTATACCGGATCGGGCGGATGTGAGATCTATTTTAAAAATGAGGACGCAGAAAAAATATGGAATGCCGTTTTCGAAGCGGGAAAAGAATTCGACATCAAACCCATCGGATTGGGAGCAAGGGATACTTTAAGGCTCGAAATGGGTTTCTGCCTTTACGGCCATGAAATTGACGATACTATTTCTCCGCTGGAAGCAGGTTTAGGCTGGATCACCAAATTTGTGGACCATAAAGATTTTATCGATAAAGAACAGATGCTGGCGATGAAAGCGGATGGACTCAAACGTAAACTGGTAGGTTTTGAGATGATAGACCGCGGTATTCCCCGTATAGATTATAAAGTTTGCGACGCCGACGGAAACGAGATCGGCACAGTACGCTCCGGCACATTCGGTCCTGCCGTTAATAAATCCATCGGTACGGCTTTGATCAAAACCGAATTCGCCAAAGTCGGGACTGAAATTTTTATTGAAATCAGAGGTAAGCTTTTGAAAGCAACAGTTGTTAAAATGCCTTTCTATAAAGAATAGAAGTTATGTATGATCCGAAATTTATGAAAGAAGCCGTTATGCTGGCTTCAAAATGGAAAGAGACCGGTGAAGGTGGTCCTTTCGGCGCTGTGGTAGTAAGAAATGGAAGAATTATCGGCCGGGGTGTAAATCAGGTCACCGTTTTAAATGACCCGACAGCCCATGCCGAAATTATGGCTATCCGGGAAGCTTGTCAGCATCTGAACACCTTCCAGATTTACGAATGCGAATTATACTCAAGCTGTGAACCATGTCCGATGTGTCTGGGTGCGATTTACTGGGCCAGACCCAAGATCGTCTATTTTTCCGCTTCACGGGAAGACGCGGCTTTTGCCGGCTTCGACGACTCGTTCATCTACGAAGAGATCGGACTGCATCCGTTAAAACGGAAAATCGTGTCAGAACAACATATCACACCGGAAGCGTTCGCCATTTTCAGGGAATGGAGGAACTGGGGTGATAAGAAATCCTATTAAGACCATAGTTAGGAATTCTAAAATAATAATAACCAAAATGATCCTGAAATATGAAAAAAATTAACCTTGTGCTTATTTGCTTATTTTGCTGCCTGTTAACGGGAAACCTTAAGGCGCAAAAGAATTATCGTTATGAAACCGTACCCAACGATCCGTTAAATGCTAGGATTTATACCCTGGATAACGGACTGAAAGTATACATGAGTGTGTATCGGGAGGAACCCCGTATCCAGACTTATATCCCCGTAAAGGTAGGAAGTAAAAACGACCCCGCTGAAACCACCGGACTTGCTCATTATTTTGAACACATGATGTTCAAAGGCTCTCCTAACTTCGGTACTACCGACTGGGAAAAGGAGAAACCGATGATCGACGAGATCGAACGGTTGTTTGAATTGTATCGCGTGGAAAAAGACAATACCAAACGTGCCCGGCTTTACCATCAGATCGACAGTATCTCTTATGAAGCCAGTAAACTGGCTATTCCAAACGAATACGTAAAAATGATGAAAAGTATCGGTTCGCAGGGCACCAATGCATGGACATCCAATGATTTAACCAACTACGTGGAAAATATCCCTTCCAATCAACTGGAAAATTGGGCAAAAATACAGGCCGACCGTTTCACCCATCCCGTATTACGCCTTTTCCACACGGAACTGGAGACGATCTACGAAGAAAAAAATATGTCGTTAACCAACGACAGCCGTAAAGCAAGTGAAGCCATGCTGGAAGCATTGTATCCCAATCATCCTTACGGACAACAAACTACATTGGGTACCCAGGAACATTTGAGAAATCCTTCCATGACCAATATCAACAGGTTTTTTGAACAATATTACGTGGCTAATAACATGGCGATATGTATGTCGGGGGATTTTGAATTTGATCAGGCCATTCAGATCATCGATAAATATTTCGGTAAATTACCTTCCCGTCCGGTAAAAAAATTAAACGTAAAGCAGGAACAACCTATAACCAAACCTGTCATCAGGGAAGTAACCGGACTGGAAGCTGAAAATGTTATGATCGCTTTCCGTATCGACGAGCCCGCCAATTCAAAGGAAATATACATCCTTAGGATGTTGGACAATATCATGTCCAATGGAAAAGCAGGCCTTATCGACCTTAATCTTAACCAAAAACAACTTGTGTACAGCGCTTACGGTTTCCCGTATGTTCTCACCGATAATTCCGCCTATGTATTGGATGGTAAACCTAAAACGGGGCAAACCCTGGATGATGTGAAAGATCTTTTGTTGCAACAACTGGAACTGGTTAAACAGGGAAAATTTGAAGATTGGCTGCTGGAAGCGGCGATCAATAACCTCAGGTTATCCGAAATGCGTCAATTGGAAAGCAATGATGCAAGAGCCAGAATGATGCTTAACGCCTTCCAGAATGATATTCCCTGGAATGAAGCTGCACAGGCAATCAATGAATATTCTAAAATTACCAAACAGGATATCGTCAACTTCGCGAACAAACATTTTAAAAATAATAACTATGTCCTGATATACAAACGTCAGGGGACCCCGGACGATGTGGCGAAAGTTGAAAAACCGCCCATCACGCCCATTCATCTTAACCGGGATGGGGAATCCGAATTCTTTAAATCCATCCAGTTAAATCAACCGGCTCCGTTAAAACCCGTTTTTATAGATTACCAGTCGGCAATCACTTTCGCTGATTATAAAGGATCTCCCGTTTATTATATTCAGAATAAAGAGAACAACACTTTCAACCTGATATTGAGATTTAAAGTGGGAGAACTGAATGACCTGCGTTTACCTATTGCTACCGAATATTTCGATTACCTCGGCACAACCCGTTACTCTCCGGAAGAGATAAAAGAGCTTTTTTACCGGTACGCCTGCAATCTGAGCGCCTATAGCGGCGACGATTATACGAATATATCCATTTCTGGCTTGAATGACAATTTTGAACCTGCCCTCGCCCTCTCTATGGACTTATTGAAAAACGCACAGCCCAATGAAGAAGCTTTACAAAACCTTATTGAGGATCACCTTAAATCCAGGACGGATGCTAAAAGTAACCAGAATGCGATCCTGAGCGCGTTGATGATGTATGGGGAGTATGGACCCGAACTGGCTAAATATTCTCTGACCGAAGCACAAATGAAATCTCTCACAGGCAATGAATTAATCGGTTTGATCAGGGAGTTGTTAAGCTTGCAGCCGGAAATTCTGTATTACGGTCCCGAAAGTGTGGACAATTTGATGAAAACCCTGGCGAAAGATTATCAACCGGTAACACCGTTTAAACAACCTAAACCGGAACGAAAATTTGAAATGGTTCCTGTTACCCAAAATAATGTATTATTTACTCATTACGACGCCAAACAATCGAGATTGGTAACCTATAACCGCAGTATCGTATTCGATAAAAACATGATTCCATTGATCCAGATGTACAATCAATATTTCGGAGGCGGGATGAATGCCATAGTATTCCAGGAAATGCGTGAAAAACGTTCGCTCGCTTATTCCGCAGCTTCCAGATATGTTACCCCATCGGAAAAAGACGAATATATGTACAACTACTCTTTCATCGCAACCCAAAACGACAAGATCATCGACGCTTTTGATGCTTTCAACGACCTTTTCGATAATATCCCGGTTTCCGAATATGCCTATAACCTGGCGAAAGAAGGTGTAAAAACCAATATCGAAACCAACCGTATTACCAAAATGAGAATTATCACCAACTATCTTGCTAATAAAAAACTGGGAATTGATTATGATATCAGAAGGGATATTTATAACGCGGCTGACCGTATTAAACTTGACGATATCGTGAAATTTAACGATACCTATATCAGAAACCAGCCGAAAACCTACATGATCTTATCCAATGAGAATGATGTGGATTTCCAGAAGATAGAAAGTAATTACGGTAAAGTAACCCGTTTAAGTCTGGAAGAGATTTTCGGATATTAATTATTTTCCCTGGGAATTTTGGAAATCAGGATCTTATCGATTCTGTTATGGTCAACATCCACGATTTCAATCTTATAACCCATATACTCGAAAGAATCCCCGACCTCGGGGATTTTTTCTATATTTTCCAATACGAAACCGGCCACCGTGGAATAATCAATATCTTCAAAATCAATTTCAATACCCTGGATAACATCCAGTAGTACTTCGATAGAGGCATCTCCGTTCACCAACACCGAACTATCTTCCCGGATCCACATATCAGGTTCTACAACTTCTTCTTCCTCGGGAATTTCGCCCACAATACTTTCTACGATATCGTGAAGCGTAACAATACCTTCCACTGATCCGAATTCATCCAGTACCACACAGAAATAAAATTGCTTCTTACGGAACTCATTCAGTATATCCTGGGCTTCCACAGATTCCGGAAAAACGACGGGTGCATCCAGAAGCATCTCCAGCGGGATCTCTTCCTGCAGATAATTTTTTGTCAGGAATTCTTTAACACTCAATACACCCAGATAATCATCCAGGGTTTTATTGCAAACCAATATCTTGCTGCTTTTAAAATGCAGTAATTGGTTGGTAAATTCATTACGTTCCAGGTTAATATCGATCCATTCTATTTCCGAACGATGGGTCATAATATGTTTGGCCTTTTTATCGGAGAAATAGAACAATTTCTCATGGATCTCATTCTGTTCTTCTTCGATCACACCGCTTTTCGAGGCATCTTTAATAATATGGCGCAACTCCGATTCGGTGATCTGGTTTTCCGTTGTGGTTATTCCCAGTATCCTATTGATAAAGGAAGTGGTCACGGACAGTAACTTCACTACAGGATAGAAGATCTTGCTGAAAACAAAAATAACGGGAGAAACTTTTGATGCCAGTTTTTCCGGCCTTGACAATGCGATAGTCTTGGGAACAAGCTCTCCTATCACGATGGCAAAAAAAGTGATGAGTAACATCGAGATCACCACGGCCAACTGATAATCATAGGGTGAAGGTACATTCATCCAGGTAAACAACGGGGTGACATATTTGGCCACACTGTTACCTCCGTAAAAACCCGTGATAAAGCTGATCAAAGTAATCCCGACCTGGATAGCCGACAGGAATTGTTCGGAATTGCGTTGCAATTTCAGGGCGGTAGCCGCTCCTTTTTTCCCGGCGTCACGCATAATCTCCAAACGCATGGGTTTAGCGGAAACCAACGCCATTTCGCTCAATGAAAAAAAACCATTTAAGAGAAAAAGAAGAAAAATAATTAAAAATTCCAATGGATATTTATTTAAGTTTATGAATGGATAGATTGCCCTCTTTTATTTCGAGTTCTTTACGATTCCTACCTATGTAATAAAAATAAAGGAAAAGATCTACCGACACGATAAAGAAATTAAACCCATATAAATAAGTGACAATATCGTAATTATGCAACACCTTATGAATAATTCCGCAGATATATCCGAGCATGATAATCATCATAAAGACCGGACTCTTACCCAGTACGATTTTGGTACGCAAAGTTTTAATGATGGAAATGGGCCAGCTGCAGGCAAAACAGAGAAGCATCAATATCTCCCAAATACTAAAATCATCCATATTGAGTTAGTAATATAATCTATCAGAATAATACAGTTCAGAAACCATTAAGTTCAAATTTAAATTGAAACGATATTCTTAATTTTGGGGGACAAAAATACAAAATATATTGATAACCCGGAAAACATTAAGAAGTTGTTTAAAATTGACATTTAATGAGTTAACAAAAAGAAAAAGAAAAAAGAAAAAAAATCTCCTTTTTATATGGTTTTTTTTATATATTTTTGCATTAGAAAATTTGTGTTATGACAAAGAAAAAGATTCTGTACATTACTCCTGAAATATTTCCCTATCTACCAGAAAGTTACATCTCAAATATCTGTCGTTTTTTACCTCAGGGAATTCAAGAAAAAGAGAATGAAATCCGCACTTTTATGCCAAAATATGGCTGTATCAATGAAAGAAAAAATCTTCTTCATGAAGTAATTCGTCTTTCCGGCCAGAATATTATCATTGAAGACAGCGACCATCCCCTGATCATCAAGGTGGCCTCACTTCAGGCAGTGAGAATGCAGATTTATTTTATTGACAGTGAAGATTTTTTCAAAAGAAAAAATATTTTCTTTGATGATGAAGGAAATTTCTATGACGATAATGATTCCCGGGCCATATTTTTTGCCAAAGGTGTGATTGAAACCGTTCGCAAACTTACCTGGAATCCGGATATAATCCATTGTCATGGGTGGATAAGCGCCCTGGTTCCTTTATTTATCAAAACCATTTACAAAGATAATCCTCTTTTTCAGGATACCAGGATTATCTACTCCGTATATGACGACCATTTCAAAGAAAAGTTTTCTCCCAATTTCGCTAAGAAATTAAAACTTACAGGTATTCCCAAGGATTATCTGGCGCATTTTAAAACTCCCGGTTATGATGCCATCATTAAAACCGGAATCGATTATTCCGATGGCGTGGTTATCGGTCATCAGGATGTAAAACCTACGATCAGGACATACCTCAAAAATTACAAAAGACCGGTTTTCGAACATCCGGAGCAGGAGGATTATGTGCATGACTACGACAAATTTTACGAAACGTTGATGATACAGGAACCTGTTTGGTTTTAACACATTACATCCATGAAAATAATTGAAAAACTACTATTCATATCTGCAATATGTATAGTTTTGGCGGGATGTGGGAAAGAATATGATGCTATCGGGCTGAATTTGAAAGAAGGCGAATTATTAGGAAACGCATTTTCGGATTCCACATCCATTACAGCATATACCGTTAAAGGGGATAGTATTTCCACCAAGCAGTTATCCAACAGCATTTTAGGATACATACAGGATCCTGGTTTCGGTACTACCCGGGCCAGTATCTACACCCAGTTTTCCTTAACCGGAAGCAGTGTGAATTTCGGTGTGAATCCCGAACTGGACTCTATTGTGCTGATATTACAATATACCGGATTCTACGGGGATACCAACGCCCGGCTCACCGCCCGGGTACACGAATTGACGGAAGGACTGAGCAACAGTACCTCACAGCGTTATTTCAGTAACAGTACTACAAATTACGACGCAACCAACCTCACCTATAACCCTTCTTTCTCCTTTACTCCTAAGCCCCATACACCTGTTTTGATTGAAAACACCAAAAGACCGGCCCAGCTCAGGATACGCTTATCGGATGAATTGGGACAACATTTTATCGATAACCAGAACCGATTGGGAACCAATGACGATTTCCTCAATTTTTTCAAAGGACTACACCTTACCGTATCCGGTTTTTCCAATTCCGGCACGGGATGTCTCGTCTATTTAAATTTGAGAAACGACATATCCGCCATTACCATGTATTACCGTAACCAGGAAGGCAATAAAACTTATAGCCTTAGGGTTACCGGAACATCTGCTTATTATAATAATTTCTCCCATGATTATACGACATCCAATAACCAGGACCTTAAAGATCAGGTTCTTTCCGGAAATAAGGAAAAAGGGAAACAAACATTATTCGTACAACCCATGGGAGGAGTAAAAACATTTATTCAATTCCCGAACCTTTACGACACTTTTAAAGATCAGAAGATCGTGATCAATAAAGCCGAACTCGTTATCAGCAATATTACCATTGACGATAATGCTTTCCCGTCACCCGCCCAATTGAATCTCCAGCTTATAAAGCAAACCGGAGGATTAGGCTTTGTCCCTGATGATTCCGACGGAAGAGGAAGCACTTATTTCGGCGGTACCTATGATAAAAATAAAAAAGAATACCGTATACGGGTAACCCGGTATGTGCAACAGCTGCTGACTCAAAAGGTCAGTCCGGCCGGACTGTATATCGTGACCAGGGGAGAAGGTATCGCAGCGAACCGGCTCATCTTTGCCGGACCCGAATCCACGCAAAATCCCGAACAGCAATTCCGGCTGGAATTGGACTATACTACTTATTAACATATTTACCCTTAACTATTTGATGTTATGTGCGGAATTGTAGGTTATACAGGCAAAAGGGAAGCCTACCCTATTCTCATTGAAGGTTTACACAGACTTGAATACCGCGGTTACGACAGCGCCGGTGTGGCCCTTTCTCAGGAAGGGAAACTCTCATTATATAAATGCAGGGGAAAAGTATCGGAGCTGGAAAAGTATTGTGAAAGTAAAAATATTATCTCTTCGACAGGGATAGCGCATACCCGCTGGGCAACCCACGGAGAACCCAATGACCAGAATGCCCATCCCCATATTTCGGAAGACGGCTCCATAGCCCTGATCCATAACGGTATCGTGGAGAATTACCTGGTATTAAAACAGGAACTCATGAACCGGGGTTACCAGTTTAAAAGCGACACTGATACGGAAGTACTGGTACATCTTATCCAGGATATCTATCTCAATGAAAAAGTAAGTATGGCTGAAGCGGTGAGACAGGCCCTGAACGGCGTGATCGGAACGTACGCGCTTGCCATCCTTTCTTCCGACAATCCGTCGGAACTGATCGTGGCCAAGAAAGGAAGCCCTCTTTTGATCGGCGTGGGCAATAATGAATATTTTGTCGCTTCCGACGGCGCTCCTATCGTCAAGTATACCAAAAAAGTGGTATATCTGGAGGATGGTGATGTTGCCGTAATTAATCCTGATAAAAAACTGGAGATCCGGAATATCAATAACGAGAAGAAGCGTCCGTATACCCAAAAACTGGAAATCACTTTAGACCAACTTGAAAAAAAGGGATTCCCGCATTATATGCTTAAAGAGATATTCGAACAACCCAAAGCCATACGTGACAGCATGCGCGGAAGAATCAGTACCTCGCTGGATGTCGTATCGCTGGGTGGGATCATCGAGTATGAAAATAAAATGATGAATGCCAAACGTTTCATCATCGCAGCGTGCGGTACTTCATGGCACGCGGGACTTGTTGGAGAATACCTTTTCGAAAGCCTGGTAAGGATTCCGGTGGAAGTTGAATATGCATCCGAGTTTCGTTACCGGGATCCCATCATTAATGAAGATGACGTACTTATCGTGATCTCACAATCCGGTGAAACGGCAGATACTTTGGCCGCATTGGAACTGGCGAAGGAAAAAGGAGCTACGGTGATCGGTATTTGTAATGTGGTAGGCTCAACACTTGCCAGAAATACCCATGCAGGCTCTTATACCCATGCCGGACCGGAAATCGGAGTCGCTTCTACTAAAGCGTTTACTACCCAGGTAACCGTATTAGCGCTCATGGCTTTAAGTCTGGCACATAAAAAGGGAAACATCTCTTTATCTTATTATCATCAGCTTATCAACGATCTGGAATCCATACCGGGAAAAATAGAAATGATCCTGAAACAAAATGAGGATATCAAGGAAATTGCCCGTTTCTTCCTGAATAAACAAAATGCCATTTACCTCGGAAGGGGTGTGAATTATCCTGTGGCGCTGGAAGGAGCCTTAAAGCTAAAAGAGATCTCCTATATCCACGCGGAAGGTTATCCGGCAGCGGAAATGAAACATGGTCCGATCGCACTTATCGATGAAGAGATGCCCGTCGTAGTGATTGCTACCCAGCAGGAAACTTATGAAAAAGTAGCCAGCAATATCCAGGAAGTGATCGCCCGCAAAGGAAAAATCATCTCTATCCTGACCGAAGGAGATAACCAGGTCAAAAATATGTCGGATTACAGCATCGAGATACCTCCTACGGAAGAATTATTAACTCCTTTGGTATCTTCCATACCGCTACAATTGCTGGCATATCACGTGGCAGTACTGAGAGGATGTGATGTAGACAAACCTCGAAACCTGGCTAAATCCGTATCTGTCGAATAACAGCTGGCCTTGAAAGCGGAAATAATTAATCGACTTAAAAATGAATTAGAGGGAGAAACAGACCTTGACCTTTCCTCCCTGATACAGTATGCCACCGATGCTTCTATCTATAAAGAAATGCCGGAGGCGGTGGTTTTCCCGAAAAATGAAAAAGACATTACTACCCTGATCCGGTTCGCACGGGAATATAAGCTTAATCTGATCCCCCGGGCGGCAGGCACTTCTTTGGCGGGACAGGTTGTAGGAAATGGACTTATCGTAGATATCAGCAAATATTTTACCCGTATTACCGAGATCAATACCGACGAAGGTTATGCGGTGGTACAACCGGGCGTGGTCAGGGATGAACTCAACATGCAGTTAGCAAGATCCGGCCTCTTTTTTGCACCGGAAACTTCCACATCCAGCCGTTGTTGTATCGGCGGAATGTTCGGGAACAATTCCTGTGGCGCCAATTCGCTGATCTACGGCAGTACCCGTGATCATATCCTCTCGGTAAAAGCTATCCTCGGAAATGGTGACCCTGTGGAATTTTCTGCTTTAACAGGAGAGGAATTCGAAGAAAAATGCCGGCTCGACAATTTCGAAGGTTCCCTATACCGCGATATTTACAGGCTGCTTTCACCGGAACCGGTACGGGAAGAAATTAAAAAGCAATTTCCGCACCCTGATATCCGGCGACGATCCATGGGTTATGCGATCGACGAACTTATCGGGACCGCTCCTTTCACCGGTATGGGAGAAAAATTCAATTTTTCCAAACTACTGACAGGTTCCGAAGGCACGTTAGCTTTTATTACCGAATTAAAAATCAAACTTTCTGCCTTACCACCGCCTCATAAAATTTTATTATCTGTGCAGACCGATACGATGGAAGAGGCTTTGGAAGGTAACATCCTGGCACTCCGGCATCATCCTTACGCCATTGAATTAATAGACCGTACTATACTGGACCTGGCTAAAAAAAATATCAGTCAGAACAGGAATCGTTTTTTCATACAGGGCGATCCCGCTGCCGTTCTGATCATCGAGATTGTGGAAAATTCCGAAGAAGAAGTACATTTAAAAGCGGAAGCTATCCGGCAAACCCTGTATGATGCCGGTATCGACAGTTTTTCCTGCCTGATAGAAGGAAAAGATATGGACAGGGTTTGGGCGCTACGCAAGGCCGGACTCGGGATTATGTCCAATGTCAAAGGCGATGCGAAACCGGTAACGGTTATAGAAGATGTGGCATTGCATGTCGAAAAATATCCGGAATACTATAAAGAATTAACTTGCCTGCTGGATAAATTCGGTTTATCCTGTTCTTTTTACGGACATATTTCTACCGGCGAATTGCATAACAAACCCATCTTCAATCTTAAAGATAAAAATGAAACTGATAAATTACGGGATTTTGCTTACCGGAATGCCTTACTGGTTAAAAAACTTGGCGGATGTCTAAGCGGAGAACACGGAGACGGAAGATTAAGGGGAGAATTCCTTCCGTTGATGTTAGGGGACCAGAATTATCGAATTCTACAGGATATTAAAAAAATATTTGACCCGTATTCTATATTTAATAACGGGAAGATCGTGGGAGCCCCTCCCATGAACGAGCATATCAGATATGAAACCAATGAGCATATCAAAATCCGGGAAAAATCAACGAATAAAACAATCGAATCCCGGGAAGAATTGGATTCTTTTTTCGATTTTTCCGATACGGAAGGCGTGCTCAGGGCCATTGAGAAATGCAATGGATCCGCTGATTGTAAAAAATCCCGGCTCTTCGCAGGAACGATGTGTCCTTCTTACCGGGCCACGGGAGAAGAAAAATACAGTACACGGGCCCGGGCTAATATTCTGAGGGAATTTCTCCGTAATTCCGACAGGAAAAACCCTTTCGATCACCGGGAGATATTTGAAATTCTGGATACCTGCCTGGCGTGCAAAGCATGTAAGTCGGAATGTCCTTCCAATGTGGATATGACCAAACTGAAATCCGAATTCCTATACCAGTATTACAAACAGCATCCTGTTCCTTTTCGTTCCCGGCTGATCAGTTATTATCCCTCCCTGAACCGTCTGGGACTTTTCTTCTATCCGGTATTTAACTATTTTTGTTCCCAGTCCCGGCTTTCCGGTATTATCAAAAAAATTATGGGATTTTCCCCACAAAGATCCCTGCCCCTCGTCCATTCGTTCTCATTGAAGAAATGGACCCGGCATCATCTTGATGAGAAGAAGAATCCCCTTAAAACGGTTTATTTCTTCAATGATGAATTCACCAATACACAGGATGTGAGCATCGGTATTAAAGCCGTAGAACTTTTACAGGCTTTGGGCTATCAGGTCAAATTTACAGGCCACTCATTTTCCGGAAGAACCTTTATTTCCAAAGGTGATTTAAAAAAAGCGCGGAAACTAGCTGAAAAAAATATAAGTCTTTTATCTCCTCTTATCGATGAAAATTGTCCGCTGTTAGGGATAGAGCCTTCGGCTATACTGTCATTCCGGGATGAATATCCGGATCTGGTAAGGCCGGACCTGAAAAAAGAAGCGGTACGACTTTCGCAACATGTCTATCTGATTGACGAATTCATTGCCAGCGAATTTAAATCAGGACATATAAGACGGGAACAATTCAGCAGCGAATCCAAACATATCCTGTTCCATTCACATTGCTACCAGAAAGCACTTTCCAATCCTGCGGACAGTATCACCATGATGGAAATCCCTCCACATTATACCGTCACTGAAATAAAATCGGGATGTTGCGGAATGGCCGGCGCATTCGGTTACGAGAAAGAACATTACGAACTGTCGATAAAAGTAGGGGAAATGGCTTTATTTCCGGCTATACGGGATAAAGAAAAAGAAACGGTCGTTACGGCTACCGGTACCAGTTGCCGTCATCAGATCAAAGACGTTACGGGAGAAAAAAGTTTTCACCCTATAGAAATTCTCCATGACGCTTTTTTATGGCCGGAAAATTACCGGTAATGTTATAGATTCCGGAGTTTAATGGGCATCGTACCAATTTTTACCGTACCCTATTTCCACTGCTATGGGTACCCTAAATTCCATCGCATGAGTCATCATCTGTTCCACAAGTTCCCTGACCTGGTCCAATTCCTCTTTGCAGACTTCAAAAACCAATTCATCATGTACCTGCAACACCATCTTGCTACGCAGGTTACGCTCTTTAAAAGCCTTGTGGATATGTACCATAGCTAATTTGATCAGATCAGCGGCAGTTCCCTGGATCGGAGCATTGATCGCATTGCGTTCGGCGGCCCTTCTAAGCATGGCATTGTGGGAATTAATATCGCGGATATAACGGCGTCTGCCCATTAAAGTCTCAACATAGCCGTTCTGTTGCGCGAATTCGATCGTACTATCCAGAAAATGATCGATCTTGGGAAAAGTCTCAAAATATTTATCGATCAATTCACGCGCTTCTTTCTGCGGAATATGAAGCCTATCGGCCAACCCGAATGCCGACATGCCATACAATATACCGAAATTAACGGTTTTGGCATTCCGGCGCATCATGGGAGTAACTTCTTTCAAAGGCACTTTATAGATTTGTGCTGCCATAGCAGTATGGATATCCTCTTTATTGCGGAACGAAGCGATCATTTTTTCGTCGCCGCAAACCGCTGCCACAATCCTTAATTCAACCTGCGAATAATCTGCGGAAAGGATCAGAGATTCATCGTCCGATGCCACAAAAGCCTTGCGGATATCCCTTCCCCGCTCCGTACGTATAGGAATATTTTGGAGATTAGGATTGACGGAACTTAACCGGCCCGTGGAGGTTACCGTCTGGTTAAAAGTGGTATGGATCCTTCCGGTCCTGGGATTTATAAGTTGCGGTAAAGCATCGATATAGGTAGTTTTGAGTTTGGATAAAGTCCGCCATTCAAGGATCAACGGTACGATCGGATGCTTATTGGTCAGTTTAACGAGAATTTCTTCCCCCGTCTGGTATTGTTTTGTCTTGGTTAATTTGGCGTTCTCGATGATCCGTAGTTTCTCAAAAAGCACTTCCCCGAGTTGTTTGGGTGAAGCGAGGTTAAACGAAACCCCGGCCAGCCTGAATATTTCTTCTTCCAATTCCAGGATATCACGATTCAAAGATTCGGCACTTTCCTGCAGAACATGACCATCCACTTTTATGCCTGAATATTCCATATCCGCCAATACCTCCGCCAGGGGCATTTCCAGATTCCGGAACAGTTCCAGTAAATTATCCTTTTCCAGTTCTCCCTTGAAAACCGGATACAATTTCCTGTAAACTTCAATTTTCTCACAATACATATTGAGTAACAAAGCCTGGTTGTCTTCTTTTTTATCAGGCAGGATGAGGGCATAGTGCAAATAACCTTCCGATAATCTTTCCAACTGGTGCGAGTGTTCCGGTTGTATCAGATAATGAGCGATCTGAAGATCAAAAAAAGTAGCTTTCGGCTCTATGTTTAACGATTCCAAACATTTATAAGTCTGTTTGCACTGGTAAGTGACAATATGACGTTCTTTTCCGAACAGGAATTCCAGCAAATGGATATACTGCCTTTGCTCCTTTTCCATAAAATGATAATAAATATGGGAATCCCCGGTTGAAAAAACAAATCCCGCAATCTTTTCCCGGACCAGGATCCAGTCGAAATAGAGCATATCCGTTGAAATGGACGGGGTTTTGTCCGTAAGATCTTCCACCGAATGGATTTCCGTAAAATGATGATCCGTATGGTCGAAACAATCAAATTTTTCCTCTTCATTTTCCTCTGTATCCATTTCTACCGGCTCCGAGAAAAGATCGGGTTGAACTACTTTTCCCTTATGATTATTCCCTTCCGTCACAGAAAGATCCGTAAGAATACGACGTGTTAAAGCTTTGAATTCCAGTTCATCGAAAACGGCTTTCATTTTCTTAATATCCGGTCCTTTATAGGCCATTTTATTGAAATCCAGATCCACCGGAACATCGAGTATGATCGTGGCCAGCATTTTCGAAAGCAACGCTTCTTCTTTATGGTCAAGAAGGGTCTGCCTCAATTTTTCGTTATCCACCTCATTAATGTGCTGGTAAATATTTTCAATGGTTCCGAACTGCCCGATCAGCTTTTTCGCCCTTACTTCCCCGATATTGGGAACGCCGGGAATATTATCGGAAGCGTCACCCCATAATCCCAGAATGTCGATCAGCTGTTCCGGTCTTTCAATTGCGTATTTCTCACAAATCTCTTTCACTCCCAGCACTTCCGATTTCTGACCGAATTTACCCGGTTTATACATAAAAATATTTTCGGAAACGAGTTGTCCGTAATCCTTATCGGAAGTCATCATATAGACCTGGAATCCCTGAATCTCCGCTTGTTTGGCCGCAGTCCCGATAATATCATCGGCTTCATATCCGTCCATGATGATCACCGGAATATTGAAAGCATCCAGGATCTTTTTAATATAGGGAACGGCATTTACGATATCATCAGGCGTTGCTTCCCGGTGCGCTTTATATTCTTCGAAATCGGCGTGTCTTACCGTGGGAGCTCCGGTATCAAACGAAACGGCGATATGCGTGGGTTTCTCTTTTTTTAACACTTCGTAAAGGGTATTGGTAAAGCCCAGGATCGCGGACGTATTTAAACCGTGCGAGGTAATACGGGGTGAACGGATCATGGCATAATAGGCTCTGAAAATCAGCGCCATCGCATCCAGGAGAAACAGTTTTTTTTCTTTCATAATCAAAATTTCAATATCCATGCAAAGATACGATAATTAGTGAGAAAGCCGGGAGATAAAGCAAAGAGGAAAAATGGAAAATCGTAAATACGTCGCCGGATTATTATAGGGTAATTCTTAATTATTTTCGTACTTTTGCATATCAAAATATATGAAATAAAACCAATTTAATATTATTGTATGAGAACCCATACTATTTCCACCGAATTCCTGAGTATCCAAATGGTTGAAAAAATCATCAAGAAGAAAGCCAAGCTGGTACTGTCCAAAGAGGCTGAGGAAGCCGTTATCAAATGCCGTCGTTACCTGGATGAAAAAATGGAAAAGAGCACCGCTCCTGTATATGGCATTACCACAGGATTCGGTTCCCTTTGTTCTCAAAACATTTCCAAAGAGGATCTTTCGACCTTACAACGTAACCTGGTGGTTTCCCATGCCTGTGGTTTCGGCGAGGAAGTACCGCAGGAGATCGTGAAACTGATACTTCTTTTGAAGATCCAGTCTCTTTCCTACGGAAATTCGGGCGTTCAGCTTGTTACCATCCAAAGGCTGATCGATTTCTATAACAACGGGGTTTATCCTGTGGTGTACCAGCAAGGTTCGCTCGGTGCCTCGGGAGACCTGGCTCCGCTGGCTCATGTGGCTTTGCCGTTGATAGGTCTTGGAGAAGTTTACTACAGGAATAAAAAATATAAAGCCGAAGAGATCAATAAAAAATTCGGCTGGGAACCTATTACCCTGCAATCCAAAGAAGGATTGGCATTGTTGAATGGGACCCAGTTCATGAGTGCTTATGCCGTATGGCTGGTTATCAGATCCAAAAAATTATCTTGGATCGCCGATATCATCGGCGCCATTTCGTTAGACGCTTTCGACGGAAGGATAGAGCCTTTCAATATATCGGTACATCTGGTACGTCCCCATATCGGACAGATCATGACCGCCACCCATGTTGTGAATATCCTATCGGGATCGGAAATTATTAACCGGTACAAGGAACATGTGCAGGACCCCTATTCGTTCCGTTGTATACCACAGGTACACGGGGCTACCAAAGATACCCTGACCCATGTCAGCAATGTAGTGGAAACGGAGATCAATTCCGTTACTGATAATCCGACCGTATTCCCGGATGAAGATATGATCATTTCGGCAGGTAATTTCCACGGGCAACCTCTGGCATTAGTACTGGATTTCCTGACCATGGCCATGGCCGAACTGGGCAACATTTCCGAACGCCGTGTTTATCAATTGATCTCGGGAAAACGGGGACTCCCCTCCTTTTTAGTAAAAAACCCAGGACTTAATTCCGGATTTATGATACCCCAATACACCGCCGCATCCATCGTTAACCAAAATAAAAGTTTCACGATGCCCTGCTCCACCGATTCCATTGAATCTTCGCAAGGTCAGGAAGACCATGTAAGTATGGGCGCCAACGCCGCTACCAAAGCATTTATGGTCGTCAATAACGTGGAAAAAATATTATCGATCGAGCTGTTCAATGCCGCACAGGCTCTGGAATTCAGAAAACCGCTGAAATCGTCGCCTTTTATTGAAGAGTTCGTGGCAAATTACCGTAAACAGGTTCCCTTTGTGGAAAATGATACGGTCATGTATGAATTAATGCATAAATCCAAAGATTTCCTGCAGGATGTAGATATTTTACTTTCCGAAATAAACAAATAATAACTCAATTACTTATATCACTCACTAATGAAATACAATTTCGACGAAATCGTTGATAGGAAAAATACGAACTGTATAAAATACGATAAGGCGTCCGAAGTTTTCGGAAGCGATGAAGTGATTCCCATGTGGATCGCCGATATGGATTTCCGGACACCGGATTTTATTCTGGAAGCCATTAAAAAAAGAACGAATGACCCTATACTGGGATATTTCTACCATAGCGACAGTTTTTATAACTCTATTATCGGATGGATGAAACGCCGTCACGGATGGAATATTGAAAAAGAATGGATCCATTTTTCGCCCGGCATTGTAACGGGACTTGCTGCATTAGTGCAGGCATTTACGCAAAAAAAAGACAAGATCATTATTCAAACCCCTGTTTACCATCCTTTTTATGCCGTAATTGAAAACCAGGACCGGACATTGGTAAAGAATCCCCTTAAACTGGAAAATGATGTTTACACGATGGATTTTGAGGATCTGGAAAAAAAGCTGAAAGACGGTGCTGCAATGCTCATCCTCTGCAATCCCCATAATCCCGTAAGTCGTTGCTGGACACCGGAAGAACTGCAAAAATTGGGAGAATTATGCCTTCGTTATCATTGCCTGGTCGTTTCTGACGAGATTCATGCCGACCTGATCATGCCGGGATATAAGCACACACCTATGGCTGCTGTTTCTGATGCTATCGCTGCCAACACCATCACCTGTATGGCTCCCAGCAAAACCTTTAATATAGCGGGACTTTCTACTTCCGAGGTCATCATTCCCAATAAAGAACTGGGAAATATCTATGACCGTTTTATGGATGAAAAGCTGCATTTGCTCATGGGAAACACCTTCGGTGATGTGGCCCTGGAGGCTGCTTACAGCCACGGAGATGCCTGGCTGGACCAGTTAGTTCCGTATTTAGCGGAAAATGTACATTACTGCCATGATTTTATTACGAAAAATATACCGGGCCTTAAAACCTATCCACACGAAGCGACCTATATTTTGTGGATCGATTTCAGGAATCTGGGCATCCCGCATGAAGAATTGAAGAAGATACTGGTGGAGAAAGCTAAACTGGGATTAAATGACGGACTGCTTTTCGGAACGGAAGGGGAAGGATTTATGCGTATGAATTTAGCCTGTCCGAAAAGTGTGGTTGAGAAAGCCATGACAAACTTAAAAAATGTTTTCGCCTAATATACACCATATGAAAAGATTAATCGTACCGGTCATCCTATTGGCAGTATTTTTTTGCTCTTGCAAACAATCCGCCAGATTCTCCATCATACCTAAAATCGAGTTTGTGGATCTGGAAAAGATAGCCAATAATTACAATTACGACGATAAAGCCAATCTTACTTTTTATTTCCAGGACGGTGACGGCGATATAGGCCTCGAAGGCAATATCTCCCCTTCCGATACTTTACCGGAACAGAAATATAATCTTTTCATCAATTATTATGAAAAACAAAACGGGCAATTCGTCAAAATAGATTCCGTCAACAATAATGCCCGGATTCCTTATTTAAGTAATAACGTACCGGAATCTATCGAAGGCGAGATCACCTATGAGATCTATATCAATAATTATTTATCTCCTTACGATACCGTATATTTCGATTTCTATATTGTAGACAGGGCTCATCATCGCAGCAATACCGTCCGCACACCGGAGATCATCATCAAAAAAAGATAATTATGACTATTGAAGAAACCATCAGGCAGGCTTTAAGAGAAGATATCGGCGACGGCGACCATTCATCGATGGCTTGTGTAGATCCCGCCATTACAGGCAGAATGCGCCTGATGTCTAAAGATATGGGCATTATCGCGGGGATCGAGATCGCGAAACTGGTCTTCAAAGAAGTCGACCCGGCTATTACGATGGAACAGTTTAAAGAAGATGGCGACGAGATCAAATGCGGGGATATTATTTTCATTGTCACCGGTCCCGCCAGGAGCATGCTTACGGCCGAGCGCACGGTACTCAATTTCGTACAACGCATGAGCGGTATCGCGACTACCACCCACAAATATGTAAAGCAGATCGAGGGAACGCGTGCCCGGTTGATCGATACCCGGAAAACCACGCCTAACATGAGGATCTTTGAAAAATACGCGGTTAAGGTCGGAGGGGGCGGGAACCACCGCTTCGGGCTCTATGATATGATCATGCTTAAAGACAACCATATTGATTTCGCAGGTGGTATTGAAAACGCCATTGACAAAACCAGGGAATATCTCGACAGGAACCATTTATCTTTAAAAATTGAGATCGAAACCCGCAATATCCAGGAAGTGATCAGGGTAATGGCCCATGGCGGCGTAGACAGGATCATGCTGGATAATTTTACGCCGGAACAAATTGAGAGCGCCCTGAAACTTATTAACGGACGCTACGAAACGGAGGCTTCCGGCAACATCACACTTTCCAATATCAGGGAATATGCCGAAACAGGTGTCGATTACATTTCCATCGGCGCGTTGACCCATCATATAAAGAGCCTTGACCTCAGCCTAAAATTTATCCATATTATTCCCCAATCTTAATCGCCATTAATAACCGGAATTATTAACCAGATAATGAATGTAAAGCAGAAATGGGGAGAAGCGAAGGAAAATATTAAGAAA
>ERZ809224.177-NODE-177-length-66083-cov-8.375931_pt1 | contig 66083 bp, 72 predicted proteins | sample MGYA00520513_ERZ809224 | MGnify/ENA primary metagenome ERZ809224 (study PRJEB31576, sample SAMEA3212658) | Homo sapiens | biome: human-gut; feature: human gut; material: fecal | place: Sweden | collected 2012 ... | reverse complement strand
AATCCCAAAATAAAACATACAATGAAGCCTTAACAATTATGGCCGATAAAACTCATATTATGATCCCGGATAAGGCGCAAATCCAACGTAAAACAACACCGGCAAAAGACACCAGTTTCAAAAACAGACAACTTGAAGCTTCAGGGCTTACAAAAAAAGACGTTAAAGCGTGGGAGTATCTCGATAATAAACAGGTTGAAATCGATGTCTTTGAAGCGGCGACTATATCACCTCAAAATCGCATTATTCCGGGTGATGATATGATTATCCACTATTTGGATTTGGATGGTCACCGTATCAAATACCAGGTTAAAAATGAAAGGGTAGAACGGGAGTTTTATCGGGTAAGATGGCAATTTCCCGAAAGTCATTTGGATAGATCCGGCAAGCCTAAAAAATACCAATCACCTGTTGGTTCCTCGATCACACTATTTATTCCTGAAACTATAAGAAAAATTTACCGGGAAAACCACCAAACAAAACGCTTATTTTTTACCGAAGGCGAAAAGAAAGCGGAAAAGATGTGTAAGCATGGTATGCCGGCCTTTGGTATGCCTGGCATAAATGCACTCGTAGGTAAAGAAAAATCATTTCCGGAAAGCGTTGTACGGGTAATAGAGAGTTGCGGGGTTAAGGAAGTATTTTTTGTCCTGGATAGTGATTTCAGGGAGTTATCAAAAAATATCAGTGCTGAAAAAGATATTACCGAGCGTTCCCGTTTGTTTTTTTATGCCGTTAAAAATTTCCGGGACTGGTTTCAAACTTTAGTGAATAGGGGTATATACCTTGAATTATACCTGATAGGTGGTAAAGGAAATGAAAAAGGAATTGATGACCTATTGGCCGGTTCGCTTGCAGGTAAAGAAGAAAATTACCGTAATGCACTCGATCGGGAAATCAATTCCATAGTCGAAGATGATCCGCAAAGCTGCGAATATTTTGAACTCTTTAAAATTTCAACCATAAGTGACTTAAAACTCAAAGATATTTGGCTATTGAATGATAAAAAACAGTTTTGTGATTATCATTTTGACACTCTTAAAAACATGTGTGAATTTACCTATGGCCGGAATAAATGGAGATTTAAGGATGATGAAATTGAACTTGCTCAACCATTAATGGATGATGAAAAATTCTTTTTCGAGGTATTCCGTAACAAAAAAAACGGGGACATAGAAAGAGAACTGAAATTCGATTACGTGAACATGAAAAAATTCTTCCGTAATAGGGGGTTTTATCGGTTGCGCAACGATGACCGGCCAAATGAATTGATACGGGTTGAAAATAATATAATCCGGGTATTAAAGGATCATACGGAAGCCCGTGATTACGCAATGGAATTAGCGGAGGAAATATTTGATAAGGAAGTACAAAACATGTTGATTCAGGGTTCATCCCAGTATTTCGGCCCCGAAAAGATTAATCAGATTGCTTTTTTCGAGCCAAGTTTTTTCCCTCCGGAGAAGACAGTAGAATATTTATTCTTCAAAGAAAAATACTGGCGGATATCGGCAGAAGGAATTGAAGAAAAATCACTCAATGAGTTAAACGGTAATGTTTGGGCGGAACAGCTTAAACATTATGATGCTAAACGCCTTGACCGCCTTATTAAGGTAAACAAAACAGGGGAAACTATCGGCGATCTTCCGGTTTATGACGTCCAATTTACAGCCACCGGACGGCAATGCGATTTTGCCAATTTTCTATGGGTTACTTCTTTTCACAGCTGGGCGGAATACCACGACGATAATCGCCGGCGAAATAACGTAAAAATAAAAGCGGAGGATTTAAATGATGTGTCCTTACATTTCATTAGTAAAATGACAGCAATCGGTTATTTACTCCATAAATACCGTGATAAAAACTGTGAGAAAGCAATGATTGGAATGGATGCCAAAATCAGTGAAGTAGGGGAGGCTTTCGGGCGTACAGGGAAATCACTTTTAGGATTTGCCTTATCTTATGTAAAGAACCAGGTATATATCGATGGAAAACGGCCGGACATGGAACACGATCGCTTCATTTGGCAGGAAGTCAACCGGAAGACGGAAAACATGTTCATCGATGATGTAAGGGTTAATTTTGATTTCAATTTGCTTTATACCATTATCGTCGGCATGATGACAATAGAGGGAAAGGGGGCTATCAAATACACTCTGAAAGGCAATGATGTGCCTAAAATCTACCTGACCACTAACCACATGTTGAACGGATCCACAACCTCCTATACCGACAGGCAATTTAAACTGGCTTTTTCTGACTTTTTTGACGATGACTTTAAGCCCTTCGAATACTTCGGAAAAAGCTTCTTTACCGAATGGGATGAATCACAGTGGAATCTGTTCTATAACTTTATGGCAGAATGTTTGGAACTGTATTTTCTCGCTGCAAAAAACGGTTGGGGTATTAATCATTCCGGACTTATCGCAGCTCCATGCGATAGTTTAGAACGCCGGCAGGCACGCCAGGAGATGGGAGAAGTGTTTTTCGGTTGGTTAAGCGATTATTTGGGCGTTACCGAAGAAAATCACGAGCATAATTTAGAAAGACTTAACACCCGCCTGATTCGTGGGGAATTGCAAGATAATTTTTACGAAAAAAATCCAAGGGAAAAGAAATACTGTTCCCCACAAAGATTTTGGAAAAAATTGATCTGTTATTGCCGTTATTACGGTTTTCGATTAAATCCTATACAGACATTGGACAGTTCAAAGCCAGGTCATGACAAAACAAGCGGAACAGAATACATTACAATCGCCAACCAACATTTTGATGCGGAACAATAACCTTATTTTTAAAACTAAAGAAATAAATACCCGAGATGAAAAAAACAATAGCTGTTTGGTTTTCATGTGGTGCAGCATCAGCGATAGCCGCCAAACTAACAATAGATAAATTCAAAAAAGATTATAACATATTGGTCGTAAATAACCCAGTCACAGAAGAGCATCCTGACAATCGTCGTTTTTTAAAAGATGTGGAAGAATATATCCAACACTCGATAATAGAGGCGAAAAACCCAAAATATCCGTCTTGCTCCATTGTAGATGTATTTGAAAGGGAAAGATATATGAGCGGAGTGCAGGGGGCTGTTTGTACAAGATTATTAAAACGAGAAGCCAGGTATCACTTTGAAATTATACATAGAATTGATTATCATATTTTAGGGTTTACTGTGGATGAATGGAAACGCCAAAAAAATTTCATGCAAAGGGAAAGGGCTGATGTAATTCCATTACTATGCAGTGAGTTAATAACTAAGGAAGATTGTTTTTCAATCCTTAGAAGAGCGGGTATAAAACTCCCAAAAATATATGAATTATTGTATCCTAATGCCAATTGTATAGGTTGCATTAAATCTGAGAGCCCAACTTACTGGAATATGGTAAGAGTAGATTTTCCAGAAGTATTCATTATGAGGGCGGTACAAAGCAGAGAAATAGGTTGCAAACTGGTAAAGTATAAGGGAAAAAGGATATTTTTGGATGAATTGCCGCCGGACGCGGTCGGGGGCAAAATTAAAAATTGGGAATGTGGAATATTTTGTGACAACTATTAGATCAAGATGTCAGCCATATAATTATACTTATGATAAGGCTTATAATTGAAATAATAAGAGCCAGGAAACTAATTATAAATATTCTGTTACGGTGCTTTGCGGCTTCATGGCGATCTCTTATTTGATCTTCCTCATTAAGCATATCAAATGCCAATTTTTGGGATTCAGCCAACTCACTTCCAAAAGGTTTTTTCATGGCGCAAAAATACAAAACAATATGAATTATAAAGTATTAATTATATATTTGCACTGTAATTAGTCATAGACTATTATTCTATCTGCAAATCTGGTAAATTTAGGAATTAAGAATAATAGGTCTAAAGATTAGTTTGCAACCCTATAGGGTGCGGACTTACCTTTCCTTATTTTAATTCCGGGCTTACCAGAGCCTGCAGATGAGTAAGCTAAGGGAGTGTTGCACCCTTTTTATTTGCAACAGTTAGGAGATTAAAACTATTTCGTTGTGACAGGCCTATACGTATGTATGGGCTTGTCTGATTTCAAATATTCGATTCTTAGCCATTAAAATATATAAAACATCCAAAAATTACTTTGAATTTATGAAAAGTAATTTTTACCTTTTAATGGAATATCCCCCTTAGCACTCTTTTCCCCCGCACCCCCTTTTACCGGGAATTAAAAAAATGGTGCTTAAGTCAAAAATCAGAAATCCACAACGGGCTTATATATAATACCTTATATATTTTCTTTTTATTATTTTTAATAGACCTTCCTAAAATAATATAAAAAAGAGTGCTTTAGTGCGCACTAAAAGCACTAAATTGAAAAAGTACTTATTTCTCTAAGTAAAATCCGCCATTTTTTATAAGCACTCTTTTAGCACTCTTTAGCACTAATCGCACTAAAATTTTGTAACTTATTTAGAATCAATACATCCAAAAACAGTAGCACTCAAGCACTAAAAGCACTAAAATTTTGGCATTATCACCCAGGGGTTGGTTGTTATTTTAATGTATAAAATTACGGCGGAGTTGTAATATTACAATCCTGCCGTAACGAAATGCATGTACTTGATTTTCAAACAGATTTTTATTATATTTTTGTATTTGTATTCATGGATTTGTAATTAGTAATCATCATGAAAACAATTGAAAATTTATGTTTATTTATTTGAAGTTCAATATAATAAATGACTAATGGAATTAATACAAAATTATGATAGATTTTTTTACTCCGATTTTCTAAATCCAGTATTAACCAATCCTATTTATTATGCTTATGGAAGCTATTCCAATCACCATATTCAAAAAAAGAATGTTAAACAAATAAAAAGAAAAAAAACATGGAAGAAAAAAGCAAAGCGGTAAAAATAAAGTCTTTACGGCTTACTCCTGATGTTTATGCTGAATTTGAAGAATTTCAGCAAAGTATTGGAGCCCCAACTGCAACCGAATTTGTCGAAACTATTTTAGAGCAACAGCACAGGCCTGTTAAAAATAATCAGGACTATGCAAAAAAACTTAAAGAAAATGCTGATTTAATCGAGAAACTAAATCAAAAAATAGTTGAAAATGAATTAAAAACAGCGGATTTAGTTGACAAACTTACAGCTTTAGAAGGAAAAACGGAAAGTGACACAGGGGAAATCATGCGTTTACAGGATGAAAACACTCGCCTGAAAGCAGAAAACTCCCAGCTCATAGAAAAAGGTAAACTACCGGAAAACTGTAAAGTAATACAATTTGATCCACTAAATTTATTATTGCTTCAATATGTTGCTGATCGGGAAGGAAGAAAACGGGAACAGGAGTGGAGTATTCATGATGTAATCAATTACTTTATCCATAACCGGTTTGAAATGGGTAGTGTAAACGGTAATATGGATGCTGTGCCTGATTCCGCAGTAAGAGAATTTAAAAGTATCATCCAATGTTAAGCGATAGTTTACTTAAAATGATCATACCGATTGCAGAAAAGCAACTTACGGATGATAAAATAACCCCGGTATTTGAAAAATTCCTGTCAAGTTATCCCCTGGAAGATGATGAGCATAAGAACGCCGCTATCTGTACTGTCGAAAAAAACGGTAAAGTTTATTTATCGGTTATTGGCATGGGGTATAACCATGATATAAAGAATTATTATGTCACGAAAGTTAAAAACCGTCAACCGCTAATTGAAGCGATAAAAACATTACTTGGCCATGCAAAATAAATTAATAGATGATGCTTCTTTGTGGTTCGAGAGCCGCAATGCCTCGATCCAGGATTATGAAACCCCCGAACCGGTTCCGGAAATCCCGGATTTCATAGATACGGAAACAGAATCCGAACCGGTAGAATATGTGACCAGTAAACAGGTAAGACATGAATTAAACATGATCCAGCTAAACGAGCCTACAGCCGAAATCATTGTATCCCTAATGGATGTGGTTTTGCCTTTAGTATTGGTTATATTTATCAAAGGAACCGATAAGGAAGATATCAAACTGGATCAAAATGAACGGGAAACATTAATTGCCGCATGGGCTAAATATTTACAAACGACTTCATTTCAAATGTCACCCGGTGGTATCCTTATTACAAGTATGTTGACTATATACGGAGCTAAAGTTACTATGGCGATGATGAACCGGAATCAAAATTCCGAGCTGGAAGAATTACGCAAGGAAAACGAACGGTTAAAACAGAATGGCGATGCAGCGTAAGGCAGAACTTAATTTGGTTGTAGGTATTAATGGCACCGGAAAAACCACTTTCCTCCGTGACCATGTCTTACCAAAATTTAAGAAGGCAATCATTGTTACTCCTGATTCCGCAGAATGGCGTAATTTTCCGGAACTTTCCGCTTCGGATATTCGAACTTTAAATGGAGTAGGGCGGGTTGTGTATACCGGTAAAGACACCCTCAAAATGATCAAGGAAAATTACTCCGGAGGGGCGTTATTGCTCGATGATGCAATGGCCTATCTCGATGAGCAAACGCCCGACATATTACAATATATATGGATACGGCGGCGGCAATTCGGAATCGACGTATATATTATAGCGCACGGACTCCGGCAATTACCGCCAAAGTGCTTTACTTTCGCCTCATGGCTTATCCTGTTTAATTCAGTGGAAAATTTTACCCAGCGGAAAAAAGAACTGATCCCGGAATTATATACAAAGATCACCACCGCCCAGGAGAGGATAAGAAACAAGGTTCTCAATGGCGATCCCTACTATTATGAGATTATTTTACTTGACGTTCAAATAAAGGCTACCTATGAACAGCAACGAAAAATTAAGTAATTCTCCCCGCACTTTGTCGGAGTTGGCCAGTGCTTACAGGGTCGATGTACGCACTTTCACCAATTGGCTTAAATGTGAGACCTTAAAAGATATATTGGAAAACCGAACGGGTAATTACATCCATATACCACAGATACATCGCATAATTGAGCATCTCGGGGAACCGGGATAAATGTTTATTAATATATTTTTTGATTAGGATCCGGCGCCTATTGTGCCGGATTTTTTTTATCCTACCGGTGGATATCCATGCATATAAATACGCAATAATCCACAAAGTAAAACAAAAAACTGCAAAAACCTGCAATTGGTTGCAATTCCCTACATCACTGATTTTTACCATTATACTTTTGTGTCACGATTTCACTTAAACCATAAAAAATAAAATCAGCAAAGAATGAAAAAGTTTATCACGAACAACATCCACATTTTTGTAATAGCAGCCCTTGTTATTGCCGGTATTGCTTTTTACAGGACACAAAAAACCAAAAAAGAAACCGAAGAAACAGCGGCATAAAAAATGACACAACAGGAAATTATAAAGCGATCAAGAAAAGTTTTAACCAATAAATTCACAGGAAACATGAATGAAAATATAGCTTCGGCACTTAGTCCCAAATTTCAATTTGAAATTCAAAACAACGATCAGAACGCCCGTAAAGTGGCAATTATACCCGGTTACCTTAGTACAGATGATTATATTGCAAAACTCGATAACAGCGATGTTACCATAACAAAAATCAATTCAAGTCCTAAATCATTAAAAAGGGCAGGATTCAATGTCGATTGTGTTCTGGCTGATGAGGAAGCAATAGTAGAAGGTACAAAAAGCACCATCGCAATGAAACCGGGTAACCCTGATTACAGCATAATGAATCTAAGGGAATACATCAAAACGAACCCCTCTGTTTTGAAGAAGATGACCATCGTTTCAAACGATCAGACGGCTTTTGACACGGATATGGAAATTACCGAACTCAATCCATTTGATAAGAATAAGCAGCAAACTTTGGATTTGTCCAATTTCTTTGACCGCTATCAGTATCAGAGCGACCGCATAGATTTACTATTCAAGGAAACCGGACTGGAATTAAGCGACACTTTATTGTGGATCGTTACTATACCCTCCACTTGTACCATGAAATTCATACTTTACTTCGAAGAATAAAAACCTCTCTAAAACCGATTGTTGACCAAGAAAAGCCCTGCCCATTATTGAGGGTACGGGCTTTTTTTAAACCTTAAAAAGATGAAGAAAAAGAAAAATTATGCGGAAGAGGCTGCGGTAAATTCTGCTAAGGACAATACAGGGTTAATTAATACTATTGTCACCGGTGCCGGTGGTGTGTTGTCGGGCATTGCAAATATGATTGGTTCTATAAAGGGAACGAATCCGGATACCAATATCTATTACTCTAATCCTGATAGCGGCAACAACAAAACAGGCTTATATGTGGCCATTGGTGGGGTTGTAGTGGTTTTGGTCGTGGTTATGGTGTTTGCATTTAAAAAGTAATAATGTGGGTGAATTTGTCCATGTCACTGCGAAAGAATTGGGCGCATGTCCCGCAGCTATCAATATGTATGATGGTGTAATTGAAATAAACACCAGTGTATGGGACAAATTTACAGATTTTGAAAAACAGTTTATCATAGAACATGAAAGAGGCCATTACAAGTTACAGACAGATAGCGAACAGGTCGCTGATGCTTACGCACTCAGGAAAGTATATGGAACACATCCCGGTTCCCTCAAAAAAACAATTAAAGCATTATACAAAGTAGGTATTATAAACGCTCACAGGCTTAAACACTTATATATTGAAGCATTGCAAATAGATGCTACCGAAAATAATAATCCAAAAGCCATTGAAGAATTAAAACATTTAGGAATAAAAAATATGAAAATGAAAAAATCACTCCAAGGATCATCCTTTGTAACGAAAGGAAAAAACTATGTGACCGATATGGAAATGAATATAACTGAAGAAAATTCACTTAAAGGAAGTGGATTTACATTGTTTGGTAAATATTACTTTTCGTATAGTAATTTCCTGTTAGCCTGCATCCTGGTTGCAACCATCCGTATCCTTTGTAAAATGAGATAACGATGAAGCTTAAGCGCAAATATTCACAACGTAGGATTACGGATATTGATTATAACCGGTTAGTGGATTTGATAACTGGATTTAATCAATTGACGGCAAAAAGATTAAGGGTTTTTTCAGAAAATCCCTCCGATCTAATGACGTTGATCAGGAATAACTTCTCCGGACAGTTTAAAAAAATAGAGATAGCCCGTGAAGGTGGAAGCAAACCGTTTGTTCGCATATTCTTCAATAGCAAAGATGACAGGATCAGACTGGAGAATAAGTTAAGGAAAATGGAATCAGATGGTAAGATTATCAGTTACGATAAAAACAATACCAATAGTGTTACCACAGAAAATGGATCACGGATTACATTAACCGGCACTCCCGGACTTGACCGGTCGGATTCGGAAAAGAATAACGACATAATCCCTGTAAATAATAACCAGGGTGGTACCGGGGAACTTTCCACGGGTATTTCAACAACGACAATTATCATAGTGGCCATTATTGCGATTATTGGCCTTTACGTGATCTTTAAAAAATAACAATGGCAACTATCTATAAGGATACGACAAACAAATACCAAACCAGTACCTACGCCCTTGAAAAAACGGCTGATGCACCGGATTTTATTTCCGTTTTCTTTAATACGGTCGGAGATGTCCTTTCCTCTGTTTTAACAATGGGAGTTAGTTCTGCAGGGGAGGGTGTTGGAAAATTTTTTTCCAATTTAAAGGTTGATTTGGATTTGGGTAAAAAATCAGCAAACGGCAATCCCCACAGTAACCAGAATAACGGGAATAATACCACTATGATTGCGGTTGTTGTCATTGTCATAATTATTGTTTTGGTTTTAGTTTTTAAAAAGAAAAAGAGATGATCAGAGCGATAAATAATAAGAATTATATGACCTGGTTTGAATTTTGGTATCCAGCCAAAAACGCCTCGTTAAACGCAGAGAAATCATACAATGACAAGGTATTTGAATATAATAAAATACAGGATGATACGGAGTACGCAGCTACATTAAAACTCACTAAAATGGACAATATCAAAATCATCGTCATTGCGATTTTGATCGTCTTTGCAATATACATTTTCAAAAAACATAAATAATAATGGCAAACGCATTAGATACAACAACAAAACTGGTCGAGAACCCGAAAAGAATGATTGCCTTGATCATTCTGATTGTGGTTATAATCATCGTGTATTTTGTTTTCAGAAATAAAATCAAAGGCCTGTTTTCCAACCTGCAGAACAAGGTAGAAAACAACCAGGCGTTAAACGAGGAAATCAAAGCGACTGGGGAATCCACTACTTACACGGAGAGCGCATATAAAACTTATGCCCAAAGACTTTATAATGCCATGAAAGGCATAGGTACGGATGAAGCAACCATTTACGCCGTATTCAATGAAATGCGTAATACTGCGGATGTTCTCAAGCTTGTTGCGGTTTATGGCATCCGGGATAATGAGACACTTTCACAGTGGCTACATGGCGACCTTTCAAGCCGGGAGATCAAAAAGCTCAATCAAATTTTAACTTCAAAGGGAATCAATTACCAATTTTAAATCCATGAAAAAAAATAAAGTAATCATACTGGCTGCGATACTTGCTTTTGTTCTATACAAAGAGTGGAAGAAAAAGAAGGGGACGGAAAATGAATCAATCCAGGAAGACCAGGAAAATAAGGAAGGGGATACAAATAGTAATACATCCATCAGAGAGGATAAACTTAAAACCTTTCTCAAAAATAATGTAACCGTAAGTAAAACCCTTACTTTACCTGCCACAATACAAAAGAAAACCGATGATGATACGCCAAAAATAAACGTAGATGAAAAGTTTTTACTCAATGATACTTATTCTTTAAGGTCAAATGCAAATAACAATCCGTTATATCAGGCTAAATACTTCACCGGTACTTCACAGAAAATTGCTTCTTTCCCTATCCGTAAAGGATTTGAAGGGGAGAATGTGAAAGCACTCCAAAGTGCGCTAAATGCAAATATATACATCCATGGGGGTACTCCGCTTAAAGTAGATGGCATTTTTGGTGAAAGCACACAAACAGCCTTACGCGCTGAAACCGGTAATTCCCAAATAAACGAGAAGCAGTATAATGAACTCCTTCAAAAAGTAAGGGCATGAAAAAAAAGACGATTATAATTATTGTTATCGTGGCCGTTATCCTGGTTACTATCGGGATTGTGCTTTACAGAAAAAAGAATAAAGCCAGTTCCCCCGGATCAGATACCAACTTCCCTTTACAAGTGGGTACGACCGGAGCAGCCGTTAAATCACTTCAAACGGCCTTAAATACGCTCACACCTATCACAGAATCCAAGATGAACGTGGACGGCATATTTGGCCCTATCACACATGATGCCGTGATGATGTTTTTAGGGTTGAATAAAGTGCAAAAAAGCCAGTATGATAAATTAATGGAGATAACAAAGGGTAAGACTTATATTTCCTTAACGCCAACTCAAATGAACCAAATTCAAAACGCTTAAACTATGGCAAATACAAATAATGACAACGGGGGTTTTTTAGATATCCTGAAAGGGGATAAGGCTCTACAGTTCTCCATATCATTGGACTTTATTTCAATATCCTACCTGTTAGGTGGTGCCTTGCTGGTCGGTATCCTCTTAATTGTAATCTCTAAAAAACTAATACGCTAATGACACCACAGGAATTTTTCAAGAAGTATTCTACCGAATTTATTATTGCAACCAATGGAACCCCGCTATTGCCGTCGGTAAAAGCGGCACAGGCCGCCCTTGAATCCGGTTACGGCAAAAGTACAATTGGCCCCGCCAACAATCTTTTCGGAATTAAGGCCACCGGTCAAATATCACCATACTGGGACGGATCCACATACCGGGCTTCCACCGGCGAATATTTGAACGGGAAAAATGTAACCATAACTGACGGATTCCGGGTATATAAAACATTATCTGATTCCATTCGGGATCATAGCCACTTACTAATGACTTTGCAACGCTACCAGCCTGTAAGATCAGCCATTACGCCGGAAGATCAGGCATACGCATTGCAGTCGGCCGGTTATGCCACCGATCCGACTTATGCAAGCAAATTGATCAGTATCATTAATAAATACAACCTGAAAGAACTTGATAAAAAAAAAGCATTATGAAGTACGCTAAAATTACCGCTGCAGTGGTCTGTATTCTGTTTTCAAGTTGGGTTATTTATGAAAACCTAAAGTAATATAAGATGGCTTTAAATAAGAAGTTAGACAATAGATTTCGCTATATAAAAGAAAAAGATAAACCCGGTGCAGGTTCTGTTATTATTACTTCTCCGGATATGCCGGTAGATATGAAAACCGGTGATTACTGGTTCAAATTAGAAAAAAGCGGATCAGATAATTTTATCACCATCAACATCAAAACGGATAATGGTTTTGATGTTTTGCTACCCAGGACTAAAGCGACCAATGTAGAAGGATTGCAGGAATTAATATCGGCACAAACCAAGAGAGATATAAATGTGATCCAGGAGAGCGAAGCAAGTCCGATATCATTTATTCCTTCTGTTTCCAAAGATACGGTCAACATTATAGAACTGGTTAATGCGGATGATTTAAGAACCATAAAAATTCTTCAAAAAGAAGATGGTGTACTATCTACCGTAATATTTTTTAATTCTTCAAAGGATAAGCAAATAATTTTTTCCGCAGAGGATGCCATGTTATACCAAAGCGAATTTGAATACCCCACCTTATTGATTAAGGAAAATACATTTGTTGAAGTGTCTTTTTATCGTTTCGGAGGTGTGATACTCCTTCTTTCATCACGTGAACTAAAATATTATGAATAAAGTATTGTATTTTGATGTAACCAGGAAGCAAATTATTAAGTCGGGTATAAGCAATATTCCGGCCAATTTGTTTGTGCCGTTATCGGCCGATCAGATTGATTTCTATACCAACCATCCGGAAGCTTCCTATGCTGAAATTTTAAATATGGAGCTGCGAAATACATCCGCGCCCGATATTTCAGAAATTAAATTGCAGGCAATTGAAAGGCTATCCATGATGTCACAGGCGAGAATGTCAGAGATTATTCCCGATTATAAAGTATTTAATGTTATTTCCGGTGTGTATGACAGCCAAACTACACCCACAGCAACCGAAGTCTTATCCGAATACAAAAGAATCGGGGAGATGCTGAGAAATGATTTTTATAGGCTCAAAGGATTAATCCAGGCGGCAAATACCATTGAAGAAATCAGGGAAATTGAAATGAGTAATAATTTTAACACTATCGGATAATGTTAAGGCGTAATTACGATAAACACCATCAGGAAAATTCAAAATTGATTTTTTACGCACCATTAACGGATGATAAATATCCTAAATATGTCGCCGGTGGTGATTACTCCCTGTATTATGAAGGTAGTGGAATTATTTCCGGGGGTGAACTTTATTTATCAAGTAATGCAGCAAATATGGGAGTAGGATATAATCAACCGTTGCCTATTTCAGATTACACCATTTCCGCATATCACACAAGAATCAACACAGTTGGTAATCAATTTTCATTTATGAACTCTTCGCATTCGAATGATACTTATTGGACGTTAATGCTTGCGCATGATAAACTAATTACCTATGTGAATCAGGTTGGTGAAAGAATGTTATCAATAAATTCCATTCTACCCCTTAATATTAAGACTTTTGAAACAGTCACAACCATTAAAAATGATGATGGGACATACACCACTAAAATATATATCAATGGAGTATTAAAAGCTGAAAATACAATGGCCAATACTAATTTGGATAATTACATTTCAAATTATGGCCAACCGTACGTGGGAATTGGAATATGGAATAAGGGTTCTGCTAATGGCTTTGTAGGTAAGTTGTCACAACTCACCTGTTTCCAAGTACTGTCAGACGAAGAAGTAATGCAACAATACATTAAAAAGGGAGTTCCGGAAGGATTTTAATTATGGATATCATAGAGTTTTTAAAAACACTACCCATAGCGGTTGTAATGTCATTTATAACCTGGCTTTTTACTTTTAAATATTCCCGTAGAAAGGAAGCAGCTACTGCAGGGGCTGCGGAAATAGAAACCATTGTTAAAAAGGTTGATGCTTACGATAAAATAATACGTGACCTTAATGGGCGGGTAGTAAACTATGTCATTGAAACCAACCAGTTAAGACAGGAAAATGAAGGATTGCAACAGAAAATCTATGATTTAAGCAGTAAATATGACTCATTGAAAAATAGTTACGACCGTCTTGAAAAACAATTGAAAAATGGATAAAATAACCAGGTGTTTCATTTTCTTATTATTTACCTTAATTTTCTCCGGTTGCAGCTGCGAAAAACAAATGTACCGTTTATCATATAAATGTCCGGATCTATTCACAACAAAAGATATTCCCTATACCTATACAATTCCTGAATATCACGTTGACACAGTTTTTGTATTTTCCAAAGGAGACACTGATACGCTTACAATTACGGATAATAGGGGAGATGTTGTTATTATTCGGCAACTTGACACACTGAAAGTTTTTATTCATCTACCTGCAGACACTATAACAGAATATATACCGGTTGAAGTTCCAAAACCGATAATAGAATCGAAAAAAACATTCTGGGATCACCTGGAAACCATTTTAATACTCATCATAATAGGCGGGGTTATTTATGGCATTATCTTAATTATCAAATATAAAACAAATAAAAATGGCAAAACTGACTAAAAAACAAATGTCCGCTATGGGCAAACAAATTACAAGCGAAGCGAAAAGGATCCGCAAAAACAATCCGGGTATGAAATGGCAAACTGCCATGAAAAAGGCCGGAAAGAGTTACAAGAAAAAATAAGTAAATCCCAAAAACCATGAATATCAAAAAACCAATAGCCAATTTATCAAAACATGAGAAAAATTTGAGTTCTCGCAAACCTAACAAGACTACCCTTACTAAATCATCTAAAAAAGTTAAATCATGCAAAAACAAAAGAAAATAGTAGATTCAAATCCGGATATCAGCACGGGAGGCCGTGCTGATCGCTATTGGAGTATTAGAGGTGTAGTGCAAAAATCTTCAAAAGGTATTACTTCAAAACTACCGAAAACTATATCTCCACAGAAACCTCTCGATCAATATGAGATTTTAAAGCTTTATAATTTAAAAGGCTTTGAGTGGGGGAACTGGCTATCAAACAATGATAGATCAGACAAATTACATGCTGCAGCCATTTCACTACGGGATTTGTCGAAAGTAATGCGATCCACTAATTTAGGAATGGATGGCACTATTGGCTTAGCTTTCGGTGCCAGGGGTATGTCAGGGGCAAAAGCCCATTTTGAACCATCCACGTTTATGATAAATCTTACAAAAAATAGTGGAGATAATTCATTGGCGCATGAGTATGGGCATGCTGTGGATTATTTCTTTGGGACGTATATTGATCAAAATAGAAATTACCGATCATTGGTTGGAGGAAGTTCAACGGCTCGAAAATTAAAAGACAATAGAGGTAGTCAACTTAGAACTTTGGCAAACGGAATTGTTGACTCCATTATTATGGACGGGAAAATGTTATCAGAGAGTTATCAGAGGCTAATTAAAGCTAAATCGGGTGATTATTGGCGATCAAGAAATGAAATTTGGGCTCGCTTTTTCGAGCAATATGTGGCTTATAAATTAAATTTCATGAATCTGAAAAATCCATTTTTGATGAAATCAAAATATGAATCCAGTACTTATTTATGTAAAAGAGATTTTGAAAGGGTATTGCCTGCCATGGATACATTTATTACTATTGTTTCCCGGAAAATGAATGAAAAGCCTAATAAAAAAGTATATGTTGTGAACAGTGGCAAAAAATCAGCATCTAAACAGTAAAGAATTTATCTTTTAAAGCCATGTTATATTCATCCTCCAATGATTTCAAATAAACATAAGTTTGGTTGGGTGATGAATGTCGATTTTGTTTCATCATATCAAGTAAATCGGCTCCATTGTCCTTTAATTTACGGTTACCGGTATGTTTAGCGGCGTAAATATATGTGTTTATGCCTAATGCTAATCTTGCTTTTTTATAATGCTTATATATGTAGTTTTTCCCAACAGGAATACTTCCCGGTTTTCCCTCAACAGTGAACATAAAATCCTCTTTATTGGCTTTATGATATCCGTTTTGGATTAAATATTTTAAAAAATGATCCGGAATAATCACCGGTTTTTCCTTATCATTTTTTGCTGTATCTTTTCGGCTCCACAGTATTCCTTTTTCATAATCAATGTCCCCAACTCTCATTAATCGGACTTCTCGACCCGGTCGAAAAAAGCAATATAGAATAAACTGAAATATAATCCATAGTTGCCGGTCGCATTGGAGAGCATAATTTTTTAATTCTTGAAGTTCTTTATCGGAAAATAGGCGTGGGGTATTACTGATATATTTATAATGCGGCAATAATTCAAAGAAATTTTGGGTGATTAGCTGTTTTTTCCTAAGATGATTACAAACTTGACCCATTATGCTTTTATATTCTTTGAGAGTCTTTCCAGAACGACAGCCATTCGCCTTTAGCCATTCCATAAACTCTAAGGCATGCTCATAAGTGAACAAAGAAACATTTAGTTTATCCCACTTCTTTTCTTTAATGAACTTTATAAATTTATTCAATTTATAGCTATATTCAATAAACGAACGTTCCTCGATATTTTCAGTTGCCTTAAATCTTAAAAAATCAGAAATAGCATTTATCCAATTATTGGGACTGGATAAATTCTTTTTTCCAAATCTTTCTTCGAATGGAGACCAACCATTTTCAAGCTTTTTAGTGAGATTGGCAATAATTCTTTGGGCATTTCTCATTCTTTGATCCTCATTCCCAACATTCAAGCCTTTAGTAATCTTAAAGGCATGCATTGTTTGGGAAATCGGATCACGGTATGAATAAAGTATATACCATGCTTTTCCTTTATGTAGTTTCGGTGTGGAAAAAATTTTTTTTAGCGATATAACCATTTTAACTTTTTGGTTATTCGCATGTTAAGGATTAAAAACTTTCTAATCTTTCTAAAAAAGTTCACCGAGCGCTTGTAACGCTCTGTAAATCAAACACTTATAGTGTCGGGGTGACAAGACTCGAACTTGCGGCCTCTACGTCCCGAACGTAGCGCGCTACCAACTGCGCCACACCCCGTTTTGAGGTTGCAAAAGTACATTTTTTTTAAATTCATTACACAACTTCAGGAAATATTTTTGGAACTGTTTATCATTCATTCGTTTATTTATTGAACTTTCGACATTTGTACCTGTTGCAACATAATAAAAGCAGAAATTTGCTGTTGAAGATTTCTGATTTATAAAAAAATTGTATTTTTGTAATCGTAAATTTAAACCCGTGAAAAAGATTTTACAAAAAAGTATCTTGCTCTTCATGCTGACAATTTATTTTGTCTTTTCCACCGGTATTTTCGTATCCATACATCATTGTTGTAATCATTGTAATGAAAAAACGGAAATCACGACCTGCTTATGCCAGGACCATGATCATGATTCCCATCCACATCATGTAAAAGATAAACATCATCATTGTCACGATACCCAGTATTTTTTCAAGATTTTAGATAATTACGAAAGGGAAGAGCATACGGTTTCCATTGATGCGGAAACTCTTCCTGTTCAACTCGTATTATATGACACACATGATTATCTGGTAACTCTATACCAAGTATTTTTTAAAACCACGGAAATCCAGCCGCCTCATCCTGTAATTCAGGGAAGGTTATTTGCGGATTATACCCAGCAAAGGCTTCATTACGCGTAATTTTGATTATATGATCCTATTATTCATGCTATTCCTTTTTTAGGAATGCGTGTATTTTAATTTATATAATCAATATTAAGTTACATCGTAATGAAAAAAATAATTTTAATACAGTTGTTCATTATATTCGCTACGTTATCTTTAGCGGCACAATCACCGCTGAAGGGTAAAGTAACAGAGTTTAATGAAAACGGAGAAGAAACACCGGTCATCGGTGCCGTTTTACAATGGCACAATACCGCGGTCGGGACCGTCACGAACCACGAAGGGAATTTTACGCTGGAAAGAGTAAAGAATACGGACAGGCTTGTGATCAAATACCAGGCTTATCCCAGTGATACGATCACGATTCCCGCCACTCAGACCGAATTGAATGTGGTACTATCGGGATCCAATACCTTGCCTGCCGTGGAAGTAGCGGCCCGTAACGGAGCCTATATTTCCGTAAAACCTATTCTTACTACCGTGATTACCACCGACGGCCTGAGAAAGGCGGCCTGTTGTAATTTATCGGAAAGCTTCGATAATACGGTTGCGGTGGATGTGGAATATTCCGATGCGGTAAGCGGCGCCAAGCAAATTTCCATGTTGGGACTGGCAGGTATTTATAGCCAGATCTTATTAGAAAATACTCCCTATATCCGATTGTTATCCAACCAATTCGGACTTGGTTTTGTGCCGGGAACCTGGATGGACGCGATTTCCATATCAAAAGGTATTTCATCGGTTACCAACGGATATGAAGCGATTACAGGGCAAATTAATGTGGAATATAAAAAACCCGAAACTAACCGGGAAAAACTTTTCCTGAATCTTTTCGGCAGCACTATGGGTAAAGGCGAACTTAACCTGAACACCCGGTTTGATGTAAAGGAAAATGTATCCACCATGTTCCTGCTGCATACCGAAGGACAGTTCGCCCGTATGGATATGAACAAAGACGGTTTTTTAGATGCTCCCATCAATTATCAGGTGAACGCGATGAACCGCTGGGATTATACCGTTCCCGGAAAATTCGAAGGTAGAACAATGGTTTCTTACCTGTGGGAAGACAGGGTGGGAGGTCAGGTGAAATTTGATCCCAAAACCGATCTTTTCTCAGATTCTCTATGGGGGATGCGGATTAAAACCAACCGTCTCAACGTAATCACGAAGAACGGGTTTCTCCTGAAAGGACATCATGAAAGTATCGGAACAATTCTCTCGTTTACTTACCATGATAATAATTCCTATTTCGGATTGAGAAAATATGATGCCAAACAGATCAGTGGCTTTGCCAATATCCTCTATTCCAATCGTTATGGAAAAGAAGACAGGCATAAGTTAACGGCAGGCGCCAGTTTCCAGATCGATGAACTGAGAGACCAGCTTTATAATGTAAGCAATGAAATACGTCCGCCATTCTCTTCCCGTCTTGAAGCCGTACCCGGTATTTTTGCCGAATATTCCTATTCTATTGATGAAAAACTGGTGGTGATGCCGGGAATCCGGTTCGACTATAATTCTTTATATAACCAGTTATTCTGGACTCCCAGATTTCATTTAAAATGGATGGCACACAAAAACAGCTCCTTCCGTTTATCTGCCGGAAAAGGATACAGGACCTCCAATGTAATTGCTGAAAACACTTCGCTTTTAGTAAGTAACAGAGAATTTGTATTTACGGAAGACCTTAAACCCGAAGAAGCGTATAATTTCGGGTTGAGTTTTGTGCAAACTTTCGATATGAAAGGTGGAAAATCCAACCTCGCTTTGGATTATTACTACACTCATTTTATCAACCAGACCGTTATCGACCTGGATAGTGATCCCCGCGAGGTACGGATTTCAAATTTACATGGGAAATCCTATTCTCATTCGGCACAGGCGGAACTGACCCTTTACCCGATCAAAAGATTCGAAATCATTGTGGCTTACCGTTTTAACGATGTATGGTTGACCACTGGAGGTAAATTACAACCCAAAGCCCTGGCCAGTCCTCATAAAGCCCTGCTGAACCTTAGCTATTCCACTAAATTTGATAAGTGGAAATTCAGCACTACACTACAATTCAACAGCTCCATGAGGCTTCCCGAAACCTCCGGTAATCCGGAAGAATTCCGCCTCCCGGAAAAATCACCTTCTTACTTTGTACTAAATGCCCAGGTTACGAAAAAATTCAGGAACTGGGAAGTTTATGTAGGCGGGGAAAACCTATTGAATTACAAACAAAAAAATCCGATCCTGTCGGCGAATGATCCGTTTGGAGAATATTTCGATGCTTCCATCATTTACGCACCGATTACCGGCGCGATGGGATATGTAGGATTAAGATGGACAATTAAATAACTTTCAATTCGTTTAATATTAATGTAAATTCAGAAAAAAATGAAAAAGTATTTTTTAACTGCAGTAATCGCCTTATTCGGCATTACTTTAATGGCTCAAAAAAGCAAAACCGAAACCGTAGTGATCCAGACCAATGCCGTTTGCCAGAAATGTGAAGACAGGTTCAAAGAAAAGATTCCTTTCCTTAAAGGAGTAACCGATTATTCCCTGGATCTGAAAACGTCAAAAGTGACGGTGACTTATAATCCTCAGAAAACAAACGCTGATGAAATCAGAAAAGGGATCAGTAATATAGGATACGACGCGGATTTAGTGAAAGCTGACCCGAAAGCAAGGGAAAAACTCCCCGCATGTTGTAAAGCCGAACCAGGAAAAGGAGGTTGTTCCCACGGTCATGACCATGGCGGTTGCGGTGGACATAAACATTAATCAAAGTTTCCTTTTGAGATTAAAATAAATAAGATCTCCTTGTTTCAATTCCCGGATTTTTCATATCGATGTAAGAATCCGGGAATTTGTTTTATCTCGATACGCCTGTTGAGAATGATCTCCCGGTTTCCGTTCAGGATAAATAGTGAAGGTGTTCCAGATTCATAGATATTATAGGCAGCCATATAATCGATATTGGCTACCGGACCTCCCACCTGTATCCAGGGATAGTTGTTTTCTTTTACATATCGTTTCCATCGCTCAATATCAATATCATTTCCAACGGCATATACTTCAAAGTTACGGGTTCCGGATCGTGTGAGCGAATCGTACAGTGTCCTTAAATTTTCGGATTCCGCTTTACAGGTTACGCAAGTGGGATCATAGAACCATAGCAGGATATATTTCTCAGGCAAGGTATGGGAAGATATCCATCGTTGCCCGCTGGTATCGGGAATGATCAACTCCGCTGCCTGACTGCCTATAAGTACCGGCTCGAGGTTTTTTACCCGTTTTTCATATTTGGCAATCATAAACTCATCCAACCAGTATGCTTTATCTTTGAGGTGATTATTTTTAGCAATATGCACGAATACGGCATCGTGACCCAATACTTTACTTACCTGGAAATCATAAGCAAGCTTATCCAGAAAATGACGGTACATATTGCTGTCATTTTCGGTTTTTTGGAGGAATCGGTCAACATATTTGATCAAAGTATCCGTTCCCGCATATCTGAGCACCTGAAAAAAATAATCCTGATATTTATTTTCCAATATCTGGAAAGGAATAAGACGGGAATCGCCCAGATCCACATTATCCCAATAATGATCCCGGTAATAGATATTCCGGGTTAAAGTATCGGATTTCAGGACGGATTCCGGAATATTAACAGGCAAAGTGGATTTCTGGACTTTCGAAAAAAGAAAATCAGGATTCCTGTCGATCATATCGAGCGTAAACCGGTTGATTTCCGTTTGTAAAGAATTTAATTGACGATTATACACATTAAGACTGTCCCTCATCTTTGCCCTGGCAAATTGCTGGCGTTTGCGCTGGATCTCCTGTACCTGTTTCCGGGTCTTTAAAACAGTCCTTTGATAAGCAAATAACTCTTCATTTTCCGGAGAGTTTTTAACGGAAAAATTCTCCGGATTACGGGATTGGTCGATATCAAATTCCGCGTACTGATACTTATCGATAATGAAATCCACATAAGGTGTCTTGTGGGCGGAAACGAGTGAATAGAGACCACTCTCATAGCGGGAATCACCCCGGAAGATATATTGTCCCGCCGGATTAAGGTATGCGGAATCTCTCAGGATCAGTTTATCCTGGTATCTTATGGATAAATAAACGACAGGCTCATTCGCATCTTTAATATTGAAAACAATTTTATGTCCTTTTTCTTCATTGATTTTATTTTGCGAAGAATGGGACTGCCCGGCTAAGTTCTGAAAAAAAAGCCAGGAAAAGAGAATTACCGGGAGGATCTTTATTTTCATGGCAATCCCGTTACTGATTTTTCTTCAGGGTTTCGATCTTTTCGTATTGGGAAATAAATTCAGGGATCTTCTCAACATCGATACGCCGGTTTAAAATAATTTCCCGCTTTTCATTGAGGATATACATCGTAGGATTGGCCATGACGTTATAAGCATCCCGGTAATCTACATTAGCCACGTGCCCGCCCACATTGATCCATGGAAATTGATTATCCCTGACGTATCTTTTCCATCTGTTTTCGTCACTGTCGTTGCCGATGGCATAAATTTCGAAATTACGGGTTCCGGCTTTCTCCAGCGAATCATAGAGGATTTTCAATTTCTGGGATTCTTTTTTGCAGGTATGGCATGTCGGATCGAAAAACCACAATATCACGTATTGGTCCGGCAACTGATGAGAAGAATACCATTTCTTTCCGCTCGTGTCGGCGATGATCAATTCCGGTCCTTTTTTCCCGATAAGTAAAGGCTCCAACTCATTGATCCTTTTTTCATACTTTTTAAGAGTGGATGGTTCCAGCCAGTTCACTTTCCCCTGCAAATGATTATTTTTTACGATGTGGACAAAAACGGCATCATGTCCCAATAGTTTACTGGTTTCGAACTGGTAGGAGAGGCGTTCCAGAAAATAGCGGTACATCAGGCTGTCGCCCTTCACTTTATCTAAGAAGATATCAATATAATGCGTAACAGTATCTACTTCCTGGTAAAATAAAACCTTGGTAAAGTATTCGTTATACATAGGTTCGAGTACCGGCAGGAAAATAAAACGATTATCCTGCAAATCTACATTATCCCAGAAATGCGTACGGTAATATACGAACTGGAAATTCGAATCTATCGATCCGTCGCTTCTAACCGGAGGATCGGGAATGGTGATCGGCTGATATGCTTTTTGTAATTTGGAAAAAAGGAAGTCCGGATTTCTTTCGATCAGCTTATGGATAAAATCCGTCATTTCTTTATTCACCAGTTGAAGTTGTTCCGTATAATAAGTCACACTGTCGGTTTGACGGGTATTTTCAAATTTTTTCCTTTTCTCCTGGATCTCTTTAACCCTGAGTTGCGCACTGGCCGTTTTCTGCTGGAAAGCCAGCATTTCCGCGTTTTGCGGGGAATTAATCACAGAAAAATTGGCCGTATTGTATGTCGTGTCCAGATTATATTCGAAGTGTTGATTCCGGTCAATGATAAAATTGAGGTAAGGAGTCTTTTTTTGCGATACCAAAGTATAAAGACCATCGTCCAGCGTATTGGTACCTTTGAAAATATATTTTCCCGGTTTTTGAAGTCGGGCGGAATCCCTTAACATCAATTTATCCCTGTAATGGATAGCCAGGTAAACCATAGAATCCTGTGCCCCCTTGATATTAAAAACCATTTCGTGACCGCTTTCCGCGACTGCCGTAGCGTTTTTTTTAGATTTCGACTGGGCTTGTAAAGAAACCGGAATGTAAATAAAGATCAGGAAAATAAAGCATAATGTTACTTTTTTCATATCTTTCTTTGTTTATTAATATTCTAATTTTCCAGGCAGTTGTTCTAACGGGAATTGGCGGGCGATTATTTTATGATGTTTATTCAGTAAATAAATGCCGGGAGTAGTGTAAAGCTCGAAATAATCGACAAAATCATAATTGGGTTCTCCGTTCGCATAACTTACATTGATCCAGTCCCATTGATGTTCATCCACCAAACGGATCCACCGGTCGTAATCTTCCGTTACGGACACCGCAAATACTTCCACTTCATCCCGGTAGTCTTTATAAATATCATATAACACCGGAGTCAGTTCGACACAATCGTCACAATCCGGATCCCAAAACCATAACAGGATATGTTTGTCTTTAATCTCTTCCGTACTATGAAGCCGGTGCTCCCGGTCGTAAGCAGCCAGAACCGGCACTGATTGTCCCGGCAAAAGTTTTCTTTTACGCTGCACCTCACGATATAATCTCCTGCCGGAATAATCATCCAGCCATTCGCATTGATTCTCCGGGCAATACCGGTCGTATAAATGAACTAGGACTGCATCGTATTCCGGATTTCCCACATCAAATATTTGGTAGAAATAGCGCAGGAAATAATTTTCCATTTCCTGATTGTTTATTTTGGTCATAAATCTGTCCATTTCCCGGAGAATGGAATCCGATTCCTGCTTCACGATCCTGGTAAAAAAAACATCGACCTGCCAATCTACCGGTATTCGTAACATACGCGGATCGGTCAGGTCCATATGATCAAAAAAATGGGTGGTGATATATCGATATTCAGCTGCCGTGTCACGGGTGATGCCGTCCGGCATGTAAACAGGATCGTAATGAAAAGGTACGTACTTGGCTATAAGATATTTGGCTAACAAAGAGCCGGGAGAAGTTCCGGTTATTTCATTGATAAATGCCTCGGGCAATTCCCCGGCAGAGTGCCATAATTTTAAAAATTGATAATAGGCTATGTTTTCATCAGAACCGTTTATGACGGCTGATTTCCATGGATCTTCCTTTGTCGCGGATATTGAAAAATACCTGTTCCTGTCCACAATAAAATCCAGGTATACCATCCCTTTTGGATTAACGACCCGGTAAATCCCGCCAGGTAAAACCCTGTTTTTATTTTCAAAAAGTACCGTATTATTTTTCCTGACTTTCGCACTGTCGAAAATGTATTCCTTTGGTCCTAAATTCCCCGTGAGGTAAAGCTGAGGATCGTTAATGGCATCCAACGTAATCTTAACAGAATATCCCGTTTCCTGTCCCGAAAGATTCTGTGTCAGAATGAAGCTAAAACCTAAAAAAAATATAAAATAACGTAGCATAAATTTCTTATTTTTGCATCCATTAACAGGATCGATGAATATGCAAAATTACGAAAAATAACTGTAATCAGGAAGAATATAGCTTGTGTTATTTGTAAATAAAATGAAAATTAAAGTACCCGGCCATGGATATACAATTTACTCAAAAAGATCTTATGCAAATGCGGGAAAGGGGAAGTAACCCCGAGCAAGTGAGATCCCAATTCTTTTTATATGATAAAGGATTCCCGTTTGCGGACCTTATCCGTCCGGCTATACTACAGGACGGGATAAAACAGCAATCTCCCGATGAGATGGATCAATTGCTGGATTCATATTCGTCTTTAGTAGGGGAGAAGATGATCCTAAAGTTTGTGCCGGCTTCGGGTGCGGCTTCACGGATGTTCAAGGATTTATTTACTTACCTGGAATCCACCGGTGACGAGTATGCGGAAAAAGCAAAAGGTTTTTTGCGGGATATTCCTTTGTACGCGTTTTATGAGGATTTGGATACCGTAATGAGCAAAGCCGGCTATTCCCTTACGGAAGAAATTAAAAAAGGAAATTATAAAACGGTAATTGGTTTTATCCTGAACGAGGAAGGATTGAATTATAAAAATACACCTAAAGGGTTAATCAAATTCCATTGTTATGCAGACCGTTGCCGGTACGCGGTAGAAGAACACCTGGTCGAAGCGGCTTTATACGCCAGGAACAGTGACGGACAATGCCATTTGCATTTTACGGTTTCACCGGCTCACATGGATCATTTTAAATATATTACGAAAGAACTCAAACCGCTATATGAAAAGAGGTTTGATGTGGTATATAATATTAATTTTTCCGTGCAGGATCCGGGAACGGATACTTTAGCCGCTACACCCGATAACAAACCGTTCCGGAATGAAAACGGAGAACTTCTTTTCCGTCCCGCCGGACACGGAGCGCTCATTCACAACCTGGACAAATTAGACGGAGATATCGTGTTGATCAAGAATATTGATAATGTGGTACCCGAAAGCAAAATAGAACCTACTGTCCTGTATAAGAAATTGTTAACGGCTTTTCTGCTCAAGATTCAAAATCAGATATTCCATTATCTTAAAAAAATCGAATGTGGGGACGGCGAAGAAATACGAGACGAAATAGAAAATTTTATCCGCGGCGAACTGAAAACAGGAATACCCGAAGATCGTGATATTTCGGCTTTATTTGATTTTTTAAATCGTCCGATGCGGGTTTGCGGGATGGTGAAAAATGAAGGAGCACCGGGAGGCGGACCGTTTTGGGTGAAAAATTACCGGGGAGAGATTAATTTACAAATCGTTGAAACTTCCCAGATTGATATGGACAATAATGCGCAAAAGAAGATTTTACAACAATCCACCCATTTTAATCCTGTGGATATGGTATGCGGTATTAAAAACTATCGGGGGGGAAAATTCGATTTGACTAGATTTATCGACAGGAACACCGGATTCATCACTACCAAGTCATACGGGAATGCTCTTCTCAAAGCAATGGAACTTCCCGGTTTATGGAACGGGGCGATGGCAGACTGGATCACCTTATTTGTAGAAGTGCCGCTGGAAACTTTTAATCCGGCAAAAACCGTATTCGACCTTTTGAAAAGATAATAATCCGGTTGGTTACAATAAATGAATGGCTGGCGTGTTTTATAAATGATATTCCCGATAGATGGAACTTGAAAAAAATTCTGATGAGTATTACATGAGGCAGGCCCTGAATGAAGCAGAAAATGCTTTCGCCCAGGATGAAATCCCGGTGGGCGCGGTGATCGTAATGGAAGAAGCGATTATCGCCCGCGGTTACAACCTTACCCAAACCTTGAATGATGTGACGGCACATGCGGAGATGCAGGCCATAACGGCGGCCGAGAATTATCTGGGAGCCAAATACCTGAAAGATTGTACCATTTATGTCACCTTGGAACCGTGCCTTATGTGTGCGGGTGCCATCGCGTGGGCTCAGACCGGACGTTTGGTCTATGGCGCCCCGGATCCAAAGAAAGGATATACCACGATACCAGCCGATATACTGCACCCTAAAACCAAAGTCAGGAAAGGCGTACTGGAAAATGAATGTATGTCCATATTAAAGGAATTTTTTGAGAAAAAAAGGGAAAATGGATAATTTTTTACTGTACTTTTGTATTTTTAAAACACGATGAGATATTTACAACTATTACTGGTTTTCACTTTCTTTACTTTATCCGCCGCCTATTCGCAACGATTTGTAGGTTCAGCCATTTTAGGGATGAATGCCACACAGGTGGATGGCGATAACGTTTACGGTTTCCATAAATTCGGTATCAACGGCGGAGGTTCGGTTACATTTGCGTTTAATGAAAAACAGACCTGGTTTGGAACTATCGAATTACTTTATACCCAGAAAGGTTCTTACAGGCGCTCATTGGTCGACAGTATGAAAAAACCTGCCAATGTGGATGACCGATTTCCCTATAACCGTAAAATCAAATATAAATTAGTACTGGATTATGTAGAGGTTCCCGTTGTCGTTCATTACGAGGATCCGAAAACAGGCTGGTCCTTCGGCGCAGGTTTTGCCTGGGGAAGATTGGTCAATATCAAAGAAATAGAGAACGGTTACCGGCTGAATACGAATATGCAATCTCATAAAATTTATAAGACCAGCGACTGGAGTGTGCTGGCAGATGTTAAATTCAGGTTATATAAAGGACTGAAACTCAATTTCAGATATCAATATACTTTTGTGCCCATAAGAACCCGGACATTTTATTATAATACCGGTGAAACTTTAGTCAGGAAGCAATACAACCATATGCTTACATTACGTCTGGTCTATTCTTTCAATGAAAAATTCCGGGAAAATGACAAAGTCAACCGCAGAGGAGAGAGGGTCGGCCCCAAATGGGTACGGGACATCAGCCGCTACTAATTAAGTATTGAACATTATCCAATCATATGAATAAACCTATCATTTTATTATTCGCTTTATTAATTTTAGCCTTTTCGGGTTGTAACCCGGAATTTGATATTAACGATAAATATCAGGATATTACCATTTCTTACGGTATACTAAACTTTAATGACGATAATCATTATATCAAGATATATAAAGGCTTCCTGACCGAAGACAACGCTTTCGTGGCGGCTTCCGAACTGGAGAACACAACTTATTGTGACAGTATCGAAGTTAAAATGGAGGAATATCTTAACAATAGTCTTGTCCGGACAATCCCGTTGGATACCACGACCTCAGTTCCCAGGGAACCGGGAGATTTCGCTTATCCGAAACAAATCCTTTATTATACTTCCGCCACATTAAATCCGCAGGCGGTTTATAAATTAATTATTACGAATAAATATACAGGCAAAGAGACTTATGCCACCACGCCTTTAGTGGGAGATATACAAATTTATACCCCTATGCCCGGTATAGAACTCAATCTGACGTTCGGAGGAGCCAGTACCATATCATTCAGGGTTCCTTCCAATGCTTACAGTTGCGAAATTTACCAGCATTTTCATTATATAGAAGTGAGTAAATCCACCAATGAAATCGTTAAAAGAGGCGTAATAAGCCGTCACGTAGGAAATACCAATGTGACGTCTACATCAGAATTTAAAATGGGATACCGCATAAATACGATATATAATACTATCGCCAATACTTTAAAGCCCGATAATTCAGTTACCCGTTATCCGGACGGATTATCGTGTATAGAATATGAAATATGGTGTGCGGATAAAAATTACAGCATTTACGTGGACCTTAATAACCCCGGATCCACTTCAATAAACGAAAATGGTATTGAACATACTAATTTTATGCCTCAGGACGGCACCAATTACGGAATTTTTTCTTCCCGGAACAAAGTTAACCGATCATACACGATCAACTCCAGAAGCCAGGATTCTTTGGTCAACGGACAATATACGAAGCATTTAGGATTCAGGAAATATCACGAATATCAGCCCAATTAGATAATTCCACGGATTTCATCTATGTGGGTAATACCTTCCTTATTCAGAAAAGTTTCAAGCCCCTCCACAATCTCTTTTCCGATCAAAGGATGGGAAAAGTGGGCCGTTCCGATCTGTACCGCTGAAGCGCCGGCCATGATGAATTCTATAATATCTTCAACCGTATAAATGCCTCCCATTCCGATAACGGGTATTTTAACTTCCCGGCATATTTCATGCACCATTCTCAAAGCAATAGGTTTTATAGCCGCTCCGGATAATCCCGCATAGATATTGTCAAAAACAGGTTTTCGTCTCCGGATATCTATAGCCATTCCCTTGAATGTATTGACCAGGGAAAGTGAATCCGCACCGGCATTTTCACATGCCACAGCCATTTCCACTATATTTTCGGCATTGGGTGAAAGTTTAACCATAAGGGGTTTTCGGGCTATATTTTTGGCCTCCTTAACGGTCTGGTAAGCCACATCTGCTTTAATTCCGAATGCCATGCCGCCGCTTTTTACATTCGGACAGGAAATATTCAATTCGATAAAATCTACAGCCGTATCATTTAACAAAGTAATTCCTTCCAGATAATCCTCCAGGGTGTTACCACCGAGATTAGCCAGGATAACGGTATCCAGTCTCTCCATCCAGGGTAATTCATCCCTGATAAAAGTTTTAACACCCGGATTTTGTAATCCGACACTATTCATGATGCCACTGGCGGTTTCATAAATACGGATACCCGGATTTCCGTCACGTTGATTCAGGGTTAAACCTTTAGAACTGATACCCCCGAGAATACCCACATCATAGAGTTGATGATACTCCCTGCCAAATCCAAAAGTACCGGAAGCCGCGATCACGGGATTTTTAAAATTGACTCCGTTGATCGTAGTAGCTAAAATATTTTGCGACATATTATTATCCATTATATAATTACACTTTCAGGGCAAGTCCATTGAAAACGGGACCATCTTTGCACGTTCTCTCCATTCCTTTTTCCGTTTGGCAGGAACAAACCAGGCAGGCTCCGATCCCGCAACCCATTCTGCGTTCCATAGAAAGCCAGACGGGAATTTTTAATTCAAGGCATTTTTCCCTTATTTTAAACATCATGGCTTCCGGTCCGCATGTCAAAACGGCGTCGTAATGTTCATATTCTATTAAATCGGTGACAAATCCCTTATATCCTTCCAGACCTGATTCGCAGGCGATAAATATACGGTGGCACACATCTTCAAAATCTTCGTAACAAAATAAGGAATCCTTGTAACCCAGGTAGAGATCTACCGTATTTCCCGCCGTAAAAAGTTTTTTGGCCGTTTCATACATCGGGGGGATTCCGACTCCTCCCGCAACCAAAGCGATCTTTCCGTGAATATCGTCACAGGGAAAACCATTACCCAAAGGTCCAAGCAATTCGATCGTATTACCCTTTTTAAGCAACGACAACGCTTCCGTTCCTTTACCCACTACTTTATAAAGAAATGTGAGGACTTCGTTTTCATATTTATAAACACTGATCGGTCGCATCAGGGGCAAATTATCCTGCCATGATTTTAACATATAGAATTGTCCCGGATTAACCGTTTGTCCCGGGGCAGTGATCTCAATTGAAAAAATGCCAGGGGCTGATTTCTCCTGCCTGATTACCTTACTTGAAAAATACTCCATGAAAATTAAGATAATTTATTGATGTTGTACAGCATTCCTGATCTCATCCCGCATACGCAATGCTTCTTTGCGGGAAGCAGCCGCAAAATCACCGGTACCGTTCTCTTCTTTTTTATAAGCCAGCAGAATAGAGCGGGAAGCGTTTACAACTCCGCCATTTCCATCGCGGAGATATAGGGCAATGTCTTCGGCTTTACCTCCCTGGGCGCCATATCCCGGTATTAAGAAAAAAGTACTGTCCAATGTACGGCGAACTTCCCTGGCTTCATCGGCGTGGGTACAGCCCATCACGCCGCCGATAGAGGAAAAGCCGCATTTTCCCATATATTCTTTTCCCAGTTCATTAATTTTCTCACCCACGACGTTATAAAGCCGTTTATCATTTCCCACTTCCAGATATTCGAAATCTTTCGCGCCTTCATTGGATGTCCTGACCAATACGAAAAGACCTTTATGCTGATCTTTTAGATAGGGGAGATAAGGCGTAATACTATCGAGCCCCATATAAGGATTGATCGTCATAAAATCACTTTCAAAATCGCCTGAAAAATGAGCTTTGGCATACATTTCAGCAGTTTTGGCAATATCACCCCGTTTCACGTCCGCGATGATCAGGTTACGGGTATCCCTGAGATAAGCCAGTGTTTTTTTATAGGCTTCCATGCCTTCCAGACCATAAGCCTCGTAATAGGCTATCTGAACTTTATAACATGCTACAATATCCTGGGTCGCGTCAATGATCTTTTTGTTAAAAGCGAAGAGGCCTTCACCAATACCGGAATATTGGGCGGCAAAATCCGCAGGCAAATACTGGTAATCAGTATCCAGGCCCAAACAAACATTCCCTTTATCAGCTACTTGGCTAAAAAGTTTGTCTATGATCATACTTAAATATTTTTCGGCAAAGGTAAAAAAGAACTTGCCTGTCGGCAAGTTCTTGTTTTTAATTTCTAACTTTTAATATGAATCCTGTTCCGTGAACATTACATATTTCCACTTTGGGTTCATAGCCCGGTTTGTATTTTTCCCGGCGGCCGCCATTGGGATTCAGATGTTCTTTGTTAATTTTTTCAATGTTGATATAAGAACGGAGTTTCGTGAGGAATACATCCATACTTCTTCCCACTGAATAATCTTCATCTCCCCATATTTCTTTCAGGATGACACCGCGTGGTAATAATTTATTCTGGTGCTCACATAAGAGTTTAAGTAGTTCTGCTTCTTTTCTGGTTAAAGTCCTGGTGATGGTTGGATGTATCAATTGCATGGCACTGTAATTGAAAATAAAATCACCGAATTTATAAATTCTTTCCTCATAAAGAGTTTTGGTTTCTTTACGGTTACGTTTGGTACGTCTGAGAATCGCTTCGATACGAAGGGCTAATTCTTCCGTACTGAACGGTTTGGTGATGTAATCATCACATCCCAGTTTAAATCCTTTGATCCGGTCTTCTTTGCTTGATTTAGCAGTTAAGAAAATTACCGGTACGTCAGGATCCAGTTTCCTGATTTCCTGCATTAAAGTAAAGCCGTCTTTTTCCGGCATCATAACGTCCAAGAGACATATATCAAATTGACCTGAATTAAAAGCTTTCAATGCACTTTCGGTATCACCGAAGTCAATCACCTCATAATCAAGGATTTCGAAATAATCTCTAAGCACATATCGAAGATTGCTACTGTCTTCGACGAGCATAATTTTCCCTTTTGAATTTTTCATAGTTTAATATCTCCTTTTAAAAAATTAGTTTTTTTTCTCGAAAATAACCCTTTAACAGTATCTTAAACGTTAATTTTGAATTTTAATTGTTTTTAGATTATTTTTTTGATGTGCAAATATAACAAAAAATTTCTTTTTTTATGTTTTTTATAAAAGATTTTTACTTTACCTTTTAACTTATTGATTTTTATAAAGTTAAAATATACTCAAATATTTTTTATCCAATTTTAAAATAAATTTATTCCGTAAAAATTGAATTTAATTCATTATTTTTGTTCGGTCTTTTATTGCATTTATTGGAAGAATTGAAATTTGAAGCTAAATATACTATGAAAGAATCATTTATTGCAAAAACATATCCGGGAATTGAGAATATATTATTGAATGAATTAATAAAATTGGGCGCGGAAAATTGTATTCTCCTTAACCGGGCGGTAAGCTTCGAAGGAGATATGTTATTATTATATAAAGTTAATTATTTTTGTCGTACGGCTTTAAGGGTATTATGGCAGATATCCGCTTTCACATTTGAAAATAAAGAACAATATTATAATGAAATTTATAAAATAAAAACAGAAAAATTTCTTACGGAAGAAGGAACCCTGGCGATAAGCGCCACCATTAATGAAAGTATTTTCCAAACGCCTCTGTATGCTTCGGTATTGGCGAAAGATGCCATTTGCGACCGTTTCCGTGAAAATACGGGCAAGCGCCCTTCCGTAAACAAAGATGAACCTGACGTAAGTTTCCATCTCCATATCAACCGTAATGAAGCGACGGTATTCCTCGATAGCAGCGGAGAGTCCCTTCATAAGAGAGGTTATAAAATAAGCAATCATCCGGCCCCGATCAACGAAGTAGTGGCGGCTGCCATGATCGAGTTAAGCGGCTGGGATGCGAAATCCGATTTCATTGATTTCATGTGCGGCTCAGGTACTATACTCATTGAAGCGGCAATGCGTGCGCTGAATATTCCCGCAGCTTTTTACCGGAAACATTTCGGTTTTTTCACATGGCTCAATTTCGACCGCAATTTATGGGAACAAACCACACAAAGCGCAGATATAAAGGATGATATTGATATCAATCTTTACGGTTACGATATTTCGTCGCGTCATTTGGGTATGGCAGTCCGGAATGTGGAAGAAGCTTGCTTACAGGATTTCATTTATCTGGAAAGAAAGGATTTTCAATATACCCGTCCCAAACGCATTCCTTCGTTTATCATTACCAACCCCCCTTACGGGGAAAGATTGGAAGTAGAAGACCTTGATGCGCTATACAGTCAGATAGGAGATACTTTGAAAAAAAATTATTCCGGATGCACGGCTTATATTATCAGTTCGGATAAAAATGCTTTGAAATCCATAGGGTTGCACCCATCCGGAAAAACGACCTTATACAATGGACAACTCGAATGTAAATATTTGAAATTCGACCTTTACCAGGGAACAAAAAAGAATACCTAAAGGAAATTAGTATTAGTTTAGCAGAAGGAATATTTTTGTAGCTTTGCAAGTTTAATAATATATACGTTGGCTAATATAAAAGATCTCGCGGGGCAAACAGCAATCTACGGCGTTTCAACGATATTAAGCCGTTTATTGAACTACCTTTTAGTTCCTCTTCAAACCTATGTTTTCCAGGAACCGGCCCAATATGGAGTGGTAGGGGAACTTTATGCCTGGGTCAGCCTCTTTATCGTGATCCTGACATATGGGATGGAAACTGCTTTTTTCCGTTTTTCCCAGAATGAGATCTACAAGCAGAAAACATTTCCTACGGTAGTCATTTCCCTTTTTACCACCTCACTTATTTTTATTTTATTAACGACGGGATTTGCCCAAAATATCGCCAACTGGCTCCAGTATCCGGATCATCCGGAATATGTGGTATGGCTCGGGATCATCATCGGGATCGACGCTTTCACTTCCATCTTTTTCGCTTCACTTCGTTTACAATTGCGCCCTGTAAGATTTGCGGCTATAAAAATTACCAATATCATAGTCAATGTACTGCTGAACCTCTTTTTCCTTCTTTTATGTCCATATCTGCTCAAAGAAAATATTGCAACCGGATTTGTTTCCGCGGTCTATAATCCTGCCATAGGAGTGGGATATATTTTTATAGCCAATCTTATCGCCAGTATCGTTACGCTTATATTGTTGTTCCCCGAACTGTTTAAAGTAAAGATATCTTTCGATTTCTCCCTATGGAAGAAAATGATGATCTACGGTTTTCCGTTGCTGATATTAAGTCTGGCAGGAATCATTAATGAAACTATGGACCGGGTATTACTAAGAAGACTTTCTCCCCCGGATATTGCCCAGGCGCAGGTAGGAATCTATAGTGCCTGTTATAAGATATCCATTATGATGACGATCTTTATCCAGGCATTTAAATATGCGGCAGAACCTTACTTTTTTAATAAATCCAAAGATCATGACGCCAAACAAACATACTCGGATATCATGTCCATCTTTGTGATGGTTTGCTCTCTTATTTTTCTGGGGATAATGTTATATATGGATATTGTCCAGTTTTTTGTGGGTCCCCAGTACCGTGAAGGTCTCGCAGTAGTACCGATTTTATTATTGGCTAATCTCTTCTTGGGGATATTTTACAATCTTTCGATCTGGTATAAGTTAACCGACCAAACACGTTTCGGAGCTTATATTTCATTAATAGGTGCAGGGATCACCTTACTTTTAAATTACCTCCTGATCCCCGTGATCGGTTATATGGGATCAGCGTGGGCTACCTTTTTCTGTTACTTTATCATGATGGTATTGTCTTATTTACTGGGCCGAAAATATTATCATGTCGATTATAAAGTCTTAAGAATCACCTTATATATATTATGTGCGGTATTGATTTATTTTATCTCCCTGCTAATTCCGGTTGAGAATTTCACGTTAAAAATGATCATAAATACCTGCTTGTTGATTTCCTATGTGGTTATTGTATATTTAGCAGACCATAAATATATAAGCATTATTATTAAAAGATAGTTATTAATGTTAAATATTGAATAAAATGAAGGCAATTTGTAAAATAGTAAATCATTCAAAACATCCGTTACCCCAATATGCTACTTCGCAGTCGGCTGGAATGGACTTAAGGGCTAATCTTGATGCACCGGTATTATTGGAACCCTTGGGAAGAGCATTGATTCCTACCGGGATTTTCATAGAACTTCCTGCGGGCTTTGAAGCCCAGGTAAGGCCCAGAAGCGGTTTGGCCGCAAAATTCGGAATCACGGTTCTCAACACCCCGGGTACTATAGATTCGGATTACCGCGGAGAAGTCAAGGTCATTCTCATCAACCTTTCCGATGAGCCGTTTTCAGTGCAGGATGGCGAACGGATCGCTCAGATGATCGTGGCCAAATATGAACAAGTAGAATGGGAAGCGGTTATAGAATTATCGGGAACGGAGAGAGGTTCGGGAGGATTCGGCCACAGCGGATTGAAATAGCTAACTGTCCGATCCATAATAAATAAAACGTTCTCACGTTGAATTAATTCACCTAACCGGAAAAGATAATATGCCGATAAGAAAAATAAAATATATAATATCCATAGTGCTGGCTTTGTCATTATTTAGTCCGTTGTATGCACAAAAAAACGGGAAAAATAATAAGATGCCCGTCATTACGGAAGATACCCGCAAGCAATCCGCACAGTTTGCCGACGGTTTGCGTGAATTTTACGCTGACAATTATACGGCGGCCGAACGGAATTTCCGCCAGGTGATTTCTCAAAATCCTCAGAATGATGCTGCTTTCTTTATGCTTGGCAAAATCCGGAGCGCTAACCGTGATTATGCGGGAGCCGCCTATTACCTTGGAGAAGCACGAAAGATAGATAAACAGAACGAATGGTATCTTGTCGAAATGGCCAAAACGTATGATAATTTGGGGGAACACAAACAGTCCGCTAAATTATGGGAAGAAGCCAGTAAGTTAAAACCTGATAATGAATTTTATCTTTTTTCTCTTGCTGAATCTTATCTTAACCAGGAGAAATTCACGGATGTGATCAAAGTATACGACCGACTGGAAAGAATTGTTGGAGTCAATGACGAGATCAGTAATGCCAAAAAAAATATCTATCTCTATTTAAACGATGTGAAAAGCGCCGTGGCAGAGTATGACAAACTGATCAGATTATATCCTTATGAAGTTAAATATTATAATTATGCCGGAAACATCTATTTAACCAATAACGTACCGGATAAAGCTTATTCTTATTACGAAAAGGCCCTACAAATAGATAAAAACAATCCGTTAACCCAACTTTCGTTATCCAATTATTACCAGGAAAAAGGGAAACAGGATGAGAGCTTTAAATACCTCTTAATGGCATTCAGAAGTCCCAACCTTATTATCGAAGAAAAATTACCGCTTTTGACTGAATATTTCTCGGCGGCATATCGAACCAAGGAGGAAAAATCCATTAAGAAAACACGGCAACTGATAGAGGCATTACTGGAAGCCCACCCTGAATCCATTGAAGCCTGGGGTACTTTAGCCGGTTTACAACTCCTGAAAGGTTCTTATCAGGAAGCCCGTATATCTTTGGAAAAAGTCCTTTCGCTCGATAATACTCAGTTTGAGGTGTGGGAGGATTATTTATATACCCTTGTACAGTTAAAAGATTATCAGACCATAGCGAACAATGCGGAAGAGATCACCGAACTTTTCCCCACAAATTCCATGATGCTTTATAATATAGGAGTCTCTTTTTTGAAGATAAAACAGCCCGATAAAGCTATCAATTATTTGAACCAGGCTTCGATGTATGCTTATGAAAATACTCTCCTGGCCAATATTTATAATATTCTGGGAGATGCCTATCTGGCTCTTGACAACAGGGAAGAAGCTGTTAAATCATGGAAACTTGCTCAAAAAAAAGGGATGACTAACCAGGATATAAAAGATAAGATTGTAAAAGCCGAACTTAATAATTAAAAAGTGGATAAAAACGGGATTTTGGTTCTCCTGACTAAGGTCTTTTTCGTAATCGCATTAATCGCACTTATTTTTTTCGGATTTAAAAGTAAAAATGACGAAAACAGGAAAACTTTCGGTCGCAAAATAGACGGTGATCTTTACATTTTCACCCATGAACCTCTTTTAAATATCGGGAATAAAAGTTTGGATCTGGAAGTGTTGGGTATCAGTCAGGCCGACCTTGCTTATTTTAAATCGCCACCCGGTTATTTTTTCACTGATTATCCCCAGAATCCTCCTTTTGACAGGTCGGACTGGAATATAATCCATTGGAATACGACGCCTGTGGATACACGATACGAAGAACTTGTTTCTTTTGCTTTAGACACATTATTTTCACCTTTATTATCGGAAAGCAGCGCTTATTCCATTAGTCGTTATTTCAGTTTAATGAACGGATATCTTCAGGAAGAAGGGAATTACTATTCAATCAGATATAAAATGAAAGACGATAACCTGAAATCAGCCCATCTTTTTATAGTCGCGCCCGAACATAAAAATATCTTCAGGTTGAAGAAAGGGAATTAGTGTGATCAGCCGGAATATTTTTTTCCCTGAAAAGTATCTTTTTCTTCCAGTTTTTTTTCAATTTTTTGCAATACCACGTCATATCTTACCATGCCCCAGTCGCCTACAGCCAGAAATTTGGGAGGTACCTCGCCGGCAAATCTTTCAATTACAATGCAGGGATTCAGCCTTTCCGTATAATCCACGATAAATTCGATATATTCATCCATGGTAAAAAGATGGAACGACTCCGGCGAAAGGAAATATTCCTTTTCCATGGCGGTATTTTTAATGATCTGCAACTGATGGAATTTGATACTCTTGACGGGCAATTGATTGATTATCGTAAGATCTGATTTCCATATTTCCGGATTTTCGCCAGGAAGTCCGAATATAAAATGTGCCCCGGTATGGATCCCGTAACGGGAAGTCTTTTCGAGCATATCCGATGCCTGTTCAAAGGTGTGCCCCCTGTTGATCCGGCTTAGGGTAGGGTTGTGGATACTTTCGATACCATATTCCAGTGAAACAAAGAACTTTTCCTGTAACCGGGCGAAATATTCGAGTTTTTCCTCATCCATACAATCCGGACGGGTTCCGATCACAATGCCTTTTATTTCCGGATGTATTACCGCCTCATGATAGATTTTTTTTAATTCTTCCAGAGAAGCATAAGTATTGGAATAAGCCTGAAAATAAGCAAGATAACCATCAGCCCGTTTATAGCGGTTACGATGGAATTCGATACCTTCTTCCAGTTGTTGGCGGACACTTTTTTTCGGACTACAGTATGACGGGTTAAAAGCGTCATTGAGACAATAACTACAACCTCCGTAACCGACGGTCCCATCCCTGTTCGGACAGGTAAAACCGGCGTCTATCGTCAGTTTCTGCACTCTTTTCCCGAATTGCCGGGTAAGAAAATTTTTGTAGGAATGATATCTTCTATGATCTCCCCAGGGAAAAAGGGCGGATGTTGTATGATCCATCGGGACTTGTTAAATTTAATAATTAAAGTGAATTTTGTAATTCCGGGTCAAAAAAAAACAGTCATAAAGACTGTTTTTTAAGATAACAAAAAGCAAACGTTATTTATCTGTATTCATTATCCCTGCGTTGGTTGTAGCTATTTCTGCTTCTTGAATCATCCCTTTCAAGGGCTTCTTTAACTACAATACTACGGCCGCTAACTTCCGACCCGTTTAATCCTTCGATTGCTCTTCTTGCAGAGTCATCGTCAGGCATCTCAACAAAACCGAATCCACGGCTTCTTCCCGTAAATTTGTCGGAAATAATAGATGCTCTACTAACTTCTCCGTAGTTTTCGAAGAATTGTCTTAATTCGCTTTCCTTAGTTGCAAAAGGTAAGCTTCCAATAAAAATGTTCATTTTAACTTATTTAAAAAATTTAACACGGCAAATATACAATTAATTTTACATACATGCCTATCATAATAAAAATTAAAAAAATAATATAGAAATATCCTCTTCTTAACATGGTGGATTTATCCGGAATTAACAGGCGGGTATAATGGGTTTTTTTGTATTTTTGCAGGCTTAAAAAATCAAGGATGGACAAAAATACACTTATCGGCTTTTTACTCTTATTTGCTTTGGTACTGGGTTTTAGTTTCTATAATTCATCTCAGAACGCGAAAAAAAGAGAAGAACAGGTCAAAGAAGCCATGGAACAAATGGCTGAACAGGTTGCGGAACCCCTGCCGGATGCTACCGCCATAATGGACACGGTGGCTTCAGGCAGTCCGACACAAAGAACTAACCGACACGTTGCTTATGAAAAACCTTTTTCTACTTTGGAATTAAACGACAATTCTGATTATGTGGTAGAAACCGATCTCGCCAAATACAGCATTGCGAAAAAAGGAGGTTACATAACCCAGGTTGAACTTAAAGATGTTTACAAATATTCTCCTGTCGATTCGATAAAAATTCCACTGGTACTGTTTGAAGGAAGGAATTCCTCCATGACAGTGGATTTTATGCTTCGCGACCAAACCGTCGTGAACACCCGGGATTATTATTTCCTTGCGGATAATATGGAAAATCAGGTTCATAATGTTCTGGAAGACGGAACAGGCCTTTTCTCCATTAAGCTTTATCCCACGGCTAAAGGAGAATCCGAAGGTGACAGTACTACTATCGGACAATTGGACAGGAACAGTTATATTGAATATTTATACACCTTTACTCCGGGCGAATATAAATTTGATTTTAATATCCGGTTCGTCAACATGGTTCCATACCTCTATCCCAACAGTCATTCTTTTACACTTGACTGGGACGCGCAGCTTATCAACCTGGAGAAAAATTATGAATACGAAAAGAATATCACGACGCTTTACTACATGGATAACCTGAATGATGTGGAAAACCTGAGTGAACGTTCGAATGATAAGAAAAACCTGACTTCTCCTATAAAATGGGTGGCTTATAAACAACAATTTTTCACTTCGGTGATCATCGCCAATTCCGGTAATTTCTCAAGCGGGGAATTAAATGTGACCCTGCCTGATAATAATGAACGCCACAGGCTTAAGGAAATGAACGCCTATCTTGATTTCGAGATCAGCGACCTTAACCAGGGAGAGTTTGACTTTTCATTTTATTTCGGGCCGAACCAATTCAAACTTCTTAAAGAATATGACCTGAACATGGAACGTATGGTTCCCATCGGATGGGGATTTTTCCTCTTACAATGGATCAACCGCTTCGCCGTAATCCCGATTTTCAACTGGCTGGAAGGTTACGGGTTGAATTATGGGCTCATTATTCTGATCCTGACCATTATCCTGAAATTGGTGTTATTACCCATCGCCTATAAAAATTACCTGTCATCCGCCCGTATGCGTGCCCTGAAGCCTGAGATCGAGGAGATTACCGCACGCTATCCGAAACCGGAAGATATGGCCAAAAAACAACAGGCTACCATGAATCTCTATAAAAGCGCCGGGGTCAGTCCTATGGCCGGTTGTTTACCGCTGCTTTTACAAATGCCGATCCTGGTCGCCATGTTCAGATTCTTCCCGTCAGCCTATGAGCTTCGCCAAAAGAGTTTTCTTTGGGCCGACGATCTTTCCACTTACGATTCAGTACTTGATTTAGGTTTTAACATTCCTTTCTACGGTGATCACGTCAGTCTGTTTACTTTATTGATGACGATTGCCACGCTGATCTATACCTGGATGAACAATAAGCTGATGGCGCAAGGCAATGATCCGACTCAAAAATCGATGAAGATCATGATGTATATTATGCCGTTGCTGTTCTTAGGCATGTTTAACAGCTTCCCGGCCGCTCTTACCTATTACTATTTATTAGTGAACCTGATCACCTTCTTCCAGATGTGGATTTTCCGCGTAGCGGTGAACGAAGATAAGCTCAGGGAGAAAATCAAACTCAATATGAAGAAACCGGTAAAAAAATCCAAATGGCAACTTCGTATGGAAGAAGTGGCTAAGCAACAGGCACAACTCCAGAAAGGTGGAAATAAAAAATAATCAACCCCCGTTAACGTTATTATCTTTATATTATCTTTGCACTGTTAATAAGGTTTAATTTTAGAAAACAACAATCAGAGAGATGGAAAAACAAGAAAAAAATGAAATTTTGTCAAGAGCCGTGAGAGCGGGGAAGCGTACTTATTTTTTTGACGTTAAAGCCACTAAAAATGATGAAAAGTATCTGACTATTACCGAAAGCAAAAGGAAATTCAACGCTGACAACGGTACTTTTTATTATGAAAAACATAAACTCTTTCTATATAAAGAAGATTTTTCCAAATTTCAGGATGCATTAAAAGGAGTTTTGGAATTTATCGAAACCGGTAAAATTCCGGATGAAATATTATTCGATAACGAAAACATCCAGGCTAACTCATCCGATTTAAATTTCGAAGATCTGGAGGCGTAAAATGGGCAAAGTAATAGCTGTCGTTAATCAGAAGGGCGGGGTAGGTAAGACAACGACTGCTGTCAATCTGGCGGCATCACTTGCCGTATTGGAATTCAAAACTTTACTTATCGATGCCGACCCGCAGGCAAATGCTACTGCAGGCGTGGGACTGGAACAAAACAAAATAGAATTCAGTATCTATGATTGCATTCTCGGTAATAAATTTGCCCAGGATATTATCCAGCCTACGGAAACTCCGAACTTATCCATTATTCCGGCTCATATAGATTTAGTAGGTGCCGAACTGGAAATGATCTCTCTGGATCGTCGCGAATTCCGGCTGAAAGACGCGATCCACACGCTCAAAAACGAATATGATTTTATCCTGATCGATTGTGCCCCTTCTTTAGGCCTGATCACACTGAATGCGCTGGTCGCTTCCGATTCCGTCATAATTCCCGTACAATGTGAATATTTCGCACTGGAAGGTCTCGGGAAACTGCTGAATACCGTACGGCTTATCCAGTCGGGAATGAATCCCCAGCTTACCATAGAAGGAATATTACTCACCATGTATGATTCGCGGTTAAAATTAGCCAACGCTGTCGTGGAAGATGTGAAATCCCATTGCAAAAATATAGTATTCGATACTGTTATTTCAAGAAATATTCGCCTGAGCGAAGCGCCAAGCCATGGAAAGCCGATCCTGCTTTACGATATCCAATCCAGGGGAACGACCAATCATCTCAACCTGGCGAAAGAAATACTTGTGAATAACGGCTACCTGATAAGCAAATAAATTATATGGACAAAAATAAAAAAACCGGTTCTTTAGGAAAAGGCTTGGGTGCATTGTTAGGAGAAGATATTGAGATCCTTTCACCCAATTCGGTAGTAAGAATTAAAACCGATACAAACAGTTATGTCAAAGTAGATTCCATTGAAGCGAATCCCTACCAGCCCCGTACTGAGTTTGAATCGGAAAAACTGGAAGAACTGGCACAGTCCATCAAAACATACGGCCTGATACAGCCTATTACCGTACGTCCTGTCGAAAACGGGAAATACCAGTTGATCTCAGGCGAGCGCCGTTTACGCGCGGCTAAATTGGCCGGTTTATCTGAAATACCGGCTTACGTCAGGACGGCCGATGACATGCTATCCATACAGATGGCACTGGTGGAAAATATTCAGCGTGAAGATCTTAATGCTATCGAAATAGCGGTTTCTTACCAAAGGCTGATGGATGAATGCAGCCTCACCCAGGATGAACTGAGCGATAAGGTAGGCAAAAACAGAAGTACGATTGCCAATTATCTCCGCTTGTTAAAATTATCGAGGGAAGCTCAAATAGCAATAAGGGATAATCTTATTTCCATGGGACACGCCAGAGCCATTGTGGTACTGGAAGATCCTGATTTGCAGGCTAAAATAGTGAATCAGGTTATTAACCAGGGGCTATCGGTAAGACAAACGGAAGCTTTGGTCAAACAATATTCGGTGGAATTCAAAAAACCGAAAACCAAAATCAAAATAACCCCTTCCGACGAAGTGGTCAATTTCCAGACTTCATTATCCAAAAAACTCAATGCCAAAGTTATCGTCAATAAAGATATCTCCGGCAAAGGAAAAATTTCGATTCCTTTTCAATCCGAAGAAGAGTTGAAAAAGATTATGTCTTTATTAAGTAATTAATGATAGGAGCAGGGTTGCCCGCTCCAACTTATACAAAATAAATGTCTTACCGTCTGTGGTTCATATTGTGTGTATGCATGCTTTTTGCCGGAGAGATCTTAGCTCAAACCGACACACTCCCGCAGTCCGACGGTTATCCTTTCGGAAGACAAAATTCTTCAGAATTTCCTACTGATGAGCTTACTATTACAGCCGATAGTACCATTTACGTTAGTCAGGCAACACAGGATTCCATTCTTCAAAAACAGCACAGCCCGTCCAAAGCCGTATTATTATCCCTGATCCCCGGCGCAGGACAGATTTATAATAAAAAATGGTGGAAGGTCCCTATCATATACGCCGGTTTAGGTGTTTCGGCTTATTTTATTTATGATAATGCAGTAAAAGCCATTGCTTTCCGGAATGAAGACTTTTTCCGGCAATACAACGCAATGGAATATTATAATCCTAATCTAAGTCAATATCCTACGGAAAATCTGGCTGCGGAAAAAAATAAGCACCTGCGGAATATGGAAATAGCGGCGGCCGCCTTTGTGATTGTATATGCATTAAACCTGATTGATGCCCTGGTGGATGCCCATCTATTCAATTTCGACATATCAGATGATCTTTCTTTAAATATTGCTCCTATGTTCGACAATAAGAATAAATTTGGAACGTTTTCTACAGGACTGGCTTTAAAGCTAAATTTTTAATTATTTATGTTAAGCGTTGCAATTATCGGGTATGGCAAAATGGGAAAAGAGATTGAAACGGTCTTAAATGAGTTTCATCAAGGTGTATCAGTTATTATCGACCACCCGGAAGACTGGGACAGATACGATACCCGGTTACGGGAAAGCGATGTGGCCATTGAATTTTCCACACCGGAAACGGCATTTGAGAACTGTAAGAAATGTATTGAAAAACAGATTCCGGTTGTTACCGGGACTACAGGCTGGAAAGAGAAGTTCGATAATTTGCTCGGACTGGCTGAAAATCACGAGAGCTCGCTTATATACGGCTCTAATTTTAGCATCGGAGCCAATATCTTCTTTATGATAAACAAAATTTTGGCCCATACCATGGATAACCAGCCGCAATATGATGTCAGTATCGAAGAAATACACCATAAGGCAAAAAAAGATGCTCCCAGCGGCACGGCTATTTCGATAGCGGAGATTATACTGGAGGAAATCCGGAGAAAAAAAGATTGGACATTATACCCGGAAAGTGAAAGCAACCTTTCGATTAACGCGATCCGGACAGGAGATGTAACCGGAATACATAAAGTGGAGTATAACTCTATTGAAGATACGATTGAACTTAAACATACGGCAAAATCCAGAAAAGGTTTTGCCCGGGGAGCGGTAAAAGCGGCTATGTGGCTGAAAGACCATCCCGGCAGATACGATTTTAAAGATATTTTTCACTATTTATAAATGATTATATGGAATTATCATACGGAGCAGTAACAATTATGGGGATCATAGCCTTTATAGGCTTTTATGTCGGATTATGGGGCATTTTTCAAAAAGCCGGATATAAGGGATGGCAGGCAATCATACCTGTCTATAATATGTGGATATGGCTCAAAATCATCTCCCGGCCGAAATGGTGGATGATACTCATTGTTTTTCCTTTTGTGGGTATTTTTATGACTTACATGATGATCTGGAAAACCATCAGGCTTTTTGGAAAAACGAATTATATTCCTCTCATTTTCGGAACTTTCTTCGCATGCTTTTATTTTCCTTATTTAGGATTCTCCAAAAAAGAAAAATTCACTTCCTTCCGGGATCTCCCCAAATTCAAGAAAAGTACGGTCAGGGAATGGACGGATGCTTTAATTTTTGCCGTGGCGGCAGCATATATCCTGCGGACTTTCCTGTTTGAATTTTACGCGATCCCGACTTCTTCCATGGAGAGTTCTCTCATGGTAGGGGATTATCTGGCGGTGGATAAAGTTTCTTATGGCGGAAGAGTTCCGCAAACGATACTTGCCGTGCCTTTTGTTCACCATACGTTACCGTTAACACAGTTTACCAAATCATACGTAGAATGGATCACACTGCCCTATATGCGTTTTCCGGCCCTGACCCATATTAAAAACAACGATGTGGTGGTTTTCAATTATCCGGATGGGGATACCGTGGCACTGGAAAGGCAAAATGAAAGTTATTACGAGATCGTACGCGAATTTGAAACCATGTTGAACCCTAATGCCCCCGAATATGCCCAGAAAAAACTGAACCGGAAATATCCGCCGGATGCGATACGCTATTTCCAGATTAAATATGCCGGTCCTTATTACCAGGGAAAGGGCAGGGACGCCGTTAAAAAAGAGTATAAAGTAGTGGCAAGACCTGTCGATAAAAGGGAAAATTATGTAAAACGTTGTATCGGCATACCCGGTGATGTTCTCGAGATTAAGAATACAGAGGTGTATGTTAATGGAACCGCCGCGCCGGATCCTACCAGGGTACAATATTCTTATTATGTAACGGATTCAACCCGGATCGGATTATCGGCCTCTAAAAGAAAGTCATTGAATATCAATGAAGAAGACATGGTTAAGATGACACCTTTCACCACAATTTACTGGCTGACCAATGAGCAAAGAGATAAAATCATCAATATGGGATTATCGGTTAAAGAAATTATCGACGAACCTTACAGTTTCGATTACACCATCTATCCCCATGATCCCCGCTACCACTGGAACCGGGACTGGATGGGTACTATTGTCGTACCTAAGAAAGGAACGACTGTTGAATTAAATGATTCCACGATCGTTTTATATGACAGGATCATCCGCAATTATGAGAAAAATGAACTGGAAGTAAGGGACGGTAAAATCTATATTAACGGAGTGGAAACTTCCCGGTACACCTTTAAAATGGATTATTATTTCATGATGGGCGACAACCGCCACAATTCAGCCGACTCCCGTTTCTGGGGATTTGTCCCCCAGGACCATATCGTAGGTAAGGCTTTCCTTGTATGGTTATCTCTCGATAAATTCAAATCATGGGGAGAAGGAAAAATCAGATGGAACAGAATGTTTAGAATTATTCGATAATTTTCGCAGATATATTGGTTTTTTACTATTTTTGCATATTAAAAATAATTTAAAAAACGAATATTAATTTAAAACGATAACAATGAAAAAAACTATTTCACTCCTTATAGTATTATTTACTGTTTTGAGTATCTCTTTAAGTGCACAAAAACCTTTCGCGGGAACAATTAAAATGCAGGTTAGGGCCGAGGGTACCACTGATGCCAATATTCTCTCACAATACCAGGGTGAACAGGAAATGACAGTATTCGGGAATAAAAGCAAAGTAGTCCAGGATAGTGAAGGTATAGGCGTCATTTATATTGAAGATGGCGATAACCAAACCACTACTACCGTAATAGACCTGTCCCTGATGGGATATGGAATGTATTATAATATCGATACTGTAGAAAAACCTCAATTCACACAATACGATTACACCTACGATAAAAACGATACCAAAACCATCGCTGGATATAAAAGTTATAAAGCGGTTTGCACCATCACCAATCTGGAAACCGATGAAACCCGTGACATCACCATGTATGTTACCGACGACCTGACCCCTAATTATAAATCCATTCAGTTTATGGGTTTACAGGGATATCCTCTTTCCTTTATGGTTCCTGTTGAAGATGAAATTGGAGACGTGGCTTATACTATTGTACAGGAAGTCCTTTCTATTAAACCTGATAAGAAAATTAAAAATGCTAATTTCCTTATACCCAGCCAGGCTGTTTCCGTAAATGATATGCCTGCCGAATTGAAACAAATGTTTGGTATGGAATAATATCTATAAAACTATAAAAAAAGGCTTCTCATAAGAGAAGCCTTTTTTTATTTGCATTTATATCCGCCTACGGTATCCACGTAGGTATCAAAAAAGGTACACTCAAGTTTTAAACTTCGGGGCATTGTCCTTTCTTCCGGAGTCTCATTTTCCAGTTTATTATTTTTATCGTAAAGATAACAGTCACATTTTTTTGCACATGACAAAAGAAGGCAAATAGCCAGAAAAACCGCGGAAATAAAAGGAAGACGCATTCTCATATATTATCATTAAAGTAAGTGCAGGGTATGACCCATTTTCTCCTGTTTAGTTTTAAGATATTGACGGTTATTATCATTAGGTTCTATAATGATAGGAACTGTTTCCACGATCTCAATACCATGGCCGGATAAACCGGCTCTTTTAGTCGGATTATTGGTAATCAGCCGGATTTTGGTTGCGTTAAGATCCCGGAGTATCTGTGCGCCGATACCATAATCTCTTTCATCGGCCCGGAAACCCAGTTCCAGATTAGCTTCCACGGTATCCCGGCCCATTTCCTGTAAATGGTAAGCTTTTAATTTATTAACCAATCCTATACCACGTCCTTCCTGATTCATATAGAGGACAATTCCTTTCCCCTCTTTTTCAACCATCTCCATAGACCTGTGCAATTGGGCACCGCAATCGCATTTACATGAACCGAAAATATCTCCTGTCGCACACGAAGAGTGTACTCTCACCAATACTTCTTCACCTTCTTTCCATTCCCCTTTTTTTAAAGCCAGGTGGGTATTACCGTTATTTAACTGCGTGTAAGCAATAAGTTTGAAATTTCCCCATTCTGTGGGTAGAGAAACTTCCTCTTCCCGGCGGATTAATTTTTCGGTACGCACTCTGTATGCGATCAAATCTTTGATGGTGATGATTTTCATCTGGTGTTTCTCCGCCACTTCAAATAATTGGGGCAATCTGGCCATCGTGCCGTCGGGATTGATAATTTCAATCAGTGCTCCCACAGGCTTCATTCCGGCTAATTTGGCCAGGTCAACGGTAGCTTCGGTATGTCCGGCCCTTACCAGAACACCTCCGTCCCGGGCCTGTAAAGGATTCACATGTCCCGGCCGTCCGAGATCTTCCGGTTTAATAGACGGATCGGATAACGCTTTGATCGTAGCGGCACGGTCGTGCATGGAAACGCCCGTGGTACAGCCGTGACCGAGTAAATCCACCGTTACCGTGAACGGAGTGCCCAAATGAGAAGTATTGTTCGTCACCTGCATTTCCAGGTCAAGCTCCTTACAACGTTCTATCGTCATGGGAGTACACAATACGCCACGTCCGTAGCTCATCATAAAATTCACTTTTTCAGGGGTTATCAGTTCAGCCGAAGTGATAAAATCACCCTCGTTTTCCCGGTCTTCATCATCTACGACAATAAGGAATTTCCCGTTCCTGAAATCTTCTAAAGCTTCTTCTATAGTACTGAATTTTTCTTCCATTTTTAATCTGTTTTTAAAGGTTTTACAACCCGGTGTATAAAATATCCCGGCCAGAACGAAGCATAATCTCGTGGCGATCCCCGTTCCTGATCAGGATTCCGACCAAATCAAATTCCTGATCTAAACATTGGATATTCCTAAACTTCGCATTAGCCGACGTTTTTAAATATATTTCGGTATTATTAAAAATTACCGGATGTTCTGTAAACTCCGTATCTCTATAAGCCAGAGGCCGGCCGATAGAAGTTTCCGTAAACGAACAACCGGAAATAGAAACCAATTTTCCTTCATTTGCTGACAGGTCGGCGGCATTAGTTACCGGAGTAGGGGAGGGCATTCCATGGGAACCGGGAAGGCTGTCCCTGGATATATATTGGTTCATATAAATAGAATGGATGCCGATGACCCTGTCCTGATTTTTCCATCCTAATTGATAAGCATTATGGTGATCTCCGACCACGAGATATCTGGCGTTGACAAATACTTTTTGTCCTAACGGATACCGGTTGAATAAATAAGACTCATCCAGCAATAATTCAATTCCGCCGGTCGCATCCTGCAAAAAAAGTGACTTGTTGAAATTACCTTCCTCATCGCTGCTCATTACCCACGCTTCGAAAATAAAATCCCTTCGCGGAAAAATAGAATCCGGTGCGTTACCAAGAGTATGCAATCTTTTGAGTTCAGTAATCTTCTTATTAGCTCTTCCCGGATAAGAAGGAGTCTTAAATTCCGGTTCATTCCATGGTTTCGTACACGATATTCCGGTAAATAATATTCCCAACATTAAGGCTAAAATTAAAGATCTTTTTTTATTCATGATGATAACGCTTTACAAACATTAAAATTATTGATGCCTGATAATTGATTAGAATTTCAAGTTAATTCCTGCGTAAAAACTAATACCGTAAGCATATATGTAACGACTCTGGGATCTGTCGGGACTGAAAGGATATTGTTCCCATGCAGTCGTTACTAATTTCTTATTATTAAGGAGATTGGTCACACTAGCATCAAATCCGATCCAATATTTTTTATTGATATGCCATGATTTACTTACGGAAAGATCCAAGGTGAACTGTCCTTTTATTTTTTCCTGGTTCGACAGCTGGGCATATTGTTCCTCAGTGGTTGCATCTTCCACAGATGAAGTCCGGCGGGAAGGATTCAGGTAACAGTAAATTTTATCAAAATAATTACCGTTTAGCATTACCCACCAGCCCTTGTGATGGAATTGCAGTCCGAGGGTGGCAGCTATTTGCGGAGAACCGGCTACATGAGCATTTTTCCATTTAACTTCCTGATCATAAATGATGGCCGATCCTGCCTGTATATCGTATCCGTTTTCCACTTCCATGGTCAGGTTCGGATTATTGGTATAAGTATAATCTCCGAAGTTACCTGCCAAAAACAAGGTAAACATACGACTTAATTTAAATTCGGCGCCCAGTTCTATGCCGATATGTTGCTGGTCGATTCCGGTAAGCGAATAATTCATCAAGGAACGGTAATCGTCATGGTAGAAACTGATCAGGCGGGTTTGGTCTATGAATTTAGTATAATAACCACTGAGTCTCAGTTGCATAAAAGAATAATCTATTTTATAGGAAAGATCGGCGGATATAATTTTCTCGCCGGTAAGATCCTGAGCGTAATTATTACTTAGCCGTGGCGACAGGAAAGCATTGACGATATAAGGAGCCCTGGTATTGAAAAAACCATTGAGGGATAAAGCATGCGCTTTATTTATTTTATAGGTGATTCCTGCTTTTAGTCCATAATTAAAAAAAGATTTAACCTCTGATCTACCCTCAGCGGATTCTCCGTAACGGCCGTTTTTCATTTTCCCTTCCCGCCAGAATTCCGTGGCGCCCAGATTCAGACCGGCATAAAAATCCAATTTATTATACGTAAAAGCAAGTAAGCCCCAAAGATTTTGATCATAAATATGATAATCATAATTATAGCCGAAAATATCGTCTTTGTGGATCTTTTTATTCAATTGGTCCAGATCATTAGCGGCAAATTCGGGATCAGGTAAAACACCGTCGGGATAGTTTTCTATATCCAGCCAGTAAGATCCGCCCAACAGATCATCCAGGGTTTTAAAATTACGTTGTTTCATTCCCTTCAGGTCGATTCCTGCCGTCATATTCATATGTTCGGTCAGTTCCGCCATAATATGGGAAGAACCGCCAAGCTGGAAATGGGTTTTGTGATGATTTTCCGTAATGTATTGTGCCCTTTTCCCTTGATTGGCAGCCAATTGGTTTATATTGTAAATTTTATCCCAGTCAATTTGCCTTACGGCGGATTTATAAAGCCATCCTTCCTCTACTAAATCTCTCATTTCGGGATTGGTTTGGAAAGAAGGCAGATGTTGATAGGAATCCGGTCGGGGATCGTCGGCCTGGTACCAGTTCAGCGCAGTAGTGTTATTTTTCCCGAAATTCACCTCAAGGCTGCTCGTGATGGTAATTTTCTTTTCCTCGGGAGTATAATCGTGGGTTAACAAAATAACAGGCTCATAAGTATTGTTCATCCTGGCATTGCGCTGTTTACCGTTATACCATCCCCAGTTAGGGTTGTAATAAGATTTCCCGAGAAGATCACGGACCTCTCCGGTAACGCCTTCCCGCAAACTGCGCCAGGTAGGAGAACCGAAAAAAGTCAGGTTGAGAGAGTGGGAGGGGGTAAACCGCTTTTCCACAGCTGCAAAGTAACTCCATGAGTTATCAACCGTTCCGTCAATATAACTTAACTGGTTGCCAAACTGCCCGGAAAAAGAAACGGCAAATGACCATCCGTTTTCGCTCACGCCGGTGGCTCCGGTGATCATCATCCTATTGGTATAGGTTCTGTTCGATAAAGAATAAGTAGCCCTGAATTGTTCGGGTAGTGCTGAAGCCCGCAAATTGAAATTCAGTCCGCCGCCAACCGCTCCGAAGGAAAAATCGGAAGCGGAAGAGCTTAAATTCACCATTTCCGCCGGATCCAGCATAATATGGTTAAAAGCGTCCCAATGCATATACGGAGAAAGGCCATCGGCCAGATTTCTCATTCCAATATTATTATATTGAATCACCTGGTTTTGCGGTTCATATCCTCTGTTACGGTAAGATGCGATATTGAACGGGAAAAGTATATTGCGCGTGTAAACATCAGAGGATTCATAGAATATACCGTCCGGAAAAACAATATCATTTAGAGGGGTAGGGCGGTGAGTAAGGGAATCAGGGAGTTTTTGATCTTGTGCGGAAATATGTAAAGTGCTGATAATAGCCCAAAAGCCAAGAAGTAATTTTTTTTTCATCTGTCCTTTATTTTATCGTAAAAAACAGTGCAAAAATAGTAAAATATTAAAGGCGAAAAACTCTTCATAAATAAGGTATCAGATCAAAAAAATAATGTATTTTTGCAAAAAATTATCAGGTTGGAAAATTCTTTTTAATTTTTTGTTTCCGGATAATTTAGATTCCGTTTTTTCAAAATAAATTTATGGCTGATAAAAGGTTAGTTATCATTCCCACTTACAACGAAAAAGAAAACATCGAGAATATCATCAGGAAAACTTTCTCTGTTTTCGATGCGGATATCCTGATCATTGAAGATAATTCACCGGACGGAACTGCCGATATCGTAAAAAAACTGATACCGGAATATTCCGGAAAACTATTTATCGAAGAACGTGCGGGAAAACAGGGGTTAGGAACTGCCTATATTCATGGTTTTCAGTGGGGTATAAAAAATAACTATGACTTTATATTTGAAATGGACGCCGATTTTTCCCATAATCCGGAAGATCTGCAACGTCTTTATGATGCCTGTATAGAACAGAATGCCGATTTGGCCATCGGATCAAGGTATTGTAAAGGTGTAAATGTCTTAAATTGGCCCATGTCCAGATTATTAATGTCATATTGCGGTTCTATGTATGTAAGGTTTATGTTGGGGATTCCGGTCAAGGATACGACAGCCGGTTTCAAATGTTACCGGGTATCCGCATTAAAAACGATAGACTTTTCCAAAATCCATCATATAGGTTACGGATTTCAGATCGAGATGAAATTCAACATGCATAAGCTGAAATATAAAATTGTGGAAGTTCCGATCATTTTTTCCGACCGTACGCTGGGAACATCTAAAATGAGCTCGGGAATTTTCAAGGAAGCGATCCTTGGTGTTATCGGACTACGGGTAAGAAGTTGGTTCCGGAAATGGGATCGTCTGGATTATAGTAAAGCTGATACGGAAAAATCCTCCTAATAATTTCTTTCACAAAAATGTCAGAAAGAGGGTCCTCTTATATTCTATTTAACATAATATAAATTATAGGAAAATTGCTTATAATAAAGATAAACCTTTATTTGTAGTAAAAATGGCTATTTTAAGGTCATAATATGGTGATATCCACAAGATTTATTTCTAAACTTATACATTATTGCCCGGGATTTTACATTCGATGGATTATACTATAAAATTACATCCCATAAATATCCTTACACCTTAGCGATAACCGGCTATCAAACTCTGACGCTACAGAGATGGTGATTCCCGATAGCGGTTACTTCGGTCAAAAAAATCGGGATGTCTACTTTCTCCGGATGTAAAAGTTTAACTTCCGCCACAATACCTGATTCAGTTAAGAAAATGGGAATAAATATTTTCTTCGGCTGTACCGGTTTACCTCAATATCAGGAATATGAAAAACAGGATTAATTGCTTTTTATATGAGAATAATCTTATCATTAATTTGTCAAATATAACTACTTGATATAAAACATTTTAATTATATTAACTTTGCGGAATATTCCGGAATTTATTGTTTTTTAGATAAACTTCCTATGCATTTCCAAATGAATGGATATTTACTTAAAAATTTTAACTGATAAAAATTTTTATTGGTAAAGATTTAAATTTATATATAAAAAATAGTCAGCCTCCTCTCCTATTTTATTTATTAAATTCACCATAACTTTATATTTTTGCATCGTATTTTAACCCATTATAATATTCATGAAAAAATTATTATTTATTATTATCGTAATTTTATTTACAAGTGATCCCATTGCGGGCCAAACCAGGCAGGTAGAATTAAAGAAAGGTACTCCTTTTTATATTCCCGACGGAGTGGGCGTTTCTTATCAAACAAGTATTCATATCGATTTTCTTCCGGAAGGTGGATGGCTGAATCATATCTGGAAGTTGATCAACGTTAAAGTTGCAATGGAACATAGCTGTGCTAAGGACCTTACACTGCAATTAAAATGTCCGGGAAATCAGAGCATCACTTTTTTCGACAAGAGCACTACTCCGGGAAATACCTTATTGGGTGAGCCATGGGCTTGCGGGTTATATATGGGCAGGGTTGATGCTTGCACGGTTTTATCCACTGCAATGGGCAATTGTTACGATTATTTTTGGTCCCCCAGTTCCACCAACGGACACATATTTGACTCCGCAAATCTGGTAACCCCTTCATGGTATCTTGATGCGTCTGAGTTAGAGAGAAAGTTTACCGGTCCGGATCTCCGTCATCCGGCACCCGGTATAGAATATCAGCCCTTAAGTGACTGGGATAATTTATTGGGTTGTCCGATGAACGGAGACTGGACACTTATCGTGACCGATAATATCGGAATGGATAACGGCTGGATCTGCGACTGGTCGATAACACTGGATGTGGAAAAAGAATACTTATTGCCCAAGGATTTGAAAATTGAGGATATCACGACTCATTCGGCAAGATTAAAATGGACTCCGGTAGCGGATGAATCCGGATGGCTGGTCGAATACAAAATCTCAGGCGATCAGGGACCGTATCGGCGTATGACCACTTCTTCACCTAATGCCTTATTATTAAATTTACTGGATGACCGGATTTATGAACTTCGCATCCATACCTTCTGGGAAAATGATACGAATCAGTTTTCCCTGGATACTACTTTCAGGACTTTACCGGATCCGCCTGCGATTATCCAAACCCGTCCGGTGGAGTTTAAACAGGACAGTTCACTCTTCATTCCTGATGAACCTTACGCATGGCAGGAAAGTACTTTATATATTGATTTTTTCCCGGAAAATAGTAAATTCAATTCCGACACCGACATTGAACGTATTAAAGTAGCCATGGAGCACAGTTATCTTGCGGACCTATATGTTTATCTGGAATGCCCGAACGGACAAAATGTGGCATTGCTTTCAGGTAATTCCAGTCTGAATAAATCCATACTGGGTGAGCCATGGGCCTGCGGATTGAACACGGAAATCCAGGATACATGCACGGATAGCGAAGTTTCGTCGTTAATGGGAAACTGTTATGATTATTTCTGGTCTGCCAATTCTTCCAATGGAACGATCGCTTTTGCCGATAACCTGATATCTCCTTCCTGGTATATTGAAGTATCTGATTCTCTGCGGACGGAAGCAGATTCCAATATCAGTCATCCGGCTCCCGGATTGGATTATCTTCCCTTCAACAGCTTTTCAAATTTAATAGGTTGTCCGATGAACGGAAACTGGAAAATTAAAGTATTTGATCTGAGGAAGGGTGATAACGGGTGGATTTGCGGGTGGTCCGTCACTTTTAATGCAAGTACCGAATTGCTGTTGCCGGGAGGTTTAGTAATTGAAGATATCACTTCGCAATCGGCAAAATTAACCTGGTTACCCCAGGATAATGAGATCGGATGGTGGGTTGAGTACAGGATTTCCGGAACCGGTGATCCGTTTCAGAGATTATACTGTACTACTCCGGACACGGTATTAAGGGATCTGGTCGCCGATACGCTTTACGAATTACGTATACGTAACGTATGGGACCATTTTACCAATCTCCATTCTTTCGACACAGTTTTCAGGACATTGCAGGTTGCCAACAGTATTGCAATTCCGGATCTTTCCCGAATGGTAACATTATATCCTAATCCGGTTCAAAATTCTTTGACTGTAAAATCAGATATTCTTTTTGAAAATATTGAGATTATGGATATGCAGGGAAGAATATTAGAAGGTAAAAAATGCCGGCTTAAGGAGGTTGTATGGGATATATCCTCTTATCCTTCCGGTATTTATTTGGTACGGCTTGAAACCGGGCATGGTATAATAACCAGAAAGTTTATTAAAGAATAAAAATGTCTGGATTTTCTAAATAGTATCTCTTTTATTCCATTTATTTATACTATAATAGTATAATTACATTTAATTACTATATTTGCCTGAAATTCAAAACCCATCTCCCATGAAAAAATCATTATTCATTATTATTTTGGGAGCATTGTCTGGCATTTATTCCATACAAGCTCAAACCCGTCCGGTAGAAATCAAACAGCAAACTCCTTTCTTTATTCCGGATCAAAATGGAACTCCATATGTAAGTATTATTGAAGTAGATTTTTTTCCGGAAGGAATATTATTAAATTCTGTTTCGGACATTATCCGTATGAAGATTTCAATGGAGCATAGTTGTGGCGGCGATCTTTCGGTAGGATTAAAATGTCCGAATGATAGCATGGTTATGCTTTTTAACCACGGATCTCTTTCTCAGGGCACAATCCTGGGTGAGCCCCGGGCCTGCGGTTTAAATTTGGGTAATATTGACGATTGCACACAAAGTGATTCATCTTTGTCAATGGGAAATTGTTATGATTATTATTGGTCTCCGACCTCATCCAATGGAAAAATATTTGATCAGGCTAATCTGAGTATTCCTTCGTATTATATCGAAGCTATGGATTCCTTGCGCACCCTGTCCCGATTGGTTTACCATCCTGTCCCGGAAATAGAATATCAGGCCGTTGATAATTGGAATGAATTATTAAATTGCCCGATGAATGGAGAATGGAAACTGGTTGTAACCGATCATATTATGGCTGATAACGGCTGGGTTGGTGAATGGTCTGTTCTTTTTGATATCAAAACAGAGTATTTATTGCCGAGAAATTTAATGATCGGGGAGATTACGAATCACTCGGCAAAATTGACCTGGTTACCGGCAGTCGATGAAACGGGCTGGCTTATCGAATATAAAATTTCCGGTACGAATGACCCTTACCGGAAACTTATATGTTCCACTCCGGACACGATCCTGACCGATTTAATCGCCGATACGCTTTATGAAGTACATATAAAAAATATATGGGACAATGATACCAATATTTATTCTTTAGATACGACTTTCAGGACTTTACAAACAATTGGCATTACGGATCCGGATCTTTCCCGCATGGTAACATTATATCCCAATCCGGTTCAAAATTCTTTGACCGTAAAATCAGATATTGTCTTTGATAATATAGATGTCCTTGACTTCCTGGGAAAAGTAATTTCCCGCAAACAGGAAACGGGAAATGAGATTAAATTGGATTTTTCTCCTTACCCTTCCGGTATTTATTTTATACGGTTTGATACGGATCAGGGAATTATCGTAAAGAAAATTATCAAAAAGTGATCGTAAATTAAGCAGATACAGTGAGTTTCTCGAAGGATATGCTTCCGTTCACGTTAAAGGATTTTAAGCGGCTACCTTGTCCTTTGTCTTGACGGGCCCAGCCAACTACGATTACTGATTATATATTGTCATTCCTGAGTGCAGCGAAGGATCTTTAACAAAAGTATTTATTACTTAATAAGTGAAAATTAAAAGATATAAATTTAGATCTTTACAGTTCCTTCGATCATTCAGTGAAAACTTAAGAATGACAAAAATAATAAATATTTACTCCTAAATTATAATGGAGGAAGATACATTATCAGAATTTCTTTTAGGGAATGATGTATAATTGAAAAAAATGTGTATTTTTGCAGCCGCAAAACGGCGGGGTAGCTCAGTTGGTTAGAGCGTCGGATTCATAACCCGGAGGTCACGAGTTCAACTCTCGTTCCCGCCACTTCCTTTCAAAATTATTTACAGATCAATTTATTAGCGAAAAATACGTAGCGCTTGGATTTTACGCCCTTGGAATTATTACGGATATACTGGTAACCGTAGGCTACGAAGTAATCGCCATACCAATGTTCGAATTTCGGATTCCGGCTATATTCCACGGCATCCCTGTTATGATTGGTTTCTAACCTGACGGTGGTTAAAGGTTCAATCACATCTTCACCGTTGACCATGGTATAGGTTAAGGATGAATTAAATAAATAATAGATCATGGCGCTATTCCCTAACGGGTATACATTTACACGGTGGGTAAGCCGTTGTGTGAGAATATTGGAAAAAGGCAAATAATTGCCCCACAAGAGATTCCCGGACCGGTCGAAAGCGGTGACATAAGCATTGATATAACGGTAACCTACGAAAGTACTTGTGGCGGGCATACTATTATAACCGTAATAATAAGGATCATAGCCGCTACCGGCGTAATTGTATGAATATTCGGGATAAAAGACCTCGGTTACGAGTGCATATTGGTCGCCCAACCGGTATATGGGACCCACGGATAATTGCAGATTGGAGTTCCTGTCTTTGGACTTTCCATCTCCCACCGTATCTTTGCTTTTTACATGGGTATAATGGAAAAACTGCGGCTCCTCGATCATTGCGTTTTTATAATTCATCGTATATACGCCCGAATGCATATCTCCTTTATAACGGTCGTTCCCGTCGGTAAACGTCCCCATAATCAAATATAATCCGGTATCCAATACGGTTAAGCGGGTAGAATTATAATAGTAATCGGTAAATGACGGATAATTCGTTTCCCGGGTTTTATTTCCCTGAAAATCGGTTTCTATCAGTTGCAAGTATGAATTTTTACCTCCGGAAGAAATAGCCACCCCCCAAAGTATCCGGGAGAAAATGGTGTCCACTTCGCAAAATTCCACGGATACGATCTGACCGGTAGTTAGTTCCGGGTTCTTCAGCTGATTCCGGATCATATCATACAAATATAAGCCATATTGATTTTTCTCGTAGGATATTAATACAAGACTTTGTCCGGTCGCTCTCAGGAAGCTTATATTTTGATCCGATAAATTCTCTATTTCCCGTTTCTGAAAAGTAAAGTTTTGGAGTTCCATATCCACATAATATGTTTTAGGAACACTTCTTCTTTGAAAATTCTCCTGAAAGACCAGGTATATATGATCATCGGCATATTCCCCCGTCACATAATGAAGATTAATGGGCATCGTGAGGGCATGATGAGCCATTTTCTTGAGATTGGTATCATATTGGATAAATACCCATGAACTGGAATCTTGTCCGACAAGATTTCCTTCATAAAAAACAATAAACCCCTTCTCTCCTATCGGAATTCCATTATAATCATCGGCATCTTTCGCCGCTTCCAACTCGAAACGAAGGGGCATATCACGTTGAGCGGACAACGTGACAGGTAATAAAATCAATAATAACCAATAAAATATTTTCATTCTCTATTATAACATTCCCCCATCACAAACCAGTACCTGGGCCGTGATGTAAGACGAAAGGTCGGATGCGAGATAAAGGGCGCAGTTGGCCACATCCTCCACGGTACCCATTCTCCTTAGACTGATTTTCTGGGTCCATTCTTTCTTGATCTCTTCCGGCAGCACTTCCGTCATTTCCGTCGCGATAAATCCCGGGGCTATAGCATTACAACGAATATTACGGCTTCCTATTTCACGGGCTATCGATTTTGTAAAACCTATAATACCGGCTTTGGAGGCTGAGTAGTTGCCCTGTCCCGCATTTCCGTTGATACCTACTACGGAAGCCATGTTAATGATCGAACCCGATCTTTGTTTCAACATAAAAGGCTGAACGGCTTTGGTATGGTTGAAAACGGATTTTAAATTCACATTCATGATCATATCCCAATCTTTCTCCGACATCCTCATCAACAGGTTGTCGCGCGTAATTCCCGCATTATTCACCATGATATCGATCTTCCCGAAATCAGCTGCAGCATCTTTAACTGCTTCTTCAGTGGCCGTATAATCAGCAGCATCATAAAATATAAACCTGGCTTTTACGCCTACTTTCCTCAACTGTGAGGCTACATCTTCGGTATCATCACTTTCAAATGCGGAAGTGTAGATAATATCCGCTCCCTGTTCGGCGAATTTCATGGCAATACCTTTGCCTATTCCCCTGGTTCCACCTGTGATATAGGCGACTTTACCTTCTAATAATTTCATAATTTTATAAATAGGTTAATACAACAGATATGAATGCAAAAATACAATTTTACCTCGAATAAATGAGGGTATCGATCTTACTGCCATAGCCGCACCACGAACCTAATACTTTTTCTCCCGTATTGGAACGTATATTGGATTCTATAGGCGGCGGACTCATAAAGACATTTTGTCCGAAGCTGATCTCCGACATGGCGGTAGACCAAAACCTGTAACTGTTGTAATCCATTAAAGATGATTTTACGAAAATAGTATCTCCCGGACGGTAATAGATCCGGTAATATTCCCTTTTTTCTTCATCACTGAGCATGGCTGCAAATAAAGTGGATGGTGTGGAGCGCAGGATCTCATAATTGAAAGTAAGTCCGTTAAAAGTGGCATCATCAAAAACCGGAGGCAATGTGTAGACCCAAAGCCGGTCTCTTAAATTTTTCCCGTGTACTTTGACCAGGAATTGGTAATAGTTGGTTTGGGAAGGATCGTCGCTCAATAAAATCCTCACGGTACTGACGGAATCTTCCGTCCTTCCGAAGGGATATAACCAGATCGAATCCAATTGAAAAGATTCCGGAATAGTCGTGCTGGCCGTATAAGTTTTATCTTCCCATTCGATCTTCAGGTCATATCTTTTATTCGGTTCGCCCACCAGGGTTCTTCCCGTACCTGTATATGCCAGCAATAACGGATATTCTTCGGACATGGTCAGGCGAAGTGTTTCGCTGATACCGTCGCTTGAGGTAACCGTCACAACAGCATTGCTTATCAACACATTATTCATTAGAGTATTGATATCGATCGTTGAAAAATAAGGTACGCTCCTCGATAACATGACCACAGGAGCTTTCCCGGTTTCGATGTAACCTTCTACAACGAGTTTGTCATGATATTCGGGAATATCGATATCAATCTCGGTCTGGCAGGAGAAAAATAATGACATCATAAGAATCGGAATGATTTTCTTCATCGTTTTAAAATTTAAAATTCCAGGTAACGGAAGGTAAAATAGGGAAAAGGCTCATCTGGTATGCCTGTGTGGATATCTCAAAATTCTGGTTGGAAGGATCGAATACGGTATCCGTTTCTATAAAAATATAGAAGGGATTCTTGCGGTTATAAACATTATATACCGAGAAATTCAATCCTGTCTCGAATCTTTTTTTCTTCACGATAGTCCAGTCCACGGAGAAATCCAACCGATGGTAAGGAGGCATCCTGTAACCGTTCCTTTCGCTATACTCCGTAATGATACTCCCTCCGAAGAAATAGAGTCCCGTTGGAATCGTCATCGTATTTCCTGATGCGAACACCCATACGGCGGAAACCGATAATTTATTCCGGATGATCTCGTAAACCAGATTCACCGATACGTCATGTCGGCGGTCATATTTGGCATAAAAAGGCACCCCTTCGTTTAACTCTGCAAACCGGCGTTTGGTAAAAGAAAGCGTATAACCGATAAAACCGTTGAACCTGCCTCTGTTTTTCTTAAGAAAGAATTCGGCACCGTAAGAATATCCGTCCCCGAAAACATATAATTGGTCGGGATTAACCTTCACGAACGAAAGATCCAGTCCGTCCCTGTATTCCGTCAGGTTGTTCATTTTCTTATAATAGATATCGATATAGGATTCGAACATGTTTTTATGAAAATTATAATAGAATCCCAAAGATACCTGCGATGCATTCTGCGGTTTGATCAGGTCGGTAGAGGGCATCCACACATCAGTGGGCAGCGATATGGAGGCCATGGATATTTGATGAAGATATTGATAATTGAGGGTATAGGCTGCCTTTATCGAAAATTGCGGGGTAATCAGAAAACGGGCCGAAACCCTGGGTTCCAGACCATTATACTGGGAAATCCGTTCTCCGGGTTTATAGGTGATGGAATCCGCCACATTCCCGAATTCATCCAGGACATACCTCACAAAACCGCCTACATGTTCGAAATGGCTGTAACGGAGCCCTACATTCATCCGCAACCACTTCGTAATATCGAATTCATCGTTCACGTACGCCGAAACCTCATGCGCATAATAAGCCGTAGATACCGGCATGGAAAACGAAGTATTGCTGCCCGCGTCTATTCCGTAAGTATTCGGATTAAATCGATGGAATGTATAATGGATGCCGAATTTAAAAGTGTGCGGTATAGCCGGCAAATAGGTCAGTTCACTTTTCAGCGAATAATCCCTTACTCCCGACTTAAGATTGAAGGCATACACATCGATTCCCATATCCGTAAGGAAAGAGTAATCGGTAAACGTTGCGGAAGTATTCAGGAATAATTTGGAATTGATAATGTAATTCCACCGTAAAGAAGCCGCGCCGTTACTCCAGTTGAACCTGGCCCTTGTCGATCCGGATTCGGACTTAAACCCGTAAACATCGCGTCCGAAATAACCACCCAGATATAACCGGTGTTTATCGTTCAATATCACATTGACTTTGGCATTGACATCATAGAAATAAAAATCCATACCTTTTAACGGACTGGTACTTGACAAAAAAGGCTGTACCAAGAAATCAATATAGGTTCTTCTTCCCGATATGATATAAGAAGCTTTGTCTTTTTTAAAGGGCCCCTGCAGGGTCAGGTTGGCGAATATAAGTCCGATACCGCCTTCCATACCGAATCTTTTCATATTTCCTTCTTTCTGATGCACATCGAGTACGGAAGATAATCTTTCGCCGTATTGGGCAGGCATTCCTGATTTTATAATCTCCACGTTCTTAACGGCATTGGGATTGAACACGGAAAAAAATCCAAACAAATGACTGGCGTTGTATATGGTGGCTTCATCCAACAGGATCAGGTTCTGGTCGGCTCCCCCACCCCTCACATAGTAACCGGAATTACCTTCGCCGCCGGACTGGATACCCGGTAATAACTGTATGGCCTTCACCACATCGGCTTCACCGAAAAGAGCGGGCAGTGCCTTGATCGCTTCCACCGACATCTCCATTCTCCCCACATCCACACTACTTACATTATGATCCTCTTTCTGGGCCGATACCACCACTTCATCGGTCGTGATCACATGGACGGCCAGATCCAGGTTCAAAACTTCATTCCCCGCGATCCGGATGGTGTCGGTCACGGGCAGATAACCCAGAGCGCTTACTTTTAACTGATATATTCCGGCATTTACCGTAATTGAATAGAAACCGGCATTATTGGTAATAGCTCCTTTCGGTTCTCCCGGATTTTCCACATCCAGCAACATCACATAACAACCCATAATCGTCTCCCCGTTATCCTGATCTTTTACGATCCCGGATAAAGTGTATTTTTGAGCCATAGTCGTCTGGAAAAAGAAACAAAAGAATATAATAGGAAGAAGTTTCCTGAAACGGGTCATTTTCATTATAGCCATGGTTTAAGCGGGCAAAGGTATAAAAAATATAATGGACAAAATTGTTCAAAATATGAAATAATTTCAATAATTTCAACATAAACCGATTAGCATTAAATAAAAATGATGGAAAGATTATTAAACTATCAATCTACTTATTTGTAATTTTGCAAATCTAAATATATCAGGAATGAAAGGAATCGTGACGAAATCTACCGGAAGCTGGTATGAGGTTATGCAACCGGACGGCACTATTATACATTGCCGGCTCAGGGGAAAATTCCGCATACAAGGCATCAAAAACACCAATCCGGTTGTGGTGGGAGATCATGTGGACTATATCGTGGAAGAAGACGGTTCCGGATATATTACGGATATTGAAAAAAGAAAAAATTATATCGACAGGAAATCCACTAAATTATCCAAAATAAGCCATTTGATCGCTTCCAATATTGATACGGCGTTTTTGGTAGTAACTCTGAAGGAACCGCGTTCATCATTAGGCTTTATCGACCGTTTCCTGGTCGCAGCGGAAGGTTTTCGTATTCCCGCATGCCTCGTTTTTAATAAAATGGATATTTACGATGAACGCGAAAAAGGAAAGGTTGCGGAATTGGTGGAACTTTACCGCGGGATCGGTTACGATTCGGTTTGCACATCCGTGGAAGATGGCACGGGCCTTGAAGAACTGAAAAAGAGGATGGCTCACAAGGTTTCTTTATTCAGTGGTCATTCCGGCGTAGGTAAATCCGCAATTATCAATACACTATATCCGGATTTGAATTTAAAGATCGGTGAAATATCCCAATATCATCAAAAAGGAAAACACACCACTACTTTTGCCCAGATGTTTCCTGTTGACAACGGAGGATTCATCATCGATACTCCAGGCATTAAAGAGTTCGGACTTATCCAGTATTCTAAAGAAGAGATCCGGGACTATTTTCCGGAGATAAGGGCCTATAACAATTGTTGCAAATTCAACAACTGTTTACATCTCCGGGAACCTGAATGCGCTGTTATAAAAGCAGTCGAAGAGGGCAAAATACCCTCTTCGCGTTATATGAATTATCTTGCTATCCTGCAAGATGACGACCTTAAGATTGCCGACTGGGAACTACTTTAATATCTCAGCCGTATATTTAATCACCAGGTTATCTTTGGTAGGATCATTGGAAATCACGTCAATAGTACCGTTTTGTTTACCGTTTCTTCCCTGGGCTTTGAATTGCATATCCAATACGATAGAACTTCCGGGAGCAACCGTTTGTGTTTTAGGTGTTACGGTGATCGCGTTGGAACTTGGCTGTATGGTTCTGATAATCAACGGCGATTTTCCGGCATTATTGATTTTTAATTCTTTCTGTACCTGCTGGTTCCGGGCTACCTGGCCAAAATCAACGACAAGTGTATCGGCTTTGATGGCGGGAGCATTTTTCAGCATCCTTTCATTCAAACCTGAGAAATCTTCTTTAATTTTTACCGTATAAGCGATCACTTTATTGCTCTCGAGAGTATCATTGGTTTGCAGGATAATATGGTCGTTTACGTTACCGAATTCATTTTTTGCCGCCGCGTTATATTTCAACACGATGATACCTTCTTCGTTAGGTTTAAGTTCTTTGCCGAAACTACGGTAGTGCTCCGTAATATGGGCGGGCATGTTCTTATAGTCCACAGCCACGTTCCTGTTCCAGAAATTCCTTAACATGAAAGTATCCAGATGACTTTCGGTATTTTTAAGTTCCAGTTTTTTGGTATTTTCTTTGATACGAACCATTCCGTTTCCGGTTTTGTATCCGGCTATTTCAAATTCTGTAGGAGGTCTCTTTAATACATTACCTTTGATGTAGATGACATGGGGAGATTTCGACGCATCCTCGGGTTCATTTGTCGTAACACGGATACTTTTGGTGAAAGCACCCGGACGATTACGCGGATCATAAGTGGCATCGATAAAACCGCGTTGTCCCGGTTCGATCGGTGTTTTGGTGTAGTTAGCTGCCGTACATCCGCAACCGGGTCTAACACTTACCAATACAAGCGCGCTATCCCCGACGTTAGTAAATTCAAACTTACCGGTAACTTTTCCGCCTTCTTCTTTAATATCCCCGAACTGGTAAGTAGTTTGATCAAACTTAATTTTGGGTTGTGCAAAAGCCAAAATGGCCATTAACACAAGCGATGCTGTAAACACAATCTTTTTCATAATGATATTTTTATTTAAATATATGTAATAATACTATTAAGGTTGCAAAAGTACAAATTTATTGACCAAATTGTTCAAATTGACCCCATTAAAATTACCGGAAGACATGAACAAAAATACCGAGGGTGATGAACCCAGAGATATGATCCGGTCAATAAGCTTTTCCGAATCATTGAAAATCTCCAGCCGGTCATTACCGAAAGTACGGTAAATAATATCCGGAGTAAGCGGCGGCAACTTTTTATGTTCCACAGCTTTCTCATTGAAATAAATGATCGCGGTATCGGCCTGATCCGTACTTCCCCGGTACTCCGCTAGAAATTTCTCGTTCAGGCTGCTGAAAGTATGCAATTCCAAACAGGCTACCAGTTTTTTATCCGGATATTGTTCTTTCACCGCTTCAATGGTCGCTTTTACTTTCGAAGGCGAATGGGCAAAATCCTTATAAACGGTAAACCGGTCATTCTCCGCAACCAGCTCCAGTCTTTTGGACGCACCTTTGAAAGTAGTCATAGCCTCATAAAAATCCTGTTCCTTAACACCCGCAGCTATACAGGCCAACCGGGCCGCATTTAAATTAGCCAGGTTATGTTTCCCGAATATCATAAGTGGGATATCACCATAGTCGGTTTGAAGATACGTTTTTCCATTTTCAATAGAATGAGGCGGTACCGTATAAGCGCATTTTTTAGGTACCGTTACGGAAGCGCAAACCTGCCGGAGCACTTCGTCGTCATGATTATAGATAAGGGTTCCGTTTTGAGGGACCATT
>ERZ809224.172-NODE-172-length-67412-cov-15.497766_pt1 | contig 67412 bp, 67 predicted proteins | sample MGYA00520513_ERZ809224 | MGnify/ENA primary metagenome ERZ809224 (study PRJEB31576, sample SAMEA3212658) | Homo sapiens | biome: human-gut; feature: human gut; material: fecal | place: Sweden | collected 2012 ... | reverse complement strand
CAGAGCTATACAGAAATACTGATAAAACCGAAGCCACGGAGATAGTAATTATCGATAGTCAAATGAATTACCGAGGAAAACTTGACACTTACGGCCAGTCCATCTTAAGAACCTTTCTCCTTGAAAATAGGTTATAATGAAGAAAACACATTACACGCAATACTCAATACTCACAGTCTTTGATTTCATGGGGAGGTCAGGTATGGACGAGGAGGAAAGGCGCCGGCGGCGGGCGGAGAATGCATTGGGAGCTCTGGCAGCGGGGGTTTCGGTGGATGAATCGGTGCGGCGGCTGGCTGAGGTATATCGGAAGCCTTTGGAGTATAGGGGAAACCGGAAGCTCTTTGACGACGGCATGGCGAAGCGGCTGGCGAAGGAGAATCTCTTTGCTTCGGGGAAGGCGGTGAAGGATCCCTATACAGGAAAGAAGCTGTTTCTTCGGAAGCAGGAGGCGAAGCTGGCCTATGGGAAGAAGTGGACGGAGCATCTGGCGGAGGCGGACCATGTGGAACCGGTGCACCGGATTTTTGAGGCCCATAAGGACGATGCCTGGGTCACCAATAGCGACATCAAGGACGCGGTGAACAGCCCGGAGAATCTGAAGACGATTTCCCGGAAGCTGAATAATGCGAAACGGGATCGGAGAAATTCCGATTTCTACGGCGATGACAGGTATCTAGCGGATAAGGATATCCACCTTTCCAAAGAGGCGAAGGAGCGGGCCATGGAGGACGGCCGGCAGGCGCGCAGCCATGTGGACCGGTCTCTTGCTTTGAAGGGGGCAGGAAATCTGGCCGCCGAGTTTCATGACGCCGGTGTAAAGGCCGCTGCCGGAGCAGCGGTGTTTTCGGGTGCCATGGCGGCGGTGGATAATATGGTGGCAGTGATTGAAGGGAAGAAGGAGCCCGGTGAAGCCATCAAAGACCTGGTGAAGGCGACGGGCACGGCATCAGCCCTTTCCTATGCCGCCGGCGGCGCAGTGAGTGTCATTTCCCATAGCCTTTCGGCATCTTCCAATTCCCTGGCCCGCATGCTGGGACAGGCAGGTGTGCCGGGAAAGGTGGTGGCGGCGGTTCTTGCCACGGCGGGGATTATTAAAAATTATATCTATGGAAATATCACCGCTTCCGAGTGTATTGCCCAGCTGGGGGAAACGGGGATTGCCACGTCCACCGCGGCGGCCGGCATGTATGCGGGAGCTGTGTTGATACCGCTTCCTGTCATCGGTTCACTCATCGGCGGTATGGTGGGGTATATGCTGTCGGGAAAGGTGTTTACCGCATTGAGCGGCGCCCTGTCTTCGGCAAAGCTGGCCCGAAAGGAGCGCATCCGCATCGAAAAGGAATGCGGGGAATCCATTCGCCGGATACAGGAGTACCGGCGGGAGCTGGATGAAATCACGGAGAAATATTTCAAAGAAAACCGGAAGGCCTTTGATGAAGCTCTGGGAAATATGGTGTCCGGCCTGAAACTGGGGGATGCCGACGGCTATATCCATGGGGCGAATCAAATCACCCGCCGGCTGGGCGGGAAGGTTTCCTTCAGAAATATGGATGAGTTCGATGATTTAATGAAGAGTGATGACATCATTAAGTTATAAGGAGGTTTATTATGCCTATTCCATTCATTCTTGGCGGTATTGCTGTGGCGGCAGGTCTTGTGGGGGCAAAGAAGGCGCTGGACGCCAGTGATAAAAATGCCCGGGCCAGGCGGATGAATCGCAGGGCCCAGGAGACCTTTGAAAATGCAAAGAAGGAGCTCCTGGCTGCCCGGGACGAGGCAGGAAAGGCCCTGGAAAATCTGGGCCAGGCGAAGGTGGATATCCTTCATGGCAGTGTCACCCGTTTCGTGGATACCTTCGGAAAGATTCATCACGTGGAACTTGCAGATTCCGTCGGCATGGACGAGCTGTCGGAGTTTGAAGTGAATGAGGATACATTGAAGGAAATGGGAGAGCTGGGAAGCCTGGCTGCAAAGATGGCTTCGGGCACCGTGGAAGGACTGGCGGCAGGAGGGCTCATGGCCTTTGGCGCCTACAGTGCTGCCGGCCTTCTGGGCACCGCCGGCACGGGAGCTGCCATTGCAGGCCTTTCGGGAGCAGCGGCCACCAATGCTACCCTGGCTCTCTTAGGCGGCGGCACCCTGGCGGCCGGAGGTCTTGGCATTGCAGGAGGCACCGCTGTGCTGGGCGGTCTGGTGGCAGGCCCTGCCATTGCGGTGATGGGGTTCATGATGGATTCCAGGGCTGATAAGAATCTGGATATGGCCAGGAGCAACCGGGCCAAAGCCCGGGAAGCGGAGGAGCAGATGAAACTGGCAGGAGACGCCTGCAGGGCCATCGGAAAACGGGCGGATATGTTCAGAGATCTGATTTCCCAGGTAGACACGCTTTTCAGGTCGCTCATTGAAAAGATGGAAGCGGTGGTGAAGGAAAAGGGGACAGACTATCGGGACTACGGTGAAGAGGAAAGAAAGACCATTGCCATGGCCCTTGCCACCGCCGGTGCCGTGAAGGCGGTGCTTGATACGCCTATTCTTACCAAAGAGGGGGCAGTGACAGAGGAGTCCCTTAGGGCCTATAAAAAGGTGGAGGCCTTCCTGCCGAAGGTAGAGGGATAATGGATTTCCCCTGCCTGGCCTGCGGCCTCTGCTGCGAAAAGGCCCGGTACGTGAAAGAACTGAGGCCCTTTCTTGATGAAAAAGGACAGTGCTTCTTTTATGACAGGAAAAGCAGAAAATGCCGTATCTATGACTGCCGTCCCGCCATCTGCCATACGAAAGTCATGTATGAAAAAAGGTTTCGCGCCTTTATGACGGAAAAGGACTATATCCTGGCCAATCTTTCTGTGTGCCTGGCGCTGAACAGGGCCGCCGGGAATCGAGATAATGCGGAAAGAATCCGGAACATCATGGAAGAAATCGAGAAAAGGGCTGATTGAAACATGGAGGCCCTGGGGAGGAACTGGTGTCATTGGGGGCGGGAGATTTCTCCACTCTGTGGAGACTCTGCATGGAGTCTCCAAGGCAGCCGAAGCTGGCCTCCAGCCTGCTCAATAAAAGGCTTTCCTATTGGTAGCTGACCGGCTGCGGTCGAAATGACAAGAGAGTGGGCGATGCTGGTGCCATTGGAACATGGGGTTTCTTCTCTTGGCTCATTTATGGATACATCTGTGTTTACTTTGGATTCCTGAAAGGAGGATTTATGCGTAAAAAAACGATGGCCGACGGCATACTGGCTATTTCCATTGCCGCCGCCCTGGCATCGGCGCCTTTCCAGGAAAGCAGTCTGGCTGCAGGAGCCCTGTTTCACCTTTCCTTTGCCGCTTCCGTAGGCGGCTTTGCGGACTGGTTCGGCGTCACTTCTCTTTTCAGGAAGCCCCTGGGCGTACCTTTTCGGACCAGCCTCATCTCCAAAAGCCGGGATAAAATTGTGGCCATGGCCAAAGACATGGTGACAGAGGAAATCCTCTCTGAACGGCGGCTGAAGCGGCTGCTGGTGAACCATGTGCCGTCAGCAGTGGTAGAGCGGTGGCTGAAGGAGCACCGGCAGGAACTCAGCCGTATCCTGACCGACGGTCTGGAGGCCGCCTTTTCCTCCCTCCACGAGGAATGGCTGTGGCAGATGGCAGGAAAGAGCCTTTCTGCTCTGCTGCCTGCCATCGACTGGGCTGCCATTCTGGCGTCGGTGATGCTTTCCTTTAAAAAGTATGAGAAAAAAGAAGCCCTTTCGGAGGCCCTGGCAGAGGAAGTACGCCATTTCCTGCAGGATGAGTTTACTTTGGAAGAAATAGGACACATTTATCACGCCGCCTGGGACCATTATGAGGCTCATGGTCCTTTGAATTTTCACCGCCTCTTCCGGAAGGCCGTAAAGGACAGGGATGAGGAATTCATCAAAGGCATCCAGAAAAAGATTTTTGATCTGGCAGATACCCTGACTCATGAGGACAGCGAGGTAAGGAAGGCGCTGGGCGAAAAGTATGACAGAATGCTGGAAAGACTTTCCAATGACAGCCCCTGGAAACAGGAGCTGAACCGGAAAATTTCCCATATGGCAGAAACAATGCTGGAAGAGAAAGGGAAGGATTTCTTCTTGAGTGAATGGCAGGCTCATCATGAAGAGCTGGCAGGCCTTCTGGCGGAGAAAATCCTACTGTACGCTGAAAACATGATGGAAGATGAGGGAAAACGGCGCCGCTTCGACGCCTGGCTCCTCTCCCTGGCGCTGCCCCATGTGAAAGAAATCCATGAGGCTGTATCATCGGTGGTGGAAAAGAAGCTCTCCCAGTACGACGGAAGTGCCATGGCCCGCCTTGCAGAGGAGGCGGCGTCGGAAGAAGTGGCGGCCATCCGAATGAACGGCTCCCTCTTCGGCGCTCTGCTGGGTCTTGCCTTTTTTGCAGCGGGGGTGATGGTATGAAACGGTATCAGCGGGCCAACTTTCTCATGGCGGCTGCTTTCCTTCTCTTTCTTGTCACCTTTTGTCTCAGCCGCTGGAGTCCCTGGCAGAATGAGGCCTGGCTTTCTGTACTCTATTTCCTGGCCCAGTCCTGCTTCATCGGCTGCGTGGCGGACTACATTGCGGTGGAAGCCCTTTTCCGGCGGCCCTTCCATCTGCCGGTGGGACGGCTTATCCCCAAAAGCAGGAAGCGGATTATTAGAAAGCTGGGCGAGGTCAACAGCACTCTCCTTTCCAGAGAAAACATGCTGAAAAAAGTGGAAAATTTTTCCGCTTCCCGCCTGGTGTTTAGCCGTCTTGAAAAAGAAGAAAATCGGAAAAGCCTGGAAAGAAATCTGGCGGAAAAAGCAGGGACCTGGTTCGTTTCCTTTGTCAAAGCCCATAAAAACGATGCCGCCGCCTTGGCAAGAAAGGAAGGAGAAAAGAAGCTCGCTTCCTTTACTGCCTTTGCTAAAGAGAAAATCCTTTCTGAAATGAATCGGGAAGAGTGGCTTGACAAAATCCTGGAGGAAGCGGAAAAAAGGACCAGAGACGAGAAAAATAGAGAGGCCCTGGCCCGCTTTCTGGAGGACCGGGGAGACAAAGAAGAAAAGGGATTCTTCGGCTCCCTGGTCTATGGCCTTGGAAAATTTTTCGGCGCCATAGACTACGACAACCTGGCAGATTCTGCCATGGATGCCCTGGGGGAAGAAATAGAAACCTGGAAGGAAAAAGACAATCCCTTCCGCAAGACACTCCTTTCCGGCTGGGACAGCATGGTGAGACGGTTCCTGGAAGAAGAGTCCACGGAAAGAGCACTGGGAGATTTCGGCAGAATCCTCTTCGCTTCCTTTCCGGTGGAAGATAAAGTGGAAGAGGCGGTGGACCGTTTCATGGAAGAATGGGGAGAAGGCAGGGCCTTCCATGAAAAATTGGTTCCCCAGCTGGAAAATGCCCTGCACCACGCTATTACGGCCGCCGGCCATGACGAGGGTTTCCGAAAACGAATGGACCGATTCGCCAGAGACCTGGCCGTGGAAATCATCTCCTATGAACACGGCTGGCTGGCCCCTGCCATGACGGAAGTGCTGGAAAACTTCACAGACCGGGAGCTCAATGAATTCGTGGAATCCAAGGTATGGAGCGAACTGGAGGGGATCCGTATCAACGGCGCCCTGGTGGGCCTTCTGGCAGGCTGCTCCTTCTATGTGTTCCTCATATGGGTATGGGTGCCCTTTGTGGGGAAATGGTAAATGGTCAATGAAGGCAGCGGTTCATGGCGGGATCAGGATTGGAAAGGAAATCCCGTATCCCGAGAAACCTTAAAATTATCAGGCCCCTTTGGGGTTTCGGATTTTCTACGAAAATCCAGCTATCCTCCGACGCCAAAGCTCCTCTCTGTAAAAGGGGCTTTGGCGCTTTGTCATGCAGCCATGGTAAGACAAATGCAAGACCGTTACGATGACTTTATCATGATTGACCGAAGGGCTATCGATAGCCCTCAGCCCCATAGGGACGTCAATCCTAAGAAACGGAAGCCCCTTGTCTACAGAGCTGGCGTCAAACGTCCCTTTTGAACCTTCAGAGTCCCCAGAGCCCTTTCTTTTCTGTTGCGTCTTATAAATTTTTTCTGTAATGAAAAAAGGTTTTTATAAAATCTGTCTTTTTCTAATGGTGTATAATTAATGGTGTAAGAAAAGGCCTTGCGAAAAGGCAGGAGGAAGAGAGCCGTGACGGATGAAGAAGAAACGGGTTTCTGTTATTGTGCTGATTCATGGTCCAAATCCCCGCGGGTGGGGTTTCCGATAGTCCAAAGGAGGAATTGATATGACTATAACTTATGTTCTTCAGGTTCTTCAGGCAATGGAAGATGGGAAAATTCAGGATCCAACCTATATCAAGGATCTGGAGGGTGAGCTTCATAAAGCATTCCGTCGTGTAAGGAGAAGACTGCTTCGCCTTCGCAGCCGCGCCCAGTATGAAATCGGTGAAATGGACCGGGCCAAGGTATCCGCTACTTCCAGCCATATGGAAGAATTTACCAAGTACTGCGCCATGATTCGCAATTTTAACATGAAGGACTGCGAAGGCCTTCCGGGAATTGAAAGCTTCCTGAAAGAAGGCTTTAAAGTGGATGACATGATTGCACGGGCAGATAAGATTGCCAGCCTGGAAGCGGTAAGTGCTGCTGCTTATTCTCCCATGGCTCTGGGATTTGGTATTCTGGACAGCTTTGCTATCCTTCCGAAGGTGAATATCGACAATAAACGTTTCCACAGCATGGATATGACCTACATTCATGAACTCATCGAAGAGTTGAAGAATTATCAGAACCATGTGAGAAAACTCACTGCCTCCATCGATGAAATTGGCCGGAAGGCCAGGGAAGAGGCAGACTGCCTCAATGATCTTCATGATTATTTCGTAGACGGCATTGATGATTTGAAAACCATTCTGGAAAGAAAAGGAGAAGACTGGAACCGCTATTCCCAGTCTGAAAAGATGCAGGTGGCCCGGGCTATCCAGTGCGCCCAGCTCATTACCATCCTCTTCCCCCATCTCTTGAATGACAAAGGAGAAGTGAGTGAGGAAAGCGAAAAGGCTATCGAAAAGGCAAAGAAGGCACTGGCTTTCCGGGATGCCTGAAAGCACAGGATATGGCAGTGAGTGCGATTCTTTTTCCATAGAAACTTTTTATATGTTATAATCATATATAGATATATAGGGAATCGCTGGTTTATTTCCTGGAAATCATGAGGAAGAGCTGTAGGCAGATGTATATCTGCAGGCGGCTCTTTCATTCCTGTTTCCTTTATGTATTTCACTTATCAGTGCTTCCCGGTTTCGATAGATCATACTGATTGAAGGGGGAACGAGTCATGTCGATTTCTTTTATTCTGCGCATGATTGCAGGGGCAGTCAGCGGTAATTCCAATTCTGCCCGTCCGGAAAGCATCAACGGCGAAGTGGAAAGGGCCAGAAGAAGGGCTACGAAAAGAATCAACCGGGCCAAGGTCAGGGCCCAGGATGAACTGGGAGAGCTGGACCGTGTGAGAATCACCCTCATGTCCGGCGATATGAAAAAATTCACCAGTCTCTTTGCCCAGCTGAAAAATGTGGATTTCCACGACTGCGATACGCTGGCAGGACTGGAACATTTCAACAAGGAAAGAAAGAACTGGCGGGAAATGGAAAAATTGTCCGCTAAAGCCATGAGTGTGGTCACCCTGGCAGGTGCGGTGGACGCTGTCGGATTTGGCGCCGGCGTGCTGGACCAGTATGCCAAGGTACCAGAAATCAAAGGACTGGATGTGACCGGGGAAACAGAAGATGTGAATGCCCTGAAGGATATGAGCGCCCGTCTTCAGGAATTCCAGAAGGATGTGAAGAACATGTGCATCCGCATGCAGCTGGTCCGCCACGAAGCCAGAAAAGCGGAAGATGCGCTCCTCGACCTGTCCGATTACTTTGAAGATGGCATTGAAGATATCAAATCCATTCAGAATGATGCTGGCAATGACTGGAAGAAATACTCTCCAGCCCAGAAAATCTTAATCGGCCGCACAGCTCAGATTGCCCGTCTCATCCGCGCCCTTTCGGAAGTTCGTTTCCTTAATGATGACGCCACTGTGCGCCCTGAGATTCAGGAGTCTGTAGACGCAGCGGAAGAACTGCTGGACGAACTGGGAGCTTAATAACAGCCATAACCAATCGGCATCCCCTCCTTAGGAAGGGACGCCGATTTTTTTGATTCGTGAGCCGGAGGAGTGGTCCGCTATCGGCTATCCGCTGGCCGCATGGTTTCCAGAGGAAGGAGACTCTGGCACTTCGCCATGCAGCATTGATGACACAAGGGGATTTCCGCAGCGCAGGCTCCTTCCTATGCAAGGAGCTGGGCGAAGCCCTGTAGATAGGTCCGAAAATTTAAGGAGAACTGATGGCCCTGTTCTCCGCCGCTTTCTGGTACCCGACATCCTTTGCACCTTTTCCTTACCACCTCATATTCCTCTATGAAATCAGTACTCAATCAGACAAATTTATTGTACAATATAATAGGTATTGAATCAGACAGGAGATGATAAGGGTTGAAGAGATTTCAAAAGTGGGCACTGGTCTTAGGGGTCTCTCTGGCTTTTTCCTGGGGAGGGATGGCCGAAGCTTTTGAGCCTTATTACCTGAATGGGGACAAGACCTATCCTATGATACAGAATACCGGTGGTATTTATAACGACGGTGCTACAGGCCTTTTTCTTGATTTATCTACTTTGACGGTGGAGGATGTCTTTGAAGATGGTCTTCAGGCAAAGGTGAAAATAGTAGATGTGAAGTCTGCTCAAACCTATACGGAGAGCTGGATTCATGTACGCTACAGCGTGGATGGAAAGGCCTGGGCCCTGGGGCAGGACGGGCGCTGGCGGGAAATCCCTTCCAATACGGAGGATCCCGCAGCGCTGACCGTGTATTTCATCAGACAGGCCATGACCGATGACAGTACCCGTGACCGGCTGTCCGGTGAAATTGACCAGATCATGGAGACAAAGAAGGACAATCCGGGAAAAACAGCGCCCGATGATGCGATTCCCCTGATGGATGTACAGGCTCCGCCCGCACAAAACGGGGTGAAGGAAAAGGGCAGCGTCCAGAAGGGAAATGACGATGCCGATCAAGTGACCGTAACCATTACGGAAGCGCCGAAGGTGGAAATTACATCGACTCCGCCGCCACAGGTGGATATTACATAAAGGATATACATTATTTTTTTCGAGGTGTATGATGGCAAAAAGACATTACGAACTTCATGTAGCCGGCTGCACAAGGCAGCTTCCCATTCTGAATATTTCCGACAAATTGGCTATTGCGGGATTTGTCATTCTGGGAGATACGGAAATCGTTGAAAACTGTGCCAAAGAACTGGCTTCCAGAGTGCCCAAAGATACGGATATCATCATGACGGCAGAAACAAAGGGTATCCCTCTGGCTCACGAGCTGGCCAGTGTGCTGGGCATGAAGAAGTATATCGTAGCCAGAAAATCAGTGAAAGCCTATATGGAAAATCCCATCTGGGTGGAAGATGAATCCATTACCACTGCCGGTAAACAGCGTCTCTACCTTATGGATACGGATGTGGAACTCCTGAAGGGAAGAAATGTGCTCCTGGTGGATGATGTCATCAGTACCGGCGGATCCATGAAGGCCATGAAACAGCTGGCTGAAAAGGCAGGGGCCCATGTGGTGGGTGAAGCAGCCATTCTGGCAGAAGGGGATGCTGCTAAACGGAAAGATATTATCTATCTGGAACCGCTGCCCCTGTTTGAGGCGGAATGAAACAGGGCCGCCCGAGGCGGCCCTGTTTCAAAGGGTTCGGCCCGCCGGCAGCGGGCCGGTTCAGAAGTTTCAAAGGGCGAAGCCGCCACCTTCCCCCTGAGTGTCAGCGAACACAACCTTTCTACACAACCCGCCACCGTCAGGCGGCCAACCTGCGGCGCCAGCCGCTTTCCAAATATGATATAATAAGGAATACATTGTTTACGTTACTGATATTGTCTCCACAGGAGGAAACAGATGAAACATCAGGAAATTGTTATGATTGTTGACTTTGGCGGCCAGTACGCCCAGCTCATCGCACGGCGTGTCCGCGAATGCGGCGTTTACTGCGAAATCCTGCCATACAACAAGAGCGCGGAGGAAATCCTTGCCCAGAATCCGAAGGGCATTATTTTCTCCGGCGGTCCATCCAGTGTCAATGCAGAAAATGCACCCCAGGTGGATCCCGGCGTGTTCAAAGCAGGAGTACCGATTCTGGGCATCTGCTACGGCATGCAACTCATGGCTAAGGAACTGGGCGGCGAAGTATCGAAGCCTGAAAAGCATGAATACGGCCATACTGATTTTTATCGCAACGGCAGCAGCGCCCTCTTTGAAGGCGTTTCCGAAAAGACCGCTGTATGGATGAGCCACGGCGACGCAGTGACCGATATGCCTGCCGGCTTTGGCCTCACCGGTCATACTGACCTGACTCCTACCGCAGCCATGGCCGATGAAGCCCGCCGTTTCTTCGGCGTACAGTTCCATCCGGAAGTAGTTCACACACCGGAAGGTACCACCATGCTGAAGAATTTCCTCTTCAAGATCTGCGAATGCAAAGGCGGCTGGTCCATGGGCAACTACATCGACATTGCTGTAGAAAACATCCGCGAAAAGGTTGGTAAACACAACGTCATCTGTGCCCTCTCCGGCGGCGTAGATTCCTCTGTAGCAGCCGTACTGGTCCATAAAGCCATCGGCGAACAGCTCACCTGCGTCTTCGTAGACCACGGTTTCCTCCGCCTCGGCGAAGCAGAACAGGTAGTAGATACCTTCAAGAATAAATTCAACATGAAACTGGTGCATATTGATGCATCCAAGCACTTCATGTCCCTCTTAAAGGGCGTCACCGAACCGGAAAAGAAGCGCAAAACCATTGGCGCTGAATTCATTCATACCTTCCAGGAAGAAGCCAATAAGCTGGAAGACGTGAAATTCCTGGTACAGGGCACCCTGTATCCCGACGTGGTAGAGTCTGGTACCGCCACCGCTTCCACCATCAAATCCCACCACAATGTTGGCGGCCTTCCGAAGGATATGAAATTCCAGCTCATTGAACCGCTCCGCGAACTCTTCAAGGATGAAGTCCGCGAACTGGGCCGCCAGCTGGGTCTGCCGGAAGAAGTAGTCAATCGTCAGCCATTCCCGGGACCGGGCCTGGCTATTCGTATCATCGGCGAAATCACACCGGAACGGCTGGATATCCTCCGCCGCGCTGATTTCATCGTGAGAGACGTGATCAAACAGCATGGCCTCTATAATGATATCTGGCAGTCCTTCGCCATCCTCCCCGCAGCTATCCGTTCCGTAGGCGTACAGGGCGATGAGAGAACCTACGACTACACCGTAGGCATCCGCGCCGTCACCTCCTCCGACGGCATGACGGCTGATTATTTCCGCTTCCCCTGGGAAGTGCTGGATGAAATGAGCCGCCGTATCTGCAACGAAGTGGCTGGAGTGAACAGAGTGGTCTACGACATCACCTCCAAGCCGCCGAGCACCATTGAATGGGAATAATTTGAACAATTCAGAAAGCATGACCTCATCGGCAGCGCCGAATGGAGGTCATGCTTTTTTGCGTGTGTATAAACTGCAAAATCCTATGTTTAATCCCTATGGGTTCATAACCTGTAGTAAATTACAGGTATTTTTTTATTTCATAATCAGCTATTCTATATATGAAAGGAAAGCTGATTTTATTGATTCCGAATCAATAGGGAAGTGAAAAGGAGGTAAGTATTATGGGTTTGATCAAAGCAGCCATGGGTGCCGCCGGCGGCGTACTGGCCGACCAGTGGAAGGAGTTTTTCTACTGCGACAGCATGCCCGCCAACATTCTTATGATGAAGGGGCAGAAACGGACCAGTTCCCATAATCGCAGTTCCAATACCGGCGGAGAAGACAATATTATTTCCAACGGTTCCAAAATCGCCGTCAACAGCGGCCAGTGCATGATGATAGTGGAGTCCGGCAAGGTGGTGGATGTATGCAGCGAACCGGGGGAATACATTTATGACAAATCCACAGAACCTTCCATTTTCACCGGCACCCTGAAGCAGGGCATAAAAGATATGTGGGGCCAGATGAAGGAACGGTTCACCTTTGGCGGCGACACGGGAAAGGATCAGCGGGTCTACTATTTCAACATGAAGGAAATCCTTGGCAACAAATACGGCACGCCTCAGGAAGTCCCCTTCAAAATGAAAGATCCCGATACGGGGCAGATTCTGCTCATCCGCCTGCGCTGCTTCGGCGAATACAGCTACCACATTGTGGACCCAGTGCTTTTCTATACGGGTGTGGTCGGAAATGCAGCGGATGTGTTTGACCGCAGCCAGATCGACAGCCAGCTGAAGTCGGAGCTTCTGAACGCGCTGCAGCCGGCCTTTGCCAGACTGAGTGCCCAGCGCATTGACTATGTGGAGCTGCCGGGGCGGACTTTCGAAATCGCCGATGCCCTGAATGATGTGCTGTCCAAGCGCTGGCGGGAGCTCCGGGGTCTGGAAATCGTGTCCTTCGGCATTAACAGTATCAAGGCCAATGAAGAGGATGAAGCGAAGATTCAGAAAGTGCAGATGAGCAAGACCTTTGCCGATCCTTCGATGGCCATGGGCGCCATGGCCGATTCAACCAGTGATTCCATGCGTATGGCTGCCCAGAACGAAGGTGGCGGCGGTGCGGCTTTCGGCTTTATGAATATGAATATGGCTGGAAACGCAGGAGCCGGCTTGTATCAGCAGATGGCTCAGCAGCAGGAGTTTATGAGGCGGCAGAAGGAACTCGATGAGATGACCCGCAGGCAGGAGATGATGGACCGGCAGAAGCTTATGGATAAGCCGGCCCGCGCGGAGGCGGAAGCCCGCGCAGCAGAAGGATCTGCTGCCGGCGGCTGGACCTGTCCTCAGTGCGGCACTGTGAACCAGGGCAAATTCTGTCCGGGCTGCGGTGCCAAGAAGCCGGAACCCAAACCGGCGGAAGGTGCCTGGACCTGCCAGTGCGGACAGACGGGCAATACAGGAAAATTCTGCATGAACTGCGGAAAGCCAAAACCGGAACAGAAGGAAGAAAAGGGCTGGGTCTGCCCTGGCTGCGGTGCAGTGAATCAGGGGAAGTTCTGTATGGAATGCGGCAGTCCGAAGCCGGCAGGAGCTCCGCTCTTCAAGTGTGACAAGTGCGGCTGGCAGCCGGAGGATCCTCATCATCCGCCGAAATTCTGCCCCCGGTGCGGTGATCCTTTTGACGATAAAGACAAACAGTAGTCCATGAAATGAGGTGAGGAATATGGCCAATACATCTGTAGGCTATACATGTCCGAACTGCGGCGGTCCTCTGTCATTTTCCCCCGGCGCCGCCAGAGTGACCTGTCCGTACTGCGATACGGAATTCGAGACTGCTAAAATCGAAGAGATTTTTGCAAGGCAGGAAAAAATGGCGGCGGAAGCCCAGGCGGCAAAGGAGGCCAAATGGCATACGGAAGGCGCAGGCGGTGAATGGAGCGAAGAGGAAGCAGCTGCCATGAAGGCTTTTACCTGCTCTTCCTGCGGCGCGGAAATCGTCAGTGACGGCAACACCATGGCCACGGAATGCTGCTACTGCGGTAATCCGGTGATGCTGCCCAGCCGGTTTAACGGTATGCTGAAACCGGATTTCGTCATTCCCTTCAAGAAGACCAAGGAAGATGCGGTGGCTCAGCTGAAGGAGTTTTACAAAGGCAAATGGCTCCTGCCCAAAGCCTTTACTGCAGGCAACCGGGTGGAATCCATCCAGCCCATGTATGTGCCTTTCTGGCTTTTTGATTCGGAAGTGACGGCGTCGGCGGAATTCAAGGCGGAGTCGGATACGGTCTATGAAACCCAGGATGAACGGGTCACGGAAACGAACGTGTATCGCTGCGACCGCAGAGGAAAAATGCGTTTCCGGTGGATTCCTGTGGATGGCAGCAATAAAATGGACGATACCTATATGGAGAGCATCGAGCCCTACGATTACGGAGATCTCAAACCCTTCAGCAGTGCCTACATGGCAGGGTGCCTGGCCGACAAGTACGATGTGGATGCGGAAGCCGCCGCACCCCGGGCTGATGAGCGGGTACGCAAAAGTGCCGTAGGTGTTCTGGAGGATACGGTAGAAGGATACATGCGCCGCGAGCTGGTGAACGATGTGATTAACAAGGGCGAAGGCAGCGTTTCCTACGCCATGGCTCCGGTGTGGATACTAACCACCCGCTATGAGGACAAGCCCTATACATTCATGATGAACGGCCAGACAGGAAAAATGGTGGGCAGCCTTCCCTGGGATAAGAATAAGGCCAATCTGTACTGGGCCGGCAGCACCGCTGTACTGACCGCTGTATTCTATTTCCTTGTCAGGATGTTTGTGTAAGGAGGGGAGAGGCATGAAGAAATATGTGTTACCACTGTTTATGTTTCTGGCGGCTCTTTTCCTCACTGTCACTGCAGCGGCATCCGACGTTTTGGGACTCCATGACGGTGCAAAGCTTCTGCAGACCTCCGAACGCACTGCTGTCATGAAAGAACTGCAGGATGTGGAAAAGCGTTACGGTGTAGGAATGGCAATTATCACTGTGCCTTCTACGAACAAAATGAAAATCGGAGACTATGCCAACAAGCTTCTGGACAGTACTTTCAAAGATGGGAAAAAGGGTAATATGGTTCTTGTCCTGGCCATGGATACAAGGGATTACTACATTGCTACTGACAAGGCCATGAAGGAACGGATTACCGATGCAAAGGGCATTCCGGCGCTGGAAGAAAAATTCCTGCCCGCTCTCAAAAAGAGTGATTATGCCGGAGCCTTTACGGCTTATGCCCGGGGCGTGGGGGAACAGCTGGCTTATTACGAAGAAAACGGGAAAGCCTATGATCCGAAAAGCGGCTTCAGCCCGCTGGCCCTGGCCATCGCCCTGGCCATAGGCGGGGCCTGCGGCTTCCTCATCCGCGCCGGCCTCATCCGCGGTATGAGCAACGTGGTGCCTGCGCCGGCGGCGAATACGTACCTGGACAGGGAGAGCTTCGAGCTGCTGGATAAGGAAGACACTTTCCTCTATATGAATGTCACCCGTACACCTAAAGCAAAGAAGAATGACAGCACCGATGCCGGCCATGGAGGAGGCGGCGGTAAATTCTGATATTGCATCCTGTTTACTCCATTCTTATGGTCACTGTGCCTGCGGGGTCCGGATCATCATGGGTGTCAGTGGTATTCGGGCCTCCGGGGAAACGCTGATTAAATCGTTGTAGCCTTTCATTCTTGAATTTTTGTGCCATCCAGGGAATATGATGACGCGAATAGCAGGCTGTTTAAGAATCTCCTGACGAAGTGGTGCATCAAAATTCTTATAAAGGCATACTCTGCGAATGAATCAGTGCTTTTCTGGTACAGTGGGCATTTGGAAAGAAATCCGGGAGGTTCACTATGAAATTTGGAAAGATACTGCTCATGGGACTGATGGCGGCCTGCCTTATGGGAGCTTCGTCCCGGGCCTGGGACGAAGGGAATACAATCTGTCCCGGCGATGGCGGTGCGGAAGCTGAGCAGATCCGCATTTTTATAAAGAACTGGAAAAAGGTTTATCCCATGGACGGGGAACCGGTACGGGAATTTGCGGTCACTGACCTTGACGGCAATGGTCTTTTGGAAATCCTGGTACGTCCTCCGGAAAGTGAAGACATCCCTATTGTGTATGAAGTGACACCGGATCATGACGGACTTAAAAAGAGAAATAAAAAATGGTATAGCCGCCAGATTTCCGGCCAGTCCATTGCCTGGTTCGTCATGCATCCGGAAACAGCGGCGGGTCCCTGGACAGGGAATATCGATGACGCTGAAGCGATGCTGCAGGACAGCTATGATGTGAACACAGGCCGTAAAGAAGCCTTTGGTTAAGAAGGGGCAAAAGGACTATCATCTTTGCAAATGAAATCGTAAATAAATACAGGAACCGCACAGGATACTTCCTGCTGCCGTTCCTTTTTTGTTCTGGTATGGGGCTCTTATGCTATAATGAAGGTAACAATTATTCGATGCATCCTTCTTTCGAGAATCCCCGGGGGCAGGTGAGGGCTATGGGAAAATGGATCAGACTTTTATGGCTTGGCCTTCTCTTCTGGCTGTCCGCACTTACGGCGGTCTCGGGAGCAGTTATCCTGTACAACCATGACGAAGGAGAAAGCTATGGCCGCATTCTTTCTGAAAGAGGGGCGAAGGTGCAGGGGATTCCGTCATCCCAGCTGCTGCACCATCTTCCGGAAGATGATGTACAGGCTGTAGAAGCTTACGATGTACAGGCGGCAGTGCTGCAGGGAGGCAGCCGCGCCTCCTATCAGTGGTATCCCCAGTATACGGCCACCGTAGTTCTGGCTGTATCAGACAGCTGCCCGGTACCGGTTACAGGATGGCAGAGTCTCTCTTCCGCTCCTTTGTCCCTGGCTGTGACCGGTACCAATCCGGCCCGGCTCTTCTTCATACAGGCCATGAGCTATGGGCTGAAAGGAGATCTATCCGGCAGGGCAGGGGTGGAACTGCTGAGGCAGCTTCAGGAGGATGGGCGGCTTTCTATGGAGGAAGGAGAAAATCGGCCTTCCGCGGATGTTTATGTGCTGTTCGATTACCAGGTCCGTGAGTGGCAGAGACAGGGCATTCCTGTACATCCGGTAGTCCCTGAGGAAGGAACTCTGGCGTTCAGGAAGGGACTTCTGGCTAAGGAGTCTTTATCCTTTGACAGCCAAAAATTGTCGGAGGCGCTGGAGGGCGCAGGATATGCTCTCTCCCCGCCGCCCGGGGCCCGCTTCGTTTCTGATGCGGAAGCCTTTATGCAGGCCGGCGATGATATTCCACGGCAGATTACCAATCATGTTTTCCAAAGCTGCCGGCCCACCATCCTCACCGGTTTCAGTCATATGGTCTGGTATACGGTAACTTTGTTCTTTGTCATCCTCTGGGGCGGACGCCTCAGGCGGCAGGTGCTGCAGCCCCAGGTTCGCCGGGCCTATCTAGGGGTCATCATTACCCTGTGCTGCTGGATACTTTTTCGGGAAATCAAACTGAGCCTGCCCGGTTTCATGAATGACGGCATACGCTATATCTGGTACAGCTATTATCTTTTCTATGGTATCCTGATTTCTTTTCTTCTATGGATCGGCTACAGCGCCTCCTATGCCTTTCTTACCAGGCCCTGTCCCCGGTGGATGAAGGGAATCTTCGCAGGAAATCTGCTTCTTGCCTTCCTGGTGATGACCAATGATTTCCACCAGCTGGTCTTTACGCTGCCTGCTGGTCTGGCGGCGGCTTACAGCCGTCATGGCTATGGGCCCCTGTATTTCATCCTGGCTGCTGTCTATGGCATGGAGCTTCTGGCTGTGAATGGCGTGCTCTGTTATACCTCCCTCTCCCGGAAGGTGAGCCATCCCGCCCGGATGATCCTGCCCCTGGCCGTTGTGGTGGGATATGGAATCTATGTGGTCGGGTATGCTTTGCCTGGTTCCCCTTTCCAGCCATCGGAGCTGGTGCTGGTGACGATCTGGACTGTTCTTCTTTGGCTGGAACTGGTGACAAGGGGAAAATTCGTCCCGGCCAATGAGGGGTACATAGACTTTTTCCGCCATTCCAGCTTGGCCATGCAGCTCTATGATCATGACGGGCACCTGGTCTATGCATCCAGTGGCACGGCTCCGCTGCGGGGAGAGGACTTTGAAGTGCAGTCCATGCCCATTTCCGGCGGCCTGGTGCGCTGGTACAGGGATGTGGGCCCCCTGCGTCGGCGGCAGGCTCTTTTGGAACGTCTCAACCAGGATCTGAACTGGTCCTATGAACTCCTCAGTTGTCTTAGTGATATCCGACGTCAGGCGATTGAGCAGGGTGTCACCCTTAGAGTTTACAGAGAACTGGAGGAAATCATTGCCCGCAAGCAGCCGGCCATCCGGCACAGGCTGGCTTATCTGAAGACCGCAAAGCCCGGGCCCCACACCGATGCAGTCATCAGCCGTCTTCATATTCTGGCCTGCTATTTGAAAAAGCGATGTATCCTCCTTCTGCAGGGAAAGGAGGCAGGCATGCTGGATGCCCGGGAACTGGCTATGGCGGTGGAGGAATCCTGGCGATATTTGGAAAAGGCCGGGCTCCGGGGCTCTGTGGGCTTTGATTTGAAGGGAAATCTGCCGGTGCAGGCAGCCCTGACCCTCTATGATATTTTCGAGGATGTGGGAGAAGAGGTGCTGGCCCGGGGAGAAGCTTTTTGGCTTTGTCGGTTCAAAGAGACGGAGAAGGACTGGATTTTTTCCGTAGTGCTGGAAGAAAAAGAAGGAGAAACCCGCCCTGCTTCCTGGCAGGCTCTGTCGGAGTATGATGTTTCTGTGCAATGTGATGACACGGGCTATGGCACAAGACTCACGGTTCGGCTTTCCAGGGAAAGCACCGATTCATTCACATAGGAGGGAAACATTATGGTTAACTTATACACACTTCCTTCCTGGGAAATCCTGCTTTTCATTGTTGTTTCCATGGTTCTCTTCCTGGTGAACAGCGTCCTTTATTATTTCCTCATGCCCCAGGCGGAATTCAGCCATCTGGGACGGAAATGTCTGGAAGGGAGCAGTCTTATCCTGCTTCTGGCAGTTATGGCAGTGCTCTATGAAATTTTTACGGACGGCAGGGATGGTATCGTTTATGCCCACGGCACCGATATCTGGCGGTGGGCTGCAGTTTTGGCGGGTACGCTGAGTGCTCTGTACTGGTTTCATGACCGACGGGCCCGGAGCCTGTGGATTTTAGGGGCTTCCCTTCTTTTATGGCCTGTATTTGATGACATCCTGCCCTGGTCCCTGGCCCTTTCCCTGGCCTTCCTGGCATGGCGGCTGCTGCGCCTTTTCCCTGAAACTTATGGCCGTTACCGGCAGCAGCTCACGGCCCGCTCCATCCAGACGGCGGTGGACTGCCTAGATGAAGGCCTTCTCATCAGTCAGGAAAAAGGGGAACCGGTGCTTGTAAATTTCACCATGTACGAGGTGATGGAGAAGATTCTTGGCACGGTAGTTCGCAATGGCAATATTTTCTGGCACCTGCTGCCCCTTTGTGACGGCAGGCCGGGTCTTTCCATGGAGCGCCACGGGCCGGATATGCTCTTCATCCTGGAGTCCGGAGAGGCCTGGCTCCTGCAGCGCCATCCCATCCACTTTCGCAGTGAGTCCGGCTGGCAGATTACTGCATCCGATGTGACGGACCTCTATCGGTTGAACCAGGAGCTGGACGAAAAGAACCGGGTGCTGAAGGAGCGGAATGCGGCGGTGAAAGATGCACTCGGAAACATGGTGGAACTGCAGACACGGAAGACTATGGAAAATCTGCGCTATAAAATCCATGATATATTAGGGCAGCGCATTACCATCCTGCAGCGGCTCCTGAATAATCAGAATATCAGCGATTACAACACCATTCTTCCCAGCCTGGAAGACATGATGGCAGATCTGCGAGAGGACAGAATGGCAGACCCGAAGGAAGAACTGGATGCACTCATTGCTGCTTATGGCAGACTGGGGGTCTCGGTCATCCAAAAGGGGGCTCTGCCCGATGATACCTTTCGAGCGGGAGAATTTGTTCATATCATACGGGAAGCCCTCACCAATGCACTTCTCCACGGGCAGGCCGGATCCATAACAGTGACCTTTGGCAGGGACGGAGAGACAGCCCTTAGGATTGTCGATGATGGCAGGGGATTAAAAGGCCCTCTTCGGCGGGGAACCGGCCTCAGGGCCATGGAACAGTGCGCCCGGAATCTGGGAGCAGACCTTCAGTATAAGACTGCACCGCACTTTGTGATTATTTTAAGGAAACACTGATTCGTTCAATGCTTTTCTGGAAATGGAGGATGTCTATGATTCGGCTTATGATTGTGGATGACCAGAAAATCCTGCTGGAGGGACTGGTCAAAATCTTTGAAGGGCAGAGCCATATTGAGGTAGTGAGTGCCCTGCCCTTTTCAGAGCTGGTGGAGCCGGTCTGTGACCAGCTTCATCCCGATGCGATTCTCCTAGATATCTGCATGGAGGGAAAGAACAGCGGCATTATTCTGGCAAAGCGCCTGAAGGAGCGGAAGAACCCTCCCAAAATCATCATTATGACCGGATTTCAGGATATCAGCTTTCTGGAAATGGCCCGAAGCGCCGGAGCGGACAGCTTTATCTACAAAGAAAGCACGGCCCGGGAATTTATGGACTGCCTGGAGAAGACTATGGCAGGGGAGCATATTTTTCCCGATGTCCGGGGCCAGGTGACCTTCGGCATCCAGGGGGTGACACTGACAGATCGGGAACTGGATATTCTGCGCCTGGTCTGCCGCAACCTGTCCTACAAGGAAATAGCAGATGAACTGCACATCAGCATACGAACTGTCAGCTTCCATGTGAGCAATATGCTTCGTAAGACAGGACATAAAAGTTTAATCGGCCTGGCTGTGGAAGCGGCGGACAAGGGCTATGCGCCGGGGATCCGGAAATAAGGCGGTCTGCCGGAAAGCACGAATCCATTCCGGGCAGTCTGCTTTTATAAGAACTTTATGCATTACTTTGTCAGGAAACTCCTTACATCGCGGATACTTCCTCCGACGGCATGACGGCTGATTATTTCCGCTTCCCCTGGGAAGTGCTGGACGAAATGAGCCGCCGTATCTGCAACGAAGTGGCCGGAGTGAACAGAGTCGTCTATGACATCACCTCCAAGCCGCCGAGCACCATTGAATGGGAATAAATGCTCAAATCCCCGCAAATCTTTATTTTTCAAGATTTGCGGGGATTTTTACTATTTTCATAGGGACAATTGTGTACAATTATGTATCCTGATTCTTCGGGTGATGGCCTGTTTCTTCCATGAACTGGTCATGTTTCTTCTGTACATGCAGCAGGAAATGATCCGGCTTCCCGGCAGATACTGATTCATCCGGAAATTAAAGGATTTCTCGGGAGCGTTTGGAGTATTTTTGTTCCTTCAGATTTTTGATTTCAGTGAGCAGCTTCTGAAGCTAAAGATCCTCCAGAGAGTTTATCAGCTCTTTGGAAGATCTTTTTCGTGCTTAAATCCCCAGCACATGATGGCATAGAACACCGGGAGCAGGTCCCTGCCCATAGGAGAGAATGAGTATTCCACGTGAGGCGGAATTTCGTTAAACTGCCTGCGGGTGATCAGACCATTGGCTTCCAGTTCGCGCAGTGTCTTTGTCAGCATGGTGTTCGTGATACCGGTCAGATCTTTTTTCAGAACACCGAACCGTACGGTGTCATAGATGCAGAATTCATAGAGAACCTGGGTTTTCCATTTCCCCTGCAGCATTTTGAGGAGAGGGGTCACGGGGCAGTTTCCACTATCCGTTAAGATTCCGGTTTTCACTTTCTGCAAATACTCTTCATAACTCATATAGTTCTGATCAGAATTCTTTTGTGATGCATTGTCTGATGGCATACATTCCTCCGGTATACTTTCTGATACTAAGCAAGTAAAAACTGAGTACTTGCATATTATTATGGAACAAGTATAATAAATGTACTTAGTAAAGTCAACGTCTGAAGACTTGTATCACAGTGCCTGTAATGATGGGCTGCATTGTGAGACAGAAGATAAGTGAAGGTGGTGTCAACGTAGATGAATCTTTTCGATTATGCAGCGGAAGGCCTGAAAGAAAAAGAGGCTCCCCTTGCTGCCAGGATGCGTCCTAAGACTTTGGAAGAGGTGGTTGGTCAGGAGGATATTATAGGGAAGAATAAGCTCCTTTACCGTGCAATCAAAGCGGACCGGATCAGTTCGGTTATCTTTTATGGACCGCCGGGCGTGGGGAAAACGACTCTGGCTCGTGTCATCGCTGGTACTACATCCGCTGATTTCCATCAGGTGAATGCAACCATTGCAGGAAAGAAAGATCTGGAGGAGGTTGTGGCAAGAGCCAAGGAGAATCTGGGCTGTTACGGAAGAAAAACAATTCTCTTTATTGATGAAATTCATCGGTTTAATAAGGCACAGCAGGACTATCTGCTGCCATATGTAGAAGACGGCACGGTGATTTTGATTGGCGCCACAACAGAGAATCCCTATTTTGAAGTGAATGGTGCGCTTCTTTCAAGATCGAGAATTTTTGAACTGAAACCGCTGTCGAAGGAGAATATTCTGACTCTGATTCACAGGGCTTTCGTTTCAGAAAGGGGAGTCAAACCATACCATGCTGATATCACGGAGGAGGCGGCAGATTTTCTGGCGGATATCGCTGATGGCGATGCCCGCGCCGCGCTGAATGCTATAGAACTTGCTGTGCTCACAACAGATCCGGGAAGTGATGGAAAGATACATGTCACACTGGAGGTGGCAGAGGAATGTATACAGAAGAAGGCAATCCGCTACGATAAGACCGGGGATAATCATTACGATACCATTGCTGCTTTTATTGAGTCCATGTGTGGCTCCGATCCGGATGCGGCCCTTTATTATCTGGCTCGTATGCTGGAAGCAGGCGAGGATGTGAAGTATATTGCACGCAGAATGCTGGTAGCTGCATCTGAAGAAGTCGGTAATGCCGACCCCATGGCAATCTGTGTGGCAGCATCGGCGGCAATCGGCGTAGAGCGCGTTGGCATGCCGGAGGGTAGAATCATTTTGGCACAGGCCGCTTCCTATATCGCTTCTGCTCCCAAATCCAATTCTGCTTATCTTGGCATTGAGAAGGCTCTGGCCATTGTCCGGAAGACAGGAAATTTACCGATTCCTTCCTACCTGCAGGACTCTAGTTATAAAGGTGCCAAAAAGCTGGGTCGGGGGATTGGTTACAAGTATGCCCATAATTATCCGAATCACTGGGTGAAGCAGCAGTATCTTCCGGATGAGATTCGTGAAGAGAAGATATATGAGCCCAATGATATCGGTCACGAGACAGACATTAAAGCTTATTTCAGGAAAATTGGAAAAGACCCGGAAAGGTATGCTTTTGTTGACCCATCGCTGTCAGGAAAGCCCTGGAAACCATGGGAGGATAAAAAATGATATCTGGAAATGGGCGAAAACGCATCCCAATGAAAGGCTTTTGATTGAAGATACAAGGAAATGACGCCGTGCGGAAATCATGAGCCTGCCATGGGATCATGGTGGAGCTTGAAAAGGCTTATTGGATAGGGCGCAGGAACTGATGGCATCCATTGGCAGAGTATAATCAAGATACTTTGACGAATGGCTGTCATCCCGGGTAGATGAAGGAGAATATGATGAAAAAAGAAAATCACAGCATACAAAGGCTGCCGAGGAATATCGAGGTACGGGGGGCCAAAGTCCACAACCTGAAAAATATTGATGTGGATATCCCGCTCCATGAAATCGTAGCGATTGCCGGTGTTTCGGGATCGGGGAAATCCTCACTGGCTCTTGGCGCGCTCTATGCGGAAGGGTCCCGCCGGTATTTGGAATCCCTGTCTACCTATACCCGCCGGAGAATGACACAGGCAGAGCGGGCAGATGTGGATGATATCAGATATGTGCCAGCGGCTCTTGCGCTGCGCCAGCGCCCGGGAGTTCCGGGCATCCGCAGTACCTTCGGAACACTTTCTGAACTTTTGAACAGTCTGCGTCTTATGTTTTCCCGGCTGGCAAGTCACCGCTGCCCCAATGGCCATTACTGCCCTCCCTCTCTTTCTGTGGCAGCCATGCAGGAAATTACCTGCCCTGTATGCGGGGAAAAATTTTATGGTCCGGGAGCGGAAGAACTTGCATTCAACAGCAGCGGCGCCTGCCCGACCTGCGGTGGGACAGGGGTGGTCCGAAATGTGAATGAGTCAGCCCTGGTGCCTGATGATTCCAAGACCATCGATGAGGGAGCTGTAGTTGTCTGGGGAACTCTGATGTGGTCGCTCATGAAGGATATCGTGCGCACCATGGGCGTCAGGACAGACGTGCCTTTTCGCGACCTGACACCGGAAGAAAAAGAAATCGTCTACCATGGAGAGCTGAAGAAGCACCATATCCACTATGTGAATCCCAATACACTGGAACCGGCGGAGATGGATTTCAATTATTACAGCGCAGTGAATTCCGTGAAAAATGCCCTGGCTAAAGTGAAGGATGAAAAGGGAATGAAGCGGCTTGAAAAATATCTGGAAGAGGATGTGTGCCCGGACTGCGGGGGAACCAGGCTGTCGGAAGCGGCCCGGGGTCCCCACCTTAGAGGAATCGGGCTGGATCAGGCATCGGCCATGACCCTTTCGGAACTGATCCCCTGGGTACAGGGGGTTCCTTCCTCGCTTCCGGAAGAGATGCGTCCCATGGCGGAAAATATATGCGAATCGTTTATGGATGTTTCCAAGCGGCTCATGGACCTGGGGCTGGGGTATCTTTCGCTGGATCGAGCGGCTTCTACGCTTTCTACCGGCGAGAGGCAGCGCGTGCAGCTGGCAAGGGCAGTAAGAAACCGTACGACCGGCGTTCTCTACGTTCTTGATGAGCCATCCATTGGACTGCATCCGTATAATCTCCAGGGGCTCACTGGAGTGATGGATGATCTGCGGGCCGATGGAAACTCGGTCATTCTTGTGGATCATGATACACAGGTGTTGAAGCATGCTGACTGGATGATAGAGATGGGGAAGGGCGCCGGCGCAGAAGGCGGAACGATTATTTCCCAGGGAACAGTGGAAGATATTTCGAAGAATCCGGAATCTGTCATAGGCCCCTACCTGTCCGATCACTATGAATCAAGAATCCGACCCGTCACAAAGAGAGAGGCCCTGTTTGACAAGGGAGCGATTCATCTGGAGACCGGGGCCATCCATACGGTGCATCCTCTGGACGTGCGGATACCGATGGGGCGTCTGACTGTGGTGACAGGGGTCTCCGGATCCGGAAAAACGACCATGGTCCTGGAAAGTCTGATTCCCGCTCTGAGGGCTGAAATCAGCGGACAGAAGCTGCCTTCCCATGTGAAGAAGGTAGAGGCAGACGGCATTACCCAGGTCAAGCTCATCGATGCCACGCCCATTGGTATCAATGTACGTTCCACGGTAGCCACTTATGCCAATGTACATGACGGGCTCAGAAAAGTGTATGCCCGAACGGCAGATGCCCGGGAACATCACTATAAGGCAGGAGATTTTTCATACAACACGGGGAAACTCCGCTGCCCTACCTGTGACGGCACAGGCGAGATTTCACTGGATGTCCAGTTTCTGCCGGACGTTCAAATTCCCTGCCCCGACTGCCGGGGATCCCGGTACAGAAAGGAAGCCTATGACATTCACCGCAAGGCTAAAGATGGAAAGGAATACAGCCTGCCGGAACTTATGAATATGAGTGTGGATCAGGTGCTCAACGCCCTGGGGGGACTTAAACTCCTGCAGCAGCGCCTGCAGGTGCTGCATGACCTTGGACTTGGATACCTCACACTGGGGGAGGAAACGCCGGGTCTCTCCGGCGGCGAGGCACAGCGGCTGAAACTGGCCAGTGAAATGGGAAAAGGGCAGAGTGATTCCGTATTTGTCTTCGATGAACCTACCATCGGGCTGCATCCGCAGGATGTGAGGACGCTTCTCCATGTTTTCCAGACCCTCATTGATCATGGGGCAACACTGGTTGTTATCGAACATGATCTCGATGTCATAAGGAATGCGGATTATATTGTGGATATGGGACCGGGAGGAGGAAAGGAAGGCGGCCGGATCATTGCCCGGGGTACGCCTGAGGAAATCCGGCAGAATACAGACAGTTTGACCGGCCGGTTCATATAATGCCATCATAGGGGATGCAGTTGTTCTCATGTATGCTCCGGGAAAATGTTTTTCTCTGCCCTTTGCCTTAGAAACCCGGGATAGATGCGTAAAATTCATCAAAGGTTTCCATTCAGTGCCGAGGATTGCATTTGCGCCATAAAAGTAGATAATAAAAGGATAAGAAAAACCTCCCTCTTCAGTCGGAGGCTTTTCTTTGTTCTGCAGAGTGAAAAACAGCAGAAAAGAGGATAAGGAAATGACATTACAGGAAACAGCAGAAAAATCTATGGACATACGAAAGATATATCATGCCCTGGAAAAGGAAATGCATGGGAAAGAATGGACCTCGGAAGAAGATGCACTGGCTTTCCTCACAGATGCCGCTCTCATCGGACGCCTTGTCATGGCCAAAGAAGGCCGCTGGCCCAGCAGCGAAGAATCCATGCTTCCCTCCAAAATAGGAGAATGCGTATGGTGGCTGGCTGTACTGGCGGAGGAAAATGGTCTTTCCTTCGCTGACTGTGTGGAAACATTTTTGAAAGAAAAAGAAGAATTTCTGAAGCAGGAATAGATGGGAAAGAGAAATGATACGCATGGATTCTACTCTGATGAGGGGAAGCTTTGCAAAGCCTGGGGAAAATTGTCACAGACCGTGAAACAGGACAAAACTCATGGCCCTGACAAATAGAAGAACCCTTCCGGATACAGTGCATATACCGCTCATTCGTGGTATACTTAAAAAGCGAAAAAATCTGTATTTGTAGGCTTTCATAAGGGGCTCACCATGCATAACGAACAAAAGGTAACAGACCATATCTACTGGATTGGCGGCAATGATTTCGTTTCTACCCGGTTTGAGAATCTCATTCCCATTTTCCGGGGGATTTCTTATAACAGCTATTTTATTGATGACGAAAAGACGGTGGTACTGGATACGGTGGATTCAGTGATCCGTGATGTTTTTATGGACAACGTATCCCATCTTCTCCATGGCAGGCAGCTGGACTATATCGTCATCAACCATATGGAGCCGGACCACAGCGGTTCCCTTCTGGCCCTGGTCAGGGCCTATCCTGAAGCGAAAATCATTGCCACGCCTCAGGCCCAGAAGATGATTGGCCAGTATTTTCATGTGACCTTGAAGGCCCGCTTCCTTTCTTCTGATGAGAAGCTGGAAATTTCCCTGGGCACCCACAGGCTCCGTTTCCTGAAGGCGCCCATGGTGCATTGGCCGGAGGTGACCTTTACCTATGAAGAAACGGAAAAGGTGCTCTTCTCTGCTGATGCCTTCGGCACTTTCGGCGTGCTGAACGGCTCTGTTTTTGCCGACGATGTGGATTATGAAGAGGAATATCTCCCGAGCTTCAGGAAATATTATGCCAATATCGTGGCTCGTTACGGTATGCAGGTACAGATGGCTCTGAAAAAGGTAGAGAAACTTGATATAAAGTATCTCTGCTCTCTCCACGGCCCCGTTTTCCGCAGGAAGGAAGATATAGCAGGAATCACTGCCCTTTACAGGAAATGGGCATCCTGGGAGCCCGAAGAACAGTCTGTTTCCATCTTCTTTGCCTCCCCCTATGGCAATACGGCCATGGCTGCCCAGATCCTGGCAGGAAAGCTGGCGGCTAAAGGCGTCAAAAACCTGAAGCTGGTGGACCTCTGCAGCTCCTCCATTACAGAAGCCTTCCCGGAGGTTCTTCGCCGGAGCCATATGGTGCTGGCGGCGGTGACCATGAACATGGGCCTGAACCCCGTGATGAATGCATTCCTGGACCTCTGCCATGAAATGGACGTGCAGAACCGCACCATTGCCATTGTTGGAAACAGCAGCTGGGCGCCGAACGTAAGCGGTAAACTGATGATGGAAAAAGTACAGAATTGGAAGAAATGCACTGTTCTGGGAGAACCGGTCCATATTTCCTCCGCTCCTGCCGACGATGATACTCTGGAAAAACTGGCAGGGCTCATAGCTGACGATATGATGAAAGAAAAGAAGGCATGATAATGAATAAATGGATGGCCTGTGCGGCAGCCTTTTGTGTCTCTGCGGCCCTGCTCCTGGCAGGCTGCGGAAGCCGCCCCACAGTACATGTAATGAAAGCAGAACCAAGCAGGGAACCCTTTACCCTGGAGACCAAGGCGGCACCGGAAGCCCTTCATACGGCTCCCGTGATTCCCCAGGTCTCAGGGAATCTGATTTCCAACCCTCCCGACGTAGGCACTATTGTCAATGCAGGGGACGAGCTCTTTAAAATCGACTCCTCCCAGTATGAGTCCCAGGCGGCGTCGCTTCGAAGCCAGATTGCCGCCGCCTCTCAGGCCGCAGCGCCGTCTCCCTCCTACAGCTACAGTGCTCCTGCCGTAGATGACAGTCTGGAAGCATCCCTGCTCAAACAGGGCATCATCACCAGGGCGGAATATGAGCGAATTAAAGGCAGAAAAGGCGGCGCCGCCCAGGCAGCACCGGCTGCAGCACCCGCACCGGCAGAGGCACCAGCCCAGCTGGTGGCCTCCCTCCAGACACTGGAGAAAACCATTGCGAACTGCACCGTCCGTGCCCCCATCAGCGGCGTCATTTCCCAGGTATACATCGGCGACACCCATCTGGCTATGGCTGGCAAGCCAGCCCTCGTCATCCGCCAGGATTCTCCGGTCACTGCTTCTGTGCAGATACCGGCCAAACTGGATAACGTGATGGATAAAGCAAAAGATGATAAAACCCTTACCGTCACCATGAGCGACGGCTCAGAAGTGTGGTACGGTGAACTGAAAAAACAGCCCAATGAAAACGGTGATAAACTGACTACCTACAAAGTGCAGGTAGATAATCCTGACGATGAAATCACCATCGGCAATGAATACAGCATCCGCATCGAAAGTGGCCAGAACGTTTCCTGCTACATGATTCCCAAGTCTGCTATTATCGGCGACAGCACCGTGGCTGTTGTCAATGATGACAACCTGGTGGACATGAAATCCGTTTCCATTGCCAGCGACACCGGCGGCTACGTCCTCGTCATGGACGGCCTGGCAGAAGGAGACCGGGTCATTACAGATCCGCCCAAGAACCTGGATATGGGCATGCAGGTGGACGTGAAATGAAATGGGAAAGAGAAGACTTCCTTGGTGACGCCGTCACTACAGCCCAAAAACTGATAGGTGCCGTCATCGTCCGCCGTTCTTCCGAAGGAGTCACTGCCGGCCGTATTGTAGAATGCGAAGCCTACGGGGAAATCTATAAGGGACACAAAGACGATGGGGCCCATGTATTCAAAGGCCTCACACCCCGGACACGAATCATCTTTGGCGAAGGCGGCCATGCCTACGTATACCTCATTTACGGCATGTATACCTGCCTCAATTTCGTCTGCGGACATGCCGGTGAGTCCGGCTCCGTCCTTATCCGCGCTCTGGAACCACTGGAAGGCCTGGACCTCATGAGAAAAAGAAGAAACCAGACTAAGGAAAAGCTCCTTACCTCCGGCCCCGGCCGCCTCACCCAGGCCATGGGCATCGATATGACCTTTTACGGTATGGATCTCACCGGAGACACCCTTTACGTGGAAACCAGAGAAGACGGCCCCTGGCCCGTTGAAGTGACAAAAAGGAAAAATATAGACTATGCCACTTATGGCAAAGACTTTCCCTGGCGATTCCTGCTGAAAGGAAATCCCTATATATCCAAATAAAAAAAGGCTGCGAAAAAATGTAAATCATTTCTTCACAGCCTCTTTTTATGGTGAGAGATATAAAACTGTCAGCAGGTAGAGGAGGGGCATCTGAAAACGCTCCCTAGACTTCTTTTATTTCGTCAGATACTTCCGGTTGACTTCATTTCTCTTTTCCACCGGCAGTTTCATATAATGGGGATCCATGGCGCTGACCCAGGAGCCGTAGGCTGGATTGGGAAGGACGATGAAGCGGGTGCCGAAATCCTTGGCGCTGGCATCTATGATATGCTGCCGCTCTGCTAAAGATTTTCCTTTAACTCCCAGAGGGAAATCGCCTGCATTATCGCCCAGGTAGAGAAGAACCTGGTGAGATTTCTCTATCTTTGCAAAACGGGGCATTTTATCACTGTTTTTCGTAAAGAGAAGGACATGATTCCTGTCGGCAGAAGGAAATCCCAGAGTTTTCAGATTGTCTATGGTCACATCCAGATTATCCGGCTTGTACCGGTTGGATACATAGAAAATCTCCACTCCCCTGGCAGATACCTGCTTTAAGAAATCCAGAGCGCCGGGCATGGCGGCAGATTTTCCTTCATGTACCCGGTCATGCCACCACCACCCGTCCCAGTACCCCTTTCCCCGGGATGCATAGGTGCCCATGGCGCGGGTATTATCCAGCACCGTCTCATCACAGTCCAGAATGATGGCAAAGGGCTTGTGACGGGAAGGGGTCTCCTTCATGGCCTTGTCCAGAGAAGAAAGAGCCGTATTATAGGCTTGATAGCAGAGAGCCCGGTACTCTGTAGAAGTGCGCATCCACAAAAGCCCCATGGTCTCCTGCTCCGCCAGCTGACGGGAAGAAGCAGCACGGGAAAGACTGGTCTCGTAATCGGCGGAAACCTCTCCAGTACACAGGCAGGATGCAGAAAGCGAAAGAGCCGCAGCAAACATAAGAATTTGACGTTTCATGGGAACCTCCTGAAAAAATATACTACTTATCATACCATAAAAAACCTTTGTTGAAATAAAAAAGGCAGCACAAAAACACGGATACCTATCCGTGCTAGTCAGTATTGCAGGCCTCTCAGAATCAGGCGGCAGCGCTAAACCACAGGAAAAACCTGCGTCAACCCTGCTCTTGTCGTCCGGGAATGCGGGCTCATGCTGCAAGGGATGGTATCCGTGCTTTCGATTGGTTGTGAAGCTTTTTACGAATCTGCAGAATCCGTTCCGATTTCCCCGGGCCCCGGGAAATAGTGGAGAAAAATCAGGAGCCTGTATACTGAGATTCTGTAATTCCCCACTGCCAAAGCTGCATTCCGGCCGGAATATTCGCGACATACATGACAGATTGGGACATAGAATCCTCCATGGAGTTTCCTGATTTCCTTCTCCATACATTTATATTGCATAAGCCCCTCATTTTTACAACCTCTCTCAAAAGATTTTCAATGAAAAGTAGATGAAGGTTCTATTCAAAGAATTTACTATTCTTAAAATCTCTATTTATTTCTTCATTCAGGGAGGGATGCTTTTCGAAATGAATTTCAATAACACGACTGGGACGCCCTCTTTGTTTAGGGAAAGTATGCCCTTTTTCGATACAGTACCCGAAGTCCATAAGTTTCAGGATAATTCTGTTCATAGTCCTTTTTCTGATACCAGCAGCATCAGCCAATTCAGATGGTGTAAAGGTATTTCGGTGCGTGTGCTGGCACATGGTGTACATAGTTCTGAGATAGTTAAAGTTGATTCCTGTTTTTTTAGCCAGAGTAATGAGATGATCAGGGGTTTCAGATACAGGAGCGGCGTTTCCCCAGTAAATTGGGCCTATAAGGCTTTCTTTTTCTCCTTTGAAATAGGCACAGTTTCCCCCATTAGTTATGGCATTATACATGGCTTGGCGCGCCCGTTCCTGTGCTTTTAATACAACAGTTCCAGATCCGATTCCTACCGATAAAGTTAAATTAGATGCTTCGTAAGTGGTTCGGAGTAAATCGAGTTGAGTGAATTGATGGGTAGCGGCTTCCAAAGTTTTTCTGGTAGTAAAAATCAAAAATTCATCCATCCCAACAGGTATGCAGGAAGCGCTGAGCTGATAGGAAAAATCATAGACTTGCTGGGCTGCAGTGAGTTTAGCTTTGGTAATTGTTCTTGAGTCATAGGCTCCTAGTGAAATGTACTGAGGTGCTTCAATTTTTACAGAAAGAATAGCAACTACATTTTCATTGGTATGGTGGAATTTCAATGAGGCAACAATTTCCTGTACTGTGTGTCTGGTATCTTCAAAGCAAGGAATCAAATAATATGCAGGTATATGATTTCTTTTTAACACTTCATAGGTGACACTAAAAATAGTGGCGCAGAAAGCAGCATGGCCTTTTTGGAATTCTTTAATCATGAGTTCAGCATTTTTTTCCATATAGCCTTCTGCGGTAAATGTGCCATAGGAAATAATTGAAATATAACTGTCTTTAGGATTAATTCCTGCTTCATCAAGTGCGTATTCAAAGTAAGACTTATTTTGATAATCGGTGATGAAACGTGGCGGATATCCTTCATTAAAAGCTCTTGTGAGGATGCGCAGAAAAGCGGCTGGGGACCATGGAATACCAAGCCATGGAACTACAGGTGTAATCTGTCTGGCTGTCCAGCGGCGAGCCGTTTCGCCCATGAAAAGAAATACATCGCATTGGTTTTGCTCGCCAACCAGCATGGTGGGCAGTTCAATGGGGCGCTTATAAGGAAATGCAATGAACTGGATGTCCGGAAAGTCTGTAGAAATTCGTTTCATGGATTCTTCCAACCATACATCAGGTCCGACCATTCCAATACGCATGGGAATACTCCTTTTCTCAAAAACAATGAATTAAAGTCATGATTTAATCCTATTAGAGTCAGTCTTTATGGATTATTATATCAGCAACTTGAAAATTTGTATATTTCTGATGGTAAAGGAGCCGCGTAGGAATTAGTAATCTACTGTTTCTGCGCTATTTTTATACCTGATGAAAAGCAGGAGGTTGGAAGTATGGAAAAAGACTTAAAAGAACTATTTCTTGAAGCAGAATCTGCGAAGAAAGAAATGATGAAGACGTGGCAGTTTTTAGTTAATCGCGACTGCGGCTCGGGAAATAAGGCAGGCGTTGACCAGGTAGGAAGAGATATTAAGCGGATTCTTGAGCCTTTAGGGTTTAAAGTTCGTTTTCATGAATATGAAAAGGCAGGCAACATGCTGGTGGCCGAGTATGGTGACATGTCTAAACCTTTTATTGTTTTGACCGGTCATATGGATACAGTATTTGCGGATGGAACTGCAGCCAAAAGACCTTTTACGGTAGAAAATGGTAAGGTCACAGGCCCTGGATGTCTGGATATGAAAGGCGGGGTTACCATTTTGCTTTATGCAGTTAAATTTCTGACAAGTGCCGGATATGACAGATATCCATTAAAAATTATTCTTGCCGGTGATGAAGAAGTTGGTCATAATCAGTCGAATGCAGGGAATGACTATTTAGAGGAAGCAAAAGGTGCTGTTATGGGATTTAACCTGGAAACAGGTTTCATGGATAACGGTATTGTGGTTGAGCGTAAAGGCTGCTGCCGCTTCGAGTGGGACTTCAATGGAGTCGGTGCTCATGCCGGAAATAATCCGGAGGATGGCAGAAGTGCAGTACAGGAGATGTGCCACAAAGCAATTGATATGGAGGCTTTGACAGATTTTGCGGAAGGTACCACTGTGAATGTGGGCGTTATTTCCGGAGGTACCGTGGCTAATGCGGTTCCGGAGCATGCACACTGTGTGGTAGATGTCCGTTTCCGGTCGGAAAAAGGACTGAATCGTATTATTGAAGAATTCAAAAAAATTGCTGCTAAGCAGTATATCCCTGATACAATTACCACATGCAGGTTAACAACGCGTATTGAAGCTATGGAGAGATTGGATTCCTCTTTAAAATTGTTTGATAGAGCCAATGATATTGCAAAAAGGAATGGGCTGCCTGAGATGAAGCCTATTGCTGTTGGCGGTGGCAGCGATTCTGCATACCTTACAAAAGCGGGAATCCCGACTCTCTGCGCACTGGGTGTGCGGGGGCAGTTTAACCATACAGAAAGGGAATGGGCAGTAGAAGATTCTTTACTGGAAAGGGAAAAGCTGATTCTTGCACTGTTAATGGAATTGTAATCTGATTTAATGTTAAAGTAAAGAGAGTAGGATGGAAGATGGAAGATAAGAAGGATTATAAGGTGACTTGGAAAGGATGGATTTCACTGGCTTTTCTGATTATCCTGTTTTCAGGAACCATGGCAGATCAGACCGGATTCCTGAAAGCCTTTGACTTAAATTCTTTAGTTGGGGCATTTGGCAAATCAGAAGGAGCAAAGGTAGCGTTTATTGGCACTGGTGGATTTGGTGCCAAAGAAGGAATGATGGTTGGGCTCTCCCTGATTCCGACAGTTATGGTAGCCCAGGGATTGTTGGATGTGTGTGAAAGCTATGGTGCGTTAAAAGCAGCGGCGCGTCTTTTTCAGCCGATTCTTCGTCCGATCTTAGGTATTCCTGGAATTGCTGGTCTGGCATTTGTTTCCAGTTTTACCAGTTCTGATGTGGGTGCCTTTATAACGAAAGAAATGTATGAAAAAGGCGAAATTACCGATGATGAACGAACGGTTTTTGCGGCATACCAGTATGCGGGATCCGGAACGGTGAATAATACTGTTGCTGCAGGAGCAGCTCTTGTACCGATTTCAGTTCTGCCAGTAGGGGCCATTATTGGACTTATTATCATTGTGAAAATTCTAGGCGCTAATATGGTTCGCATGTATCTGAAATACTATCATAGGAGATATCCTGAAGGAGTGAAAGCATCATGACGGCAACTGCAACGGTAGAAGAAAATAAGAAACAGAAAAAATTATCTGCACCGGAACTCTTCATGCAGGGAGCAAAGAAAGGTTTTTATATTGGAGTAGAACTTATTACTCCTGCCATGGTGATGGCTTATTCTCTGTTGGCTTTTCTGAAATATCTAGGTATTATGCCAATTATTGGTCAGATTTTAGGACCTGTCATGGGTGTATTTGGCCTCCCTGGAGAAGCATCCTTAGCTCTTCTGGCAGCTTTTTTTGCAAAGGCGGCTGGAGCAGCTACAGCTGCCTCCTTATATGCAGCGGGTACGATAACTGCGGCCCAGGCCACTATTTTATTTCCGGCATGTATTACTATGGGCACATTGATTGGGCATTTTGCGCGGGTAATTCTTGTGTGTCGTGTTCGAGCTGTATATTATCCAATTATGTTTATAACGCCTATCATGGATGCGGTTATTGTTATGTGGATGACGAAAGCAATTCTGTTCATCCTTGGCATTCAATGATTAGAATGAATGGATATAGATTGCCTGGCTCAGGGAGTGACAATTTCTTACACTTACTATCCATTTTCCCCTCTTGACATTTCCTGTCCCCGGTGCTACAGTATCCACAACAAAGCGATGAAGAAAAGAGTAGGCAGCCTGATGACGGCAAAGCGAGTCCGGAGAGTGGGAGCGGATGCGGATAAGGTGCTGAAGTGCATTTCTGAGTTAGGCAGGCTGAACAGCAGTAGGCTTTCCCGGGAGCTCCCGATACAGGGTCAGGGTTTGATAGAACCTTTAAAGGTATGTCCGGTGACGGACGTATGAAATTGGGTGGAAACACGAAGCTTAGGCTCTCGTCCCTTAGGGACGGGAGCTTTTTGATTTCAAAAAAGAAAGGATGAAAAGGAATGGGCAGACTGATTGCTAAGAAACTGAACGAACTGGAATGGGGTCTGGCAGGATGCCTGCTGTTCCTGGGTATCTCTTCTCCGGCGTTTCACCAGTTTTACAGGAAGTAAGGCCATATCTGACAGGGATCGGAAGGGCTTCACCGGTAAGTAAAGAACGGGTACAAGGACTCGATTCGAAGAAGCTTTATGACTCTGATCAGGGACATAGGGAGCAGGACCCTAAGGGCCTGCATCCGATGCCGGGCGGGACATGACCGGCTTATGATTCATAGTTCCATAGTATGAGTTTACAGGCAATGATGAAGGAGAGTACCTTCCAGGGAAAAGCGAGTCCGGATGGTGGAAGCGGACAGGGGAGGGGAAGTGCATTTCGGAGCCCAGAGGCTGAAGGAAGTAGGCCCTGCGGGAGACGCCCGTTACAGCGCAGGGGTACAGGAAACAGGTTTTCCGGACGTACTTTGTAAGGCCATGAAGGCGACTTTATGGTGAAATTGGGTGGAAGCACGAGGTTCTCGTCCCTTTGGGGACGGGGCCTTTTTGTTTTCTACGGGAGGATGAAATGGCTACAGAAGCAGGAACGGCAGGTGTCCTGAAGGACACTAAGGAAAGGAATGTGATATGTATGAAGAAGAAAGAATGGATCCTTCTTTCTTTGCCTGTAATTTCAATTTTAGTGACAGGGGCAGTGGATGTGCTGGTGAAAAGGAGTCTGCAGCAGATGAAGATGCCGCAGCCTTATCTCCTGTATTTTCTTGGTCTGTGCCTTGTGGTGTATCTGGCTTTCGGAGCCGCCTCTCTTTTCTCGGTGCAGACGAGAAAGCAGGTGGTGTACATGGCTCCCTTTTATGCCATGCTGGCCCAGCTTTTGGACGGGCTCAATCTGGCTACGGCAAAGTTTGCGCTGCTGCCGGTGATTTATTTCCCGGCGCCGGACAGGATTCTGCAGGTCTTTGTGAAGGATTTTAATCTGCTTCTTTCCTGCATTGCCTATTCTTATTCTCTTCTGGCTATCAGCTGGATACTGGGAGTATCGGTGGGCATTGCCACTGGTGCCTGGCTTGGATTTTCCAAACGGGCCGACTACTGGCTGTGGCCTTTCATCAAGGCTCTGGGACCTATCCCTCCGGTGGCTTGGATTCCGCTGGCCCTGGTGATTTTCCCTACCATGTACAGCGGCAGTGTGTTCCTTATTTTTCTCTCCATTTGGTTTCCCACCGCTTCTCTGACGCTGGCAGGTATCCGGAATGTAAATAAGTCTTATTTCGAAGTGGCCGAGACTTTGGGGGCCAGCCACTGGGACCAGGTTTTCCGTGTAGCCATTCCGGCAGCCATGCCTGATATTTTCATGGGCGTCTTCACTGGTACCTGCATGAGCTTCGTAGTGCTGGTAACGGCGGAAATGATGGGGGCTAAGTATGGCCTGGGCTGGTATGTGAACTGGCAGAAAGAAATGATGGCTTATTCCAATGTGTATGCGGGGCTCATCCTCATTGCAGGCAGTTTCTGCCTTTTCATGGAGCTCATGTTCAAACTGAGAAACCGGGTGCTGGCATGGCAGAAAGGGGTTATTAAATGGTAGAGGAAGGACATATTATCATCGACGGGGTATCCAAAAGTTTTGATGATGCCAATACCGCTGGCGGCAGGCAGGTGATTCTTTCCGGCATTTCTCTGGATATCGCTCCAGGGTCCTTTACTTCTTTCATCGGTCCTTCAGGATGCGGGAAATCTACACTGCTGCGCATTATTTCCGGTTTCCTTGTTCCTGATGGCGGACAGGTGGAAGTGGATGGAAAGAAAGTGGAAGGACCAGGCGTGGACCGGGGGTTCATGTTTCAGGACCATGTACTTTTTCCCTGGCTTTCCATTTATGACAATATCGCCTTTGGTTTGAAGGTGCAGGGCACCTATGAAAAGAGGAAAGGTGACGTAGAACAGATTATTCATCAGGTGGGCCTTGAAGGGTATGAGGATCATTTTCCTTACCAGGTGTCCGGCGGCATGCAGCAGAGGGCATCTCTGGCAAGGGCGCTCATTGGTCATCCGAAGATTCTTCTTCTCGATGAACCGCTGGGGGCGCTGGATGCTTTTACCCGCATGACCATGCAGGAGGAAATCCGGAAGGTATGGGAAAAGAGTCACACCACCATGATCATGGTAACCCACGATATCGAAGAAGCGGTGTACATGGCCCAGAAGGTGGTGGTGCTCTCGTCTCATCCCGGCAGGGTGATCAAGGAGATACCCATTGAGCTTTCCAGGCCAGTGGACAGGGAGTCGCCCGTATTTACGGCGTACAAGACAGAAATTCTGAAGGCCCTTCATTATGGGGAAAACGGGCTGCCGGAAGAAGTTGTTTCATAAGGGGGAAGTATGGAGAATCGTTTCTTACCAAGCTATACCATAGGTCCCGATGCCTATGATGAAATCCCTGCGGTATGCGGGGAATTCGGAAAGACAGCAGTCATTATCGGCGGAAATAAGGCAAGAAATGCGGCGGAGCCGCTGATCCGAAAAGCAGTAGAGGGGAAGATTTCCATCACAGGAAGTTTCCTCTATGGTGATGATGCCACTTTTGAAAATGCAGAAAAGCTCATGGAAATCCCGGAGGTCCGGGAAGCGGATATGATATTTGCCGTAGGTGGAGGCAGGGCCTGTGATACAGCCAAGTATACGGCAGAAAAACTGGATAAACCCATTTTCACGTTCCCCACCCTGGCCTCCAATTGTGCCTCTGTGACAGCGGTATCGGTTATTTATTATCCTGACCATACGTACCGGGCCAACTGGTACAGGAGCAGGCCGCCTTTCCATACATTTATCAATACCCGGGTGCTGCTCCATTCTCCCAGGGAATACTTCTGGGCAGGCATAGGGGATGCGCTGTCCAAGGAATATGAGGTGCTTTTTAATTCCCGGGGAGACAGGCTGACCTTTTTGGAAACTTTAGGCGTGCGGCTGACAGGCAGCTGTTCCGATGGCCTTTTGGACATGGGGGAAAAAGCGCTTTCTGATTTCGATGAAGGTATAGACAGCGAAGAATTCCGCTTCGTGGTGCAGAATATCATTATTTCCACAGGCCTTATTTCCAACTGCGTACCGGTCATTTACAACTCCAGCCTGGCCCATGCCATTTACAACAGCCATAACCAGGTGCCCCACAAAGGACATCATCTCCACGGGGCGGTGGTATGCTACGGCACCCTGGTGCTTCTGACCCTGGATGGGCAGAAGGAAGAAAGGGACCGGATGCTTGCTTTTACAAAGAAGACAGCTCTGCCTCACAGGCTGGAAGATATTGGAATAGACAGGAAGGATGCCCCGGCACTGGCAGGATATGCTCTGGAAAAGCCGGATGTCAAACATGTACCCTATGAAATCAGAAAGGATGAAATCCTGAAAGCCATGGATGAATTGGAGGGACTTTAATGGATGTAAAACAGAAAATTAATGCAGCCATAGTGACGCTGGTCCTGCTGGCCGCATCCAGCCTGGGCCTTGCCTATGAAGTTTACGCCGCCGGACAGCAGTCGGTGCATCATATGACCTACGAAGAGGCAGTCAAGGCTACGGAAAAAGATTGTTGCAAGTAACAGGCTGATTGGTGGAATTGATGGATCGCCCTTTGGCCATTTCGATAACAGTTTTGTGGTGCGGAGACATCTCGCGCCCCATGGGAGAAGCTGTCATGAAGGGGGAACCTCTTATCCCGGTGTGTTAATAGAGCTCAAATGCATACGCTTTCAAGGAATAGGCAGCTCGCTGGATATGATGATGGATGCAGCATACAGTGATGCGAAAAGCAAATTGACAAATATTGACTGCTGCCGGCTTTAAGTGAGGGATTCTGGTTCCATAGGTTTTATCTGTTTCGCATATTTCATTTTCAAAGGAGTCATGGCGGTATGAAGCCGCCTCTCACATACCAAAAAGGAAGGGGAAGATGAATCATGATGATTTCTGGGAAAGTCAAAGCAGCAGCGGCTGCACTGGCACTGTTTTCTGTACTCGGCCTGGCGGGCTGCGGGGAGAGCGGTAAACCTGCTGCATCCACTGCCGCTGCCAAGGTGGACAATGTGAAGGTGAAGGTAGGCTATTCGCCTTCTCTCTGCCAGGCGCCGATTTTCGTGGCCTATGAAAAGGGCTATTTCAAGGATGCCGGCCTGGATCCGGAGCTGGTAAAGGTGGATGGGGCCACAGCCAATGAGTCCCTGGGCTCAGGCAAGGTGGATATGGAAATCACCCTGGTGAGTAAAACCATTCATCCGTTGCAGAACGGTCTTCCTGTCAAGGGGACCACTGGCGTCCATTTTGGCTGCGTGAGGGCCATCACCCGTCCGGACTCCGGCATTAAGGATGTGAAGGACCTGAAGGGAAAACGGATCGGTGTGGCTGGTCTGGCTGATACAGGTACCGTTATCATCCAGCGGGCCCTGAAGCATGAAGGTATCGGGGTGACACCGGACAACATGGAAGTGGAATTCGTGGTGGTGGACAGAAACTCCCTGCCCCAGGCTCTTTCTTCCGGTCAGGTAGATGCTATCGTCATGACGGACCCGGTAGGCTATATTGCACAGAAGGAATACGGCTATGTACCGGTGCTGGATACAGCTTCTTCCAAGGGCTGGAAGGATGAATACTGCTGCGATCTGGTAGTGACAAACCAGTTCCTTGAAAAGAACCAGGCCGCTGCCAAAGCACTGACTGAGGCGATTCAGAAGGGTTCCCTCTATATCAAACAGCACCCGGAAGAAGCGGCTAAAATGCTTATTGAAAAGAAATATGTGAACGGCGATGAAAAAGAATACGCCGAACTTTTGAAATCCTATAACTATACCCCTTCCGTTCAGGGCGGCTATGACGCCATCAAGGCGGCAGCAAAGGATCTGTCGGATCTGGGGCTTGTGAATCAGCTTGATGCCAAGGAATTTGCAGATAATGCCTACTATTTCTTTGACGGCTATCAGGATGTAAAGAGCCTGTAATGGATTTTAGGGATTAGATGGCAGACGGCTGCCACTAGGGGAATACTGGAACGCCAGCTCACTGGTCCACCAGCCCGCTATTTTTCTAAACAGGCCTTGCATAAATATACCGTATGGACACAAAATCATCGCCATACGAAGAGGAGGAACAGCATGAATAAACGTTGGAAATCATTAGCAGCAGCATTGGCATTGGTCAGCGTACTGGGAGTGGCCGGATGCGGCGGCACCCAGACAGCGGGAAGCAGCGCTAAAAGTGCTTCTGCTGCAGCAGAAGGCAAGACAAATATGAGGGTGGCCTACTCTCCTTCCCTCTGCGAAGCCTCTACGGCGGTAGCCTATGAAAAGGGCTTCTTCAAAGAAGAAGGCATCAATCCTGAAATGATTAATATCCAGGGCGCCAGCGAGACGGAAGCGCTGGGAACTGATAAAGTAGACGGCATGCAGACCCTGGTTTCCAAAATTATCCAGCCTATCCAGAATGGCCTGCCGGTGAAACTTACCGCCGGTCTCCATACAGGCTGCGTCCGTATCGTGACCCGTCCTGACACCGGCATTAAAGACGTGAAAGGTCTGAAAGGCAAGAAAATCGGCGTATCCGGTTTGGCTGATACAGCCACTGTCATTGCCCAGCGTGCCCTCCATACCGATGGCATCGGCGTGACTCCGGATAACATGGAAGTGGAATTCGTAGTGGTTGAAAGAAACTCCCTGCCCCAGGCTCTGAAATCGGGCCAGGTAGATGCCATTGCCATGACGGATCCCGTAGGCGCTATTGCCATGAAGGAATACGGCTTCACCTCGGTTCTGGATACCGCCAAATCTCCGGAATTCAAGGATGAATACTGCTGCTCCGCAATCCTCACCGCTAAATTCGTACAGGAACATCCGGATCTGGCCAAAGGTTACACCAGAGCTGTCATGAAAGGCGCTCTCTATGTATCCAAACATCCTGACGAAGTAGCCCAGATGCTCCATGATAAGAACTACGTATCCGGTGATGTGGCCCTCAATGCAGAACTGCTGAAATCCTACAACTACGTACCTTCTGTTCAGGGCGGCTATGACGCCATCGAAAGGGCTGCCACCCAGCTGGAAGAAATCGGCATCGTCCATGACGTAAACGCCAAGGCCCTGGCAGACGGAGCTTTCCAGCGCTTTGACGGACTGGAAGATACACCCAGCCTCTGATATGACAGGCCTTTAGCATGAAGGTGTAGAGGGGGGAGGTTGAGTTTGCTGACGCGGGGGCAAGTTTCCCGGTAGGAACCTTTACAAAATGGTGGGGCACCATCTGTATAAAACCAGAGAACCGTGCCTTTGGAGCGATGAAAATCCAGCTGCCCTTACGGGCGCATCTCGGATTTACGGCTTTCGCTGCCGCTGACAGGCGTCATGCAGCTCATGGTCCGCCGGGATGATACTGCCCCTTCTGACCTTCAGTGCCCAAAGGGCGCTCCCTCCATCATAGGTTTAAGAAATAAAAAAAGTCCCTTGACAAGATTTCTAAATCATGATAAAGTACGTACAACAAAACGATGAAGAAAAGAGTAGGCATTCTGATGACGGCCAAGCGAGTCCGGAGAGTGAAAGCGGACACGGATAAGGTGCTGAAGTGCATTTCTGAGTTAGGCAGGCTGAACTATAGTAGGTCTTCCCGGGAACTCCCGATACAGAGTCAGGGTTTGATAGAACCTTTTAAGGTATGTCCGGCGACGGGCATATGAAATTGGGTGGAAACACGAAGCTTAGGCTCTCGTCCCTTAGGGGACGGGAGCTTTTTGATTTCAAGAAAGAAAGGATGAAAAGGAATGGGCAGACTGATTGCTAAGAAACTGAACGAACTGGAATGGGGTCTGGCAGGCTGCCTGCTGTTTCTGGGCATCTCTTCTCCGGCGTTTCACCAGTTTTACAAGAAGTAAGGTTACATACTGACAGGGATCAGACAGGTTTCGCCAGGTTCTGGCAGAACGGGTACAGGAACTCGATTCGCAGAAACCTTAAGACCTTGAGCAGAAGAATAGGAACAGGACCTGAAGGGCCTGTATCCACCATGTCCCGGGCCGAACCGGCCCGGGGACATATTTTCATAACAGGCGATGATGAAAAGAGTACCTTTCTGAAAACGGAAAAGCGAGTCCGGACAGTGGAAGCGGATACGGATAAGAAGGGGAAGTGCATTTCAGAGCTGCAGGATTGAAAAAAGTAGGTCCTGCCGGGCGGCCCGATACAGCCAAAGGCACTGACCGGTGCCGCTGAGACTGGCCTGTGAAAGGCCGGTGAAATTGGGTGGAATCACGAGACCTCGTCCCTTTGGATGAGGTCTTTTTTATATACAGGAGGTCTAAGCTATGAATGGAAACCGCCGATGTCAGAGGGAAATCCCTTAACCAAAGAAAATAAGAAACTTTAATTTATAACAGGAGACATCATATGACAGCAAGCAGAAGAGATTTAATCGCAAAGGTTTTCAATAATGAAAAAGCAGACCGCGTGCCAGTGGGATTCTGGCACCATTTCCTGGGAGATGAGGTAGGTGCTGATGCCTTTGCCCATCCGGAACTGACGGACAAGGTGCTGGCAGGGCAGGCTGATTTTTACAAAGCCTTCCAGCCGGACCTCATCAAAATCATGACTGACGGATATTTTGGTTATCCCATCGATGAGCTGAAGAAACCGGTTTCCTCTCCTTTGGATTTGAAGGATATCAAACCTCTGGGCCGGGATTCGGACTGGTTCCGCTTCCAGATCGGCTATGCCAGAAAGCTGGTTTCCCTTTATGGAAAGGAAGTACCTCTTTTCTACAATCTCTTCGCAGTGCCCAGGACCATTGAATTTATGCAGGCTTCTCTGGGCCATCCTGTGGATATTGCATCCTGGATTCAGGATTACCCGGAAGAAACGGCCCATGTATTCGACGTAATTTCCAAAGATTACGCGGAACTGGCAAAGGCCCTCATTGAAGAAGGCGGCGTGGACGGCATTTATCTTTCCGTCAACAATATCAGTTATGACCGGCTTACCGAAGACATTTACGAAAAGCAGGTGGCACCTTATGAGGTAAGGATTCTGGAGGCAGCCAATGAAGCCGGCGGCAGCAATATCCTTCACATCTGCGGCTATCATGGGTTCCACAACCATCTGGAATGGTACAGGGATTATCCTTTCAAGGCAGTGAACTGGGCTGCTAAGGTGGAAGGCGTGTCTTTGAAGGAAGGTAAGACCCTGTTCCATGGCAAAGCAGTGATCGGCGGCTTTGGCCAGACGGAAAAAGATGTTATTTATACTGGAAACAAAGAAGAAATCGAAGAGGAAACCAGAAATATTCTTGACGAAGCTGGCACCACCGGTGTGGTTCTTGGAGCTGACTGCACCATCCCGCGGGATACAGATGTAAACCATCTGGCATGGGTTCGTGAAGCAGCAGATGGGTATGGGAAATAAAGGAGAGGGATTATGATGAAACTGAAGACAGCCATTAAGGCGGTATTGATTGCAGGCACGGTAGGTATTGCGCTGACCGCAGCAGGATGCGGTGGAAATAAAAGTGATTCAGCTAAAGGAGCTTCCGGTAATGGTGGCAAAAAAATCGTAAAGGTGGCACACACACCGCACTATTTCCCCTATGATTTTGTGGATGACAACAACAAATCTGACGGTATGGAAGTGGCTGTCATGAAGGAAGTGGCCAAAAAACTGCCGCAGTATGAATTCCAGTTCGTGCCTACCTCTGATGATGACCTTCTGATTGGCGTGGAATCAGGGAAATATGATATCGGTACCAAGGGGGCCTGGAAGACACCGGCCCGGGAGAAGAAATACATTTTCCCGAAGAATAACATTGCTGCCAGCGTTATCGGTGTCACCATCCGCAAGGAAGATGCTAATACTATTAAAAATCTTGATGATTTTGCCAAGGCAGGCAAAAAACTGGTACCTATTGCTCCACAGAATGCACAGTACCAGGTGATTGAAGATTACAACGCAGCCCATCCGGATCATCCGGTCAAATTGGAAGCTTCTGAAAACTTCCAGGTAGCTGATGCTTACACCTGGGTATTGGAAGGAAGGTATGACGGCTATTTCTCCATTGAACTGGCTTACAAGAAAAATGTGGAAGCACCGGATGCTCCCTATAAGGACTTCAAGGATAAACTGAGCTACTTCCGCTACAAGGCCATTCCTACTTACACGGTTATCAATAAGAATGATAAGGAACTGGCAGAGCAGGTGGATAAAGCTCTGGGCGAGCTGAAACAGGAAGGAAAGATTGCAGAGCTGGAAAATAAATACTTCGGAGAAGAAGTAAGCAAGCTCATTGATGTGAAATAATACAAGGACTCAAAAGTTTCAGAGGGGGGAAAGGTGAGTGGCTTTGCTGCTGATTTTATAAAACCTTACAGCCGGGGCGGCGAGGCCGGGAAGTGGACGCCGCTGCAGCCCTCGGGACAAAGGCCTGTCAAACCGGAGAACCTTTCCCCAACTGACTATCCCACTAATACACTAGCGCACGAACTTACTATTTCCAAGGAGGTGTTTTTTATGCAGACCAGACCATTCAGTCCGGATATCATTTTTACATCTATAACGGCCCTTCTTCCTTATCTGGCGGTGACGCTGGTAGTGGGAGTGACCAGCATCCTTACAGGTTCTATCCTGGGAATGCTGTTGGCATGGGCCAAGCTGTCGGGACATAAGGCGATCCGTGCTCTGGCGGATGGCTATACTTATATCATCCGCTGCACCCCGTCTATTGTCCTTCTGTTCATTGTCTTCTACGGCCTGCCGAAATTCATGGAGGCGGAATTTGGTATCGACATGGATAATCTGTCCCGTGCCATCTTTGTCATTATTACATTCACCCTTCTCTTTGGTGCCTATGTGTCCGAGGTATTCCGCTCCGCCTACGAAACGGTGGATAGAGGGCAGTACGAAGCAGCGGTGACCATCGGCCTGTCCCCGAAGCAGGCATTTTTCCAGGTTATGCTTCCTCAGGCAACGGTGATTGCTCTTCCTAATTTTGGAAATTCCGTAATTAACCTGATGAAGGAAAGTGCACTGGCCTATACCATCGGACTCATCGACCTTCTGGGCCGTACGAATCTGATCATTTCAAAGAACTACGGCGCTTACGGCGTTGAACTTTATGTGGCCTGCCTCCTCATTTACTGGGCACTCAGCTTTTTGATTGAACAGGCTTTTCTCCGCATGGAATCCTATTTAGGGCGGGGACGTTTGAAAGCATAAGGAGGAAATTATGGAACTGGATTTTTCATTTATGCAGCATGCCCTGCCTTTCCTTTTGAAGGCTCTTCCGGTAACGCTTTTCATTACTGCCCTGGTACTGCTGCTTTCCATGGTACCGGCATTCCTTATGGCTGAAAAAAGAATCGGTGCCCGGGGATTGGGAGAAAAGGCTATTGCTCTCTACGTGTCATTCATCCGCGGGACACCGCTGGTGCTGCAGATTCTTCTCATGTACACCCTGCTTCCCAGTCTTCTGAATGCAGCCTTCAAAGCGATGGGCAGCTCCTTTGATGTATTTCATGGAGTGAATCCCCTGTGGTATGCCATCATCGTCTTTACTCTGAACACCACAGCCCTTCTGTCGGAAGTATTCCGCTCAGCCATCCTGAGCGTGTCGGCAGGACAGATGGAAGCAGGACTCACCATCGGGCTTTCCCGCTTCCAGACCTATGTGCAGATCATCATTCCCCAGGCCCTGACGTCTGCCCTTCCCAATATCTGCAACCTCACGGTGAATCTGATTAAAGGGACTTCCCTGGCTTTCTTCATGGGAATCAAGGATATTATGGCTGCTGCCAAAATTCAGGCAGCCTATGGATATAACTATATTGAAGCGTACCTGGAAGTGTTCATTCTTTATATTATTGTGTGTACAGTAGTGCAGGTTCTCTATAAAATTTTTGAAAAGCATGTGGGTTTGTATCGCACTGCCGGACTGGAGGGGTAAATATGCTTGAAATATCTCATGTGAAAAAACATTTCGGAAAACAGGAAGTGTTAAAAGACGTGACCCTCAAGGTCAACAAGGGGGATGTCATTGTAATTCTGGGACCCTCGGGCTCCGGGAAAACCACATTTCTACGGAGCCTGACCTTCCTGGAAAAAGCGGATGCCGGCGTCATGGTTTTCGGCGACAAACAGCTGGACCTTCATAAAGCAAAACAGAAAGATATAGCCTGGGTACGGAAACATACGGCCTTCGTATTTCAGAATTACAACCTTTTTGCCAATAAGACGGCTCTGCAGAACGTGATGCTGGGTCTCACCGTAGGCAGGGGTATACCGAAGGAGGAAGCAGAGGCCATTGCCAGAAAAGCATTAAAGGAAGTGGGCCTGGCGGACCGGGCTGATTATTATCCGTCTCAGCTTTCCGGCGGACAGCAGCAGCGGGTGGGCATTGCCCGGGCTATGGCGGTCAAACCGGATGTGATTTTCTTTGATGAACCTACATCTGCTCTGGATCCGGAACTGGTAGGCGGCGTCCTTTCGGTGATGAAGAAACTGGCTGCCGATGGCGTTACCATGGTGGTGGTCACCCATGAAATGAAATTTGCCAGAGAAGCGGCTACCCGGGTGGTATTTATGGATGGCGGCGTCATTGTGGAAGAAGGCAGTCCTGAGGAAATCTTTACCCGTCCTAAAGAAGCAAGAACTCGGCAGTTCCTTCGTCGTATTCTGGACAGGGAACCCGGTGTGGAGGAAGAAGCGCCGGAGCCTGTTCCCGTGGCTGGTCCTATTCCCGGTGTTCTGCCTGATATGGCGTAGGGAGAAGGCTATGAAACGATTTCAAAATAAAGTGAGCCTCATTACCGGTGGCAACAAGGGGATAGGAAGGGCTATTGCCCTGCGTCTGGCATCGGAAGGAAGCAGCATCATTCTTTTTGGAAGGAATGAAAAGGACAACCAATCAGTGGAAAAAGAAATCAGCAGCACCTACAGCGTTCCTGTGAAAAGCTATAACGTAGACATGTCATCAAAAACATCGGTGGAAGAAGGGATTGGTCAGGCCATGTCCCATTTCCGCCGCCTTGATGTTCTTATTAACAACGCAGGCATATGCCGCCTCTCTACGCCTTTTACAGAAATCAAAGAGGAAGACTGGAAAGAGACGCTGTCGGTCAATCTGTATGGCGTCATTTATGTTACGGGACTGGTAATTCCCTATCTTGAAAAAGAAGGCGGGAAAATCGTCAACATTGCCTCCCTTGCCGGCGAAGTTGGAGGGATTGCTACTTCCGCCGACTATGTGGCCAGCAAGGCAGCCCTGCAGGGGATAACCAAGTCCCTGGCCCGGGAACTGGGGGTAAAGCATATCAATGTCAATGCCATAGCGCCGGGCTTTGTCCGCACGCAGATGACGGAAAAGATGAGCATTCAGCTTTCTTCCATACCCTTAAGGCAGGTGGCGGAGCCGGAAGATATTGCAGCTGCTGCTGCCTTCCTTGCTTCCGATGATGCCCGTCTCATTACCGGTACTACGCTGGATGTGAATGGCGGATTCTATATGAATTAAATCGGTTATAATAAAAACAGGAACTTTGGGGTTCCTGTTTTGCATTGAAAGGAAATCAGTATGAAACTATTTGGGAAACCTCTCCTGATAGAAGCACAGGGGAGTTTTGCCGCAGGCGGCACTGTGATCCGTGAGAAAGGGACCTATGAGGAAGCCCATGCCCTGTCTCCTGAGGGGCAGGAAAAGCATGTGGACCATGGCTATGTGTTTTATCAGATACCGGTAGATGCCAGGAAGAATGCTCTTCTTTTCCTGCATGGCGCCGGGCAGAGCGGGGCCTGCTGGGAAACTGCGCCGGATGGCAGGGAAGGGTTCCAGACTCTTTTTCTTCGTAAAGGCTACAAGGTGTACATCATGGATCAGCCAAGGAGAGGAAGAGCCGGCAGCGGCGGAGTGGAAGGAAAGGTGACACTTGCGGCTGACGAAGCGTTGTGGTTTGATATTTTCCGCTTCGGCCATTACCCTCATTACTTTGAAAATGTACAGATTCCCCGGGGAGAGGAAGCGGAAAACCAGTTCTGGAGAAAGGTGACGCCCAATACGGGAGCTTTTGATCCAAAGCTCACTGCCACGGCTCTTGCCGATACGGCAGGCCGGGCTGGAAATACCATCCTTGTCACCCATTCCCAGGGCGGCTCTCCGGGATGGCTGGCAGCTATGAAGAGTGCGAATATAAAGGCCATTATTGCTCTGGAACCGGGAGTGGGATTTGTCTTTCCGGAAGGCGAAGTACCGCCGCCTATGGAATCATCAAGTCCTTTCGGACCTTTGAAAGGCGTGGCCGTTTCTCGAAACGATTTTGAAAAGCTTACCCAAATTCCCATCCTTATGATTTTCGGAGACCATATTCCGGAAAATCCAAGTCCCCATGGCGGAGAGGATAACTGGCGTGTGCGCCTCAAGGAAGCCCGTCTCATGGCAGAAACTATCAACCGTTATGGCGGAGATGCAGAGGTCCTTCACCTGCCGGATATAGGGGTTTATGGCAATACCCATTTCCTCTTTGAAGATAAAAATAATGAGGAAATTGCAGATCTGATGGACCGGTGGATTGTGAAAAAAGGACTGGGAGGATAGAAGACAGCTATCGGCTGCTCGCGGCCTGCTGTCCGACTGAACCCGGTTTCGCCGGTGTCGGCACCTCTTGACAACAGCCTGTATCCATGATACTGTAGACGTATCAATAGAAAACGATGAAGAAAAGAGTAGCCAGGCTGAAAACGGCAGAGCGAGTCCGGAGGGTGGAAGCGGATACGGATAGGGTGGTGAAGTGCATTTCAGAGTTTGGAAGGCTGAAGGTGAGTAGGTTTTCCCGGGAGCTCCCGATACAGAGCAGGGGTTTGATAGAACTCACGAAGGTATGTCCGGCGACGGATATATGAATTTAGGTGGAATCACGGGTCTCCCGTCCTGAAAAGGATGGGAGGCTTTTTGTTTTGATTGAAATCATTCTAAGGGGGAAATTGTTATGAGAAAAGCTGTAAAAATTGCATCAGTAGCACTGGCTTCTCTTCTGGCAGCAGGTATTTTTGCAGGCTGCGGCGGTGACCAGAAGGCTGCTTCTTCCAAGGCAGCTGCAGCTGACGGGAAAACTTCTGTGAAACTGGTGCTTTCCAGTACAGAACGTCCGCTTTCCTGGGCCGATGAAAATGGCAAGCTCCAGGGCTATGAATACGACATCTGGCAGGAAGTGAATAAAAACCTGAAGGATTACCATCTGGATATTCAGGCCGTTCCACCGGAAACCCAGGATGTGATGATGGAGTCCGGTGATGCCAAGGTGGCTTCCGGCGGTTATTACCGTACACCGCGCCGGGAAAAAGACTACATTGTTCCGAAAACGCCTATCGGTGTTTCCTCTGTCATGGTTTACATGTCCAAGGATAATGCACAGAAGTACCACAGCCTGGAAGATGTCATCAAGGGCGGCGGCAAACTGGTGCCCAATACGCCTAACGGCGGTATTTATAAAGTCCTCACTGACTGGAATGCAGCGCATGACAATATCATGAAGGAAGTTCCTATCCAGGACGGCCTCACTCCGGCAGAACGGATTACGTCTCTGAAGAATGGTCAGTATGATGCCCTGGTTTACCCGAACAATCTGGGCGTTGAAGATATTGCCAAAGCGATGAATTTTGAAATCGTGGCTCTGGACAAGCCTATCAAAGTGAACGAGACCGTGGTCATTGTCAATAAGAATGAACAGAAGCTGGCTGATGAAATCGAAGCAGCTCTGGAAAAATTGTCCAAAGATGGTACACTGCAGAAGATTTCCGAAAAATGGTATCACCGGAATCTCTTCGATCAGCTGAAGGATGCAGGTAAATGATTTCGTAATATATATGTATTATATTATAGAGGGGAGAGTGAAGATGCTCTCCCCTCTTCATCATGGACAGGGAGGTTATGATGGATACAGAAGAAAAATATATGTCCCATCTGCAGGGGGTAGTTAAGATTCCTACCGTTTCGTCGGTGAATGATGAAAACACCGACTGGTCCCAGTTTGACCGGCTCCACCAGTATATGCAGGAAGCATGGCCTTTGATTTTCGAAAAGCTGTCTCTTACCAGGATCGGAAAGGCAAGTCTTCTTTTCCACTGGAAATCGGAAAATCCGCAGAAAGAGCCTGTACTATTCATGGCCCACCAGGACGTGGTGCCTGCCATTCATGAAGAGCAGTGGAGCCATCCGCCCTTTGGAGGAGAAGTGGATGAAGGATGCCTCTGGGGAAGGGGTGCCGAAGACTGTAAATCCGTGCTGACTGCTGAAATGGATGCGGTAGAAGAACTTCTGGAAGAGGGCTTTGCACCGGATTTCGATATTTACCTTTCCTTCGGGCACAATGAGGAAGTCCAGTGCACGCCGGATAAAAAAGGATCAGTTCTGACCGCTGCCTACCTGAAAGAACAGGGCATCCATCTGGCCTGCCTGTTCGATGAAGGCGGCAATGTGGAGGAAGGCAGGGAGGGAGAGCCGCCGCTGGCCCTGGTGGGTATGGCGGAAAAGGCACCCAACGAATTTGTGCTTTACAAGGACGGAGCTGGCGGTCATGCCAGCAAGCCCGGCAGGGGCACTGTGCTTGGCGATGTGGCAAGGGCAATGGCTGCTGTAGAAGCTCATCCCATGCCCTACAGACTCACGCCTTTGGTGAAAGCCCATTTGAAAGCGGTGGCGCCTCTTCAGGAAGAGCCCCTGAAATCCATGGCAGGTCATCCGAAGAAGAACTGGAAGAAACTGGTCAAGCTGGCTCGAAATGACAGAATTCTGGATGCTCTCCTCCATACTACCTTTGCCGTCACCATGGCAGAAGGCAGCAGCCAGGCCAATGTGCTTCCTTCTCATGCAGAGGCTACCATGAGTGTCCGCATCCTTCAGGGGGATACGGTGGATTCCGTTACCAGATATCTGGAATCCATCATGCCCGACGGAGTGAAGGTGAAGGCTTCCTTCGCGGAAAATCCTCACCCCGCAGGAGAGGTGAAAGGAGAAATGTTCCATCTTCTTTCCAGGACCATTCATGCAGTCTATGGCAAAGATACGGTGATTGCACCGAACCTCATGCTGGGGGCTACAGACTCCAGAAATTATGCGGATGTCTGCGATCACATCTACCGTTTCACCGGACGGGTCAAGACAAACCGCTGGGGCGAAGCACACCAGGTGGATGAGAAAATGCCGGTAGACAAGCTGAATATGCCGGTGAAGTTTATTAAAACATTCCTTAGAAATTATGAAGCAAAATAAATAGCAGTAAGGCCGTTCACCGTACTGCTGCAAAAAAAGGCCGTGGAAAAATAGAAACCATTTTTTCACGGTCTTTTTTTATAAGAGGGGCGGCTTTTTCTTCCCTGTTTCCTTCTCATAGTCATCCGGATTGACCCGGCTTTCTGAACCGAGAGCCAGGGCTTTCTGGTAATACCACTCCTTATAGTCCAGCTCCTGCATATAGAAAAGGAGATGGTCGATCTGCTTTTTTACAAACTGCCGCTGCTCCATGATGAGGGCCTGCCTTTCTTTCAGGCTTTCATCGCCCAGAACCGCCAGCCTGGCATATTCACGGATACGGCTGATGGGCATGCCCGTATTTTTCAGGCAGCTCAGCACATGAAGCCACTTGATATCTTCATCAGTAAAGAGACGGATGCCGTTCATACGTTGTATCCCGGGGAGAAGGCCTTCCTTGTCATAATAGCGGATGGTGGTGGGATTAATTCCGGTGAGGTCGGAAGCCTTTGAAATTGTGTAAGCCATTGTTATTCCTTTCTACAGTCTTGAGAAAAGCGCTGATTTCTTCATGAAATCGAATTTCATGGACATTGGGTTATGGATGGAATTTCTCTTTATTATAATTCTTCCAGTTCACTTTAAGTCAAGAAAAGAGAAAAGGGCGGATAGATTTCAAGTCCCTGTTTTCTCTGTTTTATGATAAAATAGACTCGCATGACAGGAGGAAAAAATGTATCAGAAACCGAAAATCGGACAGATAGAGCTTGATGGATGGGCCGTGCTGGCTCCCATGGCAGGCGTGAGCGACCTGGCTTACCGAGTCATTGCGCGCCGTATGGGCGCTGCCATGACCATCGCAGAAATGGTGAGTGCCAAAGGGCTCTATTATAAAAATGAAAAAACAAGGGACATGCTGAAGATTGATCCCGGTGAACATCCGGTGGCCCTCCAGCTCTTCGGCAGTGAACCGGATATCATGGCCCTGGGGGCTAAGGAAATGGAAAAGGCAGGGGCCGACATCATCGATATCAACATGGGCTGTCCCATGCAGAAAGTGGTGAAAAACGGTGATGGCTCTGCTTTGATGAAGAATATCCCTCTTGCTGCCGAAGTGGTGAAGGCCATGGCAGAGGCGGTCCACATACCGGTGACCGTGAAAATGCGACTGGGCTGGTCCAGAGAGACGGAAAACTGCGTAGAACTGGCGGAAGCAGTGGAGGAGGCAGGGGCCATGGCGATTACCGTCCATGGACGGACCAGGGAAGATTTCTACACCGGTCATGCGGACTGGGAAAAAATCGGCGAAGTGGTCAGGGCTGTTCATATTCCTGTCTTTGGAAACGGCGACGTGGTGGATGGGCCCAGTGCGGATCGGCTGATGAAAGAGACCGGCTGTGCCGGTGTGGCTATAGGCCGGGCGGCCTGGGGGAATCCCTGGGTCTTTAAGGCGGTGAATACATATCTGGAAACAGGTGAAATTCTGCCGTCGCCCACCAATGCCATGCGCCTGTCCATGGCCAAAGAGCATCTCCATGGTTTGGTAGAAGAAAAGGGAGAACATGTGGCGGTCAGGGAAATGCGGGCTCACGCCAGCCGTTATTTTCACGGCCTTCCGGAAGCGGCCGCTCTTCGCCGCTCCATCATGAAGGCACTGACAGAAGAAGAATTTAACCAGGTGCTGGACCAGTATGAAAAGAATAGACATTAGGAAAGTGCCGGTTCATTTATGATGTCTGTTTTTATGAATAAAAGAAGAGAATGATTGAGCGGCCCTTCCCAGTGGTCCCTTATGATGGGCAGGGCAGCTCATTTGTTTTCAAAAAACTGCAAATCAATGGCGAATTGCTATTATATAAAAATAAAAATAGTAAAAAATAAGAAAAGATAAAATAAAGTTGAATGTCCCGTTATAATTACGGAAAGCCCATGGTATGAGGGCCTTGGGGTATTAAAATTTATTGACAAGGGAAAATGGAAATATTAGAATAATTAAGGAACGTGAGCAATTAGATGTTGGGTATTGCAGGCTTGTGCATGGAAAGCGCAGGCTTTTTTATCTCAAACGGGAGAGGAGCGGCCATGTCTGCTGAAAGGATTTTTATTTCCGAAGGCGTAAGAAAGGAAGAGTTTATCTTCTGTTCGACTGCCTCTCTTTTTGCTGGAGCGTTGTATTTGTTTGGCATGAATACTCCTTTTGCGGGAATTGTATGACTTTGGGTCATTTTTCTGCAGAAGGAGATTTTTTTTGGGAGAAGGGTCCCAGAAAAGGGAGGAAATGAACAATGCATGTTGGAATTGTGATGGGCAGTGATTCCGATTTACCGGTCATGAAGAAGGCCTTTGCCATTCTTGATGATTTTGGCGTAACCTATGATGTAACTATTGCTTCTGCACACAGAACACCGAAGAAACTGGCTGATTTTGTGGCAGCAGAGGAAAAGAAGGGCGTCGGTGCTTTCATTGCCGGCGCCGGTATGGCAGCTGCGCTTCCGGGCGTGGTGGCCAGTCTGACGCTGAAACCGGTGATTGGTGTGCCTCTTTCCGGTGCGAAACTGGATGGTATGGATGCCCTGTTTTCTATCGTGCAGATGCCTTCCGGTATCCCCGTGGCTACGGTAGCTATTGACGGCACAAAGAATGCTGCTTTCCTGGCTGTGGAAATCGGTGCAGTTTCCGATAAGGCTCTTTACGAAAAGTATAAGGCTTACCGTGAAAAAGCGGCACAGGAAATCTATGCCAAGGATGAAAAGCTGCAGGCATCCCTGGGGAAATAAAGAATTATTATTTCCATTTTTTATTTCATAACAGCAGCCATAAATCTGATATTTTTTTAAAGGAGAAGAACCATGAAAGAATATAAACCTTTTAAATCCGGTAAAGTCCGTGAACTCTACGATCTGGGCGACAGCCTTGTGATGGTCTGCACCGACCGTATTTCTGCTTTCGATAATATTCTGAAGTGCCCCATTCCTGAAAAGGGCGTGGTGCTGAACCGCATGTCCAAATTCTGGTTTGATTTTACAAAGGACATCGTTCCCAACCATATGATTTCCATCGATACAAAGGATATGCCTGAATTCTTCCAGACAAAGGAATTTGAAGGCCGTTCCATGAAGACCATGAAGCTGAACATGATTCCGGTAGAATGCATTGTCCGCGGCTACATCACCGGCTCCGGCTGGGAAGGCTATCAGAAAGACGGCAAAGTCTGCGGCATCCAGCTGCCGGAAGGACTGAAGGAATGCCAGAAGCTGCCTCATCCGATTTTCACTCCCTCCACTAAAGCTCCGGTAGGGGAACATGACCAGAATATTTCCATGGAAGAAGGGGAAGCCTGGGTGAACAAGTTCTTCCCGGGAAAAGGCAGAGAATACATGGAAAAACTGTCTGAACTGACCCTCGCTCTTTATAACAAATGCGCTGATTATGCTCTGGAAAGAGGCATTATCATTGCGGATACCAAATTTGAATTCGGTCTGGATGAAGAAGGAAATATCGTGCTGGGCGATGAAATGCTGACTCCTGATAATTCCCGCTTCTGGCCGGCTAAGGGCTATGAAGCAGGTCATGGCCAGCCTTCCTATGATAAGCAGTTTGTCCGTGATTACCTGAAGGCTCATCCGGGAGATACGGTTCCCCAGGATATCATCGACAAGACCATTGCTATTTACAAGGAAGCCTACGAACTTCTCACTGGTGAAAAGTTCTAAGGTTATGAAATGGACAGGACCATGCCTCAATGGGGTGGCATGGATCTGTCCCATGCGGAAAAGCCCCCATAAGACCGACAGGTCTGAAGTATAAGAAAGTCAGGAGAATTCCGTAATGTATAAAAGTATGGATGTATATGATGACAAGCCGCATGAAGAATGCGGAGTGTTTGGTATTTTTGACCGGGATCTGTCTGCGGTGCATGAAACCTACTACGGTATCTTTGCCCTGCAGCACCGGGGCCAGGAAAGTGCAGGTATTACTGTTTCGGACGGGAAAACCATGGAAACCTTCCGCGGCATGGGTCTGGTGACAGAAGTATTCCATAACCTGCCGGAGAAGGAAGGCCATATTGGTATCGGCCACGTGCGTTATTCCACCACAGGCTCCTCCATTCCAGTCAATGTGCAGCCTCTGCAGGCTGACAGTATCGACGGTCCTATGGCACTGGCCCATAATGGGAACCTGGTGAATACAAAGAATCTGAGACGGCGCCTTCTTCTGGAAGGCTCCACCTTCTCCACCACCATGGATACCGAAGTGATTATCAAACTGCTGGCCAGAAGCCGCCGGGCTACGGAAGAAGAAAAATTCAAGGAACTCATGGACGAAATCCACGGCGCCTATGCCATTGTAGCCTGCACCAATCAGGCCATCTACGGTTGCCGGGATCCCTTCGGCTACCGTCCCCTGGTGCTGGGTAAAACGGAACACGGATGGGTGCTGGCTTCGGAGACGCCGGCACTGGATGCCATTGACGCAGAGTTTGTAAGGGATGTACTGCCCGGTGAAATTGTCACCATTGATGACAATGGCGTTCGCTCCACCATGTACTGCCCTGTGGACAGTCATCGTCACGGCATCTGCTCCTTCGAATACATCTATTTCGCCCGCCCCGATTCCATCATGAACGGCCAGGATATTTACCGGGCTCGTCTCAATATGGGCAGGAAACTTTGGGAAGAAACACACTATGACGGAGATGTGGTCATGAGCGTACCGGATTCCGGCAACGTGGCAGCCCTGGGCTATTCTGCCGCTTCCGGCATCCCCTTCGTAGAAGGTCTTTTGAAGAATAAGTACATGGGCCGTACTTTCATCCAGCCGGGACAGAAAAAGCGCGAAAGAGCGGTGCGCATGAAGCTGAATCCTATCCGCATGAATGTGGAAGGCAAGCGCATTATTCTGGTCGATGATTCCATCGTCCGCGGTACCACCAGCGGTATTATCATCAACCTTCTGAAAAATGCAGGAGCTAAGGAAATCAAGCTGTGCATCAGTTCGCCGCCTGTCCGGTATCCCTGCTTTTTCGGCATTGATACCGCCGAAAGAAAGCAGCTGATTGCCGCCAAGTATTCTACGGAAGAAATCCGCAAAATGATTGGCGCCGATGCGCTTCATTACTTGTCCCAGAAAGGACTGGCGGAATCGATTTCCGAAATTAAGGCATCGGATATGTGCTTTGCCTGCTTCGATGGGGTATACCCGGAAAAGGTGCCCCATAATGGACTGGGCAGCATGGAAGATGAAGAATAGGGAGGAACCATGAGCGAAAAGAAAAAAGGCTTAACCTATGCGGAAGCCGGTGTAGACATTGACGCCGGTGAAAGAGAAGTGGAACTGATTAAGAAATCAGTCCAGGCGACCTATACCCGTGGCGTTATGGGGGATATTGGCGGCTTCGGTGGACTTTTCCGTCTGAAGGATGAATTATCGGATGACCCCATCCTTGTCTCCGGTACTGACGGCGTAGGCACCAAGCTGCGTCTGGCTATTGAAATGGGTATCCACGATACCATCGGTCAGGACTGCGTAGCTATGAGCGTCAATGATGTTCTGGTGCAGGGGGCAAGGCCGCTCTTCTTCCTGGATTACATTGCCACAGGCAAGCTGGAACCGGAGCTGATGGCGGAAATCGTGAAAGGCGTAGCCAATGCGTGCATTGAGTCCGGCTGTGCCCTTCTGGGCGGTGAAACGGCTGAAATGGCCGGTTTCTATGCTAAAGGAGACTACGATGTAGCTGGCTTTGCCGTAGGCATTGTAGATAGAAAAGACCTCATTACCGGTGAAGATATTGCTCCCGGTGATGTGATTCTGGGCCTTCCTTCCACCGGCGTTCACTCCAACGGCTATTCCCTGGTACGCCGTATTATTAAGGATAACGGCCTTTCCCTGGATAAGGTGTATGGAGATATGGACAAGCCTTTGGGCGAAGTGCTTCTCACACCGACCCGCCTCTATCCAAAGCCTGTGATTCCTGTGCTGAAAGGTACCAAAGTAAATGGCATGGTCCATATTACCGGCGGCGGTTTCTATGACAATATTCCAAGAGTGCTTCCCAAAGGCACCCGGGCTGTGCTGGACGCAGAAAAATGGCCGCTCCTTCCGATTTTCCCCTTCCTTATGAAAGAAGGCGGCGTGGAACCCAGGGAAATGTACCGCACCTATAACTGCGGCCTGGGCATGCTCCTTATTATGAACAGGGAAAATGCGGAAAAAGCAAAGGAAATTCTGAAATCCATCCATGAACCGGTATATGAAGTAGGTGAAATCACGGAAGGAAACCAGGATGTAGTTGTGACAGGTGGTCTTTTCAATGAGTAAGAAGAGAATTCTGATTTTTGCATCGGGCAGAGGATCCAATGCGGAAGCTATCCATGAAGCCACCATAGATGGCAGGGTGAATGGAACTGTGGTAGGGGTCATCTGTGACCATGCCGATGCCCAGGTGCTGAAAAGGGCAGAACGCTGGGGCGTTCCTTCCACTGTGCTGGAACTGAAATCTTTTGAAAATAAGGCAGCTTTCAATGATGCCATTCTGGAAGCGGCCAAGTCCTATCAGCCGGACCTCATCTGCCTGGCAGGATATATGAGAATCTGCGGGGAAAATCTGATTCATGCTTTTCCCAACCGGATTATCAATATTCATCCAGCCCTTCTTCCCAGCTTCCGCGGACTCCATGCCCAGCGGCAGGCGGTGGAAGCCGGTGTCAAGGTGGCAGGCTGCACTGTTCATTTCGTAGGAACGGGACTGGACGACGGCCCTATTATTACTCAGGTGGCAGTGCCGGTGTATGATGATGATACCGAAGACACCCTGGCAGATCGGATTCTCCAGCAGGAACATCCGGCTTACGTAAGGGTGGTCACTGCCTTCTGCGCGGATCAGCTTCATATCGAAGGCCATCATGTGAGCGGCATGCACAGCCGTCCTGAAAAATAAGACGCGTGTTGTATAGATAGGATTTAATTTCAAAGGGGGAGTCAAATATGGCAGTTAAAAGAGCCCTGATCAGTGTATCTGATAAGACAGGGGTCGTAGAATTTGCAAAAGGACTTCATGAACTGGGTGTGGAAATCATTTCCACCGGCGGTACCATGAAGGCTATTGCAGCAGCAGGCATTCCGGTAAAATCCGTTTCCGAAGTGACCGGATTTCCGGAAATGATGGATGGCCGTGTGAAAACACTGCATCCCAAGATTCACGGAGGCATCCTCGCTATCCGTGATAATCCGGAACATGTGAAAGCCATGAAGGAACACGGCATCAAAGGTATCGATCTGGTGGCTGTGAACCTCTATCCTTTCCGTGAAACCATTGCCAAACCGAATGTAACCAGAGCAGAGGCCATTGAAAATATCGATATCGGCGGTCCTTCCATGGTTCGTGCGGCAGCAAAGAACTACAAATACGTGACCATCGTGGTGGATCCATCCCAGTACGGCGAAATCCTGGAACGGATTAAGAATGATACCCTGGATGAAGATTTCCGTCTGAAACTGTCCAGAAAAGCATTCCTTCACACCGGCCTCTATGACTGCGCCATTGCAGACTACCTCACCAAGGAAGTGGACGGAGATAAAGACGGTCTGCCTGATGTATATTGCAAAGCCTTCGTCAAGCTCCAGGACCTCCGCTATGGCGAGAACCCGCATCAGAAAGCTGCATTCTATAAGGACCCGGAAGCCAAAGGTGGCATTGCTGCAGCCAAACAGCTTCATGGGAAGGAACTGTCCTACAACAACATTGTGGACATGGAAGCAGCCTGGGACCTGGTATGCGAATGGGGCGAAGACCAGCCAGCCTGCGTTATTATTAAACATACCAATCCCTGCGGCGCAGCTCTTGGCAAAGATGCACTGGATGCTTTCCAGCGTGCCTTCAACGCAGACAGCAAATCTGCATTCGGCGGCATTGTAGCCATGAACCAGGTCTGCGACAAAGCAGCAGCAGAAGCCATGAAACCTATTTTCTTTGAAGTCGTTATGGCTCCGAAATTCAGCCAGGAAGCCCTCGATATTCTGGAAACCAAGAAAAATATCCGTCTCATCGAAGTACCGGCAGCCTTCAAAGAAGAACTGCAGCTTCATAAAGTATCCGGCGGCCTTCTGGTACAGACTCCGGACAACAGCGCAGAAACAAGAAAAGACTGCAAAGTAGTGACTAAGAGAGCTCCTACGGAAGAAGAATGGCAGGCCATGGAATTCGCATGGAAGATTGTAAAGCATGTGAAATCCAACGCCATCGTTCTCACCGGCAAAGATGTGACCTACGGCGTAGGTGCCGGCCAGATGAACCGTGTAGGTTCTGCGGATATCGCCATTGCAGAAGCCGGCGAAAAAGCAAAAGGTTCTGTCATGAGCTCTGATGCGTTCTTCCCCTTCGGTGATACCATTGAAGCAGCAGGCAAAGCCGGAGTTACCGCTGTGATCCAGCCCGGCGGCTCCATCAGGGATCAGGAATCCATTGATATGGCCAATAAGTACGGCATTGCCATGGTATTTACCGGACATCGTCATTTCCGTCACAGTTAAGAGAGGTTTTTCCCATGAAGGTATTAGTCATTGGAAGCGGCGGCAGGGAACATGCCCTGCTCTGGCGGCTGGCACAGAGTCCTTCTGTCACCGAAGTCTACGCCATCCCCGGTAATGATGGCATGAGTAATGTAGCACACCTGATTCCTTTGAAGGGCCATGAAGATATTCTGGACTTTGCCAGATTGATGAAGGTGGATCTCACCGTTGCAGGGCCGGAAACGGTTCTCACTGAAGGTCTGGCAGACGAATTCGAAGCACAGGGGCTGCCCTTCTTTGGCCCCTCTAAAGCAGCTGCCCGTATCGAAGGGTCCAAGGGATTTGCCAAGAACCTGATGAAGAAATACGATATTCCTACAGCAGCCTATGAGGTATTTACCGATGAAGACAAGGCCGTGGAATACCTGAAAAACAACAGGAAGTATCCTATTGTCATCAAGGCGGACGGTCTGGCAGCAGGCAAGGGCGTCATCATTGCCCAAAGCGAAGAAGAAGCCATTGATACCGTAAAAGACATGCTGGAAGGACACAGCTTCGGCGGTGCCGGACGGTCTGTAGTCATCGAAGAATTTATGGAAGGGGAAGAAGCGTCGGTCCTCTGCTTCTGCGACGGGACTCATGTGGTACCTATGGTTTCCTCCCAGGACCATAAGAGAATCTTCGATAATGACAAAGGTCCCAATACCGGCGGCATGGGTGCCTATGCACCAGCCCCGGTGATGACCGATGAAATGATGGATGAAGTGAAAGTCAAAATCCTTCGTCCCATCATGGCAGCCATGAAAAAAGAAGGCTACCCCTTCAAAGGCTGTCTTTATGCAGGCCTTATGATTACCGACGAAGGCCCGAAAGTGGTGGAATTCAACTGCCGCTTCGGCGATCCTGAAACGGAAGCGGTGCTTCCCCTCTTTGACGGTGACCTGGCACAGGTTATGCTGGAATGCGTCCATGGAAATCTGAAAAAAGAAGACGTGAAATGGAAAAAAGGATGTGCCGTAGACGTAGTCATGGCCTCCGAAGGCTATCCCGGTTCCCATTCCTCCGGCGAAATCATCTCCGGACTGGATGAGGCAGAAAAGGCAGGCTGTATCGTATTCCATGCAGGCACTGTAAAGAAAAATGGAAAATACGTGGTTAATGGCGGCCGTGTCCTGAATGTGGTGGCCCTGGCTCCCACACTGGAAGAAGCGAAAGCCAAAGCTTACAAAGGAGTTTCTAAAATCCACTGGCAGGGTGTACAGTATCGCCATGACATAGCGGATAAAGGCATCAGACATCTGAAAGCTAAAGAATGATTCACAAAAGCGGAGCCCTTAGGCTCCGCTTTTTGGCTGCTCGTAAGACCGCTATCCGCTGTCATGAATACAAATGGGGCTCCGCTGCTTCTGTCATTTCGTAGAGAGAGAGCAAATCTACCGGGGAAAGGTTTCCTGCTGCGATGAATATGAGTATTGTCATGTTCTGCAGGGGACTTTTTACAATAATTTTCCTTTTGGAATGGGTTCCAGCAGTGTCATGTGGAATGAGAAACTATCTGCGACTTGAAATGTACTATACAGAATTTGCAAAGCAGTTTATTTATGCTATGTATTTAAGGTATAATGCTGTATATCAATCAATTTCAATATATTTCATACACAGAGAAAGGAGTCTCATCATGGCAATCAGAATCGGCATTATGGGATATGGCAATATTGGAAAAGGAATAGAAACGGCACTGGCAGATTATCCGGATATGGAACTGGCCGTGGTATTTACCAGAAGAAATCCGGCAGATGTGAAGATTCATACTTCCGGTGTACCCGTTGTATCTGCCAAAGAGGCGGAAAAGTGGAAAGATAAGGTGGATGTTCTGGTTCTGGCCGGCGGTTCCGCTACGGATCTCCCCGAGCAGACACCGGCCTATGCATCCCTTTATAATGTGATTGATACTTTTGATACCCATGCCCATATTTCCGAGCATTTTGCCAAGGTAGATGAAGCAGCCAGGGCCCATGGTAAAACGGCCATGATTTCCGTAGGCTGGGATCCCGGTCTTTTCTCCCTGGCCCGTCTCTTCGGTCATGTCATTCTGCCTGACGGCAAAGACTATACCTTCTGGGGCCGCGGCGTTTCCCAGGGCCACTCCGATGCCATCCGCCGAGTTCCCGGTGTCAAGGACGGTAAACAGTACACCTGCCCCGCGGCAAGCGCTCTGGAAGCCGTAAGAAATGGAGAAAATCCTGTGCTTACTACCAGGGATATGCATACAAGAGAATGCTATGTGGTGGCGGAAAATGGAGCTGACAAAGATGCCATTGCAAATGCCATCAAAACCATGCCTAACTATTTTGCTGATTACGATACCACTGTTCATTTTATTTCCGAAGAAGAACTGAAAGAAAAACACAGTGGCCTGGCTCACGGCGGATTTGTATTCCGCAGCGGCAGGACCGGTGCCCATAAAGAACATGACCATGTGATGGAATATCGTCTGAAGCTGGACTCCAATCCTGAATTTACCACCCATGTGGTCCTTGCTTATGCAAGAGCCCTCTATCGTTTTGCCAAAGAAGGGAAGAAAGGATGCTTCACCGTATTCGACGTGCCCCCGGCCTACCTTTCGTCCCTTTCCGGCGAAGAACTCAGGGCTCATTTACTCTAAACCAGTGATTCGTTCATGGTGCCTGTGTTGATAAACATTGGCAAGAGCTGCCGCATGATGAGATGGTATAAGAGGTTTTCTGTTCAACCTATCCCATATTCCCTATCCTATAAGATATTTGGAATCAAAGGGAAAATAATGCAATCAGCTTTATGATATTGTCGGATGGGCTCTGGAAAAGTGCAGGATCAGAGATGGCCGAGAGCAGGGAAGAAGCCTCTGCTTCGTGATATTTTGACATTTTCTCTCATTTACTATATAATGAGTTCGGCTATCCGGGGATGTACCGGTTTCGACAGAAGATTCTGGGCCATAAACAGCGAGTCGGGATTCCATCTACCCCGTTAAACGGTGGAAAAACTTAAACGCAAAACGTGATTTTGCTTTAGCAGCCTAATCTGCTAATGTCCCCTGACGTTTTCCTATGACTTCAGGCTGACATCAACCAATAGGATACCGGAGAAGGAGGTTCGGGACTTCAAAGGGAAACTAATTCCGAAATCGGCAAAGGCAGTTTGTTCCTGTACGATACTTTGCTTAAATCTCAAACAGTAACTGCACTCGGAGAAATTTATGGGACAGGCTTTTTGGACAGGGGTTCGACTCCCCTCATCTCCACCAGAATCATCAGGGACTGTAAAAAATGATTTACATTTTTCACAGTCCCTTTTTTGTGCCTTTTTTTTTGAAATGACAGTAAATGGCTCACCTTTATTGTCATCTCGAGCGGAGCCGCATGGGGACATGGGGACGAAGGCATCTGAGCTCAACGGAGACTATAAGCCGGGAGATCTCCCACCACAATGGGGCCTCCTCACTTCAGCGTGAGATTTCTCCACTCCGCTTCGGTCGAAATGACAAGGAAGCGGGGAGAGCACTTATTTCAATTCGTCCTTTGTAAACCAGGGATAAGAAATCTGCTGTTCCATTGTCTAGTCAACTGACAGGGGACGCAATCATTTTTTGACAGGCCTGTTTTTATTTGCCACATCAACATATTGACAAATTTAAATATATAGAATATAATGAATACACCGAAATACAGCAAGATTATATATTTCCAAGAGATAAGGAGCTGGTAACTATGATGGCACCGATTACAGGTACTGCAAATATTGATAAGGTTCTCACGGAAGGTGATGTGATTCTGGGATTTTCCGCTCCCTGGTGCGGATACTGCAGAAGACTGCGTCCTATGGTAGAAAAACTGTCCGGCGAGATTGAAACACCTATTTATGGCATTAATGTAGATGAAGATGAGGAAATTGCGAAGCGATATGAAGTAGAAACTATTCCGACCCTCATTTATTTCCATGAAGGAAAACCGGTGAACCGGATCATCGGATATGGCAATGTAGGTTACAATGATTTGAAGTCTTTTGTAGAAAAAGCGTCTGAATAAGACATAAAAAAGGGGCCCCGGGGGCTTCTTTTTTTATGCGTTTCTTGCTGATTTCTCCGATTTTATGGGCAGCATATGGTGGGACGTGGTACAATGAAAGAAAGAGATTTGACAGGGAAGGGAAGTGGAAATGTGGGCAATGAGGCCTTGAATCTTACGAAAAAAGAACTGCTCAATCTGGGTGAGCAGTATTTGAAAATCAGGAATTATGACAGTGCCATGAAGTACCTGTCCCGGGCAGTAATCCAGGGCAGCAGCAGGGCAGGTACAAAGCTGTATGAATTGGGAAAAATTTTCTACAATAGGCTGAACTATGAGTCTGCATTCCGCTGCTTCCAGCTTCTGTCAGATAAAGGGCATGGAGAAAGTACCCTGCTTTTAGGGGAAATGTATGAGTATGGCCGGGGGGTGTCAAGCAGTCTGCAGAAGGCTTTTGACTGTTTTGCCACCGCTTATCAGCAGGGGGTCCCACGGGGCGCCTATCTGGCAGGACGGCTGATGACAGCCGATGCTCTCCGGTCAGAAGAAATCAGGGACATTGCGGTGAGCTGGTATAAGGAAGCCATTGCCGGAGGAATTACCGAGGCCTACGCAGCCATTGGAAAACTTTACATCGAAGATGGAAGGCGGGCACTGCCCGGAGATCCGCCGAAAAGTGATAAAACCGCTTTGTCCTGGTTTTTGAGGGGCGCGGTGCATGGAGATAATCTTTCCAGGGAATTGGCAGGCGATTTTTTCATTTACGGTATTGGTACGAAAACCGATGTGAAGCGGGGCATGGAACTTTATTTCCAGGCTTTCCATGATGGCAGCGTTTCTGTATGTTTTAAGCTGGGCAACCTGTATTCCAACGGGTTTTATATTCATAAAAATATCGATTTATCCGTGGCCTGGTATCTGAAGGCCTTTGAACGGGGCGACAGCAGAGGAAAGTATTACGCAGGCCGGGTGTCCTATCTGGCAGGGAGGTCGTACCCATCCATTCCGGAGGGGCTGGAAGAAAAGGCAAAAGCTCTTTATTACCTGGAGCAGGCCGCTTCTTTTGGATACGCTGATGCCTTTGAAATGCTGGCAGATATTTCCCTCAGCCGGGGTAATTATAAGGAATTTGAGGAAAATCTGAAACAGGGGACCCTGGCCGGCAGTGATGACTGCCGGGAGAAGCTGGTGCGTTACTGCTGCGGCCGGGCAATGAAAGCGTTGGGACCTGTGAAGGGACTTCTCGAATCCAGTGCGGTGATGAAGGTACCTCTTGACCGCGGCGATGAGGAACGTTTGAAGGAAGCTGCGTCCTGGTACAGGAAGGCAGCTGTTGCAGGAGATGGGGAAAGCTGGGCGATTCTGGCCAGATTTTATTTCTTCTATGGCGACATTCTTCAGGTTAGGGAACGAGATTTTACGAAGGCCGTCAAACAGGCCGGAAGTTCCGGTGCTGTGCAGTTGAAGCGGCTTTTATGGATGTATTATGCTGGTCCTGAAGCGCTCAATGGCGAAGTATTTCATAAGGAAAATGCAAAAAAAGCCTTTCAGATGGCTCGCCAGCTGGCAAGGGAAGGATATGCTGCATTTTATCCGGTTTTATCCTCCTATTATGAAATCGGATATGGTACAAGGAAAAACAGCCACCTGGCTGCCCATTGGGCTGAAAAAGCCCGGATTTGACAGGAGAAAAAGAAATGGAATTATCAGAATACTTTGACCGGGTCAGGAAATTGAATCCACTGGTCCATCATATAACCAATTACGTCACAGTAAATGACTGTGCCAATGCCTGTCTGGCAGTGGGAGCGTCGCCGGTGATGGCAGATGCCATTGATGAGGCGGGGGATATGGCGAGTATTTCCTCTGCCCTGGTACTGAATATAGGCACTTTGAATGTAAGCAAGGTGGAATCCATGATAGAGGCAGGCCGCAGCGCCAATGCCGGAGGAATCCCGGTGATTTTCGATCCGGTGGGCCAGGGGGCCACTGATTTTCGGAATCGCATGGCAGCGGAAATCATGAGCCATGTATCCATGTCAGTCGTACGAGGAAATATGTCGGAAATCCTTTCCCTGGGAGGTGAGCATATCCATACGAAAGGGGTGGATACCGGCGCGGCTGTTGAAATCAGGGAGGCTGAGGCCATCGCATCCCGTCTGGCTGAAAAATGGAAGGCTGTGGTTGTTATCAGCGGCGCTTCTGATATTGTGACCGATGGAAAGCATCATGTGCTGATTCATAATGGCTGTCCCCAGATGTCCCTCATTACCGGTTCCGGGTGCATGTGTTCCACACTGATTGGAGCCTTCTGCGGGGCTCATCCCGAAGATCCCTTCGGAAGTGCCACCGCCGCCATGGCGGTCATGGGACTGGCTGGAGAAAGAGCCTGGGACAAATGGGGCAGAGAAGGTCTTGGTCATTTCCATATGGGCATTCTGGATGAACTGGGACGAATGACAGGAGAAAGTCTGGCCAAAGGAGCTCGCTATGAGGAAAATTGATTACAGATTGTACCTGGTGACTGATAGAAAACAGCCGGCGCCGGGGACTTTTGAAAAAGTGGTAGAAGAAGCCTTAAAGGGCGGAGTTACCCTGGTACAGCTTCGGGAAAAAGAAGGGGACACCGGGCTTCTCTATGAAAGGGCAGTGAAACTGAAACAAATCACAAAAGCTTACCATGTTCCCCTGATTATTGATGACCGCATCGATATTATGATGGCGGCGGATGCAGATGGCGTGCATTTGGGGCAGTCCGATATGCCTGCTGCTTTGGCCAGAAAGCTTATCGGAGCGGATAAGATTATGGGCGTTTCTGCCGGCTCGCTGGAAGAAGCGGTGAAAGCAGAAAAAGACGGGGCAGACTATCTTGGCGTAGGAGCCATGTTCCCTACGGCTACCAAGAAAGATGCAGATATAACCACGCCTGAAACTCTGCGCAAAATCATGGATACAGTGCATATACCGGTGGTCACCATCGGCGGCATGAATGAAAAGACCATCCCCCTCTTCAAGGGATACGGACTTTCAGGATTTGCCGTAGTATCAGCCATTATGGCAAGCCGGGAGCCGGAAAAAGCGGCGAAAAACCTGAAACGAATAATTGATGACATAGTGGGCCGGTAAAGGACTGATTCCTACAAGAAGCCCTTAAAATTTGCAGCTCTTCCTGAAATGGAATTTTCAACTTGCTTGGAATAAAAATATTTTATAAAACTGTTGACATAATCAAAAGTCTATGCTATCATAATTCACGTTGCTGATGAAGCAGCGGTCATGAAGAAAAACATTTGAAAAAACTTTTAAAAAAGAGTTTGACAAAACGAAAACTTCGTGGTAAAATAATCAAGTCGCTTGAAGAGCGATGATTCTTTGAAAACTGAACAGTACAGCGAA